>ERZ795054.3584-NODE-3584-length-12034-cov-5.696218_pt1 | contig 12034 bp, 7 predicted proteins | sample MGYA00375138_ERZ795054 | MGnify/ENA primary metagenome ERZ795054 (study PRJEB30183, sample SAMN05720215) | anaerobic digester metagenome | isolation source: active sludge of municipal wastewater-treating anaerobic digesters | place: USA | collected 2014-12-23 ...
GGCTCGAGGCGTGGTCCTTGTCGATGACCGCGGCGGCGCCCTTCAGCTTCCCGGTGCCGTCGTCGACGACCGCGATCCCGCCGCCTCCCGCCGCCACGACGACGAAGCCGGCGTCGAGGAGGCTCTTCACGGCTCCGAGCTCGAGGATCTCCGTCGGCTCGGGCGAGGCGACGACGCGCCGCCAGCCGCGGCCGGCGTCCTCGACGACGTCCCAGCCGTCCTTCTCCCGGTGGTGCTCCGCCTGCTCCTTCGTCAGGAACGAGCCGATCGGCTTGTTCGGCTTCGCGAAGGCGGGGTCGGACCGGTCGACGAGGCACTGGGTCACGACCGTCGCCGTCCCGGTCTCCACGCCGAGTCGCCGGAGCTCGTTCCCGAGGGCGAGCTGGATGTGGTAGCCGAGCGCGCCCTGCGTGTCCGCGACGCACGAGTCGAGCGGCACCATGTGGAGCTCGTGCGAGGCGAGCTCGGACCGCCGGAGGATGAAGCCGACCTGCGGACCGTTGCCGTGCGTGATGACGAGGCGCAGGTCGCCGCCGGCCACGAGCGGCGCGATGTGCGCGCACGTCTCCGCCGCGGCCTGGTACTGGTCGGGCACCGTCTGGTGCTCCTTGTCGGTGATGAGGGAGTTGCCTCCGATGGCGATGACGGCCGTACGGGTCAAGGGAGCCTCCTGTCGGCGCAGCGGACCGCCGCGCGCGTCGTGGTGTGATGGGAGGGAAACGGCCTCAGAACCGCTCCCAGAGGGCTGTGGCGAGGCGGCGGCTCTCGGCCGCGAGGGCCTCCTCGTCGAGGCCGATCTCGAGCCTGCGGCCGTGCATCAGGACCCGCCCGCCGCAGATCGTCGTGTCGACGGCGGCCTGCGAGACGCCGAAGACGAGGTGGCCGAGGACGGTGTCGTCGTGGAGCGGCGTCGGCGGGAGGTAGTCGACGAGGATCACGTCGGCCGCGGCGCCCTCGGAGAGCGTCCCCACGGGGAATCCCCAGAGGGCCGAGGCGATCTCGGGGTTCCTCGCGAAGAGCGCCCCGGTCAGCTCCAGGAAGCCGCAGCTCGGGTTCTCCTGCCTGAGGTGCTGCGCCCAGAGGCCGACGCGGAGCTCCTCGAGCATCCCGACGGTCATCGCGTCGGTCCCGAGGCCGACGGGCACGCCCCGGCGGACGAGCCCGACGACGTCGGCGATGCCGACGGCGTTGTTGAGGTTCGACTGGGGGTTCGTGACGACCCAGGCGCCGCTCGCGGCGAGGAGGTCCTTGTCCGCGTCGTCGCAGTGGACGGCGTGGGCCGCGATGCTCCCCGTCCCGAGGATCCCGAGGTCAATCAGCCGCCGCGCGGACGACTTGCCGTACCGCTCCCGGTTCGCGGCGACGTCGGAGGCCGCCTCGGCGACGTGGACGTGGAACCCGACGCCGAGGTCGCGCCCCATCCGGGCGGCCTTCCCGAGCGTCGCGTCGGAGAGCGTGAAGGCGGCGTGGAGGCCGAAGAGGGCGCGGAGCTGCGGGTCGTTCGCCGAGGCGCACTCGCGCGCGAACGCGGCGTTCTCCTCGAGCCCCTCTTCGGCGACCTTCTCCCCGTCCCGGTCCGACACCTCGTAGCAGAGGCAGGAGCGGAGCCCCGTCTCCTTCACCGCCTTCGCGATCCTCCCGAGGGAGCCGGTCACCGCGCCCGGGCTCGCGTGGTGGTCGACGAGGGTCGTCGTCCCCTTCCGGATGGCGTCCACCAGGATCACCTTCGCGCTCACCTCGACGTCGTCGAGGGAGAGCTTCCGGTCGAGGCGCCACCAGAGGTTCTCGAGGACCTGCTGGAAGTCGGCGCTCGGCGCGGCCTTCCCGAGGCCGCGCACGAGCGTCGAGTAGAAGTGCATGTGGGCGTTGACGAGGCCGGGGAGGACGAGCTTCCCGCGGGCGTCGATCTCGCGGTCCCACGGGCCGGGGATCTCCCCGGCGGGCGCGATGCGCGCGATGCGACTCCCCTCGAGGAGGAGGGCCTTCCCCTCGAGGACCCGGCAGGGGCTCCCGAAGGTGACGAGCGTGCCGTTCCGGATCAGGAGCCGCATCACGTCCTCCGTCTTTCCGCCGGTCCCCGGCGTCAGCCGAGGCCGACCTCGGCGTTGAACTCCTCGATGAGCCGGTCGAAGTGGACGACCTCCTCCTCGAAGAGCTCGCGCCAGTACTCCGGGTTCCACTGCGCCTGGATCTCCTCGTAGGTCTTCCCCTGCTGCTCGACCCAGGTGTAGTACTTCAGGTTGTGGATCGCCTTGCGGTCCTGGTAGGTCAGCTCCTTGAAGTTGTCCGTCGCCTGCCGCTCGAGGCTCCCCGTGAGCGTTCGGGCCGCGTCGATCGCCGTGAACGCCCCGCGCTCCGCCGTCAGCTCCGCGAGGCGCGAGAGGTACATCTCGGCGCTGTCGGTGAAGACGGTGAAGACGACGTCGTTCTCGTCGAGCTCCCAGTACTTCGCGGCCTTGATCGAGGCCAGGATGTTGCAGATGCACGAGATCCCGAGGAGGTCGAGCTTCCCGACCGTGTCGGCGGGCGCCCCGGCCGCCACGAGGAGCTCCCGGCCCGCCGGCTCGTTGAAGAGCCGGAGGAGGCGCATGCAGTCCTCGTCGTCGATCGCGGCGACGGCGTCGGTGTTCCTCACGTTGTGGACCCACGGCACGTGCTTGTCGCCGATCCCCTCGATCCGGTGGTCGCCGAACCCGTTCTTCAGGAGGGTCGGGCACTGGAGCGCCTCGGTCGCGACGGTCTTCATGCCGGGGAACCTCGTCTTCAGGTAGTCCCCCGCGGCGATCGTCCCGGCGCTGCCCGTGGCGCTGACCCAGGCCGAGAGGCGCGCCTTCGGCCCGCGGACCGCCTGGAAGGCCTCTTCCACGGCGGGCCCGGTCACGTTGTAGTGCCAGATCGGGTTCCCCATCTCGTCGAACTGGTTGAAGACGACGTGCACCGGGTCCTTCTTCAGCTCCCAGCACTTGTCGTAGATCTCCTTCACGTTGCTCTCGCAGCCCGGCGTCGCGATGACCTCGGAGCCGATGGTGCGGAGCCACGTGAAGCGCTCCTGGGACATGTTCTCGGGGAGGATCGCGACCGCCGTGCAGCCGAGGACGGCCGAGTCGAAGGCCCCGCCGCGGCAGTAGTTCCCCGTCGACGGCCAGACGGCCTTGTGCTTCTCCGGGTCGAACTCGCCGCTGACGAGGCGCGGCACGAGGCACGAGAACGCCGCCCCGACCTTGTGGGCCCCCGTCGGGAACCACTTCCCGACGAGGCCGACGATCCGGGCCTTCACCCCGGTGATCTCCCTCGGGATCTCGAGGAAATTCGGTCCGCCGAAGAGGCCCGTCTCGTGGTCGTTCTTCCAGGTGATCCGGAAGAGGTTCGCGGGGTTGACGTCCCAGAGGCCGACCCCCTCGAGCTTCTTCTTTGCGCTCTCGGGAAGGAGCTTCGGGTCCCGCATCTGCGCGTACGTCGGGATGACGATCCCGCGCTCGCGGCAGCGCTTCGCCGTCCGCTTCCTCACCTCGGTGTCGATCGACTTGATGATGCGCGACATGGCGCGCCTCCTCAGATGCTCAGCTTCCGGCCGCGGGCGACGATCTCGTCGAGCCTGGCGGCCGGGTCGGCGATCCGCTCGAGGAACATGAGCGCGCTGATGACGAACGGCTTGTAGGCCGCCTCGTGGTACGTCGGGATCCGGTACTGCTCGAAGACCTCGGCGCTCACCTCGCCCGCCTTGCAGCTGACGTCGGTGATGTCGGCCGGGAGGCAGTGCATGTAGAGCGCCTTTCCCCCCTTCGTCAGGTCCATCTTCTTCCGGTCGCACTCCCAGCTCGTGAACTTCGCGTTGTTCGCGAGGCACTCCTTCTCGAGCGCCTTCAGGCCGTCCTTGTCCCCCTTGTTCAGGAGCTCGGTCCGCCGGCCCATGACCTCGTACGGGGCCCACGACTTCGGGTAGACGATGTCCGCGTTCGCGAAGGCCGCCTCCATCGAGTTGACGACCTCGAACTTCCCGCCGCTCTCCGCCGCGTTCTTCCTCGCGACCTCGACGACGTCCGGGATCAGGCCGTAGCCCTCGGGGTAGGCGAGGCTCACGTCCATCCCGAAGCGGGTCATCAGGCCGATGATCCCCTGCGGCACGGAGAGGGGCTTGCCGTAGCTCGGGCTGTAGGCCCAGGTCATGGCGATCCGTTTCCCCTTCAGGTTCTCGAGGCCGCCGAAGTGCTTCTTCAGCCAGGCCAGGTCGGCGAGCGACTGCGTCGGGTGGTCGACGTCGCACTGGAGGTTGATGAGGCTCGGGCGGCGGTGGAGGACGCCCTGCTTCGTACCGTCGGTGAGGGCGTCGCCGACCTCGCGCATGTAGGAGTTCCCCGCGCCGAGGAACATGTCGTCGCGGATGCCGATGACCTCGGTGAGGAACGAGATCATGTTGGCCGTCTCGCGGACGGTCTCGCCGTGGGCGATCTGGCTCTTCTGCTCGTCGAGGTCGGAGAGCGAGAGGCCCATCGCGCTCGCGGCCGAGGCGAACGAGAAGCGCGTGCGGGTGGAGTTGTCGCGGAAGATGGAGATCGCGAGGCCCGTGTCGAAGCAGCGGTAGGAGTACCCCTCCTGGTGGAGCCGCTTGAACGTCTCGGCGAGCGTCAGGATCGCCTTGAGCTGGTCGGCCGAGTGCTCCCAGGTCAGGAGGAAGTCCTTCTGGAAGAGGTCGTTCTGGAAGGTCTTGAACTCGGCGGCGAGGTCGTGGATGGCCTGGGACGGCATGGCTCTCTCCTTTTCCTTCTTCTCTCAGTCGTGGTTCGGGTGGAGCTGTCCCCTGCGGACCGCCGGGTCGACGAGGTCGCCGTCCTTCACGACGGGCTCCCCGTGGACGAAGACGTGGCGCAGGGCGAGTGTCGAGGTGAAGCCCGGGAACGGCTCGTACGCGTCGCTCTCGGTCGCCCGGACGGGCCGTTCGGGGCCGTTCGGGTCGAGGACGACGACGTCGGCGTCGAGGCCCTCCCGCAGCGACCCCTTTCGGCCCTCGAGGCCGAGGCGGGCGGCCGGGTTCTTCGCGAGGCGGAGCGAGACCTCCGCGGCGGCGCGGTCCGGGTCGTCCGCGAAGACGCGCCAGGCGTGGTGGAGGAGGCCGCCGAGGCCCGGCAGGCCGTTCGCGACCGTCCTCACGTCGCGGCCGTCCCAGTCGTCCTTGTCGGACTTCCGGAAGGCGCAGTGGTCCGTGGCGAAGAGGTCGAACGCCCCCTCGCGGGCGAGCTGGCGGAAGCGTTCGCGGTCGCCGCGGAGCGGCGGCGAGCAGAGCCAGCGGTGCCCGTCGGGGCGGTCGAGCCACGTCTCGTCGAGCCAGAGGTACTGCGGTCCCGTCTCGCAGGTGACGTCCTGCCGCGCCCGGGCGTCGCGGATGAGCTCGGCGGCGCCGACGGTCGAGACGTGGACGACGTGGAGCGGGACGCCGTGCCGCGCGGCGAGGGCGAGGAGCGCCTCGACCGCGGCCACCTCCGCTCCCTCGGGGCGGAGGCGGGCGTGCGCCGAGGCCCTCGAGAGGTCGAGCGCGGACGCGTCGACGGAGCCGAGGAGGCCGTCGTCCTCGCAGTGGAGGAGGAAGCGGACGCCGAGCGGCCCGAGGCGGCGGAAGACGGACTCGAGGCGGCCGAGGTCGGAGAAGAGGCCGGCCGGGCGATAGGTCGTGTAGAGCTTGAAGGTGCGGTACCCCGCCCGCGCGAGCCCCTCCATCTCCGCCCAGTCGGTCTCCTCGAACCGCGTCGGCGTCAGGTGCCAGGCGACGTCGCCGTGGCACTCTCCCGCCGCCCGCGCGCGGGCCGCCCGGAGCGCCTCGCCGAGCGACTGCCCCGGCCCCTGCGTGACGAACGCGCAGAGCGTCGTGACGCCGTTCTTCACGGCGACGCGCGTCCCGCTCTCGTAGCCGTCCGCGAGCTCGAAGCGGCCGATCCGATCGCCGACGTGGACGTGCACGTCGACGAGCCCGGGGAGGACGTAGCAGCCCGAGGCGTCGATGACCCTCTCGGCTTCGCCGAGGTCGCGGCCGACGGCGGAGACGAGCCCCCCGTCGAGGAGGAGGTCCGCGCTCTCGACGCGGCCCGCCGCGGCCACCCGGCCGTTCCTGACGAGCGTTCTCATCCGCGCCTCCCGTCCTCTCCGTCCCGCGTCAGAAGTGGATCTCGGCCTGGAAGGTCGGGGCGGAGGTCGTGTGGTTCGGCTTCGTGGCCGTCGAGCCCGGCACCGGGATCGGCGACGGGTTGCCGAACTTGTGGTACCAGAGCTCGTAGCCCGGGCCCATGGAGATCGTCCCCTTCCTGATCCCGACGAGCGCGCCGACGTCGAACTGCCAGGTCATCCGGGAGAGGACCTCCGTCTCCGTCTCGACGCCTGCGGCGTCCTTGCCCTTGGGGAGCGTCGCGTAGGCGAAGCCCTTGAAGGTCGAGGAGACCTCCTTGCTCAGCGCGATCGGGAGGCCCCACGTCAGGTTGAACATCACGGTGCCGTCGAACTCGACGTCCTTCTGGCCCGTCGCGGCGAAGGCGTTGTGGGTCCACTCCTTGTAGTACCAGACGCCGAGGTCGGCGAAGCCCTTTTTCGGGTTCAGGTTCACCGTCGGGCCGACGACGATCATCCTCTTCCCGGGCGCGAACCCCGTGTTCTTCGAGTTGAGGTCGCCGCCGACCGTGACCGCGACGTCGCGGACGAGCTTGCTCTTGATGCCCGCCTTGAAGGCCTTGTTGAGGCTGAGCTGGTGGCGGTAGGTGACGTAGATCTCCTGGGCGCCGCCCGAGGTCGCCCCGTTCGCCGGGTCGTACGAGTTCGACATCAGGACGTCGACGTTCAGGAAGTTGCTCCCGAGCGCGTAGCGGTTCGCCACCGTGAACTGGGCGACGTTCTTGATGATGTCGTGGTCGATCGCCGGGTCGTTGACGTGGTAGCCGTACCGGTAGCCGACGAACATGTCGGTCCAGTCGGCCGCGGTCGCGGCGGGGGCGAGAAGGAGCAGGGCCGCGGCGGCCGGCAGGATCCTCGCGAGGCGCTTCATGGTGTCTCTCGTCCTCTCCCGGCCGGGCCTCACGCCTCGGCCTTCGCGGCGGCCTTCTCGACCTCGGAGGCCGCTTCGCCGGCCCCCTTCAGGTGGTTGAAGAAGGCGTTCAGGGCGACGGCCACGATCGAGCAGAGGAGGATGCCGCTGTGAAGGAGCGGGCTGAGGGCCTTCGGCATCTGCGCGAAGAACCTGTCCGCGACGAGCGGGATCATCCCGAAGCCGATCGCGAGGGCCACGACGTAGAGGTTGAGGCGGTTCTTCGCGAAGTCGACGCCGCCGAGGATGCGGATCCCGGTGGCGCAGACCATGCCGAACATGACGATCCCCGCGCCGCCGAGGACGAACTGCGGGACCGAGGCGACGACGAAGGCGAGCTTCGGGACGAGTCCGAGGGCGAGGAGGAGGACGCCGCCGACCGCGGTGACCCAGCGGCTCCGCACTCCCGTCACGCCGACGAGGCCGACGTTCTGGGAGAAGGAGGTGTAGGGAAAGGTGTTGAAGACGCCGCCGATGAGGGTGCCGAGGCCGTCGACGCGGAGGCCGTCGGAGAGGTGCTTCTGGTCGATCTCCTTGCCGACGATGTTGCCGACGGCGAGGAACATGCCGAGCGACTCGATCATGACGACGACCATGACCATGCACATCGTCAGGCAGGCGACGAAGTCGAAGGTCGGCACCCCGAACTGGAAGGGGTAGACGACCGCGAACCACTTCTCGCTCGCGAGCCCGCCGAAGTCGACCTTGCCGAGGGCGATCGCGATCACCATCCCGAGGACGAGGCCGAGGAGGACGGCGATGTTCGCGAAGAAGCCCTTCACGAACTTCGTGACGAGGAGGATGAAGACGAGGACGATCCCGGCGACGGCGAGGTGGAGCGGCGCGCCGTAGGCCGGGTTCGGGATCATCGGGCCGGCCATGTCCGCGGGGTTCTTGATCATCGGGTTGCCGCCGGCCGCCCAGTTCACGCCGACGCGCATGAGCGAGATGCCGATGATGGTGATGATCGACCCGGTCACGACGGGCGGGAAGAGCGGGAGCATCCGGCTGATGAGCGGCGCGACGAGGATTCCGAAGAGGCCCGCCACGATGACGGCGCCGTAGATCCCGAGGAGGCCGATCTCCGGGTTCGTCGCCATGACGACCATCGGGCTCACGGCGGCGAAGGTGACCCCCATCATGACGGGGAGGCGGATGCCGAACCGCCCGAGGCCGATCGACTGGACGAGGGTCGCGATGCCGCACGCGAAGAGGTCCGCGTTGATGAGCATCGCCATCTGCTCCTTGGGGAGCTTCAGCGCGCCGCCCACGATGAGGGGGACGGCGACGGCCCCGGCGTACATGACGAGGACGTGCTGGAGGCCGAGGAGAGTCAGCCGCGCGGGCGGCAGGACCTCGTCGACCGGGTGGACGCCGTTGTTCGTGGCCATGCGCTTCCCTCGCTTCAGACGGCGGCGCCGTCGGGCTTCGATTCCGGGAGGGGCGGGAGGGCCGGCTCGGCCGCCAGGAGCGCGACGAGGCGCGCGCAGGCCGAGAGGTCGAGGAGCGCGCCCTCGGCCGGCTCCCCGACGAGGCGCACGTCGACGACGCGCCAGGCGCCGGTCTCGAGGACGACGCGGAGCTCGTCCGAGCGGTACTCCGCAAGGCCGCCGTGGCGCGCGAGACGGTGCTGCCGGCCGCCGATGCGCGCGTCGATGGCGACACCGTCGCCGGCGCGCGTCATCCGGTAGGCGTCCCCCTTCGCCTCCGCGTAGCCCTCGGCGTCCACCCAGAACGTCGGCTTCTCCTGCCAGGGGGCGCCCGCCGTCGGGCAGAAGGGGACGCAATTGCCGCACTGGTTGCAGGCGTCGCCGAGGTTGACGATCTGGACGCCCTGCTCGACCGCGAAGGTCGTCGTCCCCGACGGGACCGGGCGTCCCCCCTCGACGACGAAGCGGGGGAGCTCGAGCGCGACCGGGGACGTCTCGTAGGCGAGGTTCGCGCGGTTCGGGCAGACGGTGACGCAGAGGCTGCAGGCTTCGTCGCAGTCGAGGCAGCGGGCCGCCTCGGCGCGCGCGGCATCGGCCGGGAGGGACTGGAGGACCTCGTCGAAGCCGCCACGCCGGTCCGGCGGGAGGACGGGCACCTCGGCCGGTCGCGCGAGGCGGGCCTTCTTCTCCATGAGGGCCGGGAGCGTCTTCCCCTTCGGCAGGTGCGGCTCCGCGGCGGGCTCGACGCCGTGGAGGCGGGCGATCGCGTCGGCCGCGGCGCGCCCGTCGGCGACGGCCTTGATGATGGAGGCGGGGCCGCGGACGACGTCGCCGCCGGCGAAGAGGCCGGCCGTCGAGGTCTCGCCCGTCGCGGCCTTTGCGACGAGCGTCCCGTCCTTCTTCGCCTCGAGGGCGGCGCCGCCGAGGAACTCCAGAGCCGTCTCCTGGCCGATGGCGGTGACGATCGTGTCGGCCGGCAGGACGACCTCGCTCCCCTCGACCGGAATCGGCCTGGGACGGCCGGAGGCGTCGGGCGGGCCGAGCCGCATCGCCTGGCAGGCGAGGCCGACGGCCTTCCCGTTCTCGACGACGACGCGGACCGGGGCGAGGAGGGTCTTCAGGCCGATTCCCTCGACCTCGCAGTCGTGGACCTCCTCGGGGTCGGCGGGCATCTCGGCGCGAGTCCGCCGGTAGACGAGGGAGACCTCGCCGCCCGCCCCGACGAGCCGCTTCGCGGAGCGCGCGCCGTCCATCGCGGAGTTGCCGCCGCCGACGACGAGGACCTTCTTCCCGAGGTCGCGCCTCGCCCCCTCGCGGAGCCCGTCGAGGAGGACGAGCGCGTCGAGGACCCCCTCGGCGTCCTCGCCGGGGATCCCGAGCCTCTTCCCCTTCTGGGCGCCCGCGCCCAGGAAGACGTAGTCGAACCGGGCGCGGAGGTCGTCGAGAGAGACGTCCTTTCCGACCGCGGTGTTCAGGTGGATCGCCACGCCGAGGGACCGGAGGCGCTCGAGGTCGACCGCGAGCTTCCCGTCGTCGAGGCGGTACCTCGGAACGGCGCCGCCGACCATTCCGCCGGCGTGCCCCTTCGCCTCGAAGACCTCGGACGCGATGCCGGCCCGGGCGAGGTTCAGCGCGGCGGAGAGGCCGGCGGGCCCGGCGCCGACGATGGCGACCCTGACGCCCTTCGCCTCGCCGGCGACCTCGGGCTTCGAAACGCCGTTCTCGAAGGCGAAGCGCTTGATCTCGCGGATGCCGAGCGGGGCGTCGTAGAGGTTCCTCACGCAGCGCTCGGTGCACGGGTGGTCGCAGATGCTGCCGGTCACGCCCGGGAGGGCGTTCGACCGGCGGATCACCTCGATCGCCTCCGTCTCGCGCCCGTTCGCCACGAGCCACAGGTAGTCGGGGATGTTCTGGTGCGCCGGGCAGGCCTCCATGCAGGGCGCCGCGATGCAGTCGAACGGCCCGAGCGCGCGCCCGCCCTTGAAGGCGAGGGGGCGCTCGCGGCGCGCGAAACGTCCGCGGCGGCCGTCCGCGACGACCCGCTCGACGTGCCTCGCGAGGTTCCACCGCCGCCCCTTGCCGCCGGAGGTCTTCTCGACGAACGCGTCGAGGCTCTCCGCCCCGGCGGCGTCCATCGCCGCGCCGAGGTTGTCGAGGTATTGCGAGAGGCGGGCGTAGCCGCCCGGCTTCAGGAGGTCGGTGCAGACGGTGACCGGGGCCATCCCGTCGGAGACGAGGTCGGCGAAGTTCCAGGCGTCGGCGCCGCCGCAGAAGCTGATCGGGACGCTCCCGTCGAGCTCGTCGTCGACGAGCTTCGCGAGCGAGAGCGTGAGCGGGTGGAGGGCCCGCCCCGACATGTACATCATCTTCTCGCTGGCGGGGAAGACGGGGCGGTGGTTGACGACCTCGAGCGTGTTCGAGAGCTTCACGCCGAACTCGCGGCCCGCGGCGCGGGCCGCCGCGGCGAGGCGCTTCACCATCGGGAGGGCGTCCTCGAAGCGCGGGTCGTGGCCGAACGCGGCGTCCGGGACCTCGACGCCGTGGCCGAAAGTCTCGTTGAGAAGGCCGCGGAGCCGCTCGGGGCCGAGGAGCGTCGGGTTCAGCTTGACCCAGGTGTGAACGCCCAGCTCCCGGAGGAGGTAGAGGGCGATCTTCTCGATCTCGGCCGGCGGGCAGCCGTGCATCGTCGAGAGGGTGATGTGGTCGGAGATCGAAGCCGGAATCGCGACGTCGCGAACGCCGGGCCACGCCTTCGCGACGGCCTCGACGGCCGAGGGGATCGACCCGGAGGCGTCGCGCATCGAGGCGATGAACCGCTGGACGCGCTCGCTCCGGATCCCCTCGAGGTTGTAGCCGACGCTCATGGCGAAGAGCGTCCCGGGAGCCGGGAGGGAGAGCTTCGCGGCGAGCGCGTGGACGAGGACCCAGGCCTTCAGGTACTCGTCGAAGCTCTGCTCGAGTCTCAGCTCCTGCGACCACTCGCAGTTGAAGGTCTCGTCGGCCGAGTCGATGCAGGGGCGGCTGATCTCGAGCTCGTCGAGGACCTGGACCGTCTTCAGCTCGATGAAGCGCGCGCCGCAGAGCCAGGCGGCGACGATGTTCTGGGCGAGCTGGCTGTGCGGCCCGGCCGCGACGCCGACCGGCGCCGCGAGCTCGCGGCCGAGGAGACGGGAGGAGAAGCGCGGCTCGGGCCGCGCGAAAGAGCCCTTCGGGACCCCGAGGACCGTCTCGCGCGCGTCGAGCTCGCCGAAGACCCATCGCGCGAGAAGCTCGAGGGGAAGGGGACGGAACGCTTTTTCCACGATCGACCTCCTCGGGCGGGGGGCTCGGCGGAGGCCCGGGGCGGGCGGAAGCCGCCCCGGGCCGGAGGAGCTACTTCGTGGCGACGAAGACGCTGGGGTAGCGCGCGAGGAACGCGGAGCAGTGGATCAGCTCGCGCGTGTCGAGGCACTCGCCGATCTTGTGGGTGTTCTGCTCGATGCCGGTGCCGAAGCCGAGCATCGCGGGGTACTTGTAGGGGCCGCTCTCGATCCAGCCCTTT
>ERZ795054.3585-NODE-3585-length-12022-cov-3.760174_pt1 | contig 12022 bp, 11 predicted proteins | sample MGYA00375138_ERZ795054 | MGnify/ENA primary metagenome ERZ795054 (study PRJEB30183, sample SAMN05720215) | anaerobic digester metagenome | isolation source: active sludge of municipal wastewater-treating anaerobic digesters | place: USA | collected 2014-12-23 ...
CTGTTTCCACCGAGGAAGTTCAGGTTCTGACTCCTGAGGAAGTTGAACAGGTAATTGATGTAATCACCGCAGGAACCGGACCTGAAGTTGAGGAAGCAGAAGAAACACCTGAAAGAGAACCCTCACTCGAGGAACTGTTTACCCTGCGTCCCGAAGTATTGGATACTGCCGGTATCACCGAAGATGAAGATGAAGAAAACGGCAAAACCAAGAAGAAGGGGAAGAAGAAAGGCAAGAGTGTTGTAGTGACCTATGACCCCGACCGAGATATGACGCTGGTGCAGAAGAAACACAAGCGCGGTGGGGATGGTTGGGATTGGGACGAATAAAGTAGAGAGAAAGTCAGGTGGCTAAGAAACCGCAGAAACGGATCAAACACGTTCCACAGCGTACCTGCATTGGCTGCAGGACCGTTCTCGCAAAAAGGGAACTGGTGCGCGTGGTTCGCTCACCCGAAGGCGTCATTATTGACCCGACGGGGAAAGCAGCCGGTCGTGGCGCTTACATACACAAGATCCGCTCCTGCTGGGAGCAAGCATTAAAAGGTCCAATCGATCATGCCTTGAAGACCGAGCTGACCGCGCAAGACCGGCTGAAACTTGATGAGTTCATGAGCCAGTTACCCCGGGAAGAACGATCCTTCGATGACAAAGCTCAAACCGAAACAAGCGGGCAAAAATGATTGAGTGACCTGAAAAACTTGCTCAACGGCACAACCGCCAACCTGACCGGTGAAAATTGAATCATGATTGGTGTAAACAGGGGAAAGTGGGGGAACATTTTTGGAGGTGTGTGATGGGCGAGAAACAAATCGAATTTCCGGTGCAAATCACCGTCAGGGATCTGGCGCAACGTATGGAAGCCAGCCCTATCCAGGTTATCAAGGTTCTGATGTCAAATGGCGTGATGGCTAATATCAACCAGCAGATCGATTACGATACTGCTGCGATTGTCGCGTCTGAGCTGGGATTTGAAGCTGTTCCTGAATCTGTAAAAGAATCCGCAACGGTCGAAGATCAGGGGAACGTTCCTCTGTGGCGTGAACTGATCGACAGTGAAGATCCTGCCAAGCTGATCAAACGTCCGCCAGTTGTGACCATTCTCGGGCATGTGGATCATGGCAAGACGACCCTGCTCGACGCTATCCGGCATACCAATGTAGCATCAGGTGAAGCCGGCGGTATCACCCAGCACATTGGTGCATACCAGGTGGAACACAAAGGACAGTTGATCACATTCCTCGACACACCGGGACACGCCGCTTTTACCGCCATGCGCGCCAGGGGTGCCCAGGGAGCTGATATTGTGATCCTGGTGGTTGCTGCGGATGATGGTGTGATGCCGCAAACGCGTGAGGCCATCGCTCACGCCAAGGCTGCCCGAGTGCCCATCATTGTCGCTCTGAACAAGATCGACCGCCCGGATGCCAATCCGGATTTTGTGAAACGGCAGCTTGCCGAGAACGGACTGGTTCCGGACGAATGGGACGGCAGCACGATCGTGGTGCCTGTTTCAGCCAAGCAAAAGAAAGGCCTCGAAGACATCCTGGAAGCGATTTTACTGGTCAATGACAGCCTATCCATAAAGGCGAATCCACAGGGCAAAGTATTCGGCACGGTAATTGAAGCCCAGGTGGACAAAGCCCGTGGGGTGATTGCCACCCTGCTGGTACAGAATGGCACCCTGCACACCGGAAACACGGTGATCGCAGGAGAAACCTGCGGGAAAATCCGCGCCATGTTCGATTTCAACGGGAAAGCGGTTAGGACAGCCCCACCCTCCACACCGATCCAGGTATTGGGTTTGGGAAGTGTGCCCCCTGCCGGAGAGCTATTCCAGGTCGTTGCCAATGAAAAGGAAGGCCGGGCGATACTGGCCATGAAGGCGACAGAAAAATCCAGCGGTGCCGTGGTCTCCACAAAAACATCACTTGAACAGCTATTTGAGAAATTCCAGGCCGGAGAAATTCGTGAACTCCCCTTGATCCTCAAGGCTGACGTGCAGGGATCACTGGAACCGATCGTGAATTCGCTGAACGAATTAAGCCAGGGCGATATCAAGATCAACATCATTCATGCGGAGACCGGTAACATCAGCGAAAGCGATGTGATGCTGGCATCCGCTTCACACGCGATTCTGCTGGGCTTTAACGTGGTCACTGATCAGGCGGCACGCAACCTGGCAGAACAGGAAGGCGTATCTATCCGCTTGTATGAGATCATTTACCGCATGATCGAGGACGTTGAAAAAGCGCTGAAAGGCATGCTTGAACCGGAAACACGTGAAGTTCCGGTCGGACAGGCGCAGGTGCGACAGGTCTTCAAGATCAATAAAGTAGGTACAATTGCCGGTTGCCGGGTGATCAGCGGCGAACTTCGGCGCAACGCAAGGGTCAGGCTGATACGCAATGGTAATACAGTATTCGATGGTGAGATCTCATCGCTGAAACACGAGAAGGAAGATGTGCGTGAGGTCCGCCAGGGTTTTGAGTGCGGTGTGTCGCTGAAAGGTTATAATGACATCGTCGAGGGCGACCTGCTTGAGAATTATGTCATTGAAAAGAGCAGCTGACCGGGGAAAGCAGATAAGGAAATTAGGAAATGCCAACACCTTTGAGATTAAAGCGCATCGGGGACCGGTTTCGCAAGGAACTGTCTGAGATGCTGGTAAAAGAAGAGATCCGTGATCCACGCTTAAATGGAATCAATATCACGGATGTGAATGTGGATCGGGAGCTTTCGTACGCTGATATCTATGTGTCTGCGTACGAAGGGATCGCGCGATCAAAGGAAGTATTGGAAGGTCTTGAGAGCGCCAGCGGTTTTATCCGCAAAGTGCTTTCGGAGAGAATCGAACTGCGGTCTTTTCCGAAACTGCGCTTTCATTGGGACGTAACCCCTGAAAAGGCTGACCGGATCGAACAATTACTGGCTACCATCCGCAGCGAAGAAGAGCGACGGAAAAAATAAAAATGAACGACGGGAAGATCAAAGATCTAATCAACAACGCGCTTGTGATCGGCATCACCTCGCACATACGCCCCGATGGTGACGCGATCGGCGCGGTGCTGGGCCTTGGATTGGCACTTCAGGCAGCAGGTAAAACAGTGGAAATGGTGCTCAAGAGCGGAGTTTCGAAAACTTTCAAGCATCTTCCGGGTGTTGAACAGATCGGGCGGTCATTTAAGCAAGAGTGCGACCTGTACATCGTAGTGGATTGCTCGGATGAAGAAAGAACGGGCGGGGTATTAAAAGGTCGACCTGCTGATATCGTGATCGACCATCATGTGACCAACCTGGCTTTCGGCCGGATGGTCAACCTGATCGAGCCGGAATCAGTCGCCACCTGCGCCATTCTGGCGGAACACATGCCCGCCTGGGGATTGCAGATCACTGAGGCGGTAGCAGCGGCGCTGCTTTCAGGTATTATCAGCGATTCCATCGGTTTCCGGACTTCAAACACTTCTGCCGGTTCATTGAGAATTGCCGCTGATCTGATCGACAAGGGCGCCAAGATCAACGAGTTGTACAACAAAGCACTGATCAGTAAACCTTTTGAAAGTATCAATTACTGGGGGTATGGTCTGTCAAAACTTGAGCGGGAAGACGGACTCGTGTGGACTTCACTGACGCTTGAAGACCGCAGGAATACGGGCTACCCGGGGGAAGACGACGCTGACCTGACTAACATACTATCCAGCATTGAAGATATCGATATTGCGATTCTCTTCATTGAACAAAGCCCAGAACGTGTGAAAGTGAGCTGGCGCGCAAAACCCGGTTTGGATGTGGCGCAGATGGCTGCCTCTCTCGGCGGAGGAGGACACCCCGCCGCCGCGGGAGCAGATTTGGATGGGAGTCTGTCCGAAGTGCAGACAAAGATCCTGGACCTGACGCGAGAGTATCTTAACCAGATAAAGAAAAAAAATAGAATCATGGGAACATGATGAACGGAGTGAGGCATGGTTAACAATAGTGGTTTTGATGTCAAGAATTCCATTTCAGGTGTGCTGGTTGTAGATAAACCCGTTGGGATGACCTCACATGATGTGGTACAGGTGATTCGCAAAGGTTCAAACATCCGGCGCGCCGGACACACCGGTACCCTGGATCCGCGGGCTTCTGGTGTACTTGTTGTTTTGATTGGACCTGCTGTGCGTTTGAGCGAGTATGTCTCTGCATCTGACAAGCGTTACCAGGCAGTGATCATGCTGGGCACCACAACAGATACTTATGACGCTGATGGAAAAACAACCTCTTCATCGCCGGTTGATGTAACAGAAGAACAATTTGAATCAGAATTACAGAAATTTGTAGGACAGATCGAACAAGTACCTCCCCCTTATTCTGCTGTCAAAGTGCAAGGCCGTAAAGCTTATGAAATGGCGCGCAAGGGCGAAGAGGTGGAACTGGCACCGCGAACAATTAACGTGTACAGCCTTGAATTACTGGAATGGGCTCCACCCGAGGTTGTGATCGATGTTTACTGCTCATCCGGCACTTATGTACGCTCTTTGGTAAATGACCTGGGAGCACGGCTGGGTTGTGGAGCTACGCTGACCGGACTTCGGCGCACTAAGAGCGGCCGCTTTACACTGAGGGACGCAGTTCCCCTGCGGAAATTGAACGAGGCCTTTAATGACGGAACCTGGTACCAATACCTCATTCCGGCGGCAGAAGCCCTTTCAGATTGGCCAACGCTCGAACTAAGTCATGACGAAGTCGAAGCCATCCGGCATGGTCACCGCATCCACGCTGTCAGTTCTGAACAGAAAAAAGTTCTAGGTGTCAGCGAACAGGGTGAATTAGTCGCCCTGATGGAGCTAGACGAAGAGACGGTGGAATGGCAGCCCAGGAAAGTATTCTTCTCTTAAAACCCCTCCCCCTCTCACGAGGGGGTTTTTACACCTTGATAAGGAAAGGCATACCCTTATAATTAAATCATGGATTACATAGAGACCCTCAACACATTATCAATCCCTCACTCCTGGGTAACGATCGGCGCGTTTGACGGGGTACATACAGGGCATCAAACATTGTTCCGCAAGATCGTAGATGGGGCGCGGCAGGCGAAATGCCAGTCTGTGGCCATTACATTTGACCCGTTACCCGCACTGTTCTTCAAGCGGATTACAACCGACCATATTCTGACATCCATTGATGAAAGGGTGGCGTTGATCAAGAATCTGGGAGTGGATCAAGTGGTTGTCCTTGATTTCACGCGGGAATTCGCGGATATCGACGCGCTTACCTTTATGACAGAAGTAAAAAAAGCGCTCGGTCTGCAAAAACTCTTCGCGGGTTACAACTTCACCCTGGGAAAAGACCAGGCAGGCACCGTTGCTGTATTAAAAGAGATCGGTCAGCAACTGGATTTTGAGGTGGAGGTTGTCCCGCCGATCCGGCATGGACAGGAGATCATCTCATCAAGTAACATCCGGAAAATTTTGAAAACAGGTGATGTGGCAAAAGCAGCGGAATACCTTGGCAGACCGTATGCGCTGAGCGGGCTTGTTGTGCACGGTGAGAACCGCGGCAGCAAACTTGGGATCCCAACTGCCAATCTCGCCATCCCCGGTGAACGCTTGCTGCCAGCCATGGGCGTTTACGCCACGCGGGCACACATCAATGGCAAAACCTATTTATCAGTCACCAACGTAGGCGTACGGCCCACATTCGAAAATCCGTTACCTTCTCCGCGGGTTGAGCCGCATCTGCTCGACACGAGTGAAACCTTTTACGGTAAAAACTTGACCCTTGAGTTTGTAGAATATATCAGACCCGAAGTTCGGTTTCCGGATTCCAAAGCGCTGGTTGCACAAATTCAGTTGGATATATTGAAAACCAGGGAGATCCTGAAATGACGACCCACCAACGCCAAATTTATCTGCTGGATCCGCAAAAGATCTCACCGGAAACGATCGCGGTGACTTTTGCGAAGACATCGCGTTCGCCGGAATCTTTCAGGCAGATCGCGGCTGAGCTGACCGAAGCAAAAAGCGCGGAATTCAACGAAAAATGGGTGGTTGGATATGGGCATTCATCGGTAGCAGAGCACGCTGTATTGCACATCGCGGTGGAGAATATTTCACGCCTGGCTGTTGAGACCCTGGAATCCAACCGTCTGGCATCTTACACTGAAAAATCCACCCGATATCAGACCTGGAGCGATGACGCATTTTTTGTGCCTTCAGAGTTGAACAACAATCCGCTTCGAGAAACCTATATCCAGACATGCCGGTTATTATTCACGACCTACCGGGACTGCCTGCAACAACTGGATTTATTTTTCAGAGAGAATGAAGGTCAAAAAGAAAATGAAAATACACCTCAGTACGAGCGGCGCATCCGATCCGCGGCTATAGACGTGTGCCGGTTCCTTTTGCCGGCAGCCTCAGTAGCCAACGTCGGGGTGACCATCAACGCCCGAGCCCTCGAACACGCCATAGGTAAGCTCCTCTCTGCCCCGCTGGAGGAAACCCGCCAGATCGGCGCAGAGATCAAAACCGCCGCCAGTGAGTGTGTACCCACCCTGCTCAAATATGCTGAAGAGATCCCTTACCTGAAATCAGTGTGTAATATTTTTTCCAGGTTCGAAATGTCTCGTGCTATGGATAAGAATTGGTGTCAACTCGTCCATTACGAAGAGAATGCCATAGAACGCCTTATCGCAGCGGTTTTGTACCGTGAGCAAAATATTACCTATGCGCAATCTTTAGAATACGCCCGTTTATTGTCAGTAGAACAAAGAAAAGAGCTGATCCATTGCCTGATGGACATCCCTGACCCACACACGATCCCGGTGCGCGAACTGGAAAATGTTTCCTTCACATTCGACCTTCTGCTGGACCAGGGGGCTTATTTTGAGGTCAAACGACATCGTATGATGACGCAAACCCCGCAGCTGTTGACTGCCAACCTGGGCTACGCCGTCCCGCGCGCGATCCATTCTGCGGGACTGATGGACATGTACACGGCAGCCATGGAAGATGCCAGGCACACCTACCAGCAGATCGCTGAACTTGATCCGCACGTGGCGGCCTATGTGGTACCAAACGGGTTCAACCGGCGCTTATTGTTGACGGTAAACCTGCGCAGCCTGGTGCATTTCATACGCCTGCGCAGCGCAAAAAATGCTCATTTTTCAGTCCGGCGGGTCGCACAGCGCATGGCTGAAGAAGTGACGGAAATATTGCCTGAGTTTACCTCTCTCCTGGGTAGAAATGATCAGGAAACCTCGAATTGTGTTGAAGAGGCGTACTTTTATTCGACCCGCCAGTAGTTCGATTTGAAAGGAGCGTGATATGTTAATTTCCGAAGGTGAGATCCTGATCCGGCTCGGACTGGCCGCATTGTTGGGGATGATCGTTGGATTCGAGCGCGAACGACAAAACCAACCAGCCGGTTTACGCACTCACGCTATCCTGGCGATCGGCTCCTGCCTGGCCATGACCATATCGATAAACCTGGCTGTTCAGTTTGTTCCGCATGTGCCAAACGGCGACCCGGCGCGGCTTGCAGCTCAAGTTATTTCTGGCATAGGCTTCCTGGGAGCTGGCGCTATTCTGCGGTATGGGACAAATGTTAAGGGGTTGACCACTGCAACCTCTCTTTGGACAGTGGCTATAGTCGGTCTGGCAGTTGGCGCGGGGCATTACTTTTCCGCTGCCGGCACAACGCTGGCTTTGATCATCGTACTCGTGCTTCTGAACATTCTTGAAAAACGGGCGATTCAAACTTTTCAGGTCGTGAATGTATCCGTTACTGCCCGTGAAAATCCTGACCTCGTTGAGCAATTGAATCGCGTATTTCTGGATCTAAAAAAGAAAGTCCTTTCAACAGGAATTGATGCCAATCCAATTCAGAAAGATCTGACGGTCAATATGGTGGTCAAGACCAGGGAAAATGACCCATTAACAGATATTCGCAAAGCGATAGAAGAACTGCCTGGTGTCACCCATTTCAAGCTTAATTAAATCCAGCGTTCTTCGTTTAGCAGTTTAAAAATCCAACCTTAGATGTATACTTTTATTTAAACAAAGTCAAAATGAATCTTTAACCAATCGGCCAGAAGAAAGGCGGGTTATGGATCTAATTCACTGTATGAAGAAGAACGTCATCCATATCTCCCCGGAAGCTACCGTGAGAGAAGCCGCGAATACGTTCATCCAGCATCATATAGGCACATTACCGGTCGTAGACCCTGATGGAAGACTGGTGGGAATCCTGTCGATCCGGGATCTCGTTTCACAGGTGCTGCCGGATTTTGTGAACATGATGCAGGACATCGATTTCGTTCTTGATTTCGGCGCGGCTGAAACCAGGCAACCGGAAAGCGATGTTTTGATGACACCGGTCAAAAAGATCATGTCACCCCCCTACTCAGGTAGAGGTGATTGCAGTTTATTAAGAGCCAGCGCCTTGATTAAGAAACACAACCTGCTTGACCTGCCAGTTGTTGACGATGAAGATCGCTTAATTGGCATCGCCTCACTCGTGGATATCGGAACCAGATTCCTGCAAAGCTGGAAATAAGCGTACCTGGACTTCAGGAGACATTGATGGTGGATGGCATCATCGCTCTGATCATATTCATATTTACTCTCTACTTGATCTTTTCTGAGAAACTGCACAGGACGATCGCGGGTCTTTTCGGCGCAGCGGCAATGCTGATCTTTGGAAAAATCTTCGGATTTTTCAATGAATCTGACGCAATCAACACGATCGATTATTCCACCCTTGGACTTTTGTTGGGCATGATGATATTGGTAGCCCTCCTTGAGCCAACCGGAGTATTCGAATTCATTGCCATCAAAGCAGCCCAGGTTTCCAAAGGAAAACCCGGAAAACTGCTGGTGCTGCTCGGATTGATCACCACATTATTTTCCATGTTCCTGGACAATGTGACCACAGTCATCCTGATCGCTCCTGTTACCATTCTCATCTGCGAGTTGCTGGGTTTTAATCCAACCCCATTCCTCATCGCTGAAGCGTTATTATCCGATACTGGTGGGATTGCCACTTTGATCGGTGATCCGCCAAACGTGCTGATCGCTGCTGCAGCAGGTTTGACCTTCAATGATTTCCTGACCCATTCTCTGCCCATCGTTGTCGTTGCGTGGATAACGGCGCTGCTGCTTCTGAAGCTCTTATTCCGCAAAGAGCTCAGCGTAATACCAACGAATATTGAAGGTCTCATGGAATTGAACCCGAGGGAAGTATTGAAAGATGGCAAGACCGCGGTAAAGGTGCTTATCGTTTTAGGTCTGGCTATACTATTTTTCTTTCTGGAAGAACTCCTGCATATTTCACCGGCGTTTATTGCCTTAACCGCAGCAACTATTGCGTTGATCTGGATCAGGCCTGACCCACGGGAGACACTGAGCCGCATCGAATGGAGCGTACTCGTATTCTTCGCAGCATTGTTCATCATGGTGGGTGGATTGGAAAAAACCGGAATGCTCCAAGATCTGGCTCACGGAGTAGCTGGTCTGGCCCAACTCCATCCTTTACTTTTTGGCATCTTACTATTATGGCTGATTGCGTTACTTTCAGCATTTCTTGACAACATCCCCATTACCGTGGCATTCATCCCGGTTATTCAAAGCCTGGCAGCCGCCGGGGTGAACGTGAACGCGTACTGGTGGGCATTGGCCTTCGGGGCAGGACTGGGAGGCAACGGTACAATCATCGGGTCAACCGCAAATATTGTGGTTGCCTCACTATCCGAGAGAACACGCAACCCCATCACGGTAAAATTATGGAACAAACGCGGTTTGCCGGTAATGCTGGCGACTCTCATCAATACAACGATCCTATTTATCATTGCTTATCCGTTCCTTTCAAGGTAATGGTCATAAATATGTAGGTCCAACGCTTGACAATTTTAATTGTGCGCCTATAATTGGATGAAATTACATACAAAAGGCTGTGACGAGGACGAGTAAGCGTCATGACGGCACAACAGAGAGCGGGAACAGGTGAAAACCCGCGTGCACAATGACCCCCAATGGACCTCCGAGCCGCAAGGTGAACGCACAAGCAAGTAACCGCCGCCGGAATGCCGCCGTTATCGGGCAACGGGTATAAGCAGAAAAAACTGCCGTACCCGAAAACGAGTGAAGCTGGCAAATCCGATCTCCGATCGCAACCTCCGGAGATTTTTTTATTCACGGATCAGCCGCTTAATCGGGGTGGCACCGCGGGCATATAGCCCGTCCCCAGCAGGGACGGGCTTTTTCTATTCAAGGTCCGTCCACAGAAAAATTTTATAAAGGAGATCGGACATGGAAGAAACAACCAAATACCTGCTGAGTGAAAGTGACATCCCGCATTCCTGGTACAACATCAACGCGGATGCACCGATGAAACCGGAACCAATGCTCAACCCAATGACGCTGGAACCGGTAACTCCTGAATTTCTATCAGTTCTCTTTCCCCCGGGATTGATCGAACAGGAATTTACTTCTGATCGCTACATCGAGATCCCAGAAGAAGTACGGGAAGCGTACAAATTATGGCGCCCCACACCGCTGATCCGCGCACGCCGGTTTGAAAAGGCTCTCGGCACCCCGGCGCATATCTATTTCAAGTACGAAGGCGTCTCCCCTTCAGGCAGCCATAAATCCAACAGCGCCCTCCCACAGGCGTATTACAACAAAATTTCGGGCACAAAAGCCATGACCACCGAGACAGGCGCGGGGCAATGGGGAGCCGCGCTGGCGATGGCCTGCACTTTTTTCGGACTGGACCTGGAAGTGTACATGGTGAAAGTATCTTATGACCAAAAACCTTACCGACGCTATCTGATGGAAACCTATGGGGCACAGGTGTACGCCAGCCCCAGCGATCGAACGGATTATGGACGCAAGGTGCTCGTAGAAAACCCTGAAAACCCAGGCTCGCTCGGTATCGCTATCTCTGAAGCAGTTGAAGTCGCGGCAAAATCAAACGGAGCCAAAAAGTATGGACTGGGTTCCGTGTTACATCATGTCCTGCTGCATCAAACGGTAATTGGTGAAGAAGCCCTGAAACAAATGGATATGGCGGGTGAATACCCTGAGGTGGTGATCGGCTGCGTGGGAGGCGGCTCCAACTTCTCCGGCATCGCTTTTCCATTTCTGCGGGAAAACCTGCGTAACGGCCAACGCACCCGCCTAATGGCAGTGGAACCGTACGCGACACCCTCGCTGACCAAGGGATTGTACGCTTTCGATTACGGAGATTCCGCATGTATGGCACCGGTGATCAAGATGTACACACTCGGGCATGACTTCGTTCCGGCTGCCATTCACGCTGGCGGTCTCCGCTACCACGGCATGGCTCCCACGCTTTCCGCGCTGTACAACGCCGGTCTGGTCGAGGCGGTCCCTGTGCATCAGAAAGCCGTGTTCGAATCTGCGCTGCTTTTTACACGCACGGAAGGCATTCTGCCCGCGCCTGAGTCAGCGCACGCCCTGCGGGCAGCCACCGACCTGGCGCTTGAAGCGAAACTTACCGGCGAGAAAAATGTGATCCTGTTCAATATGTCGGGCAACGGCAGCTTTGACCTGATCGCGTACAACCGCTATCTCTCCGGTGAACTAGAGGATTATGATTACCCGCAGGCGGCGATCGACACGATCCAGAATCATATACCCACTTTAACAGGCAACTCCAAATAACACGCTGCAACCATGCATCACTCAACACAAACATGACCTGTTGATTACTGGTCATGTTTTTTTCTCAGGCATCGATGGTTGAAATTCCTCCAATTTCGGCTATCATAATTGCAGAGGAGATCATGATCAAACCACTGGTCTATTCACCTGCCAACCAAACCCGGGTGGAACTGCCTTTTGATCGTTTTCTACCGCTGGACCCGCCCGGTATGGCAGCGCGCTGGCTCCAGAGGGACACGCCAACGGGCAGCACAATTCTCGATCCGATCTGCGCTTCACCACGGGCAATCCTGGAAGCCGCCGCGGCAGGTTACCGGGTTCTGGTTGCGTGCAACAACCCGGTGACAGCTTTTCAACTGG
>ERZ795054.3599-NODE-3599-length-11999-cov-6.902629_pt1 | contig 11999 bp, 9 predicted proteins | sample MGYA00375138_ERZ795054 | MGnify/ENA primary metagenome ERZ795054 (study PRJEB30183, sample SAMN05720215) | anaerobic digester metagenome | isolation source: active sludge of municipal wastewater-treating anaerobic digesters | place: USA | collected 2014-12-23 ...
TGCAGGCATGAACCCAATCGCAGTTACAAGCAATGGAAAAAGCCATGAACAGGCTTTTTTTGGCGCCATTGACAAAATGAAAACTTCATTGGAAAAGATAACCGGACGCTCGAAAGTTTATTAAACATGTTCGTCTGCATATTACTGGTACAGACTAAGGAAGGACAATTTCTCAGCTATACGGCCGGCCGCCTCACCTTTTCAATTCCTCAAACCCCTTACCGTAAACACCCATTACGTTTGCAACGGTTATGAACGCCTTGTCATCGATGTGCTTAATGATCCGGTACAAATCACTTGCTTCATTCTTTCTGACAAGTGTTATAATCACCTTCTGGTTTTCCTTGGAGTACCACCCCGTCCCTTCAACCACAGTCACTCCCCGGTGCAGTTTTTCTGTTATCTGATCGGCTATCGTGTCAAAATGCCTTGAGAAGATCAATACCTGGACTGACTGCCTGTTTCCTGAGAGTATTGTGTCAAGGGTATATGCCTGTATTGCCATCGTAACGAAACCATATACCATCGTCTCCACCCGCTGCGCCGGCTCAAGGTCTGTGAGAATCAGATATGAGGACCCGATTATGATCACGTCGCAGTACAGGATAACCCTTCCAAGGCTGATATTGCGGTACTTGGTCACTATCATTGCTATAATATCTGTACCGCCGGTGCTGCCACCCTGTGTAAAAATGATTGCCAGCCCGACTCCGCAGAGTCCGCCTCCTATGAGCGCTGACATGAACTTCTCCTGGACTACGGCCTCAGGGATTAACGGCTGCAGGACAGACAGCATCGCTGCCCCCAGTAAAATCCCGTAGATCGATTTGATGCCGAATCCGGCACCCAGTATCTTCAGGCCGATGATTATAAGTACTACATTTATTGCAAAATAAGTGTAGCCCATTGGGATTCCGGTGGCATAGAAGATTATTGCAGCAAGACCCGACACACCGCTGCCAGAAATCTGGTGAGGCAGAAGGAATGCGGTCCATGCCACCGAGAATATAACCAGACCGACTGCAATCACGACATAAGTCCTGACATTTTCAACAATTGTACGTGTTACCATAAGGCGCTTATAAATCCGCGCAAAGGTAGAACGCAGAATTATATTTTATAAGGTTACGGCGCCCGTTTCTCACATAATTGGTCTATTTTTAATCCGGAAATGTTCATTATAAAAAATAAAGCATCATGAAAATCAATTCTATCAGGTTTAAGGTTGTTCCCCTGCTTGTAATTGCAGCATTTTTTCTGCCTTCAGTACTAAATGCACAGGATTCAAAAACCAATTTTTCAGGCAGCTGGATCTATAACGCCGGTAAGAGCAATCCGGGTCAGACACAGGGGCAGGGACAGCGCCCGGGCGGCCAGGGATTCGGTGGAGGTGATTTCGTCGCAAAACAGGAAGGCAACAACCTGACTGTTGAGAGAACCATGAAAACACAGGACGGTACCGAAAGCACCGTTACATCCAAATACTCCCTTGACGGCAAGGAAAGCACAAACAGCTCCCGCATGGGCGAAAGCAAATCAGTTGCCTCCTGGTCGGCCGATGGTAAGATTCTGACACTGAAAACCACACGTACGATGACCCGGAACGGGGAGTCAAGAACAATTACAACAACCGAGGTGTGGAGCCTGACAGACAGCAAAACACTCAAGATAGAAACTACAAGACCATCTCCGGACGGCGACAGAAAAACTGCCTCGGTGTACGACAAAAAGTAGCCTGTCAGCTCTTGGGAGCTGTGCCCTCAGTGTGCGTGTGAGATGTGTCAGCCGTATACGCGTGAACTGTGCCATCATTATGCGTATTGGCTGTCTCAGCCATGTTCGCGTGAGTCGTGATTGTTGTGCGCCTGTAAGTCATCGAGGTCTCTGATGCAATGAAAAAGAAATTCGAAGTAGAAAAACCTGACCTTGCCCTGAGTCCCTTTACCGGGATGACAAAGAGGCATTATATCGAACTGGCAAAGTACCTTCTGGAGAGAGCCTTCACCCATGTGAAGTCGATTGATGACCCGCTCACCTTCCCGCTTGTACCGGGAAAGAGTTACCCGCAGGAGGGGTCTCCCGACTGGCGGTTCCGGTCGCTTGAGTTCGAGGCGCTGGAGAGAACATTCACCCTGGCAGGACCCCTCATCCACATGGACTCTGACACGGAGATTAGAGGCATCAGGCTGCAGGACTACTACAAACTCCACCTTTACAATGCCCTGACGCCCGGACACCCAAATTCCCTTCCTCTGCCAGAGGATCTCCCTGACTCGACCTACCAGTTCACCTGCGAATTCGGGGGGCTGTTCAAGACGCTGCTGCTTATTCCTGACACCCTCTGGTCAGTCTACACTCAGAAGGAGAAGGACGAGATGGCATTCACAATATCAAAATGGGGGCACCACCGCACCACACAGAACAACTGGCGCATATTCAATATCGTGACCCTCTCCTTCCTGAAGAAACATGGCTACGGGATAGATGATGAGGCGCTGAAAAGCCACCTCCTCTGGATTGCCTCCTACCACTCCGGCAATGGCTGGTACCTGGAACAGACATATAACTACTATTCGATCAGTCTTTTCATTGTATACACAACAATCTGGAACAGGACTTTCGGCGATGAGTACTACCCTGAAATAGCAGCAATAATCGAGCGTTCGGCCATGAAGCTGATGGAGTCCATCACATCATTCTTCGGACGCGATGGCTTTGTCAACATGTGGTCAAGGAGCATCTGTTACAGAACGTGGGTCTCCGGTGCCTTCCCGGTTGCCTTCATGCTGAAGGAACAGGGCCTCATCGATCCCGGTTTTGCCCGCCGTCTCTGCTCCGGGTCGCTGCTGCAGTTCACCGGACGTGAGGATTTCTGGCACAATGACATCCCCAGCCTGGGCTTCTACGGACGGAGGGAATACATGATACAGAACTACAGCTGCCCTGCCAGCCCGTTCATCATGTTCCTGCCCTTCATCTGCCTGGCATTGCCTGATGACTCTCCCTTCTGGACCGCTCGCGAGAATGAGGGCTTCTGGCCTGAGCTTAAAGAAGAGTCACAGATTTCGGTGCTTGAAAATCCCGGTCTTGTCCTTGTAAATCATGGCAAAACCGGCACTTCGGAAATTATCCCCGGAAAAGTATTCTATGACGATCCCAACTATTCCAAGCTTGTATATAACACCCATTTCCCCTGGGAGGACCATGACCCTCAGGGAGGCACATCGATGGAGTACAGCTTCCGGAGCCTTGATCCCCGTGACGTCAGGGGTGATGACATCAACTTTTACCTGACCGGAGCCACCCTGAGCAACACATCTGACAGGAGTCGCTTCTTCTCAACCTCTCAAAGTATGGTCTTCAACGGCGTGCGCGACGGGGTGATCTACCGCCAGGCACTAATGAGAAGGCCGCCCAACAACGGTGTGGGTTATATTATCGATCTCGCCGACATAATAATTCCGGGAGGAATAATCAGGGTTGACCGCAGTCGCATGGCCTTCGAGCATGAGCTTACCCTGGGGCACTTCGGAATGCCCCACCTGGATGGCAGGCCGGCTGAAGTCCGCAGGTTCGGAACAGACGGCAGGAAAGTAATCACCGCCTCGGTAAAAGGAAGACGAATAGCGCTGATAACCTATTCGGGATGGGACGATACAGGCTCACTGACGCACACCGACCACAATGCCGAGACTGATGAAAGCACCGTGATCTATGCCACGAGAAGACGGACGGCAAAGAACCCGGCCATGGAGCTGATGATAGCTGTGATGCTGCACAGGACTGATGACGGAGAGTGGAGCGCTGAGGAGCTTGACCCGGTCAGGGAGATCAGGATAATGGATGTCACCCCGGTATTCTCTCCGCTGGGAGCCGAAATCACTCTTCGTGACGGCACAATACGTAAAATCTACTTTGAGGAGATCGACGGCAACCGTCGTACCTGAAAACCGGTGCCGGCCATTAATCTGAGGAGACTCCGGCTTCCCGACCTCCCCGGTGGCTGCGGCCCCTTTTCAGCCAAACAGATTAAGACTCAATAATATGAGTGGCAGCGTGATGACGCTGAAGATTGTAGATATAAATACATTCGCCGTTGCCGTACCGTCATCCTCCCCAAGAATGTTTACCATGATTACAACGTTTACCATGCAGGGCATGGCAGCCTGCATAAGCATGACGGAGACAACCTCCCTGCGCAGAATCCCCGGAAAGAGATAATTGAACAGAATGAATAGCCCCAGGAGCATGAGCGGCACCAGCAGCAGCCTGTTAAAGGAGAGAAGATAAGCATTCCTGTTCCTTATCATCTTCTTTCCGTCAGCGAACCAGATCACCGAGGCAATGAAGATCATCGAAAGCCAGGTGTTTGTCTTTCCCAGTGCTCCAACTGAATCGAGCACAAACTGCGGCAGCTTAATGGAGAAGAGAAACAGAAGAAACCCGGTAATTATAGCTATAGTATTAATATTCAATATCCTGAGCAGTCCGTCCTTCAGGGTAATTGATTTCCCGGGGCTGATAATGGCAACACCCAGGGTCCACATCAGGATATTTGAAACCAGGACGAACAGGCTGCCGTAAAGCAGTCCCTCCTGCCCGAATTGCGCAGAGATAACCGGCAGCCCCAGGTAGATAATGTTTCCAAGCATACTGTGGAGCCTGAAGATTGAGGCATGGCCGCCCTTGATCTTAAAGATAATCGTTGTCATCCACCCGGTGAACAGCATGAAGAGCATTGTAAGTGCTGCAAGAAGCATAGTCTGGAGACTGTTCGCGAGGAGCCTCGGAGTGACCTCTATGGCGCTGAAGCTTGTTAGCAGCATCGATGGCAGCGTCACGTAAAAGATCAGTTTCGCAAGGAAATCCTTTGTGCCGGCTGTTATAACCTTTGCGCGGCAGGCCAGCAGTCCAACCAGGACGACGGTTGCCAGTATTCCGATCTGTCTGAGAATGACGAGGGAGGTCATTGATGCGTGATAAATGGTTATTGTTTCGGGCGTCTCCCACAGGAGCTCCGGCAAATATAACTCGCAAAAAGCGAAACGAAGAAGCCCCGAAAAACTTTCTCCCTGAAATAGTTTTGCTAATTTTGAGCAGTATCCCTGTCAGAACCGAATAAAGAGAGGGAAGCGAAAAAGAGCAGTTGCGCAATCCGATGAAGATCCTCATAGTTGAAGACGAGCCAAGGGTGGCCTCCTTTATCAAGGAAGGACTTGAGGAACAGGAGTACCAGACAGTGGTTGCCTACGACGGATTATCCGGGGAGAAGGCGGCGCTGGAGGAGGAGATCGATCTGGTCCTCCTTGACCTTATCCTTCCCGGGAAAAGCGGAATTGATGTCTGCCGGACTGTCAAGGAGAAGAAGCCTCACCTTCCGATACTGATGCTGACAGCAATGAGCACGACTGTCGACAAGGTAAAAGGCTTTGATGCCGGGGCTGATGATTACCTTGTCAAGCCCTTCGATTTCCCCGAGTTGCTTGCCCGTATCAGGTCACTTCTCAAGAGACGCACCTCCGCCATACCTCAGCAGGAATCGCTCCGCGTCGCCAACCTTGAACTGGACCTCCTGAGAAAGGTGGCAATCCGCGGTGAACAGGTCATAGAACTGACAGCCAAAGAGTTCGCCTTGCTTGAATTTTTCATGCGTAACAAAGGACGGGTGGTTTCACGCGCAGACATTTCAGAAAAAGTCTGGGATATTACTTATGACACGGGGACGAATATTGTGGAGGTGTATGTAAATATCCTGAGGAAGAAGATCGACAGGGACTTCGAGCCCAGGCTGATACATACAAGGATTGGGTTAGGATATATTTTCACCGATTCATAGATGAAAATCAGGCAAAAACTGACGCTTCAGTTCTTCCTGCTGGCCAGTGTGATACTGCTGCTCTTTTCGCTGGCGGTATATATAGCCTCGGCCAAATACCGCCGTGACGACTTCTACCAGCGGCTCGAGAGCAGGGCTATCAGCACAGCCAGGCTCCTCATCGAGGTGGATGAGATTGACACAGACCTGCTGACCAAGATAGAGGAGGATAACCCCGTATCCCTTCCGGATGAGAAGATAATCATCTTCAACTACAAGAACGAGATCCTTTACTCCACCGATACCCGCAACGTTATACTGTATGATGATGATCTCCTGACAAAGATCAGGACCTCGGGGGTGATCCGGACCACAAGCGGGAGGTATGAACTGCTGGGAATCCTCTTTCCCGAGGAGTTCAACAGGTTTGTGGTGCTGAGCGCCGCACGCGACATATTCGGGTTCGACAAGCTCAAGAACCTGCGTACGATTCTTTTCCTCCTGACAGGTATCTTTCTGTTACTCTTTTACCCGGCAGGCTGGTTATTCGCAGCCCGGTCACTCTCACCCATCTCCAAGGTTGTGGAGCGGGTTGAGGAGATATCCATTGCAAGTCTCGATCTCAGGGTGGATGAGGGCAACGGCAAGGACGAGCTGGCTCATCTCGCGCACACCTTCAACCGGATGCTTGAGCGCCTTGAAACGGCCTTCGAGGTGCAGAAGGATTTCATCTCGAACGCCTCTCATGAGCTGCGGACGCCACTCACCGCAATAACGGGGCAGCTTGAGGTGCTGCTCATGAAGGACCGCCCGGAAAAAGAATACAGGGAAGCAAACGTTGCCGTGCTTGATGATATAAGGAAGCTGAACAGGCTTCTGGACCGGCTGCTGCTGATGGCCCATGCAAGCTCCGAGGGCGCCAAGGCCGGGTTCAGCGTGGTCAGGATAGATGAGACCCTGTGGCAGGCACGCGAAGAAATAATTAAACATGAAAGGGAATACACGGTAACAATCGCCCTTGATGAGAATATCTCCGACATTGAAAACCTTACAATACGGGGTGATGAGCAGCTTCTGCTGTCGGCGGTAACAAACATCATGGAAAACGGGTGCAAGTACTCTCCTGACAAATCAGTAAGGGTTTACCTCACTCATGACAGCAGTAACGTGCTCGTAAATATAAGTGACAACGGTCCCGGCATATCAGGGGATGAGATAGAGCGCATCTTTGAATCCTTTTACCGGAGCAAATCCACTGCTTCAGTCAGGGGACACGGCATAGGACTTTCTCTTGCAAAAAAGATAATTGAGATTCACCGGGGAGAGATAACAGTGACATCCAAACCCGGAGAAGGAACAACAATTACCGTTTCGCTCCCGGCTGATAAAATAAAACCCTGATTAGTCCAGGGTCAATTCCAGCAATATACTGTTGGGCCTTAATCCGGCGGTCAGGCAGCCGGCTTGCTCTTACGTGTATGGAAATAGGTGAGCCCGTTGATCTCGGTCATGCCTACAAGCTCGAGTCCGGTCTCCTTCAGAAGATTGGTGACACTTCTCCTGGTCAGATACCGGTTGGTTCTGGAATCGATGAAGCTGTACATCCTGTTTATAAAGGGGATCCTCGACTCAATGCCATTCTCGTAAGCCTCTGCCTTTTCCGACATCTGTTTCGGCAGGTTGCCGGAGTTGTCTGCAAACGCGTTCTGAGTCCTGTTGTCGCTGAAACAGCCAATGAAATTGCTGTTCATGGGGAGAAGGCCCGTGATCTGCTTCAGGAAATCCTTTACCTCTCTGATGTGGTTGAGCTGCCTGAGGGTGATGACGGTTCTGATCCCTTTCATATCCTCGGCATCATAAAAATAGTGACGTGATGATGGAATGACAAGCATGCCCGATTCCTTTATCAGGTTCATGCGGTCAAGGTAATCTATCAGGCTCTGACGAACTTCAAGGTCGAGCTCGTCAAACAGGTGAATAAGCCCGCTGTCCCTAAGAGACAGCTTCCTCTGGCTCACCTTCATGACAGGCTGATCCTTTATTGTTTCGTTGTTCAGTCCGATGATACTTTTTTCCATTTGTCAGGTCAGATGCCTTTTCCAAAGCAATTTTTGTGCCACGCGAATTAAACAGTTCCCTCTTTCAGGGATTTTCATGTCGAATTTATTGACTATAGTACATAACACCCAAACTATTTTGATGTTCACATGCTACCTGTTGACCAATGGGACCAATAAGAGGACATGCATGAATTGTAAGAAAAAGTCAGGGATGAGATCATTGTATTACTTTTACCTCCGATTTGAGTTAAATTTATGCAATTTCAGGACGGAGATCAAGTAATTGCAGCATCAGTTAGGAGATTTTTTAAATTGATCTGACCGAGACAGAAGGAATAAAGCCGGAGATGAAGAAGGGATGGAAAATATCGATAGTGGCACTCGCCGTTATAATCTTCATACCCCTGTTCTTTATCAGTTCCGTTTATGCGGGGCTCTTCGGGCGCCTGCCCGGTAAGAGGGAGCTCGGAAGCTACAGGAATTCAGCTGCATCACTTGTGCTCTCCGCAGAAGGAGAGATGATCGGCAAGTTCTATTCAGAGAACCGCACAACAATCACATTTGACCAGATACCGTCTCACCTGATCAACGCCCTTGTAGCTACTGAGGATGCCCGATTCTTTGAGCACTCCGGGGTGGACTCACGGAGCCTGGTGAGGGTGTTTTTCAAGACAATCATCTTTAACGAGCGGAGCGCCGGCGGGGGCAGTACAATCACTCAGCAGCTGGCAAAGAACATGTACGGCAGGAAGGATTACCTGATCCTCCCGGTCTTTCTGAATAAGACACGTGAGGTACTCCTCGCAAAGCGAATCGAAAAGGTCTACACAAAAGAGGAGATTCTGACGCTCTACCTGAATACAGTTTCATTCGGGGAGAACCTCTATGGCATCGAGTCAGCCTCGCAGAGATACTTCAGCTGCAGGACCGCCGATCTTGGGATCGGGGAGTCGGCTCTTCTCACCGGCATGCTCAAGGCGAATACATCCTTCAACCCGCGTCTCTATCCTGACAATGCCGTCAGAAGGAGAAACGTGGTTCTGGGTCAGATGGCGAAGTACGGCTATCTCGACGAAAGGAGAGCCGACTCACTGAGTGCTCTGCCGCTGAAGCTCAAATACAACAAGACCGACATTACAGGTCCGGCTGATTATTTCCTTGTAAGGGTCAGGATGGAGGCCGAAAGCATTCTGAAGGATATTTCAGCATATCGCGGCCGGCAGTGGGATATAGAGAGGGACGGGCTGATCATAACTACAACCCTCAGTCTGCCGTTGCAGGCCGCTGCCGGTGAAGCATTCGAATCGCATCTTTCGAAGATGCAGAAAAGGCTTGACGAGCAGTACAGCACCTCCTCCGGCCAAAGGGCTCTGAGAGAGATCCCTGACAGCCTGAAGAAGATGATGACCACCCTGCATGCCGGCCTGCTGGCCCTGGACCCCAACACAGGCGCCGTACTGGCATGGGCAGGGGGAATCGACTTCAAATCGCAGCCCTATGACCAGATACTGGCCAGACGCCAGCTGGCCTCCGTTTTCAAGCCGTTCATTTTTGCCGCAGCAATTGAAGACGGAGTGGAACCATGTCGCTATCTCGACAATGATTCAATAACTCTCTCCGGTTTCAACAACTGGAGTCCCGAGAACTACAACCACTCCTACGGCGGGAAATATTCTCTCGCCGGCGCACTTGCACAATCGATGAATATCCCAACCTTCAGTCTCTTCCTGTTGATCGGGTTCGACAAGGTTGACAGGCTCTGGAGGGATATGGGCTTCTCATATCCGTTGGTGGACATGCCCTCGCTGGCAATGGGCACTGCTGAGGCAAGCATACTCGAGGTGGCCCTGGCCTATTCGTCATTCGTAAACGGCGGGGTGAAGATCTCTCCATACATGATTGAGTCGGTCAAATCGCCTGACGGGAGATTACTGTGGCAGTATGCCCCACCCGGCGACAGGGAGCGGGTTCTCTCAGAGCGAACGGCCACGCTTATGAGCGCCATGTTGCAGAAAGCAATCAGGGAGGGGACCGGCGCCTCAGTGTACAGCACATACGGAGTTAAAGTACCGCTTGCGGGAAAGACGGGCACCTCGCAGAATTACTCCGATGCATGGTTCGCTGCCTTCAATCCGGGGCTGGTGATCGTAAGCAGGGCAGGAGCATCAACGCCCTCCATCCATTTCAACAACGGCCACTACGGATCCGGAAGCGCCCTCGCACTTCCGCTGGTGGCGATGACCCTGAAAAAGGTGGAGAAGGAGAAAGAGCTGATGAACAGGATCAATGTTCCCTTCGAACCCCTGACTCCTGAGCTGGCTATGGCACTCGAGTGCCCTGACTTCAGGGATAAGACATTCTTTGACAGGCTCTTCGATCTCCTTAAAGAGAAGGAAATCAATTATGAAGAGGCCGGAAAACGCAGGCGGATTATCCGCGGCCGGATCTTCAGACGCTGAATTTCATCAAAACTTCATCATGCCTCTGCTACTTTCGCCCTGTAGTGCAAACCGTATTAAAAAAAGCAAGATGAAAAAGAGAGTAACATTACTGTTAACAGCGGCATTGATTCTTATCGCTGGAGCATGCAACGAAATAAGAACCGGTGATGGCCAGGGCAGGGTTATCCTCAAGGTAACAGATGCCCCGTTTGACATCAACAGCATCGAATCAGCCCTTGTGACAATCACAAAAGTAGAAATCAGGAAAGTTGGCGATGGTATCAGCGACGGCAATCCATTCATCACCCTATCGGAGGACACTATAACTGTGGATCTCATCGACCTGAGGAACGGTGTTTCTGAAACACTTCTCGACATGGAGATCCCAACAGGTGAATATGACCTTGTAAGACTCTATGTCTATGAGGCAGGGCTTAAGCTTAAAGACTCTGATGAGATTCAGAGGGTGAAAATCCCCGGTGGAAGTCAGACAGGCATTAAGATATTCCTCCGTCCGGCGCTTGAGGTTTCCGAAGGCAATCTTGGGGAGGTGCTTCTTGACATTGATCTCTCAAGGTCATTTGTGCTAAGAGGTCACCCTGAACATCATAACGGATTTATCTTCAAGCCGGTGATAAGAGCGGCCAATATGGCAAAAGCAGGATGCGTAAGGGGTTTTGTGACTGATACTGCCGGTGTGAAGCTCAGTGAGGCAAGTGTATGGATTGAGCAGGACACCATTCTTGCAACCGCCTTCTCTGACACTCTTGGATTCTATGCAATCATCGGGATACCGGCAGGCGAATATTCTGTTTCGGCTGCGAAGGAGGGTTTTGATACCGTCCGTTATGATGGTGTAAACATTATTGCCGGCAACAAAACCATCCTGGATTTTGAGCTGACGAAAAAGTAAACCACTGATTGATTTATTATTGGCTTTAAACATAGCCGTACCGCTGTCGGTACGGCTTTTGTTTTTTGCATTTATTATAACTAAATTTGGATGTCAACCTTTAGAAAACAGCCGTAAGACTTATCCCGGCGTTTAAGAACCAAACATAAAGAAGAGATGAAAAAAAGACGCGTACTGATGTTTGTTGCAATATTTTCAGTTGCACTTGCAGCAGTGATTTCCTGTGCTGTCAACCCGGTCACCGGGAAGAAGCAGATCATGCTTATGTCAGAAGCCCAGGAGATTCAGCTGGGATTATCATATCACCCGCAGGTGATGGCAAGTTTCGGGGAGTATCCGGATCCGGCAATGCAGAATTTTGTGCAGGCAAAGGGCACTGAGATGGGAAAGCTGTCACACAGGCCAAACCTTGAGTACCATGTCAAGGTGGTTGATTCGCCGGTCATAAACGCTTTTGCCGTCCCGGGAGGATACATCTATTTAACAAGGGGCATAATGGCCAACTTCAACAACGAGGCTGAGTTTATGGGTGTCCTTGGTCACGAGATGGGTCACGTGGCAGCACGCCACTCCGTAAGCCAGCAGACCAAGCAGCAGCTTGGCACCCTGCTGCTCATCGGAGGGATGATTGCTTCGGAGAAGTTCGCCAACTATGCCGAGGCTGCAATGCAGGGTATGCAACTGCTCTTCCTCAGCTTCAGTCGCGATGATGAGCGCCAGGCTGATCAGCTGGGCGTTGAGTATGCATCCAGGACAGGATATGACGCAGC
>ERZ795054.3603-NODE-3603-length-11981-cov-4.140617_pt1 | contig 11981 bp, 10 predicted proteins | sample MGYA00375138_ERZ795054 | MGnify/ENA primary metagenome ERZ795054 (study PRJEB30183, sample SAMN05720215) | anaerobic digester metagenome | isolation source: active sludge of municipal wastewater-treating anaerobic digesters | place: USA | collected 2014-12-23 ...
CAAAAGAGCTCAGGAAGTGATTGAACACCCCGCGCCTGATACCATTATCCACGGAGGCGACATCGCATACGTTATAGGCGAACCTGAACAGGTCAGGCAGGCAGACCTTCTTCTCAATATAACCAGGCACTCAGCCTGAATTCAGGGCTATTTAAAGTTATGCCGGTTCTGCCGGACATGCAGTGCATCCTGCATCCTTAACCGTGTGTCTTTGGCATGCCTTTTGAACTTATTGGTGTCAGTATATTCCGCATAACACAAAAGGCAATGAAAAAAATGATACTCGCATCGATCTTCACTCTCCTGATAGCAGGAGGGGCAATAAGCCGTTCGCAGGACCTTCAGCAGGAACGCCCGGTCATACAACAGAAGGAAAATGCCGACCACAGGAACGGTGCACCCGATATGAGGCATAAAAAACCCCTGCCACTTCCCCTTCCTCCGGCGAACACGCGCGATACCACAAAGCAGGCGGTTTCCGATTCCCTTGATCAAAAAAAATAATACCCCTATCCCCGGTGGTACTTATTCCCCGCTCTCGCTCCCACTCTCACTCATTTTTTTGGTACGGCATTTGCTATCCAGGTAATAGAAGCAACAACTACTTAACACTCCAGGTCATGAAAAAGTATATAACAACCACCCTCCTAGCAGTTATGATGACAGCGGGAGCCGCACTGACAGCCCGGGATTACCCTGATGATTACCTTGGACTTCCCGGTGACAACCTGAATCTTTATGCGGTATTGAATCTCTTCCAGGAATCGAAGACACTCGAAGAATTCGAAAGATCTCTTAACGACGCAGACACCAGGGTCAATAACCTGGATCTGAACGGCGACAATTACGTTGACTACATAACGGTACAGGACTATGTCGACGGGAATGTTCACAACATTGTACTGAGAGTAGCGCTTAACCGGAATGAAACGCAGGATGTGGCCGTATTCACAGTCCAGAAGTTCTCCGACGGATCAGTAAACATCCAGCTTGTCGGCGATGAAGCTCTCTACGGGAGGAACTACATAATCGAACCCGATTATGACAACTACTACTCGGGAACTTACAACCCCGGGTATACAGGAGGAAGCAGGGTAACCATCAACCTGGTTGCCGACTGGCCGGTTGTCAGATACATCTATTTCCCCACTTATATCCCCTGGTACTCATCATGGTACTGGGGCTACTATCCCTCCTACTGGAACCCGTGGCGTCCGTTTTACTACCACTATTACTACGGCTTCCACTACTATAATTACCACAATTATTACTGCAACATGTTCAGGCGCTGGGACCATATCAGGTACCACAGGTACAACGACTTTTACTACACCCGCCTCAGGTCGCATTCGCCGATGTACTCACGCCGGGTCAGGGAAGGTCAGTACAGAGACACTTACTCGCGTCCCGACATGAGAAGAGCAGGCGAAACACAATATGCCAGACTGAATGAGAACCGCAGAGGCAACTACCAGGCAGCTTCGACGGATGCCGTACGCAGGTCTGCCCAGGGAAGACCTGCAGCATCTTCGAACAGTACGGTCAGAAGAAGTGAATCGGCTCAAAGGCCTGCAACAACCCAGAGCAGGGCGACAACCCAGGGCAGGGTAAGCACACAGGCAAATACCCAGGTCAGAAGATCCCAGCCTTCCTCAACACCGGTTACAACACAAAGGAGCAGCTCAACCAGTGTAAACAGAGAGAGCTCGACCAGGCCTCAGACAGCTCAGAGACCGGCAACGGTCCAGAGATCTGCGCCGGTAAACTCTAGGCCTCAGACAACTCAGAGATCCAGCTCTGCGCAGAGGTCACAGGTAACAGCTCCCAGGTCTCAGTCAGGTTACAGCAGGTCAGGCTCAGTTTCAACATCGAGGCCTTCAGCGCCGGCTGCCAGATCATCAGCTTCCGGCCGGAGTTCGTCTGCCCCTGCAGCAAGATCATCATCGCCCGGACGTAGTTCATCTGCCCCTGCAGCAAGATCATCTTCATCGGGACGTAGTTCGTCTGCCCCTTCAGCAAGATCATCTTCATCGGGACGGAGTTCATCTGCCCCTTCAGCAAGATCATCTTCATCGGGACGCAGTTCATCCCCGGGTTCAGCAGGAAGCTCCTCTGGAAGAAGCAACAGCAGTTCACGATCTTCCTCTTCCTCCGGACCATCAGGAAGAAGATAACAGAAGATATGGTACAAATAGTTACCCTGCCGCCTCCGAAAACAATTTCCGGAGGCGGTCTTTTTTTCATTAAGGTTGCATAATTTCTCATTCTGGGAATTTTTCAGGAACCACATCCTGAATGAGTAACCCGGCTGAATAATATAAGCGGCTTTATTTAAATGAATTACACATTCCGGATCCATTCCTGCGAAATTCTGGCACGGAGTTGGATATAAGATAATGAATTCAACAATCCCGCCTCATGAAGAAAACTATCAATATCCTTGTTATTGAAGACAACGAGTATTACAGTAACCTCCTCTCGAATGCCATTCAGCAAAGCCTTAACAGTATCCTGGTAAGAGGGCAGTATCAGCTGGTCCTTCGGTCCTTCACCAATGCAGCAGAATATATGAAGAAGATTAAGGCCGGCGATCTCAGCTCAAAGTATGACGCTGTTTTCATTGATTACTATCTTGGCGACGGACTCAATGCCGGTCATGTGGTAAAGGTTCTGAAGGAACACTCATGCGATGCCCTGGTGATACTGCTCTCCCAATCGAAAGCGGTAAGGGAGAAACTACACTCAATACCCCACGATTACTTTGTGGTAAAGGATGAATTTGCTCCTGCTCTTTGCGGTCTTTATCTTCAGCAACATATAGAAAATAAATATTCGGTATCTTTGGATCGATGAGCGATCCATCCGTAAAGGAGCCCGGCAGAAATTCAGTCCAGTTCAGGGTCGGATTTCTGATGATCCTGGCAGTAATACTCCTGTCGGCAGCCTTTTACATGTTCTACCGCAACCTCTCTTCAATCGTTTCATCGATAAGGATAGAAGAGTCTCCTGAACTGAAACTATCCGGAATAAGAGATATCTCTACCAACATCGGTAAAGCCGAAAACAGCGTGAGAATCTATATGGCAACCCGAAACCCGTCGGATATCAGGCCGTATTATGCTTTCATATCGGGAATTGATGAAAAGATAGCCGCACTGAGGGAAGCCTGTAACAATGATTCAATCCTGCTCGCCCAGACCGATACCATAAAACTGTTGATCAACAGGAATATATCGATATGGACACAGCTTCTTGTCCTCTCCCGTGACGACAACGTAATCAGAAACCTGAGAGGATTTTCAATTCACCTTGACTCTGCATCAGGAACGCTTGCAGGAGAAGGAACAACTCAGAGGGAATTCAGGCTGAGGCCCGACACAGCCGCCGTCAGAACGGAAAGCAGCTCCGACTACGAAGATATAGCGGAGCGAAACAGGCTGACGAGGGACCAGCTGGCGGTCAGGGAACTTCAGCTTGCTCGAAACAGCAGTGTGATCACTGAAAAATTCTACGAGCTCCTGTCAGACATGGAAGATGAAGTATATCACCAGATAGGGCTGAAGGCAGAGGAAGCCGGGAAATTAGCCGGAGAAACCTACAGGGTGCTTGTACTGGTAGCAATAACCGGCGCTCTTCTCGGCCTCCTGGTCATTTTTGTAATTTTCAGATATGCCAGAAATGCCATGGCCTACCAGGAGGCTCTTGAAAAGTCGAGGGATGAAACTCAAAAACTTGCAAAAACAAGGGAGCTGTTCATGGCTAACATCACTCATGAGATAAGAACTCCCCTTACAGCCATTTCGGGCTTCACCGAACAGCTTCTTCATGAAAACCATAACGGAGACACCTCAAAATCACTCAATGTTATAAAATCATCTTCCGACCATCTTCTGAGAATAATCGACGATATCCTCGATTTTTCCAGGCTGAAGACCGACAAGCTGACTCTGGAAAAAGTTCATTTCAGAATTGCAGAAGTTGCGGAGGAAGTCCATGAGATGCTTTCAAAAAAAGCTTCTCAGAACAATACAAGGCTGAGCCATACCCTCGATCCTGAAACCCCGCCCGTGCTGGTTGGCGACCCCTACCGTCTTAAGCAGATACTCCTTAACCTTGCAGGAAATTCAATAAAATTCACCAGCAACGGAGAAGTGTCGATATGGATCACCCACACCCCAAAAAGCTCCGGACAGATCGAGCTTATAATAACAGTCGCCGATACCGGCATAGGAATAGATGAATCCAAACTGGAAGTAATTTTTGACGATTTCACCCAGGCAGAGATGAATATAACCCGGAAATACGGAGGAACGGGACTCGGCTTATCCATTGTCAAAAACCTGATACGGCTCCACGGGGGCGATATCGAAGTAAAGAGCAAAAAGAATGAAGGCACAACCATTGTTTGCCGGATACCATATCCGGTCGGCGATGAAAAAATGGTAAAACCCGACCAGGAAGCTCCACCTGCAGTTCCCCGCGAAATTGCAGGAAAAAAGATACTGGTAGTGGATGATGAAGAATACAATCGCCTGCTTTTCAGCAAGATTCTTGGCAGATGGAAGGTTGATTTCAGACTGGCAGAGAATGGCATGACTGCTCTGGAGATGCTTAAGACCGAGAAGTTCGATATTGCTTTCATGGACATGAGGATGCCTGGAATTGACGGACTGAAAACCACAAGGTTCATCAGAGAGGAAATGCATATAAGCGAGATTGACATGCCCGTGATCTTCATTTCAGCTGCTCCGGGTAATGATGAACTGGAAAAATTCAGGCAGGCCGGGATCAACGCCTTTATGCCAAAACCTTTCTCAGAAAAGATGCTGCTCTCAGCAATTACTGAAGTAACAGGAATGAAAGCCGGAACCGCAACAGAAACTGCTGCTGTTACTCCCGGTGAAGAAAAGGAGGATACTTCCGGGATCGATCTCAGGAACCTTTATCATCTGGCAGGAGGCGACAGGGCTTTCGTTAAACAGATGCTGGAATCATTTATATCGACTACAGCCTCGGGACTGAATGAAATGACCGAAGCAGCTTCAAGGGAGGAATGGGATAAAACTGCAGATCTCTCACATAAGATCCAGCCTCCCTGCAGACATATCGGGGCTGCCAGGCTCTTTGACCTGCTTTATGAAACAGAACAATCGATCCGTAAGGAAAGCAATACAGGCAGGATCGGTATAATGATAGAGAATTCTCTGGCTGAATTCGGAATAATTAAACAGCTTGTTGAAGAAGAAATAGCAAAAATCAGCTGAACTGATTATAATCCATACGGATTAGTTAACTTTCGGATTGCAGTCTGACCGTATTGCAGTAATTTTTGAAACTGACACCCTATGGCTGAAAAACCCGTCAGGATATTTGTGGTTGAAGACAATGAGTGGTATAATAAGCTTCTCGTTTATACCCTGTCGCTGAATCCCGATTACGAGGTAAAAGGATTCCTTAAAGCGCGCGATTTCCTCGATTGCATCAGCGAAGCTCCCGATATTGTGACCCTCGATTACAGGCTGCCCGATCTGTCGGGCCTCGAAGTACTCAAGAGGATAAGACAGGAAAATGAAAACATCCGTGTCATTCTGATTTCCGAGCAGGAAGATATAGAAATGGTTGTCACTCTTCTGAAAATGGGAGCATACGACTATATTACAAAGTCCAACGACATCAAGGAACGCCTTCTTAATACTATACAAAATCTTACCAGGGACATAAACCTGAAATATGAAATATCAACTCTCAGGAAAGAGGTTCAGAAAAAATACTCATACAGCAAAACCATCCTGGGCGACAGTATTGCAATAAGGAATGTCCACAACCTGATAGCCAAAGCAATCGAGACAAACATAACCGTAATAATAACAGGAGAGACCGGAACCGGGAAGGAGCTGGTAGCCAAGGCAATACACTACAATTCCAAACGCAGTGAAAAACCTTTTGTTGCTGTGAATGTCCCGGCCATCCCAAATGAGCTTATTGAAAGCGAACTCTTCGGACATGAGAAGGGAGCCTTCACAGGTGCAACTTTCAGACGTATAGGACGCTTTGAGGAAGCAAACGGAGGAACACTTTTCCTTGATGAAATAGGAGAAATGGACCCTAACCTGCAAACCAAACTTCTGAGGGTTTTGCAGGAAAAGGAAATTGTAAGGATAGGAAGCAACAAACCTGTTAAAACCGACTGCAGGATAATCACAGCAACCAACAGAAACCTCAGGGAAGAAATCAAAAAGGGTAATTTCAGGGAAGATCTGTATTATCGCCTTATGGGACTGCCTATCGACATACCGCCTCTCCGGGAGCGCTCGAGCGACATACTTATTCTTGCAAAACATTTCGCTGAAAACTTCTCAAAGGAAAATTCAATCCCTATGAAGCACCTGTCGGAAGGCGCCAGGAAAAAGCTGATGGGATATTCCTTCCCCGGAAATGTCAGAGAACTCAAATCACTCGTGGAACTTGCCCTCACCCTTTCCGTCAGCGATGAAATAACTGAGAACGATTTTGAGATCGAACATTCTGATGACCTGACAGAACAGAGCAGTACTGAGCTTACAATGCGTGAACATGAAATGAGGATACTCAGGGCAGCTTTGAAAAAGTACAATCACGATATACCCCTTACCTCAAAAAAACTGGATATAGGAATTTCCACGATCTACAGAATGCTGAAGGAGGACAGAGAGTAGGAAGTTTCGCATTTCGCGTTTTGGGGTCTCTGTCATAAGCAATTTGGACCAGGACCGTAATACGGGGGAACAGGGACACCCCTGTTTTCACACTGAATATATTATTTCAGGGATATTCCCGTTTACTGTAGAGTTAGCAGAAAATCTGGTCCTATGGTCAGATTTTTTAATTTTCGAACCTCAGAATAAACAACCATCCCGACCTGCAACAGGATTAAAAAAATATCATGGATAGCTTTGTTTATGGATATGTTGAGTCCTGCCGGCACCGGAAGGAAGTCCGATTGGCCAGATACAGGTTGTGGATATCTTTTGTTCTGATTCTCACATTTCATTTTATACACCCCTCCGGTGCTTTTTGTCAGCCTTCTGAAAATAAAACAGGTATAACACAGGATACTCTGAGCCACAACCGGTTAAATTATCTTTCGCAGCCCGATACAATACATTATCAGTTCATCAAAAAGGAACTCGACACCAAATCAGGTTCTGCCTTCAGCGGGTATATTGACTTCCTGATAAAGATCAGCGATACAAGCAGATATAAAATAGTCCGGCTTGATGAGTTTAATGAGACAATTGACCCTGGTAAAATACTTATCGGATTAAGGCATGATGTTGATCTTGATTTGAATACTGCATATGACCTGTCAAAAGTCGAGTATAATCTTGGCATTCAATCGGTCTATTATATTCTGCATACAGCAGGCTATTATCTTGCTAAGCCAGATAATTATTCGGTTCACAACGAATCAATTATTCCCAAGTTGCAGACTATGCAGAATGATTACAACCATAGAATTGGCTGGCATAATGATCTGGTAACACTTCAACTTGTTCATAATATTGATCCTGTCGGATTTCTGCATCAGGAACTTGATTGGCTAAGGAACAAAGGTATCAGCATAAAGGGAACTGCATCGCACGGTTCTCAATACTGTTATATCTATAAGTATTTAAATTATTACTTCTTTGAGGAATATAAGAATCCTGCCGTGGGCAAGTTTGTAAATAATGACAGTACACTGGTAAACGGGAAGTGGATAAGAATAAAACACGCTCACCTGAATGACTTCGGACTTGATTATGAAGCATATTTCCTTAATAACAATAAATATTATTCTGATGCCTCAATAGTTGACGGGATAAGATGGAACGTCGGTATGCTCGATCTGGAATCACTATCTCCCGGCGACAGAGTGATAATCCTGATTCATCCCATTTATTATCACGTAAACGGATCTTCATTATCAGAAATAACTTCATTTAATATATCTGGTCAACTCAGGTCAGAGATAAATTCAGTTAATGCAACAATTCAGGTTGAAATGCCCTCAGGGATCAAAACAGACAGTCTCCTGGCAGAATTTTCAATTTCACCTGGTGCCCGGGCAATGTCTGTTTTAAAGGAATTGAGTTCAAACCGGAATACATTTGATTTTACAAAGCCTGTAGTTATTAAGGTCGTATCTGAAAATGGCATGATGTATAAAAACTGGTTGGTGAATGTTATAAGTTCAGATGACTCCGGGATAGTTGGTATAGATGATATTTCAGATTCTCCTGCTGCCATTTATCCAAACCCGGCTCAATCTGTTTTATACATAAAGAAACCCGCTCAGAACTTAACAATTTCCATATTTGATCTTGGCGGGAAAATATATATTAATAACAAAACCGGAAGTAATAAAATTGATATCAGCAGTTTGCAAGAGGGGATTTACATTATCAGTATTAAAAACAATAGCAGAACCGAATGGATCAGGTTTATTAAAAACTAGAAACAAACCATTGGCAGTTGTTGGCTTGCGGTACTATGCCCGCGGTTATCAGATCCTGAAAAATCATGCCGGTCAAAAATCGACCGGTATAAATACACTACTTCCGGAACTTCTTCCTCCTTCTTCCTGTTTTTTTCCCAAAATGAGAATTTTTCTTTCAAAATGACCAGAATCGGATTTCTGGCTGTTTTGTTATCTTGTTTATTACCTGTTTTTTACATCATGGCATCCATTCCGGCCCGAGGTTTGTCATATATGATGAAACCAAAATGATCTGAATCGTTAAACCAACATTTACGGAAAATGGAAAGCAATGACTCTAAAACACAGAATGAAAACATACTTACTATGAACAGGATCGACGAAGCCAGGAAGGAAGGGCGGTCAAAGGGAGTGCTCATCACCTCCATAATAAGCCTTGCAGTACTGCTCGGACTCGGTCTGCTTGGCTGGTCGCTGTACAAGAAGGATCACAATACCCAGCTTGCACTTATGGAAGATCAGAGGGTAACCTTTACACAACAGCTGACTCAACGCGACTCCACACTCAACGACTGGCTCACTTCGTTCGACGAGATCGAAAAGAACCTTCGTATGATCAAAGAAAAGGAAAAGCTTATCACTGTCAATTCAGCCGGCTCGGAAGTATCAGCAGACAAGAGGAACCAGATAATGGAAGACATAAGGAGCATCAACACCCTGCTTGATGAAAACAGGAAGAAGATAGCAAATCTCAATGCCCAGCTTAAGAAATCAGGAACCACAATAACCGGTCTGCAGACCAGGATAGCCGAGCTTGAGACTTCCATGAAGAATTATGAGAACGATATCACCATCCTCAAAGCAACTCTCGACAACAAGAATTTCGAGATTGAAAAGCTCAACGAAACTATGGTGGCCCTCAACGACACACTCGATATGAGGGTTGAAACCATAAACAACCAGACATACATGCTGAATCAGGCCTACCTCGTATCAGGTACCTACAAGGATCTGAGGGACAAAGGTCTCCTCTCGAAGGAAGGCGGATTCCTCGGTATAGGAAGACAGGAATCACTTACCGACAATTTTGATGCAAGCATCTTCACCGAAATTAATATCACCGAACTGAAGAGCATTCCGGTCAATGCAAAGAAGGTAAAGCTGGTCACCGAACATCCTGCCGGATCATATGAACTGGTGAAGGAAAATGAAGATGTCATCTCAGCCATAGCAATTGTTAATCCCGGCGAATTCTGGAAAATATCAAAATATGCAGTAGTGGAACTGGTTAAATAATATTGGTCAGGTTAGGTTAGTTAGGTTAGTCAATTGAAAAGGCTGCATCTCCCGATGCAGCCTTTTTACTTTTAAAAACACTTCATGTTTTTACAAACTTTTCGTAATTTTACGAAAACATGTACCTGAGAATGCCAATAAACCGATAAAACAAGAGATTATGACCGCAACGGATCAGAATGTTTATCCGTCAGAAGATATCAGATTTGCACGATTTGCCAAAGCCCTGGGGCATCCGGCCAGGGTTGGGATCCTGCGCTATCTCGCTTCACTCGACACGTGCCGTTTCACAGATATATCAAATGAACTCAGCCTGGCCAATTCAACAGTATACCAACACCTTGCAGAACTGAAAAAAGCCGGATTGATTCAAGGTTGCATTGATCCTCCGAAACTTCAGTACTGCATTAATTACGAAAACTGGAAACTGCTCAGAAAGCGCTTCAGGGAATTTGAGGAAATTCAAATAGTCAAATACGAAGGAAGTAAACAAGTATTACTTAATGAATAAATGGTTTGGCACCGGATTTTTTTCACATGGTGTTCATAACCTTACACCGGGAGAGTCTTTTACGCTTTGTGGAAAGGGTGCAATAATTGTCGATGTACGGGAAGACTATCTGAGTGGTTTTAAAATGTTTAAAGCTGAAAAAGTGATCTGCCTTCCTTTGAGTCAGCTTGAGGAACATTACAAAGAGCTGCCGGATGACCAGCCGCTGGTTTTTGCTGATACAGTAGGATTGAGAAGCCGCGAAGCCGTAGTGTTTATGAATTCCCGCGGATATGACAATGTCGCAAACATGGCGGGTGGTATTGTCGACTGGGAAAGGGATGGATTACCATTGAATACTGACATCAGCAATCGTTTGTCGGGTTCCTGCATGTGTCAGCTGAAGCCCAGGGAAAGGAAAAAGCAGAAAAATTCACAATGACTTCAAAATAATGAAGAAAGGAAATGATCTTATGTGCTTCATCAATAAAGAAAACTTATGAAAAAAACAGTTGGTTTTATCGGTGGCGGAAGGGTGACAAAAATCCTTCTGCAGGGTTTTAAAAATAAGAATGTGAACTTCGGTAAGATTGTCGTTACCGACATTAATCCGGAAGTTCTGACAAATCTGAAAAAACAGTTTCCTGAGGTTGAAACGGCAGATCCGGCATCTGCTGCCAGCCAGGATATCGTTTTCATCGCACTTCACCCGCCGGTGGTAATGGATACACTTGAACTGGTTAAAAATGGAATAACACCCGAAGCAGTCGTTATTTCACTCGCGCCGAAAATAAACCTGCCGAAACTGGCAATGAAGCTGGCACATGTCACAAACCTGGCAAGGTTGATTCCCAACGCCACTTCATACATAAATGAAGGCTATAACCCGGCTACTTTTGCACCGGGATTCGCCGTGTCAGCTAAAATTGAGGTCATCAACATGCTGAGTTCTCTCGGGACAACGTTTGAAGTATCCGAAGAAAAGCTTGAAAGCTATGCGATTATGTCGGCAATGCTTCCTACATATTTCTGGTTCCAGTGGAGAGAACTGGCAGGAATAGGGAAGCATACGGGCCTATCGGAAGAAGAAAGCAAAAAAGCTATCCATGAAACTATCATTGCCTCGCTTAACCTGATGTACAAATCCGGTTTATCGGCTTCAGACGTGATTGATCTGATCCCTGTAAAACCCATCGGGGAACATGAATCACAGATAACGGAGATCTACAAAACAAAACTTATCGGATTATTCGAAAAAATCAAACCGTAATCCTTCGCACTTCTTCCTTAAAGTGAGCCATATATGATCCCTGTTATGGTCGCTATTACGATCACAAGGCTTACATAAACCACTGTCTTCTGAGTGCCAATCACTCCGCGTATAACAAGCATGTTGGGCAGCGAGAGCGACGGGCCGGCAAGCAGAAGAGCAAGTGCAGGACCCTTTCCCATTCCCGATGCAATAAGTCCCTGCAGGATTGGCACCTCAGTCAGGGTTGCGAAGTACATGAATGCACCCACAACTGATGCGAAGAAGTTGGAAAATATTGAATTACCGCCAACAAGAGCGGAAATCCATTCATTTGGTATTACCCCGGCAATTGTCTTTCCATCATGAGTTGACCCGAGCAGAAAGCCTGCCGTAACGACTCCGATGGCAAGCAATGGGAGTATCTGTTTTGCAAAGTCCCATGTTGCAATTGTCCAGGCTTTGTTTTCCTCATCCACCTTATCGAG
>ERZ795054.3605-NODE-3605-length-11979-cov-3.676367_pt1 | contig 11979 bp, 12 predicted proteins | sample MGYA00375138_ERZ795054 | MGnify/ENA primary metagenome ERZ795054 (study PRJEB30183, sample SAMN05720215) | anaerobic digester metagenome | isolation source: active sludge of municipal wastewater-treating anaerobic digesters | place: USA | collected 2014-12-23 ...
AGGCTCGCGCTCAGGATTGCACTGCCGCCGTCGGCACCGGCTTCGATCAGTAACGGTACTTTGAGCGTGCCCATCGACCGACCGATTCTGCCGACCACATCGTGCTCCTCCAGCCAAGGCTCACCGGTTTTCGGGTCGCCGAGGATCAGCCGGACCGTGGTGCCCTTGTGCCGGCAACGTTCCAGAACCCGAGCTGCCTTGGGATCGGTACCGGGGTCGAAGTAGGTCTGGAGGGACAGTGGCGAACATCCCCAGGCGCGTACGGCGGCCCGGTATTTCTCGTAACCGCCGAGCGTACCGAAGTCCTTGGCGCCAAACGCGAGTTCCGGTTGCATCAAAAGGTTGGCGATCTGATCGGCGTGGTCCCGGACATTGGCAAAACCGAAGTACGAATAGCCGTAGCCGTGGTTCAGCACATAGAGCTGCTGCTCGGTATTTAGTGTGACAGCGGAGCCCATGGCGGTCACCTTTCACGGTCCACGTCGAGTGGCTTGACCATGCGGATACGCAGGCTGGCCATATGGGTGCCGGAGACCTTGAAGGTGCCGGCCGGCAGTGCCTCGATGTCGGCTCCGATGTCGGCGGCGAAGGTCTGGAAGGCCTTTTGCGTTTTGCTTCGGCCGGTTCGCCAGCCCGGTGACATCAGGCTCACCAGCACGCCGCCGGGGTGCAGGAAACGCCACATATGGGTCACATGCGAAATATCCAGGCCACGGGAGAAGGGCGGGTTGCCGATCACCGCATCGAAGCAACCGATGTCGGCCGGGGTGAGCGTCAGGAAGTCGCGCTCGATCACATGGAAACCCTTGTCGCGCAGGATCTGCGCGCTCGGGCCGTGGTTCTCGACGGCGACGACTTCGGCGCCGGCGGCCCGGGCTTCGTCGGCCAGCGCCCCTTCGCCGGCGGAGGGTTCCAGTACACGCTTTCCATGTAGATCGCCAGCCCAGGCCACGGTTGTCGCAGCGATCGGTGCGGGCGTGTAATAGGCCTGCCGGGCTTTCTTCGGATTGGGCTGGGCGCCTCCACGCAACTGCGCCAGCAAGGCGTCTGGGTCGCAATCGGAAGCGAAGGTGAAACCGTTGCGGGCGTAGCTTCCCCCGGCAGCAAGAAGAATGGCCTTGATGCGTCCATAGTGCGCAAGGTGCTGCCTCGGCAGCTCGATGCGCCGGCCTTGTGCGGACAGCCGTCCGATTTCGGCGAGCAGGCCGCCATCGCTGTCGACGGCCTTGCTAGGTGGGGCTGCAGTCGAGCGACGATGGAGTTCTCGGACGGCTTCCTCGAAGCGCACCGTCTGTTCTTCGCTCATTGCGATCAGCAAGCGCGAACCGATGATCTGCTGATACTTCAGCCGCAGGCTGCGGTGCTCGGCGCTGTATTCGACATAGTAGCTGTCGGCAACATGCGGATCGTGCAGGGCGTAGATCACTCCCGCAGCTTCGATGCTGGCGATCAGCGTTTCGTCGAGACAGAGCGCCGTGCGGGGACGGCAGATGGCCTGGATGTCAGCCATCCCTTGCAAGGGGGAGAGCACCAGGATGGACAGCACGCTGCGGTCGCGGTGATCGGCGCGGACGAGGCCAGCGAGAAGCTTGGGAAACTGTTCGGCCGTAAGGGCCGGGGAGGGCGCGGTGGCCCAGGATGTCGTGGACATGTTCTGTGCTCCAAAGAGGCGAGAGATGTCCCGGCTCGGAGGGGGAATCCCCCGTCGGGTGAAGGAAATAACCATGGCGGCTTGAGACCGGGCGTGCGGAATGCCTGGCCGGCCAGGGAACTGGAATCAAGGGCGGGTAACGACCGCAACGCCAGCAGGGCTGGACTTCACGTCGCCTTGGCGGCAACGCTGAAGGCTGCGTGGACGCGATGTCCACGTAAAAGCCAGATCAGTATGGCAGCAGCCGTTTCGGGTACGAGACTGCTTGATCTCTTGCCCTCGCCAAGCCCCTACATGGCGGCGCGTGTGGTGTAGGCATCGTTCGTTGCGTCAAGGGCAGGGAGATATCGGACTTGGGCATGCCCTTGAACTCCTTTCGTTCCCTGAGAGCATGAATTGTCGAATTCATGAAGGAGTGAGACATGACGAATGCCATTGTCACCGTCCAGGGCGGTCCCGTCGCGTTGCCGACCCTGCTGGGGCAGGGGACAGCCCGCATCCCAACGGGGGGCAAGATTCGGCCCGGGATCATGGTACTGACCAAGAAGGCGGCCGAAGTGCCTGGGGCCAAGGAAATCTACCAGCGGGGTGTGGCCGACGGCCACTCGTTCGAACAGATCGAGCGTGCCCTGAAGGATGCGCTGCCGCAGCTCAAGGTACCGCTAGTGCCGCGCAACGTGCCCTGGTTTACCGTGCGGGCTCAGGATTTTCCGAACCCCGAGGTGGCCCAGCAGATTCTTGATACCTACGGCGAGGACCGCGGCCAAGGCCGGCGCCTGTACCGCTTCCCGGTGGTTTTCCCGGCCGATCACTGGCAGAGCGTGATGCCCCACGAACTGGCCGCCTGGAGTACCCATGAGAAGCGCTTCTGGTCGCAGTATTCGGCCGATGGCCAGGTCCGCCATTGCATGTGCCATGCGCCGATCCCGATGGATGCCACCGGCCGGCGAACGATCCGTATCTTTGGCGGACGCAAGACCATGCAGCGCGAGGAGAACGGCGGGGTCTGCGATCCCGAGTCCTGCCCCGAGTACCAGGTGCGCCAGTGCAACCTCACCGGCCGCTTCCTGTTCTTCATTCCGGGCATCCGCACCATCAGCGCGCTGGAGTTGCCGACCACGAGCTTCTACGCCATGAGCAATGCGATTCAGCGCTTCCAGGCCATCGGCCAGATGCGCGGCGGTCGGATCTCGGGTTTCCTCGGCCGGGCGCGCGAGACTTTCTTCCTCACCAAGGTGCTGCGCGACGTGCCCCACATCGACGAGGAGGGACGGCCGGTGCGAGTACCCCAGTGGATCATCGAACTGGAGGCGCCGATTGATGTGACCGCGCTCCTGCGCGACGATGAAGATCAGGAGACGGCGATCATGCAGGCGGGTATCGCCGAACAGGTGCTGGAAGGCGTGCTGGATGAAACGGAGGCGGTTTCTACACATGTACCGGCGACATCGCCGGGTATGGAGGAACCGCCCATGCGTCCGGGCAATCCCACGCTCGAACAATTGTTGGGTCGCGCCGAAGCCATGGGCATCGACGGGGAGCGATTCCAGCAGTATGCGGACCGCCGCTGGGGGCGCGGCTGGAAGATCAATCCCCATGGTCGCAGCCGGGTTTGGGATGAACTGGAGCGCCACACCAACGACCCGGAAGGCTACGCTGACAAGATCGACTACGCCCTCTGCCCGCAAGGAGTACCGGCGGCTCGACAAGGGAGGGCGTGAGCATGCGTATCGCCCATTTCTCCGACCTGCATTACGGCGCGGCCACGCTCGACGAGGCCGACCGCTGTTTCGGCGCAGCCATCGACCGGGCGATCGCTGAAGGGGCCGAGGTGGCCATCCTGTCCGGGGATGCCACGGACCACGGACTCGACCTGCATGCGCCCGCGACCCTGCGCCTTTTCGCCCAAGTGCGCCGGCTGGCCGAGCATTGCCCGGTGCTGATGCTACAGGGCACGTTTTCCCATGAACCGCCAGGAACCCTCGCCATGTTCCGGTTGCTGGGGGCACGTCACCTGATCGAGGTGGTGGAGCGCATCGAACAGGTGGCCCTGACGGCGGAAGGTCGCTGGCTGGTCTCCGACGGCTGGCGCTTCGAAGCCGTGCCCCCCGGGACCCAGCTCCTGGTATCGTGCGTGCCGACGATCAACAAAGCCGTGGTCGCCGCCACTGTGGGCGCGGCCGAGGCTGGCGCGGCGGTGGGCGAGCATCTGGCGCACCTGCTCGCCGGTCTTGCTCCCGGGCATCGGCAGGCACGCAGGCAAGGTATTCCCACCGCCTTGATCTCCCACGGTACGGTGTTCGGCTGCATGACCGAACACGGCGTACCGATGGCTGGTGCCGACCACGAGTTTACCGCCGGCCTCCTGTTCGCTGCCGAGGCCCAGGCCGTCCTGCTCGGCCACATCCACCGCCACCAACGCTGGGACCGGGATGATCTCGCCGGCCGGCAGTGCATCGCCTACGCCGGGTCCATCGGGCGCTTCCATTACGGGGAGGAAGGGGATAAGGGTTTTCTCCTCTGGGAGGTCACACCCACCGCCGCCGATTGCGTGCTGTGGCCGACGCCGGCGCGGCGTACCGTGGACATCGTGTTCGAGGGGCCTCCCAATCTCGAGGTGCTGCGCGAAGCCATCGAGCGCCATGGGGTCGAGGGTGCCCATGTGCGGGTGCGCTGGACGGTGGCCGACGAGGACCGCCATGCGGTCGACCGTGCCGCGATCGGGCGTTTGTTGGCGGGAGCGGCGCAGACCAAGCTGGAGGGCCGGATCGTTCCGGTCGTGCGGGCACGGGCGCCCGGGATCAGCTTGCTGGATTCTCTGGCGGCCAAGGTGCGGCGCTGGGCCGAACTCACCGGGGTCGAACCGGCCTGTGTTTTGGCCTGTTTGGAAGCCTTGGGGGAGGAAGGGCCGGCGGAGATCGCGGCGCGTCTGCTCCGGTCGGAGGCAGCACCTGACTTGCCATCTGCGCGGATAGAGATGCTTGAAGCATCGTAATAGGGGTATTGCGGCAGAAGTGATCGCCAAAAAATACCCCGCCGAAGCGGGGCTGAAGAAAAACGGCAATTGGGACGAGTCAATGGTTTGCTTGGAGGATTTCAACCTCGATGCGGCGCCAGCGCCCATCGTCGATGAGGTCCGTCAGGAGCGCGGCGAGGCTCATGAAATCAACCTCCTCGATGCGCGTCACGACGGTGCCGCCCTGGCGCAGCTCCACCACGTAGAGGTCGTCGCCCCGGTCATACACGACGGCTATGCGTCCGGCGAATTTTTGCGTCGCAACCGCGAAGCTGATCTCCGGCGGCGTTTCGAAGAGCATCTCGTCTTCCGGATCGACCACCGCGATGGCGTGGGCTTTGGCATCCACCAACATGTTTGCAATGGTGCGCTGGCCATCCGGAGTGGGCAGATTCTCCAACTGCTCGACCATATCGAGCACGTAGGGGCAGGTGGGCGTTGCGGGCAGCGGGATACGCGCCGTTTTGCCGCCCAGGGTGAGCACGGTCATGGTATGGGTCTGGCCGTCGCTACCGGACCAGCTTTCCTGCCTGTGGGCATCCAGCCGCTCGCCGAAAAAATCGCGGCGGTAATATGGCGTGACCCGCACTGTGTCGCCCATCGCGGGGCAGCGGGTGGCCAGCACGCGGTCGACCGCGATAAAGCTCGTGCGCGCCGTTTTGATGATGAAGGCCTCGTCGGTGATCGCCACCATGCGGCCCTCGGCCGGGTAGGGGTCGATACGCAGACCGAAGGCGTTGCGCTGGGGTTGATCATCGAAATAGGCGCAGCTGATGCGCCGCGCATTTTTGGGGATGGCCGCCGCGACGAGCGCGGTCAGACCTTCGCGAAGGGTTTCGCGGTTCATGGCATTTCTCCTGATGAAGGAAAGGCTGGGCACGTTCCGGCTTGAGCCGGGGATGACGTGACCGGGATCAGAGGGGGAAGGCAGCGAGCAGCTCGCTGAAAGTCTGGTTGGCGGGCAATTCGGGCAACTGGCCGGAGCGGTAGGTTTCGGGGACCTCGGTTTGCGACATCTCCCCCGCATGCATGGCGCGATTCAGGGCGCCCAGGCGTTCGAACCAGATCAACTCGTAACGGGCGATGGCATCCCATTCGGCCGGCGTGTCGCTTTCCAGGGCGAAGGCGTAATCGGTGGCAACGGGATCGCTGTCGTCGTAGCGGACGCAGACTTCCCGGTAGCTGTCGAAATCGTGCGGGAAGGACTTGATCACCAAGGTTGCGGAGCCGTCCGCCGGGGTGGGGTGGAGCCGTTCCAGCATCCGTTTGAAGACGTGGCACTGGCGTAGCGACTGGTCGTCATAGTCGGGCCGGCCGACTTGGGCGGCGGACTCGTCGGTCGGTACGGGGCCGATGTTCATGATCTGTCTGGGCATTGAGGTGTCTCCAGGAAAGTGGGAACACCTCCCCGATCGGGAACGTCTTCCCGAGGGGGGCGCGCGATGCGCGATGGCAAAAAGAAATCTCGTAGAAGGCAGGTAACGGCTGCGCCGCCGGCGAGGTGCCGGACCTCTCCAAGGGGGAGGGGCGATCGGGGATCGCTTGAGACCGTTCCAGTCTCCCGGATCGGCTAGGGGTGGCAATGCCTTGGTGATGGACGCCACCCGCAGGCCCACCGGAAAGCGGTGAGTTTCGGCGGGCATCCACAGGCAGGTGGGTAGGGCGATGGCACCCCTTGAAGCCGGCCGCAGCGATGGGAAGCTGGAAGCTCTGAATTCAGGACAGGAGCACCCAGCGATGTATCCCCTTTCCCTGACCTTGAAAGGCTTTCGCGGCATTCGCGATGGCCTCGGGCTCGATGTCGTCACCCTCGATCTGGAGCGGCTGGCGGGCGATGCTCAACTGGTCGCGCTGGCCGGACCCAACGGCCGTGGCAAGACCACGCTGCTCGAAAATCTGCACCCTTACCTGATCATGCCCTCGCGTGCCGCGGTGGCCGGGGCCGGCGGCTTCTCGTTCTACGACCAGGTTTGCCTGCCGGAGGCGGAAAAGGACCTGGTCTGGTCCCACGAGGGGCGGCGCTACCGTTCGCAGGTCGTGATCCGCAACAACGGCCGGCGCGCTACCGAGGCCTACCTGTTCGCCCAGGACGACGCCGGCCGATGGCGACCGCTGCAGCTTCCCGACGGTACGGTCTCCGACGGCAAGACCGGCTCCTACGTCCGCTGCGTCGAACATCTCCTGGGCAGCGCCGAGACCTTCTTCACCGCCGCCTTCTCTGCCCAGGGCAAACGCCAGTTGAGCGCCTACCAGGCGGGCGAGATCAAGACCCTGCTCGCCGATCTGCTGGGGCAGGAAGGCATCCGGGACGAAGGTCGCAAGGCCGCCCAGATAGCCGATCTGCTGAAGGCCGGGCTGGTCGCCGTGCGACAAGAACAGGCCGGGCTCGACACCCAGGGGCAGCGCCTTGAGGCCGAACGGCAACGGCTGGCGGATGCGCCGGCCCGTGTCGAATCGCTGGCGCAAACCCAGCGCGGACGGCAACAAGTCCTGGAGAATGCCCGCACGCGGCTGGCGCAGTTGCAGGCCACCTTCGATCAATCCAGTGGCACCGAGCTCCGGCGTAGCCAGTTGAACACCGAACGAGCGGATCTGATCCAGGCGGGCAGGCAGGCGATCGACACCATCGAGGCGCAGGAAGGCAGCCAGCGGCAGCGCCTCGAGCAACTCGACCGGCGTATCGCCAACCGCAAGGCCCTGGCGGCATCGCAGCGCCAGATACTGGCCCGCCAGCGTCAGCAGTGCGAGGACATTCTGCAAGCCGAGGCTGCCGTGCGCCACGCCGTCCAGCGTGCTCCACTGGCTGACGCTTTGCTCGCTGCCCGCTCGGTCCGTGCCCAGGCGGCACGCGAGCGGGTGTCGGACCTGCGCCAATGCGTTACTCTGCGGGATGCTGTCGGTCAGCGATTCCAGGCCATCGAGCGGGAAGCCGGGCAGGCCGCCTTGCGCGCCGAAGACCTGAACCGCCGTTTCGGGCTCACCCGCGAGGTGCCCTGTGTCGGGAGCAACCTGCAGGGCCAGTGCCAGCTCCTCGGCGATGCCCGCGAAGCGCAGACCTTGTTGCCCGATGCCCGCGCTGCGATCCGCCGACTGGCCGACGAGAAAGGGGCTGCCCGGCGTGAGTTGGACCGGCTGGATGTCGAATGGCAGCGCCTGAAGGAGGCGCCACAGGAACTGGCCCGGGCTGAGGTGCTGGAAAATCGAACCCGGGAACGCACCATTCGCTATACCCAGCTATCGGCGCGGGAAGGGGAAATTCGCCAGGCCAGGGCGCGGCTGGCCGACGTCGACCGGGAACTGGCCCTGCTGCCCGCCGCCGGCCAAACGGATACCGAAGCCCCGGAAGAGCGTGACGAGCGGCAGGCTATCGACACCACCTTGCAGGCGCTGGCGGCACAACATGGGCAGCAGGCGAAGCATTACCGGCAGATGCTCGACCGGCTGGATGCCTCGCTGGCCACCTTGCCTGCGCCCTTCGATGTCCGCTTGCTGAGCGAGGCGCAAAACGCCGTGGCGACCGCCCAACAGAATGCCGCCCAGGCCGATCATGATCACCTACAGGCGGTCAAGGATGCCGAAGCACGGGCCTCTCTGGATCGCCAGGTATGGGAGTTGGAAGCGCAGCGGCAGGCCGCGGCGAGGCGCATCGCCAACGTCGAAACGCAACTGGGGGACTGGAACCTGCTCGCCAAGTGCCTGAGCAACGATGGATTGATCGCGCTGGCCATCGACGATGCCGGACCGACCCTGGCCGGGCTGGCCAATGACCTACTGCTGGCCTGCTACGGTTCGCGTTTCACCATCTCCCTGCTGACTCAGGTCGAGACGAAGAAGGGCGAGCAGCGCGAGGGTTTCGTCATCGAGGTGCACGATGGGGAGTCAGGGCAGAGCAAACGCGTCGAACAGATGAGCGGGGGCGAACGGCTATGGGTGAACGAATGCCTGGTGCGTGCCGTGGCCCTCTATCTCGCCCAGCATAGCGGGCGTTGCTACGGTGCACTGTTCAGCGACGAGGCCGACGGGGCGCTGGACCCGGCCCGCAAGCGCATGTTCATGGCGATGAAACGCGAAGTGCTGCGCTTGGGCGGCTACCGGCGGGAATTCTTCATCTCCCAGACCTCCGAACTGACCGCTATGGCGGATGCAGTGATCGACCTGGCGGCCTATGCGGCATTGTCGGCTACCGCCGGGGTATGTTTGTAGGTGAAGTCTGTACGCATTCAAAGTGTACGTGATTGCTGCGCAGGTGTACAATTTCAATATGTACAGAAAAGGAGCCCATCATGCCTCGTGCCGTCGTTGAAGATAACAGCCGGCTTGCCCTGCGCGTTCGCGCGGACGACAAGGCGATGCTGATCCGTGCCGTCGCGCTGGAACACACCGACATGACGGATTTCATCCTCCGCCATGCGCTCGATGCCGCCCGCAAGGTCATCGAGCAAGCTGAACATCTGACCTTGTCCGAGCGTGACAGCCTGCGGGTGCTCGATGCGTTGGAGAATCCGCCGGCACCTAACGCCAAGCTCCTGGCGGCGGCGCGCCGCATGCCGAAGCACGCATGACGCTGCCGGATTGGCGCGAGGAAGCCATCGCGAAGGCCCATGACCGTGCGGCTTTCGACTGCGGCGAAGCCGAACTGAACGAGTTCCTGTGGCGCCACGCCCGTCAGAGTCACGAGAAGGGCGGCGCGAAAACCTTCGTTGCCACGCCGGTCGACGACGGCAAGCGTGTCCTGGGGTTCTACAGCCTGAGTCCGGCATCGATCAATTATGCCCGTGTTCCGGCCGTGGTGAAGCGAGGCCTTGCACGCTACGAGGTGCCGGTGTTTCGTCTGGGGCGCCTGGCGGTCGACCGGACGGTGCAGGGCCACAGCCTGGGCGGGCAACTGCTACTGTCCGCTGGCCGCCGCTGCATCCTGGCCGCCGCCGAGGTCGGCGGTGTTGCCCTGTTGATCGACGCCAAGAACGATCACGCAGCCGGTTGGTACATGGCCTACGGGGCGCTACCTCTGCTGGATGCGCCGCGGTCGCTGATGCTACCGCTCGCCAACGTCGAAGCGGCCTTGAGGTCGGCAGGGCGTCTATGACCGAGCGGCCGATTGCGCCGGAGATTTGCAGGATTGCCTTGGAGGTTCGGATGCCATGACGATTGATCGATTTCATACCTGTTCTATCGGCCCCGATGAGGAGGCGTTGCGGACCGCCTTTCGCCACTGCGGTGCGCTGTTGCAGACGCGTGGGGGCACGACGATGGGACTGGCCGTGCATACGAAGAACAACCTGGACGGGGTGATCAGCAGCGTATTCGGCGAAGACGTGACCCGCGTGCTGGATCGGGACAACAAGCTGGATCTCAAAGGCATCACGATCCAGCTGTTGACCGAGAAAATCCAGCTACGCAAACTGAATGGGCCGGTGCTGGCGGCCTATGTCGATCCCGCCAAGTTGGACAAGATCATCGCCTGTAGCGGGGTGACCGATATCGTGTTCGTGCCTTGGGCAGCGGAAGAGCATGCGGCCTATGTCGCGGCCCATCCGTCCTCACAGGAGATTTTCCGGTCTCTTCGATTTGGCTACGTCGAAACCGAAGGGGATTGAGGCGATGGCCGTCGGTTTTGTACGAGCCCATCACGTAGGTCTGGCCGGCAACAACGAGTACCGACAGGAAAACCCGGATTCCTTCGTCAGCTCAGGTGAAGTTCCAGCAGGCCACGGGCCGGAAGAGGAAGTGCCTGGGTGTCCCGGCGTTTGAGTGCCTCCGAGCGACCGCTCGACCAGCGCAGCTCAGCTTGCGGGTGGTTCAGGTACAGAATGCCCTCTTCGAAGGCGAACCCTTTACCGTCTTCGGCGGGCTGCAAAGTGATCGCGTGCCGCTTTTCGAGCCAAATCCATTCATTGACCCAGGCGTCGGGACCGTCCCGTGTGGTGCGGGCGATTTCGACGAGATAGCCGCTGGGAGATTCGAAGACTTTGAGCAAAGAGTAAAACAGCGACGACATCGACGGGACAGGTTGGGCGAGCGGAAAGTTTTCTCCCCTTCGCCGATCTCGCGCAGGTCAGGGGGGTCAGGCTGAACGAGGGGCAATTTTACGCGCCTGAAGAGGCTTGCGTCGGTTTGTTCCGGTGAGACGCTGAGGGACATGAATACCTCAACGTCAAATCTCATCGGTCCCCTCTACCACGGTACCCGCGATGCAGCCGCCCGCGCTATTTTGCGCGGTGGTTTCCAACGCTCACGCTCCCGTAGCTACACCGGCACCGGCATCTGCCTGAGCGAGTCGCTCACCGTCGCCTACGAATACGGGATGTACGAGATGGGAGGCTGCGTCCTGGAGGCTTGGCTTTCGCCGACCGCACGCTGGACGGATCGGTTCGATAGCAAGGCCAACAGCAAGGATGCCTGGGATGACTTTTTCGTCTGTTCGGGCATGGATGCGATCCGCGCCTTCGGCGGCAATGTCTGGGTGGTCTGGACTCCCGATGCACTGGTTTCGTTGCGCCGGCTCAGTCACCGTGAGGCCATCCAGCGGCTGTGCGCTGAGTTTGAGGAGGACGGGCCGGAATGCGGCTACAACGCTCTTGTCTCTGACTACGCCAGCATCTGGTGGCGGCAGGACGCCAGCGACCCGAACCTCACCCACTTCCCCGATCACCACCGGCAGCTTGTGGCACGCATGAAACGCTTCATGGGACGTGCTCATTCGACGAGGGCCTGACCATGTTGCTCGATCAAGAACTGCTGGCGCGGATCACGCCGGACGACAGGGGTGCCTTGTTCGAGGTCGCCCATTTCCTTCTCAAGGCCGAACGTGCCTGGAATCGGATCGATCAGGGAAAGCGGTGCGAACTCAATGCCCAACACCATGACGACGGTTCTCTCGCACTCAGTCTGCGCCGGGCCATGCAGGCGGTGGACGAGTTGATCGAAGCGACCAAGGATGCTGGCCAGTCAGCGGCGAAATGACGGATGGGCTGCCTCCTGTGGAGTGTCACTCGGCGCTGTACACGCTTGAATACCGTCCCACCCGCGAGAGCATGAACATGTCCTACACAGGAGACTTTCATGACGACACCCACCAATCCCACACTGCCACTGCACCGCATCGTGCAGGGCAAGAATCCCCGAACCTACTTCGACCCGGACGAAATGGCGGAACTGGAGGCCGGCCTGCGTGCCGCCGGTCGCGTCATCCAGCCCATCTTCGTTCGACCCATCCCCGGTACGGAACGCTACGAGATCGTGGCCGGGGAGCGCCGCTGGCGTGGGGCCAAGAATGTCTTTGGCGACGACTACGATATGCCCGTCGTGATCG
>ERZ795054.3607-NODE-3607-length-11977-cov-3.849186_pt1 | contig 11977 bp, 6 predicted proteins | sample MGYA00375138_ERZ795054 | MGnify/ENA primary metagenome ERZ795054 (study PRJEB30183, sample SAMN05720215) | anaerobic digester metagenome | isolation source: active sludge of municipal wastewater-treating anaerobic digesters | place: USA | collected 2014-12-23 ...
TAAACGGAAACCGCAAGGCCGGATCACTTTATGACCTCATCCCTGCAAATCCACAGAATACAAAGCCGGCAGGAGAGTGGAACCAGGCCGGTATACTTTGTTATCAGGGAACTGTGGTTTTCAAGCAGAACGGAGCCAATGTTGTAGAATTCCATCTCTGGACTGATGCATGGAAAACCATGGTAGCCAGTTCAAAATTCAAGGATTGGCCAAAGTTCGTTGATCCTGCAAAAGAAGGTTACATTGGTCTCCAGGACCATGGAAATGACGTGTGGTTCAGGAATATTAAAATCAAGGAACTGTAGTTTATTACAGCTTTTTCATTTATTCGGGACAGGGTAATCCATAGCGGTTTCCCTGTCTTTTTTTTGATCAGATCAGGTGCCTGCTGTTATTCAGCGTTTTATCTTGATCAAGGAGTAAGCTCTGGGAGCGTTTGGTCCGTTGATATGTACAATATACATTCCGGGACTCAGTTGGCTGGTGTTTATTGTAATCTGATTTTCAACGGCTGGAATGGACTCTCTGGTTGAAATAACCTGTTTGCCTGATGCGTCTGTAAGGGACACTCTTACGGCCCTGTCGGTCTTTGAATTGATGATTATGTTCAGCCGGTCGGAGAAGGGATTCGGGAAAAGCATCGCAGACTCATTTACCTCCGTGTTCACCAGGCTTACGCTTAAGGTGTCGTTCGAAAGGTAATCATCAGTATTATCGTAACCGTATACAATAATGTCATAGGTGCCGCTCAGGTCAAGATCGGCCCTTCTTTCAAACTCTACAGCAACCGAATCCTGAAAAGGAAGAATCACATCCTTGAATTGCTGAATCACGGGTTGTCTGTTGTTAACGGAATATGCGAGACTGAAACCATTTATTGTGTCCCTTCCAGGGTTTAGCACTTTTACGGATACGATCTCCTGTCCGAAAACATCTTTTTGAAGCGGGCTTATAATACGGGCAACTTCAAGGTCCCTTTTTATGTAATTAACAACAGAAGCGCCTGAAAAGTCGATGAGGTCAATCCAGGCTGCGTCAGCGCCCTGTGAAACAGAGTTGTCCTTTTTATAAGTCCATTCAAGCATATTTAGTCCGGCTTCCACCGGCACTTTAATATTCTCCCAGCCTGTTTCACCCGACCTTCTTAGTATCTCTTTTCCATTTACTGAGAAATGCATATAATCATAATTCAGCTCGGAAGACACTCTTGTATAAAACTTAAGGGTATCAGCTTCTGGAAATTCAGTCCTCATAATGAGTGTTGAAGATGCGTTATGGCTTATGGAGCCTGACCTTGCCGAAATAACACCATCGAATGCACCGGTCGGGGTAATAAGCCAGGGATATTCGCTGATATTGATCCATGGAAACACCCTGAAAGATGATGACTCAAAACTCTCCCTTACTTTTCCTGCCCTGAGGATGAAATCCCTGTTGACAATAAACGGAGAACAATCCAGAACAGATTTCAGTGAGATATATTCACCATAGTAGGATGATTCTGAGAGTTTTGCTACAACATGGATTTCTGAAGTTGTCCCGAAGTGCAAGGTTCCTGATTTTATGTTGCTGTCAATGATTTCAAGTTTCCCTCCCTGAGGATTAACGAAAAACTGTCCTGATGTACTGCTGGTTCCAAGATTTCGCACCTGGAATACCAGGTTAAAGCTTTCTCCGGGTTCAGCTGAAGCATTGTTGTTGCCAAGAACTGAATCATCAATGATGCAGTTTATTATTTCCAGTCTCGGTGCATGGATTGTTATATCGATCCTGAATTTTTTCTCGGTTAAATTATCCTTGAGAGTCAGGTCAACAGTTACAATACCCCTGTCGGGCACTTTTTCATCGAGTGTCAGAAGAAGTGAATTATCGAGAGTTATTTCAGATTTTCCGGGTAATGAAGGGATAAGGGCGCTATTGTTGTTGATGGTGATCCATTCGGAATCGGAGCTGATTGATGCGGTGAGATTTGTAATTCCGGATAGTCCCAGGTTGGCAATTTTGAGTCTGAGATAGAAGCTCTCTCCGAAATCGACAATTCCGTTATTATTCTCTCCGGAATCATTTATGGATGACGATGAAAGATTTACATAAGCCTGACCGGGGTTGGAAAAGTAGATGGTTTTAATAACAGGGATCCGGTTCTGGCCACTTATCACCACCAGACATGAGTCGCCTGAAAAGGCAGGAAAATCAAGTTTCACAGCGCCCGACGGGCTTGCATGAGATGCGTCCAGGAGGTTTTCAAAATCTGAAATGGCAACATAGGAAAACGGATCGACAGTAAGTGACCAGGAAGTGATGCCCCTGGGCAGTGAATCAGGAAGTGAAATGTCGAAAATGAGGGGAGTACCGATAACAGGCATAAGACTCGGATCGCCCAGCACAGCATAAGTTTCCCAGTAGTATTTCTTTTTAAGTGAAGAAGTTGAGCTTACTGCCAGATTTCCCGCATAGTTGATCTGCCCCATGGTAATGTACCAGTCGGAGGGGAGTTCACCATGAGTATGGAACAATCTGTCGAGCGCCCCCAGCCCGGTTTCGGAATATTTCGGGTTGTCGCCAGGGGTTCCGGATCCGACCGCCCAGGTGAAATCCTCATCCCAGTAAGAGTCGTTTGTACATCCGATGAAACCAATTGCACCTTTGTCACGGGAAACAAGCATTTTATTTCCGAATGATGCCGTGTCGTTGAACTGAGCCGTACGGCATGCATTGCTTATAATAAAAGGATACATGCTCTTGTTTGAAAGGTTCTTTATATCGGGCGATTTGATATCGATGTGCAGCCATCCGGCCGAAGTTCCGTGACCTGAATAATTAATAAACGAAACTCCGCCGGAAATAAGCTTCATCACTGAATCCTTTTTGGTGAATCCATCCGGATAATAGAAATGGTATTCATTTATCCTGTTGACCGGAGTGAGGTAGTTGTTTACTGCATACCTGACCTGACCGTTCATATAATTCGAATAGGTGGCATCCTTTCCTGCAAGAGCCATGGCATTGGATTGAAAGCGGTTTGTGTCGGCAAACATGTGTTTTTCGTATTCAACTATTTTGCTGACAACCGTCCTTACAGAAGCAGTATCCCTGGCCGGGATCCTTCCTATATACATATCGGGAAGGAAATCTCCGTTGCCATCAAACTCACCGTAGTACATGTCGGTTACATTTCCTGTTCCATAATAGGGTATCTTTGACACATCCCCGATTATAAGAAGGTATTCCGGAGGATGTCCGTCAGCAAGTGATGATGTGTAAATACTTGAAATAGATTCCTTCAGCTCGGAGAAATGGCTGCCGGCCAGGCCTTCACCGTAATAAAGAATGTTCAGTTTGTAACCCTTCTGTCTTTTCCAGCGGAAAAAGGGTTCCAGTACTTTCTTGTAGGAAGTGTCAGTTACAATGATCATTTCAACCGGTTCATCAGAATAACCGTTTATGATCTCACCCGGATAATAATTGAGAACTCCTTTTTCAAGAGCGTCGGCAAAAAGAGGTGATTCCGGCGCTGTTGACGATTTGGCATAGGCAGCTCCGCCTCCCGGGAAAGTAATCTCAATTTTCATTGATGTAATTACTTCATGAGAATTGGATGAAGGATTGTACCTCACGGGTGAAATGATCAGTGTTGAAAGGTCATTCCCCCTCATGCGTCCTACAGGTTCAATCCTGACTGTATCAGTATCAATAACATTTCCGGATTTATAACTCTTCCTGTCGATTACAAAAACCGGTTTCCGGTTCCGATCCTGCTTTATCTCGCCAGGTTGGGCCGGGAAAAGCTTACCGCGTATGTTTTTACCTGAGGGGGTGATTTTTGTGGAAACTACATCAGTTATCCTGATCCTGTATCCTGCTTCATGCGGAATTGAAACAAGACGGCTGAAAACCGGCAGCTCCGGTTTCCCCGGATCAACTGTTTTTGTATGTCCGGGAGCAGAAAGACGATAAAATACACCGTTCTCACCGGAAAAATTGTCGATAGCCAGTTCGGGGAGGCTGTAATTTATAACAATAGTACCCTCTCCGGCAATTACAGGTTTGTCCTGTAAATTGCCGCTGAACCGGTATGTGAAACTGTCTCCCGTCTGTGCCCGTGATTGAAATGACAATAACAGAAAACCAGCCAGAACACCGGTCAGCTTACTTTTCCCTAAATGAAACAATGTTAAATATTTAACACCTTAACCCAAATTCTGGCTGAAAGATATTTAAAAATTCTGTACCAACTAAATCCATAAATTAATTTTTGATTAACAGCCTTTTACTACATATCAACAAAATTCGCGCCGGAAGGTTTACAGTTTCTGACCAAACTGGTCATTTCCCAAATGAAGAATTGGTCAAATATTTGTATATTCGGATTGTGAAACATCTAACAGAGCATAACGCTGAAAACAATGAAAGCCATACAACTATTTTCTACACTAATACTCACAGCCATGACTGTTCCGAATTTCTCACAGAATCAGACCGAAGTTGACAGGATAAGCACTTCGGCAGGTGATGTCGAAATTTTCTTTATTGGACATGGATCCCTTATGTTCAGGACAGGCGGATATGTAATTCATATAGATCCGGTGAGAAGTTCAGGCAGTTATGAAAAGCTTCCGGAAGCTGACCTGATACTTGTAACCCACGAGCATTATGATCATCTCGACACCTCCCTTATTAAGAAACTGAAAAAAACATCGACAGTGATGTTCGGCAATGCGGCCTCAGCAGAAAAGGTTCCCTGGTCTCAGGTAATGAAGCCGGGTGATGTACGGACTGCAGCCGGGATAAAGATTGAAGCGGTCGCTGCCTACAATTTAGTAAATGAACGATCGAAGGGTTCACCTTTTCATCCAAAGGGAGTTGGCAACGGGTATATCCTTACGATAGGCGACAAGCGGTTCTATGCTGCGGGCGACACAGAAAACACACCCGAAATGAAAGCCCTTAAAGACATTGATGTGGCTTTCCTGCCAATGAATCTGCCTTATACGATGACGCCTGAAATGGTAGCTGATGCAGCAAAAGCTTTCAGACCCGGGATTCTCTATCCTTATCATTTCGGTGACACAGATACAGACAAGCTTGCCGGTCTGCTGAAAGGAACCGGCATTGAGGTAAGGATCAGAAATATGAAGTAATTCTGATTGACTTTTAAGCTTTCAGGCCAGCAGTATTAAGATTCAAGTATCCCTGAGATGGCATTTTTGAGCTGGGAATAGGAGTTTACCACCCTGATGTCCTTGTTGTCGTCAATTACATTCTGCGGGGGGCGGTATAATATTCCATGTTCTGCCTTGCGCAGCATTGAGATGTCATTGTATGAATCACCAACTGCTATTACTTTGAAATTAAGGTTCTGCAGGGCTTCAACCACTCTTCGTTTTGCTTCATTCTGCCTAAGGTTGAAGTCGGTAATGTTGCCTTCCCTGTCGATTGTGAGATGGTGGCAGAAAAGAACGGGCCACCCCATTTTTTCAAGAAGCGGGTCGGCAAACTCCCTGAAAGTATCTGAAACAACTACCATCTGGACTTTCCCGTGAAGCCAGTTGACAAAATCAAGAGCTCCCGGCATCAGCTCAAGCAGGGAGATGACTTTCTGAATATCATTAATAGTAATCCCATGCTGTTTCAATATCTCCAGCCGTCTCTTCATGAGAGCATTGTAATCGCTTATATCCCGCGTGGTAAGTTTGAGTTCCTCGATCCCGGTCCATCTTGCCACGTTTATCCAGACTTCGGGAACGAGAACACCTTCAAGATCACTGCAAAGTATGTACATCTTATGCAATATTTTGTTTTAAACAATTTCAAATATTATCCTTCGAAGCTCATCGTAATTATTCTCTAAAGATAAAAATTCTTCGCTTTTCGATTCTGCCTCCCTTAGCGATTCAGGAAGTTCCGGCTCAATATTTAGAATTGATTTGATTTCCTCACGGAATTTTGCCGGATGTGCAGTCTCAATTGCAAAGGACAATTCATCATTGTATTCGGGATGAACTGCGACGGCTTCCTCCAGCCCGGCCCAGGCAACTGCTCCATGAGGTTCGAGCAATTTGCCGTGTTCTGAGTAAAAATCCCTTATGGTGTTCCTTGTCATCTCATCAGAAATGGATGTAGCGAAGAAATCATGCCTCAAAGCCTTCATATCAGGCATAACGTGAATAATTCCCTTTTCATCCATTCTTCCTCCGTACAATCCGATTATCCTTGCCAGATTACTTGGGTGCCCTACATTCATTGCACTTGAAATGCAGTTTACAGATGGTGAGATGGGATGATATTCATCGTTCTTCAGAAAAAGCGGCACTTCATTGTTTTCATTTGTGGCTATAACGAACCTCCTGACGGGAAGTCCCATCTTAGCTGCCATAATTCCTCCTGCAAGATTGCCGAAATTGCCTGAAGGGACGCTGAAGATGCATTTGCTTTCCGTACCGGTGGAAATGCGCGACCAGGCATAAAAATAGTACACCGACTGCGGAAGGAGTCTTCCGATGTTTATTGAATTGGCGGATGACAGGTTGAGTCCGGCCAAAGACGGATCCATGAAAGCTTCCTTTACAAGTCGCTGACAATCGTCAAATTTTCCGTCGATTGCGATGACCCTGATATTGCCGCCGAGAGTTGTCATCTGTTTACGTTGCAATCCTGTTACTTCATTGGCCGGGTAAAGTATGATTACATTTATACTTTCAAGTCCGTGGAATGCATTTGCAACGGCGCTTCCTGTATCTCCCGATGTTGCGGTTAGTATTGTTATTTCCCTTCTTTCCTTTCCGAGGAAGTATTGCATCAGTCTCCCCATAAGCAGCGCAGCAAAATCCTTGAACGATGCGGTAGGCCCCTGGTCGAGACGCATAATGTACTGCCTGGCCTTTACGGGCTCGAGAGGTAAACCGAATGTGTATATTGAATTGCATATATTCTTCAGTTCATCGATTCCGATCTCATCACCGGTAATAGCTGCAATAATCCTTGATGCCAGTTCGGAGTAGGAGAGAGTTGAGAATTCCAGGAGGTCTTCCTGTCCGAAAACCGGAAGTTCACCTGGCATGTAAAGACCTCCGTCGGGAGCCAGCCCTTTTAGGAGAGCATCCTTGAAAGAAGCTGCCGGCGACCTTAGATTTGTGGAATAATATGATTTCCCTGTTCCCAATTTCCTGAATTATACATTAACAACTCTCATTATGTCGGCGAAAACTCCGGCAGCGGTCACATCAGCTCCGGCGCCGTATCCCTTGATCACCATCGGCAGTTCCTTGTACCTTTCCGTAGTGAGAAGTACAATATTGTTGCTTCCCTCAAGATCAAAGGTAGGATGGCCTGAGTCGACAGAGATCAGTCCCACCCTGGCTTTGCCGTTTTCCATGGTTGCAAAGAACCTCCATTTTTTGTTCAGCCTGACCAGTTCCTGACGTTGTTTTTCAAACCCGGCATCATATTTTTCCACTTTTTCGTAGAAGCTGTCAAGGTCGCCCTCGAAGCAATCGGCAGGCAGAAAGTTTTCAACAGAGACATCTTTCATTTCTAATGTATAACCGGCTTCGCGCGAGAGGATGAGAATTTTGCGAACGACATCGATTCCGCTGAGATCGATCCTTGGATCGGGTTCCGATATGCCTCTTTCCTTAGCCATCCTGATAGTACGGCTCAACGGCATGTCGGGACCAATGGTGTTGAATACAAAATTCAGGGTGCCTGAAAGCACCGCTTCAATCTTAAGTATCTTGTCGCCGCTCACGACAAGGTCGTTTATGGTTTTGATAACAGGCAGTCCTGCACCCACAGTGGTCTCATACATAAATCGGACACCTCTGTCGGAAGCCATGGTCTTGAGCATGTGGTAATAGGAGTAATCGGATGCGCAGGCTATCTTGCTTGCCGTAACCACCGAAACATAGTTTTCGAGTGCTCTGCCATAGGTTTGTGCCACCACGGCGTTTGCAGTGCAGTCGACAAAAACCGAATTCCTCAGGTTGAGTTTTGTAAAATGTTCAAAAAAGGCATTGATGTCACTTTTTTCTCCATCGGCGTCAAGAGCTTCCCTGCATTTCTCAAGTGGAATTGCTTTTCCTGAAAGCAGCATTTTTCTTGAGTTGATAAGCCCAAGGAGATTAACGTTAAGATTATATTCCCGGAGAAGAGTCTGTTGTTGTTTGCAAAGCTGTTTCACGAGACTTGATCCTACGAAACCTGTCCCGGCTATGAACAGGTGCAGTTCTTTGTATTTTGACAGGAAAAATCCGTCATGGATTACATTGAGAGCTTTTCTGAGCCTGTCATTTCGTATTACTACTGAAATATTGAGTTCGGATGAGCCCTGGGCAGTGGCAATAACGTTTATCCCGTTTCTTCCCAGCGACCTGAAGAGGATTGCAGATATGCCCGGTGTGTTCTTCATTTTTTCTCCCACAATGGCTATTATCGACAGATCCTTTTCGAGAACTATCTTAAGCTCCTTCCGGAAAGTTATCTCCCTTTCAAATTCCTGGTTGATGGCTTCAACTGCCAGTTTTGAATCAGGAGGATTGACAGCGAAGGTTATCGAGTATTCCGACGAGGCCTGAGTTATAAGGATGATGCTTACATTTTTCCTTGCCAGCGATCCGAAAAGCCTCATTGATATGCCTGAGACACCCACCATTGAAGGTCCCTGAAGGGTTATCAGGTCGATATGATCAATTGAAGATATGCCTTTGATCGGGCTCCTGCTGCCGTTTGATGGTTTGCTGCTTATCATGGTCCCCCTGGCCCCGGGATTGTAGGAATTCTTGATTGCAACCGGGATCATTTTTTTGTAGACCGGCCTCAGTGTGGGAGTGTAAATTACTTTTGCACCGAAATGCGACAATTCGATAGCTTCCGAATATGTAAGAGACTCAATAGCGTATGCTTTTTCAACCTTTCTCGGATCGGCGGTCATAAACCCGTCCGTATCGGTCCATATCTCCAGCATATCTGCATTTATGGCAGCTGCAATTATTGCAGCCGTATAATCTGAACCGCCGCGTCCGAGTGTTGTTGTTTCACCGGCTTCCGTTCCTGCTATGAATCCGGGAACAACGATCAGCCTGTTTTTCCTCAGGATCTTTTTTCTTACAAGGGGATTGGTAACAGTAAAATCCACATTGGCATTGCCGAAGTTGTCATCAGTCCGGATAAACTCCCTGGCATCTACCAGAACCGAAGGTTCAAAAAAAGCCGAAATGATTGTTGATGAAGCTCTTTCACCTGCACTGAGGGCCTTGTCGAGCGAAAACCTGCTAAGCTCTCTCAGGAGAAACAATCCGTTTAGTGTCTCACTTAACTCATTAAAAATCTCCCTGACACGTGAAAGTGTGGAATCAAGCTTTTCGCCGGAAAGCAATTCATTGGATATTGCAATATGCCTGTTTATCAGATCCTCCAGTCGGGCCCTGTAACCCGGATCATGGCTTGCAGCCGATTCGCTCAGACTCTTCAGGGTGTCAGTCACACCACGGAATGCTGAAACGACAACCACTAACGGAATTGATTCCGACAAAGCTATTTTTTTGACTTCCCTGATCCTTTCAGAATTTGCAACTGAGGACCCTCCGAATTTCAGGACCTTCATACAGAATATGTTAAGCCTGCATTGGCAGGCATGAATAATTCAAATCAAGCTGCAAAAATAACAAAAATCAGGAATATTGCCTGAATTCAGCATTTTATCAGCCTGAAGGACGATTTTATTTACAAATAATGTCTTATTGGCGATGTAATCTTAAAGAATTAAAGGTTTCATCGGGGTTATAATGCAAAAGCCTCATGGGTAGCAGGTAAGGATCCTGTGTTATCCCATGAGGCTGATGTTAAAAAGCCGAAGGTCAGGTTGCTGATGCTTTTTCGAGTCTTTTAAGTATAGAGAATATGAAAGCGGCGGAGATCAGGCAGCAAACGATGAATACAAGCCACAATGTGCTGAGCGAAACTTTATCCCACATAAGAGTGCCGACAAAGAGAAGCTTGTTTCCGACTGCGGTAGCCAGAAGCCATCCACCCTGCATGAGACCCTGGAATCGCGACGGAGCCACTTTTGAAACGAATGACAAGCCCATGGGGCTAAGGAACAGTTCAGCGACAGTCAGTACAAGGTAACTGCTCATCAGCCAGTAGGGTGATACCCTGTCGGCGTCGGCTGCAGGCAAACCTGAAAGTGATGCTGGTGAAGGAGCACCTATTGAAGCTATCAGGATAATTACGAATCCCAGAGCTGCAATAACCATTCCGATACCAATCTTTTTCGGAGTTGAAGGCTCGATGCCTTTCTTATTCATCCAGGCAAAGGCGCCCATCACCGGAAAGGTAAGAGCCACGATGAAGAGAGGATTAAAGGACTGGAAAACTTCGGGAGCGATCGAATTCTGAGGTCCGAATGCATTGAGATATCTGCGGAGGATAGTTGTCGGATCCGCTCCCGTAAGGAAGAAAATTGCAAACCACAGCGATATCAGAAGAAGAAGAACACCCAGAAGTTTCGACCGGCGGGTCATGTTTTTATAGAAGAGTATAACTATACCGGCAATTGAACCGATTACAGCCAGCATAGAAGGCAGCGTAAAGAACAGATTGGTTACCGGACCTACTTGTTTTACAGTGTAGTCCCTTGCGAACAAAGTAAGGGTAAGCCCGTTCTGGTGAAATGACATCCAGAAGAATACGACCACGATGAAAACCAGAATGAGGGCGGTTACACGGGCTCTTTCCTCCTTGCTGGAGGTCAGAATGATCCATGTTATGAAGCCGGCAAACAGTCCGAATGCAAAACCTGTTGCCACATCAATCTGTGCTGAAAGCTGAAGCAGGAAAGCTGTAACTCCCATTGCCACAATGGCAGAAACTACAGGCATAGGTTTGAAATCTATCTTTTCAGATGCATTGGTCGTAGCTTTGACCTCCTTGTTTGGAAGAAGGCGGTTGAAGATAATGTATACCAGCAATGAGATAACCATTGCTACCGCAGCAATTCCGAAAGCATAATTGTACCCTTTCGAGAAAACTTCAAGGTAACTGTGGGCAAAGGCCTGCAGATCGGTGACGGGGCCCGACAGGCTTACGTTGTTGGCAAGCTGTTGAAAAACAGAAGTATCCGTCAATGTGCCGTTTATATACTGATGACAAAGTGATGGAATGCTTGCGTCGTGTGCGAAACCATTGGTTTTCAGCCACCAGTTTCTCATACCATTGGCAGCGTAGGGAGCAAAGAAAGCTCCGACATTAATCCCCATGTAAAAGATCATAAAAGCGGTATCCCTCAGCTTCGAATATTTCGGATCATCATACATCTGTCCTACGACGGCCTGCAGGTTCCCCTTGAAGAGCCCGTTTCCAAGGGCAATTATCATCAGCCCAATTACAGTTACCGTCAGTGTCATGCCGGGTACTGCCATGATAACATAGCCGGCGAACATGATAATTATACCGGCAAGGATTACAAGCTTATACTTCTTTGTAGCATCAGCCAGGATCCCGCCAAGCAGTGCAAGGGCATATATGCCGAAATAGAACCAGCTGTATATTCCTCCGGCTTTTTCAGCTGAAAGTCCGAACTTGGCCTGGAGGAAGAGCACCAGGATTGCCATCATGGTATAAAAGCCGAACCTTTCTCCCATATTTGAGAAAAAGGCTACGAGCAGACCTTTTGGGTGATTTTTTAGCATATTGAAATATTTAGTGGTTTTAAAATTACTATCAGGTCAGGAATAATGAACATCCGCTTTGATTTTCCCAATCTTCTGAACCGTAGCAAATATATTAATCTTTTTTACAACGGGATAAAATCACGCAACTTTGTCACCAGCCAATGAGCACAGAGATTTTCTGACAGACGGCAGTCTGACGATTTTTCCTTACTCTTCAGGCAACTTTGGGATTGATTGATTATTTTTGAAACCGGGGATGAAAACAGGACCGTATGAAAATATTCAACTCTTCACAGATAAGGGAACTG
>ERZ795054.3609-NODE-3609-length-11974-cov-4.560785_pt1 | contig 11974 bp, 7 predicted proteins | sample MGYA00375138_ERZ795054 | MGnify/ENA primary metagenome ERZ795054 (study PRJEB30183, sample SAMN05720215) | anaerobic digester metagenome | isolation source: active sludge of municipal wastewater-treating anaerobic digesters | place: USA | collected 2014-12-23 ...
AGAGCAGCAGTTCCAGCTGGTCCACATCGGTCTCCTCGATGAAGCCCTGGGCATGTATGATGCGGGTCTCGTTCAGGATGAGCTCCAGGCTGGCCCGGGTAGAGTCGAGCAGAGCAATGCTGCGATCGGCCACCAGGGCCTGGTAATAGGCATTGCTCACAGCCTCCTCCACGCTGGTCAGGCTATGCTGCTCCTGCACCCGCGAGAACTCCACAAAGGCGCGGGCCGCCTGCAGTCCGACGATATACGGTCCGTTGAACAGCAACTGGCTGGCGCTCACCTGGGCGGTAAGGTTATGCCTGGTGCCGAACTGGGCCGGGAAGAGCCGATCGTTGACCCCGGCAGGCACCTCGCTCACCAGTCCTTCGTTCTGCAGCACGGAGTAGATCACCGGACTAAGGAAGTCGGGCAGCAGCTGGGTGGGGATGTTGGGATAGTTGTTGTAGGCCAGGCTGGCATTGACCTGGGGCAGGCCGATGGCCGTGGTCTCCTTCACCTTTTTGCGTGCGATCTCCACGTCCGTCCGGGCATTCCTCAGCTCCGGGCTGTGTTCCCTGGCATATTCCAGGGCGCCGGCCAGGCTGAGCCCCTGGCCCTGCTGCGCTTGGAGCAGGGGAGGGAACAGGCCCGTTGCCAGGCAAAGTATTGCGATCAGGGTCCTTTTCATGATGGGTTAAAGGGTATAGTCCAGTTCCTTGCTTTCGAAATAGGCCAGGCCTTCCGGGCTGGCGATCGACCGGATGTGGTTGCCGAACAGCACCCGGAACATCTGGGTCGAGCTCACCGATTGCCCGGAGGCAATCTCTTCACCAAAGAAATGCTCAATGTTATGCAGGTATAATTTTATCGTTAAATCTTTGTCGATATCCTGGCGGTACATGCCCTGGGCGATGCCCTCCTCCAGGTTGCGGCTGAACACCTCGGAATAAAAGCTGCGGTGCATGGCCACGAATTTCTCCAGGACCTCGGGGTAGTATTTCCTGAGGTCGTACAGCAGGGCGGGATGCGTGGCACTGAGCTGGGCACATACTGCACGGCTCATCTCCAGCAGAAAACCGATGGCGTTCTCCGGTGGCCTGGGACAGTCCTTAATCATCGAACGCGCATAGGCAAGTTGATAATACAGGGTCTGCTCCACCAGCTCCGTCTTGTTGTTCACGAAGGTGTACAGCGTTTTCTTGGAGATGCCCAGACGGGTGCTCAGGTCATCCATGGACACCGATCGTATCCCGTAACGCTGGAACACCTCCCAGGCCCTGGTCAGTATGTCGGTAAACCTTTCGTCCATGGTGTCAGGCAACCACAAAGTCCAGTTTTTCGCGGCGGTTCTCGTAATACGACAGTCCTTCCGGGGTGGCGATGCTGCGGATGAAGTCCTCGAACATCACCTGGAACAGGGTGCTGAAAGAAAAGCGGTCCGGGGGAAAGAAGTTGGGGTCGTGGATGTCGAGCAGCCGGCTGATGTAGAGCCGGGCCACCAGTTCTATGCTGAGGTCGTTGCGGTACATCCCCTGGTTGATCCCCTTGGTGAGGTTGATGGTTATTTTACTGAAAATGAAGTCGATGCGCGCTTTCAGGTGTTCCTCGTAGAGATCAGGGAAATACTTTTTGATCTCCAGGGTGAGGGATGGGCTTACCTGGCGGTAGCGCTGGGACACTTCCCGGCTGACGATCATCAGGATGTCGATGGCATTGGTTCCGTCGAAATCATACTGATCGAAAATGCTTTTGAATCCTTCCCGTTCGAAGGCCAGGGCCTGGCGCACCAGGGCCTGCTTGGTGCTGAAGTGCTCCTTGAGGGTTTCATAGGGCACCCCGATACGGTCGGCGATCTGCCGCATAGTGATGTTGCGGAGCCTGACGCTGCCGGAAATTTCGCGGGTTTTCTGGAGGATGTTGGCGATGTCCTGGTTCATTGGCGAACAAGTAAGAGTTAAAACGGCCGCGAAGGTAGGGAAAAACAGTACCGGAAACGTTCTCGGTGTAAAATGTTTCCAAAGTGATCCGGAATGGAATAGGGTTGGCGATTGAAGAGGAATTTCAATGCTCAGTGCTCATCGCTCATTGCTCAATGCCAATGATCAATTAATCAGCGTTTTCTCGCACTTGTGTCAACATAGCTTCTGAACTCGGCATTCGGCTCCAATTACCCTCACCCTCAAAACTCACCCACAATTCGCCTATGCGAACATCCGCACATCGTACATCGCCCATCAAAAGGAACCATCAACTTCCTCCACACTTTTCCTCAAACTCACACTCTTCCCATAAGTGAGGAGTGCGAGAACCCAGGATAACACCATCCTCACACTCACCCTTTCCCACCCTTGCGGGAGCTCCTGAGACATCAAGATGCTGGTGAATGATCCTGAGTGCTTTCCCCTTCGTAATATTGCAATAACGTAATATTGCGATAAGACGTTGATTCTTTATTGGAGCCCCCCTCCGAAATGCAATGGAGACACGCCAGGTTTCCAATTTTTAGTCATCGTGACAATGCTCAATGAATATGAGCACTGCGTCAAAATCGATTAATCGAGTAATCAATTAATCAACTGGCCCTCAGGTCGGGCGGGCCTCGTTGCCAGGCGCGACTGCGCCTGCTACCTTCGTCACTCGGCTCCAATCACCCACCCTCAAAACTCACCCACAAATCGCCTATGCGAACATCCGCACATCGTACATCGCCAAACAAAATCAACCATCAACCATCAACCATCAACCTCCTACCTCACCACCATTACGCTGCCGCTGACTGTGGTTTTGCGATACGGGGCCAGCTCGGCGGTGAGGGAGTAGTAGTACACTCCGTCGGGTACGTCCCTTCCGTGGAAGCGCCCGTCCCAGGGGTGGTTGTGGTCGCCTTCGTAGAGTTGTTCTCCCCAGCGGCTGAAGATGAGGATGTTTAAACGGGTGCCCTGGGGCATACCGATGTCGAAATGCTCGTTGAGCCCATCCCCGTTGGGAGTGAAGGCATTGGGTATGAAGAGGGGCACATCGCATTCGATCACTTCAACGAAGCACCAATCCTGATGCTGCTGCTTATCGGGGCGCTGTACGATGAGCTGGTATGTGGAGGTATGCGGTGGACTGACGACCAGTTGCGCCTGATCGCCCACAGGATTACCTGAAAGGTACCAGGCGTAGGTTGCCCCGGGCACAGCCGCCTGCCCCAGGCTGATGCTGTCGCCCCGGCATAGCTGACGGTCGTGCCCGGCCGAGGCGGTGATCAGGGAGCAGTCGACCGGGATCACCTTCACGGTATCCGCGCTGAGCTGACCGGCATAGTCGGTTTGGTGCAGGATGTATGAGGTGGTATCTGTGGGGCTCACCAGGGGCTGGCCCTGCTGGGAGAAGATGGTAGGAGAACCCCCGGTGGACCAGGCATAGCTGAAGTCGTCGCGTGGGGTGCATCCGAGGCGAATGGAGTCGCCCAGGCATACGTAGCTGTTGTCGCCGGCACAGGCCTGGGGGATGGTGTCGCAATTCACCACCCTCACCGTGACCGAGTCCCAGGATTCATCAAACTTGAAGTCCTTGACCAGCAGGCGGTAGGTGGTGGTAGTGTTTGGACTTACGCTGGGGTTGGCCAGGTTGGATACCAGGGTAGAGTCCACATACCAGTAGTAGCGGTATTCGGGCAGGTCGTGGGTTCCCAGGACCAGGCTGTCGCCTAGGCAAAGGAATGCATCGGGCCCCGCACGTGCGCTGTCCACGGGAGCATCGCAGGGGTAGAGGGCAACGTCGTCGATGAGGTAGTAGCCTCCTCCTAACGTTCCAGAGGGATTAGCCAGGATGCGCACTACACTATCCTTAGGTTCAAACACGCCAATGGTCAGGTAGAGTCCTTCAATAGTTGAAGTGAACGAACCGCCTATGTCAGCATAACCTTCTGTAGTTCCCAATTCGTTGCTTGTAACAGGAGTGAAGTCATTCGTAAGGATAAATGTTGGTAATGCTGGGTAATTCTGTGTTGGAATTTGCGTTGTTATTAGTAATCCAAATTCATTTAGTGAGTAATTAGAGTGTGAACATAATGACATCCTTAACTTGTAACAATACTCATCGCCGACCGTCAATGTACTCTTTAATTTTGTTGCAGCGTATTCTCTATAGTTCAAGTCGTCAAAAAAGAATGCAATGCTCGATGAACCTGTCCTCGGCGGATCGCCAGGACCTGTTTTGGAAAGTAACGTCACAATTGAAATAACATCGGAACAGGTATCTAAGTATTCTACGGACGAATTGATGGGGAACCAGTGATTGCAAAACGACAGTTGCCCGATGTCCCAGGGACACTGGCTTTTATCCTCAAATGATGCATTAGGTATAAGATTTAGCTGTGCATAACCCAATATGCTATGCATTAGAATTATCAGGAAAGTGGAGAAGAACAATTTCAGCATCACTCCCAATAACTATCGAATAACAATTTTTCCTGTACCATAATTCTTGCCATTCAGGCTAATTCTTACAACGTAGAATCCAGGTTTCAGATTTCCTTTGATGGGTATACAATTAACTCCTGTTGTTGCAGAGATAATAGTATGCTCAACCCACTGCCCATAAGCGTTATGGAAATCGATGATTGCTGTTGTAAAAGGGCTTGTACTCTCAGGAGCAATAAAACATATTTTATCAGTTGTAGGATTTGGGTAGAAAACCATTTTACTCGGCTCAGACACTGTTTTCTGTACGATACCACTTTCAGTTAGTGGTACATCATCCGGATCCAGTCCCAGGAGTACACGGGCTGAGAAGACGGCATCACCGTACATATTAGGGCTCTGTATGGCAAGAGTGAGCAAGGTATCATAGTCCGCAGGGTTGAAAGAATAAACCGATTGGCACCAGGAATCGAGATAGCGCTCATTGACCAATCTCCTGCTTCGTATCCAAAATTCTGTAGAAACAAGGCTCTCATTGAGGGTCCTGGCAGCGAGATATCTGCCGCTTTCGATATAACGATATACTTGATCCTTAAGGCCCGTTTGCGACGCTGAAACAGCGTTGTATGTATTCTGGAAGACTGAATCCGATGAGGATCCAAGTATAAGGATGTTTGGTGATGAGGATACTATCTGATGAAAGAGATCCCCTTCCACTGCACGATATTCCTGTTCTAGCGCGGTATATATGATTTCCTCCCGTGCGATTTCTCCCAAAAGAGATTCACGCTCGGATTCTGAAAAAATACCAAAGGGATCATATACTATGGAATCGGGTAGACAATCTGTCTGGGCGCTGTTATTTAGTATTTCATCAATTCTACCATACAATGGATGAGAAGAGCTGCAATCTTCAAACCCAGGCCTGAAAATATTATTCATATCATCAGGGTAGTACCAATCCACCACCGGGTTGAGCAGGTTGCCGCTGGCCTGAAACATTCTTCTCCAGTACTGGCAATTGTTTCCGGAGTAGTCGCCCATCCATCGGTTTAGGGTATTGTACAGGTCTGCTTCGCCCTGATCGCTCAGGCTGGTATTTTGGCCGATGTAGAACCCAAAATAGCAGGAGTCGAAATTATTGCACGAGAAGCGTGTGAGCAGGTCGGGGCCGGAAGTATATATGCCATTTCCCATACGCAGCAGGTTGTTCCCCTGCACCAGGGCAGCCCCGGTATGGTTCACCCAGATGCCGTTGTGCGAACTTACATAGAATCCCGAGTCGGGCCGCTGGATTGCGGCGATATCGTTCCAGAGGGTCTGCGACCCATCGCAATTGTCGAGCTTAATCCCGCTAATACCGGATCCGTTGGCATTGAAGAGGATGGTATTGCGCATAAAGCGGATGTTGCCTGGGGTTCCCTTGAGCAGGTTGGTTGCCCAGATGCCCTTATGGTATCCCTGGATATAGTTTGAGTCCACCAAAACCGTGATGGCCCGTGTGTTGGGGTTCACATTGGCCAGGCTCACCGCATCCTCACCGCTAAGGGTAGTGGAGGATGATTGAAGCAGGGAATTCTGGGAAATACGGGTGGTGCCCACCAATTCGAGCCCAAATATGCCGTACTGGCAATCGTTGAATTCATTCAGACGGATATTGGCAGGACATTCCCTTAGGGTAATGGCATAGGAGCAGGAGTCAAAGATGTTGGCAAGCAGCCCATTGGTTCCGATAGGCCCAACCCTGAGGTCCATAAATTGAATCCCTGGGGTTGCTGAGCGGTAAGCATCGATGGCCCCAGCCGGGGGATAGGTTTCTTCTATCAACCCCACCCTGGTGAACTGGTTGTTGCGGATATCCGCATTGCTGTTTATACTGATGATGCCCTGGGAAAGGTCGTGGAAATGATTGGGATCGAAGGAGGGCTTGCCGATGATCAGGGTATCGCAGTCCTGCAGCAGTATTGCGCAAATGCTGTAGGTGTTATCGTAAGGTGGATAGGGCAGGTTTTGCTGGGGATATCCATATTGGTAGAATTCGGTGCTGTGGACCTGCAAAGGCCAGTAATGCCCGCTCCCGTCGATGGATGGCTTGTAGGAGAAAGGAAAGTTGCGCAGGACTACCGAGCGCAGGTTGTTGGCGAACACACATTCCATTATTTCTACCTGGGCACCACTGTCGGCTACCACGGCATTGATGGCGTCCTTAAAGGTAGATACCGAGGATGCAAATACCTGGGTGGAATCCATCAGGTAAATGCCATCCCACATATACTCACACCCTGCTTCCAATGTGCAGCTGTCGAATCGAAGTTCAGTATTTGGGCTGATGATCTCGATGCGGGCCTCGGGCCCCATAAAGATCTTCCATCCAGGGGCAAGGTCGAAAAGCACGTGGTGCTGGGCATTGATCACCAGGGTACCGTTGATAAGGTAATGCTGTTCTGCAGTGAACACAGTATCGCCCAGGGTGTCGTTTTGCAGGAGAATGGTGGCATCGGCCTGGCAACAACCGAACACCTTAAGGGTATCCCTTCCGATCAGTTCATCGCAGAAATACTCCTCCAGGGTAATCAGTGCGAAGGAAGGCAGGTTGGGTACAGTATCCCACTGCACCTGCACCGAGCTGGTGCCATAAATGGTATCGGTATTGGTGTTAGTTGCGGTAAAGATCCCGTAACTGTTGGGGATAGTCCATACATAGGTATGCTGAGGGTTTCCCTGGGAAAGATGATATGAGGTGATGGAATCGCAGTCGTTGTTGTGCCCCACAATGCTGGCCCGCTGTGGGGGCGGAGGCAGGATACGCACCAGTGCGGAAAGCACGGTGGTGTTGCAGCCTTCGGGATCGGTAACAGTTACCGTGTAGGTTGTGCTGATAAAGGGCTGAACCTTGATGGAGTCGAGCTTGGCGCCGGTGCTCCACAGGAAGGATGCTGCACCGCTGCCCACAACGCGCAGCAGGGCGCTGTCGCAGGGCATAATGTCCACGGTATCCTGCTCCAGGTACACCAGGGGTGCGATGGGGCGCACACTTACCTGGTCGAGGAACTGATAGGCGTAATCGACAACGATATACGGGGGGTTGGGGTTGCTAACAGCGGGATGGTAGGCATATACCGCATCCTGGGCGGGGATCAGGCCGCCCAGCATAATCCAGCTCAGTCCGTTGGTGTCGGGGGTGAACACATCGTATACCCTCACCCAGGCGGCGGTGTCCTGGATCAGGGAATCGCCCAGGGGATGCAATACCCATTGGGGGTTCAGGGAATCTTGCAGCTGATCGAAGGATGATGCCAGGATCAGATGATCATCGAAGCCCACCTGGAGGGCATTGGAGGAATAGTGGGTAAAGTTCGCCCTGCTCACCCAATACTCAACGGCATAGCGCTGGTCTTTCAACAAGGCTTTTTTAAGAGGTGCGGCAATGGACTCAAATCCCAAGGAATCCCCTGGAGTGCCCAGGCTCAGGCCGGCATAGGCGTTGCTGTCCCAGGGTATCTGATAGCCCAGCATATTCAGGGGAACCCCGGAATAGATCCAGTACTTGCTGTTGGTATTGAACAGGTCGCCGTGGCCAGCCAGAGACCTCCAGGGCGGAGCAAGCCAAATCTCATTGGAGAACTCTACGGTATCGGTATTCCATTCGAAGCTGCCGTTGCAAACCAGGTTATCGTGTATGCAGGAGAAGGTGTCCGGATCGAAACAGCTGTCCAGGGGCGCCGGGGGTTGAGCATACGTAATGTAGAGGGTTTCGCTGTGTTCATTTTCGAGCGTATCGCCCTTGGAGGAGATGGCTACCAGGCGTATGGTGTATTGTCCGGGCAGGCCAAAGAATCCCTGAAAGCTGGTATCCTGGTTGGTGGTTTGTACAGTGCAATGCAGGGCGTTGTCGGAATAGAAGGCACAGTGCTGGAACAGGAAGCAGAAATGGGCGCCCTCGGGCAGCTGTTCACTTTGGTTGGTGAGGGTAAGTTGCTGGCCTTGTTGGAGGGAATCGGCGGATACGGAAAACATTACATTTTGTCCCAGTGCGATAGCCTGGGCAAAGGTGGTGATGATCAACAAGCTGATGTACAGCTTATTGGGGGGGGGTGTGGTGTTCCCCTGACACCCGGTGATTGCAGGCATTCATTGTGGTAGGTGTTAAAGATAAGAAAAATCTGTCAGGAATTAATACCACAATCATATAAAAGGTTACCCTATGTGTACTCTCCTCTCACACTCCGTGCGATGTTTGTGTCACTGGCTGATAACCAACAGATTGGCGATTGACGAGGCCGATTGACGATGGACGAGGAATTTCAATGCTCGGTGCTCAGTGCTCACTGCTCAATGACAATTATCAATTAATCAGCGTTTTCTCGCACTTGTGTCAACATAGCTTCTGAACTCGGCATTCGGCTCCAATCACCCTCACCCGCAAAACTCCCCCACAAATTCCACAAATCGCATATGCGAACATCCGCACATTGTACATCGCCCATCGCCCATCAAAATGAACCATCAACCATTATACGATCTTTCGTCCGTGGCATTCCGCCACTCCGCTGGCCCTCACCACGGCATCAAGGTTCTCCGGAGTGATCCTTCCTGCGGCGATGATCACCAGCCGCTGGTCGGCCGCCTCCACCATACGTTTCAATACCCCTGCTCCTTCCAGGGCGGTGGCCGCCCCTCCTGAACTCAACACGGAGGTTAGGCCGGGGATAGTGCATAACCTCTTCACTTCCGCTACCGGGTCAGGTGCGGCATCGATGGCCTTGTGCACGCATACAGGTAATGGAGCTGCAAGGGCGGCCAGCCGGGCGATGCGCTCCAGGTCAAGAAATCCGTGAATACCGGTGATTCCCAGTACCAACCCGTGCACACCCATCTTCAGCAGACGTGACACACTTTGCTCCATCTCAAGGAATTCTTCATCAGAATAAAGAAAATCCCCACCCCGGGGCCTTACCATAACCTTCACCGGGATATTCACTCCTTGTAATATATCCCTCACCAGGGTATCTGCAGGTGTAATCCCGCCCAGGTCGAGACGGGCGCATAGCTCCAGACGGTGTGCCCCCCGGCCCTCCGCAGCCAACGCCTCCTCCAGGCTTTCTACGCAAGCCTCGAGCAGGACAGCAGGCCTGCCGGACAAATTCTCGCTGCCGCTCATACCGCTGTTTCAGTTGATGCCTTGTACAATCCCCGTAACAGGGCGATCAGGGATACCAGGGCCCAGGTGCCTTCCAGCAGGATGAAGGGCAGATAGTCGATCATCCAGGAAGCCAGGCAAGCCAGGGAAGCGCCCAGGAAGTTCATCAGGGCGTAGGTTCCGGACCTTACCTCCAGCCACCGGAACAGGCTGAGGATGTAAGCCAGGAGAATGAGGAACACACCGGCAGCGCCGGTCCAGTCGGCAAGGTTCATAGGCTGGATTTATAGGGTAGGTGAACTGAGCAAGCGTATGAATGCCTCCCAGTCCCAGGGCTCCGTACCGGGAAAACACTCGTCGAAGGTATAGATGAGCTTCAGGTTCCAGGCGATCATCAGTATCCCGAAGCCAAAAAGGAGATGGCGGTATACTGGCTTCCAGCCTTCCATTCGTTGTACAAAAGCCGCCAATGGAAAGGCGAACAGGGCGAGGTATTCAGTATAGTTGCGCCCCCCGAAGGAACAGCCGAAACCGGGGTCCCACCAGGCTGCGGATACCCAGGAGATGGCAAGGAAAAACAATGGGATAACAATGCCTTCAGGAGGACTTGTCTTCAGAAGAATGATGAAGGCCGCGAGAATCAACAGATACAGGGGATTATAGGTCAGCAGCCCGTGCATAGGGGCCAGCCAGCTCCTGGCCAGTTGGGGCTGCATCCAGTGGAATCCTTCCCCGGGATAGGTGTCCATCAGCCATTGCCCATCCAGGTAACGCCAATACATAAGCTGGGGGATCATCACCAATATAGCCATAGCCAGGGCGGGCATCCATACCCGGGGCTTCAGCAGCATCTTAAGACGGGAACCAACATCTTTCCACATGCCTGTGTGGAAAAACAAAACCACCGGCAGGAACAGCACATTGGAAGGCCGGGTAACAAGGATCAGGCCGGCAATGAGGCCTCCGGTCACACCAAGTATCACACCCGGATCAGGGTGTCTTGCAAGCCGCTCCGTCCATCCCAGCCAGGCCGCCAACAGGAAGAAGGAATATACGTGCGACATCCCGGTTTCGTCGATGCTGTAGTAATAAAGGTTAGTGCCTGCAAAGATGGCCACCAGTGCCAGCAACGCAGCCTGTCCTCCATACCTCCGCCTGAGCAGGGGCCACAACAGCATCAGGGCTGCTATCAGCCAGGCAACGGCAGCCACGTTCACGGCCTTTTGATAGGGGAGGGAGAAACCGTCGCGCGGATGCCCCGTCAATGCAGCCACCACATCTGCCCCCAGGAAGAAAGGAGCCTGCATCAAGGCTGTCCCGTAAAAATACTTGGTGCGTACCTTATCATTGGCCAGGTCCAGCCTGAACCCATTTCCGCAGAGCGTATCCATCCCTTCCGGAAAACGCGAAGCCAGGAAGCCATAATGCCAGGCCGCCGGCAGGTACACAAAATACCCCGCCTTGTCGGCCCACACTTCCGCGTGGTAGTTGAACAGCCCGGCCTTGCTGTGCCGGTTCAGGCTGAGGAAAAGGCAAAGCACGCCCAGGGCGGCAAAGGAAAGTAAATAGGCGGCTTTGCTCCCGGGTTTCACCATATACAGTACAAAGCAACCAAGTTATGTTACTTTCTGATAAGTCTGGTCCGCACAGTGGATGAAGTCTCCCGTTCAAGGACCAGTACATATACTCCTGGTCTGGACGCCGATAGGTCAACTTTCCCGCTTTCTTTGTCCATTACAGCGATCTGGCGGCCCTGGATATCATATACCCTACCGTATACGATGGGTTCAGGCGAGGCATCCAACACGGTGAATATCCCGTCGGTGGAAGGATTGGGGAACACCAGGATGCTTTGAGAATGTGTTCCGCCAGATTCTTCCGTGCCTACCACAAAGTTGCCGTATTTCACCGTGAGGGTCTTGAACAGGAAGTCGTTGTAATATTCGGAAGCGGTTCGTCCGGTAAGGATAAAATTCCCCAGGCTGTCGCTGGTCATATCTGTAAGCTCATCCCAGCTGAAATAGGGTGCCGCCGGAGTGGAATAGGTGTTAACGAAGGCTGAAGCGCCCGTAGATCCGTAGGCGGCAAGCACATAATCGTGGTTGGTGGTGGTGCCGCTCAATGCCCAGCCCGCGGTCACTACCAGGTTATTGGCGTCTACCAGCATATCCACAGGTTCACGGTCACTGGCCGTCTGGCTGTATATACTGGCCCACTGGAATGCCCCTGTGCCGCTGTATTGCACCGTGAAATACCGCGCCACGAACCCTGTCCACCCCCGGCAAATGAAGGCAATATTGCCGGCAGGGGTGAACTGCACCTTCTTCCCGTATTCACTGGTCGTGGTGGGGTTGTAAACCTCCCGCCACACGGGATTCCCTGAAAAGGCATTCATACTTCCCACGATCGCACGGTTGCCTGAGCTGCCGGTAAAGGCAATATCAGC
>ERZ795054.3622-NODE-3622-length-11947-cov-5.008829_pt1 | contig 11947 bp, 6 predicted proteins | sample MGYA00375138_ERZ795054 | MGnify/ENA primary metagenome ERZ795054 (study PRJEB30183, sample SAMN05720215) | anaerobic digester metagenome | isolation source: active sludge of municipal wastewater-treating anaerobic digesters | place: USA | collected 2014-12-23 ...
GCGGGTTTCACAGACCCGGAAATCTCACCCACCGACCGTCAGGAATGCCGCGACCACCCCACTGGTGAGATTTCCGGGATAGGACGCTCACCGCGCCCGGGGCCGGCGATGTGCGCGTTGTCCTGACAGATCGTTCGGCATGATCGACGCCCAGCCGAAATGCCGCCCCTCCCGCTGGCCCCACCTGCTGACTTGACTCACAGCCTGATGATAGGCGACACATGCTGGCAGCACGACTGCCTCGACATATGCCCTCAGCACGCAATCGTCGCGACTTCGTTCGCATCACGGCCGGCTCGGCCGGCGCCATCGCACTTGCCTCTTGCGCGGAGGAGACCGCCCCGCCGCCCCAGCGCAGGCGTCCAACGCCTCCTTGACCAATCCACGTCCCCCAGCGGATGTCTTGCCTCGGGTTGGCTTTCTGGACTTTCTGGACGTGACTGCTGACACGACGATGCGCCGCTGCCATCACTGCGCCCAAGCGACGTTTGTGTCGCTGCAGGAAGGGTTCGGGCTGGAGGGCGGCACCATCGTGAAAGCCCTCACTCCGTTGCCCGGAATTGCCGAGCGCGGCGAGACGTGCGGCGCGGTCATCGGCGCCCTGATGGCGTTGGGCTTGGTTTTTGGGCGGGATCGGATCGATGATTGGGGCGCCTGGCGCGCTTCGCTCGGGCCCGCTCGGGCCTTCTGCGCCCGGTTCGAACAGGCCATGGGCAGCACCCAGTGCGGTGCGTTGCTCGGACGGTTATTCGGGAAACGCTACGATCTCGCCGACCCGGCGCAACTGGCTGAGTTCCAGGCTGCCCGCCCAGGGCCCGTCGAGGTCTGCGCCCGCGTCGTCAAGACAGCGGTCCGCCTTGCCGCGGAGGTGATTCTGGACGAGCGGTCTCGCTAGCTCGGATTTCTCACCACCGGGAACGAGGCGCAGAAATCCGAGCTCTGGCAAAACCGCGCCCGGATGGGGGAGAGTGAGGTTCGGCGCGTTTCCCAAACCTTGCGGGTGCGGTCACACTCTGTTGCCCGATTCCCGCTGTCCACTCGGGCGCGGTTATGCTTTTCGAGCGCGCATGGCTGCCTCTCCAGATGACATCTGCTTCGCATTGCACGAAACCTGGTGACAAATTGCGCGCTAGCGCGGGCTCGCATCCGCTTCCAGGTCGCCCAGCGCATACTGGATGCCGTCCAGACAAAAGCGGAGAACGCCGGCATCCTGAAACACGTTGGCAGCGTGTCCGAGACTGCAATAGAAGACCCGCCCCTGGCCGTGCTTCTTGACCCAGGCGACGGCGAAATCGCCATCCGTTCGTTTGACGCCGTCTTTCACCGCGGCTGTGGCTGGATCCGAGAGATCCAGACTCACCAGCACGCGTCGATCGGCGCGCGTGTAGGGCGCCTTGAATTGGTAGATCTCGTCCTGCAGTTTGAATCCTTTGCCGCCCCAGGCTCGATTCAACGTGTGCGTCGGCTCCTCAATCTTGAACGCCCAGGTGCCGCCGGCTCCCCAGGGGTGTCCGTCAAAGAGACCGCCGAGCATCGCCGCGGCCTCCGGCCAATCGTAGAAGCAATCCGTCGCGGCATGGATGCCGACAATCCCCTTGCCCTTTTGGACGAAATCGAGCAGGGCCTGCTTCTTGACCGCATCCGGCATCTTGAGTTGCGTCGTGTTGTTCAGGACAATCGCGTCGTACTTCGCCAATTGATCCGGATCGAACACGCTGTAGTCGTCGCTGAAATCGGCCGTGTACGCGCCCGTGCGGCGCCCCATGTGGGCCAGAGCGTGATTGCCGCCGGCAATGCCATCGCCGTGGAAAAAACCTTCGCATCGCCAGAACACCAGGATTCGCCGCGCTGCCCGGGGCTTGGCCACAGCCTCCGCGGGAGCGGCTGCTTCAATCCGCTCGATCGTTGCCGGCGCCAGTTTCGGTGGCGTCTTGGCGTTGCCTTGCGCGTGCACGGTACCGACGATTTCCTGAGCCCCCAGGGCCATGAGGATGGCACATCCAGTCCCGATCATGAGTGATGTTTTCATTGGATTTGAGTCTTGGTGATGAATTGAATGAGTGGACTAGCAAGGAAAGTGCTTCTCAACGTGTTTCGGTCCAGCCCGGATATTTCATAAGGCTTCGCGATGTCTCGTCGCCATGTGCACGGGTGAGTGTGAAACATGCGGGCTAGCAGGCAAGTGAATCCGTCGACCATTCGGCAGCCGTCGGCCGAGCCGTTAACGCCGGTTCATCCGGCTCGGCCGGCAGCTTCGGCAATCTCACCAGGAACCACGCCGCCGCCGCGGCTCCGATGAGCAGCCCAAGCCAGGTGCCCAATGTCGGGTTCAAACGGAACCCGACGTCCTCGACCAGGATGTAGGTCGCCGTCACCACGGTCATGAACACGGCGGGCACGAAGGCCAGCCACCATCGAGTCCTGCGCCTTGCCAGGAAGATGGTTCCGCCCCACAAGGCAACGGCCGCCAGGGCCTGATTGGCCCAGCCAAAGTAACGCCAGATCACGCTGAAATCGACGAAGTTCAAGGCGAAGGAAATCACAAACAGAGGCGTGATCAACAGATAGCGGTTGAGAATGCGCACCTGGAGCACGTGAAAGTAATCGGCCAGGATCAAGCGGCTGACCCGGAAGGCCGTGTCGCCGGACGTGATGGGCAACACGACCACGCCCAGTATCGCCAGCACGCCGCCGAAAACCCCCATGGTCGCAATGCAGGCGTCATGCACAACCGCGCCCGGTCCGCCCCCGCCGGGCTTGAGAAGAACCGCGGCCAGGTCCTGGTGGCTGCCGTAGAAGCCCTGCGCGACCGACGCCCAGACCAGCGCGATCAACCCCTCGGCGATCATCGCGCCGTAAAACACCAGACGCAGATGCCTCTCGCTCTTAAGACACCGGGCCATCAGGGGGCTCTGCGTGGCGTGAAAACCGCTGACCGCGCCGCAACTGACGGTGATGAAGATCAAAGGCCAGGCCGGCAATTGCTCGGGATGCAGATTCTTGAGAGTAAACGGCGGGATCACAATCTGTCCCCGCAACACCGCAATAGCCAGCCCGACCACCATCACGAGCAACGCCAGCGCGAAGAACGGGTAGAGCCGTCCGATGATCTTGTCGATCGGGAGGAGGGTCGCCGCCAGGTAATACACGTAGATCGACACCATCACGATCCACAACCACATCCCATGTCCCCGGTAAGTCTGCGAGAGCCACTCCTTGGCGCCCTCCCCGAACCACCCGCCCACGGTCTCGGCCGGAAACACGCTGACCAGCAGAAGCGCCGGCCCCTTCACAAACACGGTCCCCACAAGCACCATCAGCAGCAGAATGAAGAAGGTCGAAAACTGCCTCGCCGCGTTCCCCATGTAGTGGCCGATCAGGTCGGGCAGCCCGGCGCCGCGGTTCCGTATCGACATCGTCCCCGTCAACAGATCGTGCACCGCGCCTCCAAAAATACACCCAAGCACGACCCAGAGAAACACTTGAGGCCCCCACAAGGCCCCCAGGATCGGCCCAAAAACCGGGCCCAAGCCGGCAATGTTCAGCAGTTGGATCAGGTAGACCCGCCAAGTGGGCATCGGCACGTAGTCCACCCCGTCGGCAAGCGCGATCGCAGGCGTCAACCGATTGGGATCGGGACGAACTGTGGCAGTCACGACCCGTCCGTAAAAGAAATACCCCCCCACCAGCAGGACCAGTCCAGTCACAAACGCGATCATGCCAGTCGAGGGTTAATTGCCGACACATCCGACACAGGCGCGCCGGGCTCCGGCCATGGATCGCCGCCGCGTCTTCGATGAACTGCGCTTCGCACCGTGCCGATGGATTGGCACGAGCCTGGAAATCGCATGCGGGCCAGATCGCCCTTCAGCTCCGCCTATCATAAGGCGACGCTGCCAGATGCCGGGCGGGCTGTCACGCGGAGAATGCACCGGTCGGAAACGCAGGGCGCGGATGTGCCACTCGGCCCGGACGTTTCATAAAGCTCCGCGGAGTCTCACATCCGGGCTCAGGCGATGTTGGGAGGGATCGCCTGCCCATGCCGCCTGGCGGCGAACATTGCCCCCGGCACGCCGCGCCTCGATCGGCCCCGGCATGAGTCCCGTCGATTCAGGGCAGCGCGACGCGCACCTGGTAGTAACGCTCTTCGTCGAGAAACGGAAACCAGCCGGTGCGCGTCCCGTCGTCAATCCACCGATGACGATCGCCGTCGATTCGATAGACCGGGTGATAGACAGGCAGCCATACAGCGTCCGGACCCAGAGGGCCGGGGCTCCAGAAGACTTCGTAGTTCCGCCCGGGTTGACTTTCCCAATCGAGAGCGACGAGGGGTTCGCCGCTCTGACCGGGCACCGCCAGGGCCCTCACAACGAAAAGCGAGCCGGCAGAAGCTGGATCGGTCCCGGCGAGATACTCCGAGTAGTTCGAGGCGCCGTCAGCGTCCGGGTCATCATCCGCCCCGCTGTTCAGATGACCGAACCGCTCCGTTTCCCATGAATCCGGGAGACCGTCCTGATCCAGATCAGGCAGGGGCGGGAGGACCGTGATGGCGCCAGACGTGGCGATTGGCTGGACTGGAGCAGTGGTCTGGTCGAAGAGCCGCGCCTCCTCCCACACAATCGCGAACGTGCCTTCAGGCGCGTCGCGCCCGATGCGGATCGGGACGGTGAACAGGATCGCCTGTCCCTCCTGCATGCCCGCGGCGCGGGCCATCGAGACATCCAGACGCCGGTTGCCCACCCGGGCAGCGACCACGAAACCTGCGGTATCGGAAGCAAGGCTCGGGGCATCGATGCTGGCAAAGTCAGGCACGATCATGCGGAAGGTCCCGCCGGCGATTCCGGACGCCTGATCGACCCGGATGCGGGCAACGAGTTGCGCGCCCGGAACACCGGAAACGTCCTCGACGCTGATTGTGACGGCCTGGCCCACCCAGGCGGCGAGCATGAGGGCGGCCCCCGCGTGCGCCCAACCGCGACCCTCGCGGGCAGAGAACAACCTTCGGAATCTTCGGAAAATCGGTGCATTCATAACACGCTAATTGGTTACGGCGATTTCGACCGGCTCCGCCACCCCCCGCACGTCCGGATTGTAATACTCGTAAACCACCGATCGCGGTGTCTTGGCGCGGATGGGGTACTGCGCGGCCAGGCGATACACAAGGCTGACCGGCGCGGCGTGATCGAGCTCATCAAGATAGAAGATGATCTGGCGCCCGGCCACCTGGTACTTCTGGATCGCCTCGCCCACCAGTTGATCCAAATCGTCCCGCAGGACCTCGAATCCGGGCGGAATCCCCACATCCACGACAACCATCTTTGCTTTGCCAGGCTGGTTGTTCGCCACCCGGACCGTGCAGGTGAGCAGATCGGCGGCAGTCAGTTGCGTCTTGTCATACTGAACGTCGATGGACAGGAGCTCGTCGCCCGGCGGGTCCACTCCCTCCCACGGGAGATAGTAGCGCCCGATCAACTGATAGAGATTGCTGCCCTTGCCCTCGAATGTGAGGCGCACCGCATTGTCGCCTTCGACGGTTTGCTCGCCCAGGTCGCAGAGAAAAAGCACGTCGCTGTTGGCCTCGGTCAGACGCAGCGTCTTCACCTCGGTGCCGTTGATCGCGATCCCGACGGTCGCGTCCGCGGGTGTCGTGACTCCGCCGGCAGCGAGTGCGAAGGCCTTGAGCGCCTGGACAGTCGCCTGGGTGGATCCGAAGTTGCCGTGTCCGTCCTTCGAAGAGGCCAGGTAGTTCAGCGCCTTGCCGGTCGTATCGGGATAACCGCCGAATCGGAGGTAGGCCTGCGCGAGCAGGGCGGTCAACTCGACGTTCGCCCCCTGCCCTCTCGAGTACGTCATCGTTGAGGCGGTTTCCTCCCACCAGACGCGGTCGCCCTCTTCGTGCTTGCGGCGCTCGAATTCGTCGAACAGCCCCGGCAGCAGAGGGTCGTTGGCGTCGCACAACAGCGCATGGGCGCAGAGTGCCAGTGTATAGGTTTCAGGCTGCCAATCCGGGCGGGCGAGCTGGGCCTTCACATAGGCGGTGCCGGAAGCGACCGCCGCCCCGCTGTAACCGGAACTGGTCAGGGCCCAGACGACATAGGCGCTCGTGCGCAGCACGTCATTCTGAAACCGGTCGATCGCGCCCTCGGCGATCCCCCCGTCGGTCGGTATCCAGGAGCCGTCAGGTTCCTGTCCGGCCACCAGCCAGTCCTGGGTCCTCCGGATCACAGCCGGATCCACGTACCAGACCTTGCTCATGTCGCTGAACTCCAGCAAACCGTAGGTGGTCAACACATTGTGGGCCGGCGCGTCGCCGAACCACGAGAAGCCGCCTCCCTCGACCTCGTAACTGAGCAACCGCTGGTAACCCGTGCTGATGAAGCCCTCGGCCTTCATGAGAATCTCGGGTGTGATCTGGCCCGTGCTCTTCATGTACTCGACCACCAGCACGTTGGGGTAGGTCACCGACGACGTTTGCTCGAAGCACCCGTATGGCATCTGCAGCATCGAGTCCAAACCCTCGACCACCTGGCTGAAAAGACCCGGGTAGATCTTCACGAGAATCTTGCTGGCACCGTCGATCGCCTCCTCCGGAATGGCGACAGTCCGATCGATCGTCCCGCTCATGCGTCCGCTGTGGGTCACCAAGACCTCGGCGCCGTCCGGCATAACCTCGACCTCGCGCGCGATGGCATCGCTCCGCGTGCTGCCATAGGCCGTCACTTCGAGCGTGAACCGGCCGACCCGCACGGTCTTGATGCGGAAATAGGTCACCGTCACTTCGTTCGCTCCAAGCGTGATCGTCCGCTCCGGCGCATCGATCAGCTCGAACCCATCCCCGCCTTCGATCGTCAGCCGAATCGTCTGCCCCTCGGGCAGGTAATTGTAAATCGCAATCGGCACGGACACCTCGTCGCCGCGCGTCAGCGCAGGCGGCAAATCGAGATCCACGAAGAACTCCTGGAAGACCCTTAGCGCGCCGGTGGCGCTCCCGAGCCGTCCGTCGGCGCTCGAGGCCATCCCGGTCATCCGCCAGCTCGTGATCGAATCAGCCATCTTGAGGTTCACCGTGGCGGTGCCGTCGGCCCCGGTGATGACGAGCGGATTGGCATAGAGCGTTTCCGGGAAGTACTGCCGCAGGTAGGGCTGAGTCTCACCGCCGCCGGCGGAGGGACCGACAGAGGGCGGTCCCCAGCCGCCGACGCCATCTTCGAGCCAGCCGAAACCCTGGGCAAACACCACAAGACCGTCGAATCCGCCATTGGCGATCACCCACCACTCGGGGTTCTCCCGCCACCAGGGGTACCGAACCGTCCAATAGCTCGCCACCAGGGTCAGGTCGTCGGATGTGTCCCAGCGTTTGTCGAGGCCGGCGCAGAGGAAACTGTACTCGCCCGTGGCCGCCGCATACCGGATGCGGTACGGCGTTCCCCAGGGATCCGCCACCGCGTCGCCGGACTCGAGATCCCCTTCTTCCGCCACATCCTGAAGCAGGGACTCGAAGTAAGCCGTCGAAAGGTCCCGGTCATGCCAACCCAGTTCATCACCGAGCACCTCGATCAACACGTCCAAATCGGCCCAGACCGCGTCGCGCAGGGTCTCGCGCAGCGCCTCGCCATCCGCCGCATCGCTCACCCGCTCGAAGGTGCCAAGCGGGATCGTCCCGAGCGCCGCGAACATCATTCCCAAGGCCCGCTCGCGCGCCGTGTCCGAATCGGGCCCGAGAGGGTCGTAGACGATCTCCTCGGGTGTGAACCCGTGAATCTCGTAACGCGGCTGGCGCAATTGCTCTTCGAGGTAGAAGTAGACCTTCTCCATGCCTGGCTGCATTTCCTGAAGGGCGAACACGGCTTCATCGACAATGGTAAGTCCGATGGCCGCCGCCACGGGCTGACCGTCGCGGCCGCTGACATGCAGCCGAATCGCCGCCTCCTCTCCGGGAAGGTAGACCTCCTTGTCGGGGGCGTAATCGAGGCGGAGGTCGTTCGCCGGATCCACATAGATGATCCGCCGGTCCCGGATCGTGTCGCCCCCGACCGTGATGCGGTAGGCCGAGAGCGAGAGGGTGCCCGACATGTCCGCCGTCAGAGGCAGCACCAGTGCGGTATGCCCGCCTTCGGGCGACAGGCTCCGGCTGTAAAGAGTCTGCCCCTCCTTCACCACGTCGATGAACACCGATCCGCCCAGGCCGCCGCAATAGACGTCCGCCTTGACCGCGTCGCCCACCGCGTACAGAGCGCGGTCCGTGCGAATCAGCAGGCCTTCCGCGCCGCCTCCAAAAGCCAGATCCACCGAGCGATCGGCGCTGTTCCCTTCCGAGTCCGCCGCATGCAGCTCGAGAGTGACCGCGGACTGGCCGGCTGGTGTGACGGTGACAATCCCGATGCCCGCGGCATCCGTCGTCACGGTGTCGACCACCTCTCCGCCGACCAGCGCCGTGCACGTCGTTTGCGCGGGGGCATTGTTCGGATAGAGCGTCAGAATGTAGATGCGGTTCGGGACGCCGGAGATCAGGTGTCCGCTCTCGGGAACCGCATGGATCACAATCTCGCTCGCCGACACGGGGACGCTGCGCGAAATGGATTCCTGGTGCGCGGCGGTGTCGATGACCGTCACTTCGAGCAGTGCAAACGCCTCGCCCTGCTGCAGCGGTTGGCCGACAAAATACGAGGGAAGATCGAGGCTGAACTCGAACCGGCCCTGGGCATCGGTCCGCCCCGAGACCTCCGCAAACGGCTCGAACCCGACATCGAATTTCGACGCCTCGATCGTCACCGCGGCGCCCTGGACGCTCTTGCCGAAGAAATAGTCCGCGGCCACCGTGCCGCTCAGCTTCGCGCCGGGCGGATAGAAATCCCGGTCGGTGTCGAGGGCGACCTTGAACTTCGGCAGCGCATAGCGCTCGACAGTGACTTTCTTTTCCGTGGTGCTGCCGCGGATCTCCGCCGCGACTGTGTAGAGCCCGAGATTGAGTTCGGTGGCCAGTGTGAAATCGGCCGAGGCAACCCCGAAATCGTTCATGATGCCGGCCTGCTTGAAGACCTTGTTTCCCTTTGCGTCCGCGACGATCAGAACAATCTCCTCGCCCGCCGCGGGCACCATCTGAGGCTTCTTGAGCGACAGTGCGCGGATGTGAATGGTCTGGCCGGGCTGATACAGCGGTTTGTCCGTCGTCAGAAGCGTCGTCGTCCCCTCGACAATCTCGACGCTCTGAACCATCACCCGGCGCCCCAAAGGCGAATCGACGCTCACAACCAATTCCCCGTCCCCACTCAGCCCTCCCGGCACGCGCAGCGCGGCGTCCACCACCCCGTCGGCATCCGTCCTCCCCTCGACCTGCGCGTACACCTCGCCTCCGCCCGGCTTGGTCAGCGCCGCCGTCACCACGCTCCCTTCGAGGGGGCGCCCGCTCGGGCTTTCCTGGACTGCGATTCTGGCGCGGTTGAGTGCGGATGCGTACCACCGTTCGGGGCCGAACATGTGCATCCGCAATCGCGAGACCAGTTGGTAGAGACTGACTCGTTGACGAACGATGTCCTCTCCCTGTTCTGCTTCGAGCTCGAGAACATAGGACGCCAGATCGGCTGACGAGACCACGCCGGCCAGCGGGAAGCTGAACGACCCCAGCCTGCGGTCCGCGCTCCCACCCAGGCTGACCGTTCTCAGTTCTTCAACGCCGCCCGCCAGATCGAGCAGTCGGGCCTCGACACTGTCGCCAATCCGCGCCGACGGCCCCGCGAACACCAACTCGATCGCGACCTGGCCGTCGCCCAACCCCGCCCGAGCTTCGAACCCTTCCCACGAGAACGCGCTCCCCGCCGCGGCAGATTGCAGAGCGAGGATCGCATCCCGCGGATCGACGCTCCCATCGCGGTTGACATCCGCCGCGTCGGCCTCGATACCGCCAAGAACGACCGCTGACGCCGCCTTCTGTAGGATCAAGCGCGCGTCCGCCTCATCGACGCGCCCGTCTCCGTTGGCATCACCCGGCTTGGAGAAAGCGTCCGCCCCGGCGACGTCCTGCGCGCCGAGCAGAACGGCGAACAGCATCCCCAGAACAGCCTTCGCCAGAACCACCGGTCCCGATCGGGCATGAGCACGCGTCCGGGCAACATCCCAGCACCTGGAAGAAGCCCCCTTCCGAAGCAGCCAAAGAGATCTCATGGGAATAACTGGTTATCGACCCGAACATACCCCGCGCGCCCCCGTTTGCAACTGGCAAACGACGACATGGCGAGCGACTGAAGGACAGCTCCGGTCGCCCTCGGGCGCTCGGGACGACGGTTGCACCGCAAGCAAGCCGAGACTCGGGCCCGGCATTGACGGCTTCGAGCATGGATGGCCGTAGTTCGGACGTGACGCAGCGGCTGGCCCGCCTATCATGCCGCCGCCGTCGCGGCGGGGTTCATTCACCGCACGTCGTTGCGGGCCTGCGTGAACACAGCCCAGCGGCTGAGCTGCAAACCGCCCCAAGACAAAGAACAGGAAACCCGATGGCCAGGTATCAACACTTCGAGGAATTGCCCGTCTGGCAGGAAGCCAAGCGGCTGTACAACGTCGTGCTCGACTTGCTGGAAGATCCGGGCGTGCCTCTCACGCCGGCCTTCCGCAACCAACTGGACCGCGCGGCGCTGTCCGTGTCCAACAACATTGCCGAAGGCTTCGAGCGATCCACCACGAATGAGTTGCAGGCGTTCATCGCCATCGCGCGCGCCTCTGCGGGCGAGGTGCGCTCCATGATGGCCGTAGTGCTTGACCGGCCCAAGCTCAGGCGGCACATGGCCGTGCTGCAGAACATTCGTGCGTTGGCTGAGTCGTGTGCGCGGCAGTTGACCGGCTGGGCTGGATCGATTGAGAGGCTGCCATTCGAGGGCCGCCGCCATCTGCCGGAGAAGGACCGGGCCGCGCAGGAGGCGGCGCGAAAGGCGAAGGATTTCCGGTTGAACTTCCTCAGGAGCCTCAAACCGACGCATCCGCTCTACGGTTCGCCCGAGGCGCGGGCGGCGCGAGGAGAGGCGGTCGAGTGAGCGATGGCAGATTGCCGATGGCAGAGGGTCAATTGCCGATGGCAAAGGGAACATTGTGGGCGGCGCGTGCTTTGCCATTTGCCATCCGGCCATCTGCCATTTGCCATCCGGCCGTCTGCCATTTGCCATCCGGCCGTCTGCCATTTGCCATCCGGCCGTCTGCCATCATACGTTTCCACCCCTTTCACCCCGGTGGTTCGCTCCGAGTCCGCCGCTCGATGTGCGTGCACAATCCGAGTTGCCCCCCCGGTTCCGCCCCTGCCCTCAGCCGGATCTCTCGGCGACAGAAGAACCCCTCCCGGATGCGCAATCACCGTGCATGCGGGAACTATTGAAACAGGCAGCCCATAGGAGCAGGATCCGATCGTGAAAGAGCTTGTGACACTGAACCAGAGCACTCCACATCCGCTCCACCCCAAAGCCCGAAAACCTGTGTCCTCGTCCCCGCATCACGTTTCCGGACAGGTGTCGTCTCTGCTCCCCGCTCTGTGGCGGCGGCTCCGGCTGATCGGGCTGCTGATCGGCGCCCTCGCGTTCTCTGAACTCGCGACCGCCGCCCCGCTCTTGCTGGTCGAGGCCGAGGGATTCGCGCAGCGTGGCGGCTGGGTGGTGGATCCGCAGTTCATGGACCAGATGGGTTCGCCTTACCTGCTCGCCCACGGCCTCGGCTGGCCGGTGACGGATGCGACAACGGAAGTGGAGTTTCCCGCCGTTGGCGCCTACCGAGTTTGGGTGCGCACGAAAGACTGGGTGGGCCGGTGGAACGTTCCCGGGGCGCCGGGCAAGTTCCAGGTGCTGCTCAACGGCAAACCGCTCGACACGACCTTCGGCATCGAGGGCGCTCAATGGCACTGGCAGGACGGCGGCCAGGTGGACATCGTCGAACGTCGTGTCCGGCTGGCGTTGCGCGATCTGACCGGCTT
>ERZ795054.3623-NODE-3623-length-11941-cov-5.029446_pt1 | contig 11941 bp, 12 predicted proteins | sample MGYA00375138_ERZ795054 | MGnify/ENA primary metagenome ERZ795054 (study PRJEB30183, sample SAMN05720215) | anaerobic digester metagenome | isolation source: active sludge of municipal wastewater-treating anaerobic digesters | place: USA | collected 2014-12-23 ...
CCCGGGAGCCAGTCCTGCCGGTATGTTCAGAGGTATGACCTCTTCTGCCTGGGTGATGCCTTCACCGTAGCATTTCTGGCATTTCTTTGTAATTACCTTCCCTTCTCCGCCGCATACGTTGCAGGGAGCGGAGGTCTGCATCTGCCCGAGGATTGTATTCATCACCCTGGTAGTGTGTCCCGTGCCCTTGCAGGCAGTGCAGGTGGTCACATCGCTGTCGGAGGCTGCGCCGCTGCCGTGGCAGGTGCTGCAGGTGACGTACTTGTTTACCTTGACCCTTTTCTCTGCACCGCGGGCGAACTCTTCAAGGGTGAGTTTCACCTTGAGCCTCAGGTTGCTGCCCTTATTGACTCCGCGGGAGCGGCCTCCGCCGCGCCGCGAACCGAAGGCGCCTCCGAATGCGTCACCAAAGATGTCACCGAAGGAGGAGAAGATGTCTTCCATCGTCATACCTCCACCGCCGCTGAAGCCACCGCCGAATCCGCCGCCGTTCATCCCCGCGTGACCGAACTGGTCATACCTCGACTTTTTCTCGTCATTGCTGAGGACCTCGTAGGCTTCGGCAGCCTCCTTGAACTTCTCCTCGGCCTCCTTGTTGCCCGGGTTCTTGTCAGGATGAAACTTCAGGGCCTGTTTGCGATAGGCCTTTTTTATCTCATCCTTGGTGGCGTCCTTGCCAACACCCAGTACTTCGTAATAATCTCTTTTCGACATATGTCTTTGCAGAACCGTTCTGTTATTCGCCCACTACCACCTTTGGAAAGCGGATCACTTTATCATTCAGGGTGTATCCCTTTTGGGTAACGTCTATAACCTTGCCCTTCATCTTCTCATCCTCCACAGGGATTGTGGTCACTGCCTCATGCATGTCACTGTTGAACTCCTCGTTGACGGCCTCGATAGCTTTCACGCCGCTATGTTTCAGGAATTCGTTTATCTTGCTGTATATAAGCTCAAGACCTGCCTTGACAGCATTACAGTCCTCCGAGGTGCGCATCGAGTTCATGGCCCTGTCAAAGTCATCTATAATGGGAAGAAGCTTCCTGATGACCGATTCGCCACCAGACTGTGACAGTTCAATCTTTTCACGGAGTGTTCTCTTCCTGTAATTGTCAAATTCAGCAGAAAGACGCAGATACCTGTCCTGCATTTCTGTCAGTTTCCCCATAAGTTCCTCCTCAGCCTTGCTCTTTACAGCGCCATCAGATTCGCCCTCATGTGTTGGCTGACCTGATGCATCACTCTCCGTATTAACCTGATTATCCTGTGTTTCCTTATCGGGCATGGGTCCATCATGCCTCTCATCGTGACTCTTCTTCTTTACCATGATAAAAACAGTTTACTATTGGCTCCTTAGCAAAATGCCGGCCATAATTCCAAAACTGACAAAGTGACAATTCAGAGCTTGATCGCCACTGCCTCTATTTCAACGAGGCAGCCATGATGGAGGCCTGCCACCGTGATGATTGACCTGGCAGGGAGTACCGGACCGAAGAAATCAGCATACACCCTGTTGACTTCCTCCCAGTGCTTCACATCAGTAGTATATATGGTGGTGCGTGCAATTGTGGTAATATCCCCGCCTGCCGCCTTTACAATGCTGAGTACGTTTTTCAGAGCCTGCAGAGTCTGCTCGCTTATATCACCTGTGAGCCTGTCACCTGTGAGCGGCACAACGGGCAGTTGTCCCGAGACAAAGATTATGTTACCGGACAGAATTCCCTGAGAGTAGTGCCCTGCGGGCAGCGGGGCATCATAGGTGTTAATGCTGGTGATGGGCATGGCTTTTTATTTAAGACCGTTAATAGCTGCTGCTCTTGTACTTTTTCTTGTTCTGCTTGTTCTGCTGCCCCTTGTATTTGTCCTGGGGCCGGCCCTGATACCTTCCCTGCGGTTTGCTCTTGGGAGGAGCAAGGAGATCCCTTACATCGGGCATCCTGAAGTTTTCCGGCACCTTCAGCCTGTCACCGGAGATTGCCATCATATCCCTGATAATGATTTCATCTGCCACCTGTGCCTTGTTCCACGTCAGATAATCTTTTTTCATCTGGTTGAGGATGAGAGTTGTCAGGTAGTTCTTTTCATCCCCGTCTTCCATATTCGATGCTGCCTCAATCAGGGCAGGCACAATCTGCCCGTAGTGAGCATACTTAATGTCACCGTTATGATACGGTACTTTGTTGGGTTTTGCGTCCAGCTTGCTGCGGTCAGGACCGGGATACGGAGAATCGACGTCAAGATTAAAATCGGCAATTATCATCAGGTGATCCCAGAGCTTGTGTTTGAAATCCGTCACCTCCTTCAGGTTAGGGTTCAGGTTGCCCATGATCTGTATAATGGTTCTTGCTGCCTGGTTCCTCTCCTCGGGATCCTTTATTGTTTTAATATGTTCAATCATCTTCTGAACGTTCCTGCCATATTCAGGCAGAGACATTCTTTTCCTCTGTGTGTTGTAATCGAAACTCATCTGTTAAATTTTGGTCAAAGCTACTAATAAAAAACGATCTCAGAGTCCAAGAAACTGAATTGCAAGGCCTGAGCCGGCAATGGTTGCACCTGCTATCACATTGACGTAGCGCTCAAGCGGTTTCAGGTTGACGCGGCTCAGGCCGAGCCTGAATGTCAGCACAACTGTCATCATTGTGATTATTGTTACCGCTGAGAAGAGGAGTGAGACCAGGACAACCCCGCTGACATTGTTTTCCGCAGCCGGGTACATCAGTATGGGGATCAAAGGCTCGCACGGACCGAGCACAAAGATCAGGAAGAGTATCCACGGAGTGAGATTCTTCCTGTCAGAAAGGTGGATATGCGAGTGACCGCTGAAATGGTCATGCTCATGTTCGTGTGCCGTCCCGTTGGTATGTATATGGCTGTGAGCATGTCTCTTCTTGCGGTACAGGGTCCGGAGACTGATCAGCATGTAAATGAGTCCGAAAGCAATAAGCAGCCAGGCAGCAATATTACCCCTGAAGCCCTCCAGGAATTCCAGTTTGGAGAGTGAAATACCGGCTGCGATACCAATGAACCCGACTATTATTGAACTGAGGACATGACCCAGCCCGCATAGGAAGGTTATGAACATCGTCTTCCTTATGCTCCATTTGCGGGCTTCGCCCATTACAATGAACGGCAGGTAATGGTCAGGGCCGACAAGTGTGTGAACGAACCCGATTGTGACCGCAGTGCCTGCCAGAAGTAGTGTTGATCCCTCCATGTAATGTTTTAGATTGCGTAAATATAATAATATTGCGGGATCTGCTAACGGTTGAGGGAGACCCACCTTCCATTCTCCCAGGCCATCTCCCTGAAGCCGGTGTTCAGGTTGTCAAGCAGTCTGCGGGCGTCGGAAATGTATGTCATCATTGTCTCATACTGTTCGGCGGTCTGGAAGAATTCAGGCTTCTTTTCGAACTCCGCGCATGGCAGGATGTAGAATTTACTTTTCCCGTTCTCAATCGGGGTATATACCCAGGTGAGCACGTATCCGGCATCAGAGACGAAGGCTGAATCACCACTGGCAGTAATGTCCATTCTTATCATCGCTCCGCCGTCGCGTCTCCTTGTCCGCTGATTGGAGACAAAGTTGCCCATTGACCACACCACCGGATTCCTGAAACCGATGCTGTCTGTTACTGCGTTCATTGGCTGAAGCACATGAGGATGGGAGCCTATAATAATATCGGCACCGCTGCGCTGCAGTGCCGCCGCCGTGAGCTTCTGTTCCGCCGAGGGAATGGTGTCATACTCTATGCCCCAGTGGATGAATACAATAGTCTGGTCTGCCCCCAGCCAGGCTGCCCTGCTGATGTCAGCAGCTGCCCGGAGAGTGTCAATGTATGCTACTGTTGCCGGCGGTGGCACCACAATACCGTTGGTGCCGTACGTATAGGCAAGCATGGCAATCCTCATCTCCGGGTGGACAATCATGAGTGGTGACAGGTAGTCACGGGTCTCAGGGCTCACCCATGTTCCGGTGTGCCTGATGCCCAGGCTGTCCAGGACCCTGATGGTGCGTCCGATGCCTTTTGGACCTCTGTCGGCAGAGTGATTGTTGGCAGTGCCAAGGATGTTGAACCCTGCATCGCGGCAGGCAACTGCAAGAGCGTCAGGAGAACTGAAAGCAGGGTATCCTTTGTATGGCGCCCCGCCAAGAGTTACCTCAAGATTTCCAATCGCAACGTCAACGCCTGACAGGAGGGGAGCTACATAACTGAAGACAGTATTATACGAGTAAGTGCCGGAAGAATCATTCAGCGCCGATGCAATCTGCCCGTCATGACCCATAATGTCTCCGGTGAACAGAAGTGTGAGTACTGAGTCAGCCTCCTGGGCGGAGACAAGTGCCGGCAGGCTCAGCAGAAGTGAAAGCAATCTGATTTTAAGCGAACTCATCACTATCCGGTTCAAGGCTATCCGTTCCAAAAATAGTCATATATTAGCAAGTTCAAAAATGTTTGTTTATATCATGGAACACCTTAATTCAGATATTGTTACGTACGTCCTGCTCCCTTTGTTCATTTTTCTGGCCAGGATAATTGATGTTTCACTCGGGACTCTCAGGATTATATTTGTCACAAAGGGCATGAGGCAGGTCGCTCCGCTGGTTGGCTTCGTTGAGGTGCTGATCTGGCTTCTTGCAATAAGCAGGATCATGCAGGATCTTGACAACTGGGTGTGTTATGTCGCGTATGCCGGAGGCTTCGCCACAGGCAACTTTATCGGAATGTACCTGGAAGAGAGGCTCGCAATCGGCCATGAGATGATCAGGGTTATCACACGGAAGGATGCCACCAATCTCATTGATGACCTCCGGGCCAAAGGATACGGCGTCACCTCGGTAAAAGCCCAGGGGATAGAGGGGGACGTTGCGGTCATATACATTATTGCCCGCAGGAGTATGATAAAGGAGGTTCTGGATGAGATCAATCAATTTAACCCCCGCGCACTTTATACGGTTGAATCTATAAAATACGTCAACAAGGAGATTTTCCACAAGTCCGAGGAGGAGAGGCAGCGGAACTGGCTGACAAACACTGTCAGGAGACCAGGCAGATAGGCTATCTGGCCGGTGATGACACGCCAATTACAATCGTATCACGTTCTGCTGTAGTGTTGGTCATCCAGAATGTAATAATGTGATTGCCGGTCCTTTCAGGTGTAAAGGTAACTGTTGTGTCACCTGAAACGATCATTTCAGGGCATGCTCCTGTTGATTCGTAATCGGCCAGCGCCACCATTTCATACTGCCGGTCATCTTTCTCTGTGAAGACGAAATGAATATTGCTCCAGCATCCGTTGTCCATGGAGGCACTCGCCCAGATGTTCACCGGAACGCCAACCTGACCTGTCTCAGGCACGCCACGCTCCTCAAATGGTATCACAACATTGCTGTACATTGTGACGCCCGGGTCAAGATCACAGGAGGAAACTGTAACGGCCATCAGCAGGGCCAGCAACTTGAGAGTTTTCATTGTATAATTTAATTTATGAGGTGGTTTATTAAAGCGGCTCAGCCACAATAACCATACCAATTTATTCTGCATTGTAAAGTGCAAAAGTGCTTATGTACGGTGTGGCGCGGGAAGAGACCACCGTCAGCCTGATCTCATCGGCTTTCACCTCAGGGAATCGTATCATGCGCTTGTAGCCTATTGTAGTGCCTTTGGCGATAGTGTCCCATCCCCTCTCCGAGAGAGCTTCGATGAAGAACTTCTCCACACGCTGACCCTTGGTAATGTCCTCCTGCAGCATCGCCACATTGAAAGTAGCTGCTATTGCCGGAACGAAGGATGCCACCCGTTTGCGCCGCGGGCTCCAGGAGGTGCCGTTGTCTCCGTCGATAAGGGCGGATGCGCCTCTGCCGTAAGGCCTGGCTCCGTTCATGAGGTCAGTGGCGTACATTTTATCTATCCACGCCTTCAGACCCTGCAGACTGCGAATATCATTGTCACTTATCAGCCCGCGGTTGTCAGGTGGGACGTTTAGCAGGAGCACAGCATTGCGCCCCACTGAACTAAGATATATGTCAGCCAGTTTTGCAACGTCCTTTACCAGTGAGTCTTCTGAAGCTCGCCAGAACCATCCCGGCCTGATTGAGACATCCACCTCTGCAGGGTACCAGAAAAGATGTCCCGCTTTGCTGAGAAGGCTGCTGCTCCCCAGGTCCTCTGACATGGCATTTACTCCCAGCGCATCATTGATTGCAACGGAAGCGGGGGTTCCTCCCGGTGCGAGCACTGTGGCGCTCCACTCTGTCTCCCGGCCGTAACCGCTCTCTGTCCCTACCCATCTGACATCTTCGCCCATGACTGCCGTGACTGCATCGGGTTGCAGCTTCCTGATAAGGTCATAGATTGCCTGCCAGTCGTATTCCTGTCTGCGGCCGTCAGGCCCTTCGCCATTGGCGCCGTCAAACCAGACCTCATCGACACTGCCATACCACGTCAGCAGTTCAGTAAGCTGCTCCATGTAAAACTTATTGTACGCGGGTGAGTCGCCATAACTGGCTGCGTTTCTGTCCCAGGGGGAGAGGTAAACACCGAACTTCATGCCATACTCTTCACATGCATTCTTCAGCTCCCTGATCACATCACCCTTCCCCTCCTTCCATGGGCTGGAAGCTACCGAGTGAGTGGTTGTATTCGTTGGCCACAGGCAGAAGCCATCGTGATGCTTTGCGGTGATGATGACCATCTTCATGCCTGCCTCGCTGAGCACCCTGACCCATTGTCTGGCGTCAAGTGAATCCGGGTTGAACAGTTCGGGCGATTCCTTCCCCGTACCCCATTCGAGGCCGGTAAAGGTGTTTAGAGTAAAATGAAGGAAGGCAGTCATCTCAAGCTGCTGCCATTCGAGCTGGCGCGGATGAGGAACCAGGCGGGCCGCCATAGCCTCCTTTACACCCAGGTTGGGCTTTACGGGGAAATCAATTCTTCCTGTGAAGAACTCTGTCTCATGCTGCCCTGAACACGAGAGGAGCAGGGCGATTGACAGGAGGGCAGGCCCCGCTCTTTTTATCAGCTGTAATATCTTCAGCTTCACTGTCTGACTGATTTAATGTACTTTGAGTTGCGGAAGCGCAGTGCTGACCAGTCATCGTCTATCGCTACCTGGCTCACGGGCCTGAACCCTGTCTCCGTTACGGTATCCCATCCGTGGTCGCGGTTGATGTCTGTAGTGTATTTATGCGATCTGCCCTTCGGGTAAGCCAGCCACAGCTTCCCGTCATCACTCAGGTTATGAATGCATGCCGGCCCCAGCTTCTCAACGTCTGCGGAGGCCGGGGTGAAAACGATCATGAAGTCATACAGGTAACGGGCATTGATCTCGGTATCAATCATCACTTCCGGCAACAGGCCGTTGATCCTCTCGCGAAACTCCTCAGGCGCATTAAGTACCGCAATCCGGTTCTGGTCACCGTACCTGAGTTTTTTCAGAATATTGTCCATCTTTCTATCTTATACCCCGGGACAAAGATACAAATAAGAGGGACTTGAGATCTACAGGTCCGGCATCTGCCATTTTATCCTTTTTTATAGTATATTTGCAGGGTCAAATTGGGGTGCCTTACTTAACAGGCTGAGATCATACCCTTAAAACCTGATCCGGGTAATGCCGGCGGAGGGAAAGAGAGTAATCATTTCCGGCTTGTCTGACCACCCTCGTTTCTGACGATGTTGTTTTTTATTGTTGGAGAAATGATGAGGAAAATTGCAGTTTTTATTTCAGTGATGATGCTCCTGCCGGGCATTCTTTCAGGACAGCGGCACAGCGGGATGATCACGGGCAGGGTGACGGATGAAACCGGAATCCCCATGGCGGGTGCATCAGTGGTCCTGAAAGAAACAGGGACCGGGGTTGCAACCGGCAATGACGGGCATTATTCTCTTCGTGGTCTGAGAGACGGTTCATATAACATCCGTATCAGTTTTACCGGCTATGAAGCCATCGACACTGCAGTGGTTGTCAGTGGTATGGCCGTGGCTGACGTAATGCTGAAGGAGGCACTATTTATTGCCGGTGAGGTGATAGTAAGGGGCAGCCGCGCCGGTACACGCACCCCGATGGCGCACAGCACCGTGGGCTCTGAAGAGCTGCGCGAAAGGGACCTGACAAGGGATATGCCGTTCCTGCTCTCACTGACACCCTCGGTGGTGGAGACCTCCGACGCTGGCACGGGAATAGGATATACATCGCTGCGCATTCGCGGATCCGATGCAAGCAGGATAAACATAACCCTCGACGGCATACCGCTCAACGACTCTGAATCGCAGCAGGTGTTCTGGGTCGATCTGCCCGACCTGGCCTCCTCCACCGGGAGCATCCAGGTGCAGCGCGGGGTGGGTACCTCCACAAACGGCGCCGGTGCCTTTGGCGCCTCCGTGAACATAAGCAGCATGACACCGCCGGCGGAGGCAGGAGCCATGGCTGAGATGTCGTATGGTTCGTTCAATACTTCGCGCCTTGCGGCGAAAGCGTGGACAGGAATGCTCGGAGACAGGTTCAATATGATGGTTCGCGCCTCCCGGATCCATAGTGACGGTTATGTCGAACACAGCAAAGCCGATATTCGCTCTGCGATGGTATCAGGCATATGGTCCGGACCGTCGGACATGATCCGGTTCAACGTGATCACAGGCGACCAGAAGACAGGCATCAGCTGGTGGGGAGTGCCGATGGAGATACTGCCGGAAAACAGGAGGTATAACCCTGCGGGCGAGTACGAGGATGCCGACGGCGTGACCCGCTACTACGAGGATGAGACTGACGTCTATACACAGAATCACTACCATCTTTTTCATACCCACATTTTCCCGGGCAGGGTCAGCCTGAACACCGGGCTTCATCTGACTACCGGCAAAGGCTACTACGAGGAACAGAAGAGCGATATCAACCCCTTTGAATACGGTATATCAGACCTGTTCCCCTCTGACCCTGTTATAAATGAGGTGGATATTGTACAGCGGAAGTGGCTCGACAACCTCTTTTACGGCGCGGTATTTTCTCTGATCAGACAGGGAGACAGGACCGAGTGGACCTTCGGGGGAGCGCTGAACAGGTACGACGGCGATCACTTCGGAAGGATAAAGTGGCTTGAATATACAGGAAAAATTCCTCCGGGATATGAGTGGTACAGGAACAACGGGCTGAAGGATGAATTAAATGTCTACGGCAAGGTGAATGCCGGGGTGTCTGGCAGCCTTAACGCCTTTCTCGACCTGCAACTTAGACATATAAACTACCGCTTCGAGGGTCCTGATGATGACATGAAGGACCTCTCAGGCAAACACAGATTCCTCTTCTTCAATCCAAAGGCCGGCCTCTTCTGGAGCAACGGCAATGGAAGCGAAGCCTTTGTGTCGGCCGCCGTTGCCCACCGCGAACCCACCCGGTCCGACTTCAAGGAAGCTGCCGGCGATATTGACGCGACACCCCGGCGTGAGCGACTGACCGACTTCGAGGGAGGGTACACCTTCCGGAACTCCAGGGCCGCTCTGGGCGTCAACCTGTATTACATGCAGTACCATGATCAGCTGGTGCCAACAGGAAAAATCAGCACCACGGGATATCCCATTATGACAAACGTGCCTGAGAGCTTCAGGACAGGAGTGGAGCTCTCCGGGAGCTACCGCCCTTCAACACTGGCGGCCATGAAGATGAACCTGACGCTCAGCAGGAGCAGTATCAGGAATTTCAGGAACTACTTCTACAATTACAACACTGATGACTGGAGCGAGGAGTATGTATTCAGCGATCTGGGTACGGTTGACATAGCATATTCGCCCCGCCTCACAGGGTCCGCAGAGCTGGAGGTCAACCCCTTTGAAAGCCTCTCGCTGAGATTGACCGGCAAGTATGTGGGCCGGCAATATTTTGACAATACGATGAACCCTGACCGTTCGCTTGAACCCTATTTTGTCAGCAGCCTTTCTGCAGCTTACAGCTTAGCCTTGAAGAAAGCCGGCGAACTGACATTCCGGTTCATGGTCAATAACCTCTTCAATGCTCAGTATGAGAACAATGCTTACGGCGGGATGTGGACCGAGGATGGCGTGGAGAAGACCTGGGCATACTTCTTTCCGCAGGCCTGGATTAACTATACGGCCGGGATTTCACTATCTTTCTGACACAATGGTGAGCGACTGGATAGCTGAGAATATAGTTGAGATCTTCGGAGCGGTCACGGGCATTGTCTATGTGATCCTCGAGATAAAGCGGAACATATGGCTATGGCCGCTGGGGATCGTCACCTCGGCGGTGTACATATATGTTTTTGGCCGTGAAGGTTTTTATGCCAACATGGGACTTCAGGGCTACTACCTTGTTATCAGCGTTTACGGATGGTACATGTGGCATGGAGCACAAGGCAAAAGTGCCGTAATAGCGCGTAGCGCTTCAAGCATTGTAGAACCGGCAGACCCCCCATCATCCATCGCCTCAGAAAATCCTGTAGCTCGTAGAGCTTCAAGCATTGTAGAACCAGGAGACCCCCAAATTGCCCTCTCCCCGGATAACCCTGTAGCTCGTAGAGCTTCAAGCATTGTAGAACCGGCAGACCCCCAATCCCCCCTCCCCCCTGATAATCCCGGAAATATTGACGGGGCCCTGAAGGGTACGGATATCCGGCGCGTTGACAGGCCTACGGCTGTATGGTGCACGATTGCATCTGTGACCCTCTGGGCTGTGTTGTGGTTCATCCTTGACCGCGCCACCGACTCTCCTGTTCCGGTTTGGGACGGACTGATAGCCTCCCTTTCTGTTATAGCCACATGGATGCTGACGCGGAAGTATATCGAACAATGGTACGTCTGGATTTTTGCCAACGCCATTGCTGTGGCCGTATACCTCGCCTCAGGGCTTTATCCCACCGTGGTACTATTTTTTGTATATTTCGTAATGGCAATAATCGGATTATTTAAATGGAGGCAGGATGCACGGGCGAATTGACCGCAAGACCGCAGGACCGCAAGACGGAGCGAAGCGACAGACCCTCAGACTCTCAGACTTTTAGACTTTCAGACTTTCAATGAAAACCGTCATCCTCGCCAACGGCACCTTCCCCTTCCACACGGTCCCCCTGACCCGGCTGCGTGAGGCAGACCTGATCGTCTGCTGCGATGGCGCAGCAGAAAAACTGGTAGCCCATGGCTTTGAACCTGGCATCATAATAGGCGATCTCGATTCGGTCTCACCTGAACTCAAGGAGAGATACAGGAGGATCCTTGTGCAGGATTCTGACCAGGAGACCAATGACCTGACCAAGGCAGTCAACTGGTGCATTGCCACCGGAATAAAGGAGGTGGCCATCCTCGGGGCCACCGGTATCCGGGAGGATCACACCCTTGGCAACATATCGCTTCTTGCCGATTACAGCAGAAGGATAGATGCTCTCATTCTGACCGACACCGGCAGCTTCAGGGTATATGACCGAAGCGTGACAATTGCCTCACACCCGGGGCAGCAGGTATCGATTTTCAGCCTTGACCCGGCGCTGAAAGTGACTTCAACAGGTTTGAAGTACCCGCTCAAAAACCTTACTCTTCACAACTGGTGGAGAGGAACCCTTAATGAGGCTGACGCTGACCGGTTCAGCCTGGGTTTCAAGGGAGGACAGGTGTTGGTTTATCAACTATATTAGCCTGCAAAATGTTACCTGTTCTTCTCAAGATATCCTCATCGAAGAGGGATGGGCTCAAAACAAACTTAACTTTGGTTAAATACTGTCCTGAAAATGGGGTACATTATACTCCTGTATATACAGTACAAATGAAGAAACAGATTATAATTTTATGTAGCCTAATTATTTTAAGCATATTGCTATTCATTAGTATTTTTAGATTATTCCAAAATGAAAAGATTTACTATAATACAATTGGATTAGTTTCTCAAAACTATGAACGTACTGGTGGATGGAATGATTATAAAATCAGTAAGGTAA
>ERZ795054.3626-NODE-3626-length-11939-cov-3.897257_pt1 | contig 11939 bp, 11 predicted proteins | sample MGYA00375138_ERZ795054 | MGnify/ENA primary metagenome ERZ795054 (study PRJEB30183, sample SAMN05720215) | anaerobic digester metagenome | isolation source: active sludge of municipal wastewater-treating anaerobic digesters | place: USA | collected 2014-12-23 ...
GAACCGCCCATGGTCAGCAGCAGCGAATACATCAACAGGATTTTGCGCTTATCGTTGCCCAGCAGGGGTGCCAGCCTCCGCCGAATGCCCATATTCAGACGCATGCGGGGTTCGGGGGCATAGAACTCCCACATCCATTGGCGCTCTTCCGGGGTCACCATCTCAAGTGTCAGTTCGTCGTGGCAGCGCAAAAAGGTACCCCACTGGCAGCTGGCAGGTAGCTCTGGCGTACGCGCCAGAATTTCCTCAATCGGGCTGCGGTCGCCGCTGGCAAGCGCCATATACAGGCGCGGCATCAGCGGGAAATGGAAATTCATGTGCATTTCGTCGCCGCTGCCAAAGTAGTGAATAACGTCCTCCGGCCACTGATTGGCTTCGGAAAGGAGCAGAACGCCCGGCTTGTACTGGTCCACAAAAGCGCGCAGGCGTTTGAGGAAGACGTGCGTTTCGGGTAGATTCTCGCAGTTGGTTCCCTCGCGCTCGAACAGGTAGGGTGGAGCATCCACGCGGATTCCGTCCGCGCCCTGGTCAATCCAGAACCTGACCGTCTGCAGCATGGCTTCCTGCACCGCCGGGTTGTCGTAGTTCAGGTCCGGCTGGTGATGGAAGAAGCGGTGCCAGAAATACTGCTTGCGAACAGGGTCGTATGTCCAGTTGGACTTTTCGCTATCCACGAAGATGATGCGCGCGTCCTGATATTTTTGGTCAGTATCGCTCCAGACGTAATAATCACGGTATTTTTCGTGCTCCGGGTGATTGGGGTCGCGCGAGGCCTGGAACCAGGCGTGCTGGTCGGAAGTATGGTTTGGCACCAGCTCGACCAGAATCTTGAGCGAGCGCTGATGCGCCTGCGTAACCAGCTCCTGGAAATCCTGCATGTTGCCGTACATAGGGTGGATGCCGCGGTAATCGCTGACGTCGTAACCGTCGTCGCGCAGCGGCGATGGGGAAATCGGCAGCAGCCAGATAGTATCCACGCCAAGGTAGCTCAGGTAGTCCAACTTTTCCGCGACGCCTTTCAGGTCTCCCCAACCGTCGCCATTGCTGTCCCGGAAAGCGCGCACATACAGTTCGTAAAAGATATCATTCTTGTACCAGAGCTCAGAATTTGCCATTTTTTGTTTCCTTAAGGAGCGCTTTTATCCTGTATTTCCTGCATATAGGTCTTATTGAAAAAGCCGGACCTCGCGGTCATGCAATCCCGAAGTCCGGCTTTGTTACGGTGTCTTGTCTGTTTCTGCTATTTAGCCCTTCACAGAGCCAGCCATCAGCCCGCGCACGAAGTAGCGCTGCAGACCAAGGAAGACAGCCAACGGCAGGATCATGCTGATGAATGCCGCAGCCGTCATCAGATGCCAGTCCTGTCCTTTTTCACCGACCAACTGCGCGACCGCGATGGTCACGGTCTGGTTCTTCTCTCCAAGGAACACCAGCGCGACCAGGTAGTCGTTCCACAGCCACAAGAACTGGAAGATGGCAAAGGATGCCAGCGCGGGTACGGAGAGGGGCAGAATCAGATTGGTGAAGATGGTGAAGTTTGAAGCCCCATCAATGTACGCGGATTCCAGCAGTTCCCGGGGGATAGTGCTGATGTAGTTGAAGAGCAGATAGGTCGCCAGCGGTAAGCCGAAGCCGGCATGCGCCAGCCAGATTCCGAGGAATGTCCCGTTTAATTCCAGCTTGACATAGTCCTGCAAAATCGGAACCAACGCGATTTGCAGCGGCACGACCAACAGGGCGACAATAATCGTGAAAACGATATTCCTACCCGGGAAGTCCAACCAGGCGAAGCCAAACGCGGCAAAAGCCGCAATCAGAATCGGGATAATCGTGCCCGGTATAGTGACCGCTAACGAGTTCAGGAAGGCGCCGCCCAGGTTGTTACCCGTACGGGTGATGGTCTGCCCCTGCGCATTCTTGTAGGTAATGGTCTTGCCGGTAAGCACGTCCTTGTAGTTCTGAAGATTCAGGTTGGTGGCAAAACCCACCCACTTATTTTCGGATATTACCATTGTGCGGGTGCGTTTATTACCGAACCAGGTGGCCTTGGTGCCGTCCTCCAGCTGGATGCCGCGCTGCCATTCCTGGAAGGTCGCGGTAGTGCCGCCGTAGGTGATTGGTCCATCCACATCCACGCTTTCCGGGATGACGACCCGGCTGATTTCCAGGTCTTCTTTATGCGGAAAAACGTTCCACCAACCATTCCTGAAGATTTCATCGCTGGGACGGAAAGAGGTAATCAGGATGCCCAGGATGGGAATCATCCACATCACGCAAATGAAAATCAGAACGAAATTCGTCCAGAAGGTTTGCGATGACTTTTGGGATCTTTGACTTTTAGCCATTAGAACCCCCTTCTTTGTTGATTGAACGATCGCACGTTGTTGACAATCACCGGGGTAACCAGCAGCAGCAGCACGATAGCAATCGCTGAAGCTCTGCCCGCGTGGTTATAGGTGAAGCTTTGCAGGTAAAACTCGTTGGCAATCACGTTGGTGCCGTTATTGCCGCCTGTCATCACGCGAACGACATCAAAGGTCTTCAGACTAAAAATGATGATCGTGGTTGTCACGGTCAGGAGCGTGCCTTTGATGTAGGGGACGATGATGCTAAAGAAAATTTTGAACTCGTTGGCGCCGTCGATGCGTGCCGCCTCAAGCAGTTCCGCGGGTACGCCTTTAATCGCGCTGGAGAGAATCACCATGGCATAGCCAGTTTGCAGCCAGACCATGATCACAATCAGGAAGAAGTTGTTCCATGGCGTCAGGTTCAGCCAGGGCTGCGGCGTCCCTCCCAGGGCGGTGACCACGGCGTTCAACAGGCCGATTTCGCGGATGCCGATGCCGGTGCCTTTGTAGGTATAAATGAATTTCCAAATAACGCCCGCGCCCACAAAGGACAGGGCATAGGGCGTAAAGATTATGGATTTATACAGCACCTCTGCTTTGGAACGGTCTGCCAGGGTGGCAATCAGCAAACCGAAAGCCACGCTAAAGAAAGTTCCGAACACCAGCCAGAGCAGGTTGTTGCGGAAAGTCTCGAGCATGCGCGGGTCAGTGAACGCGAACTTAAAATTCTCCAGACCAACCCACTCGGTGCCCAGATAGTTCCGGAAACTGGCAATCAGTGAGCGAATAACCGGGACGGCGAGGAACCAGCCCATGATGACCACCGCGGGCCCGACAAAAACAAAGGGTTGTAAGGTTTTCGCGACTTTTTTGGGGAGTTTCATGACCAGCCAGTTGGTCACGACGTAAAGCAGTGCAACGCCGCCGACACCCCAAACAATCGCCACAAGCACCTGCACAATTTGGGGCGCTGCCGCCCGTTGTAGGAATAAATACCCCTGCCATAAAACCAGAAACGTAATCGCTGGTACCAGAACGGAGATGAACAATTGTCCAAGCGTCGTTCCAAACCAGGAAAGGATTTTCGTAATCGGATTGTTGGCGCCGGGGCTCTTCGTTTGGGTAATATTCATTCAAACACCTCCTCAGCCAAGCTACAATAGGGGGTTGGAGAGCAGGCAAGGGATCTTGCCCGCTCTCCTTTTTCAGGTTAGTTCAGCCTGGCGGCTTACTTTGGCCAGGATGCGTCGATCTGTTTCAGGGCTTCATCACGGGTGATGGAACCGCTGACGTAATCGGTCATGTACTTCCAGAATGTGCCAGCGCCAACCGCACCGGGCATCATGTCAGAGCCGTCGAAGCGGAAGGTGGTCGCATTGCGGATGGTTTCGGCAACGCCGCGGGTCACAGGATCCACGTACCAGTCCAGGGAAGCGTCGTTGTGGGTCAGGATAGCGCCGCCGCTCTCAACCCAAACCTTGAGGGATTCGCCAGTTGAGAAGTACTGGATGACTGCGCGCACTTCCGGTCTGTCATTGAAGACAGCGTAAATGTCGCCAGCGCCCAGAACGGGCTTGCCGTATTCTTCCTTGATGCCGGGCAGGTAGAAGAAGCTGTAATCTACACCAGCGACGGATTCTTCGGGGAAGAAGGTGGTCACAAAGTTGCCCTGGCGGTTGAACCAGCACTTGGGCGGATTTTCGAACATGGGTTTCGGGGCGTCACCAAAGTTGATGGTGGGGATGGCAGCGCGGCCGCCGTAAACATAGGCATCGTTGAACCAAATGGCTTCGATGTAGTCGAGGGCTTCTTTCACCTCAGGTGAATCGAACTTGAGTTCGCCAGCCACCCACTTATCGTAGTTTTCGCCGCCAGCAACGCGCAGCATCAGGTCTTCGATCCAGTCGGTCATGGTCCAGCCCGTCGCGGCGCCGGATTCGATACCGATACACCACGGAGTGTCGCCGTCATCAGCAATTTGCTGCGTGAGGGCCATCATCTCATCCCAGGTCTCGGGCACTTTGTAGCCGGCCTCATCAAAGGCCTTCTTGGGATAGAAGACGAAGGACTTGCCATTGGCGCGAGCCCAAATACCGGCAGCGATTTCACCGCTGGGGCCAGTCATCTTGGCCAGAGCCTGCCAGGCGTCGCTGTAGTTCGTCTTAATCCAGTCAGGATTGATCAGGGTGTTCATATCGATGGCATAGCCCTTTTCCACGGCGTACTTGAGCAAACCGGGCTGCGGTTAGTCAACGATATCGGGGCGGTCGCCGCCATCCAGACGAATGTTGATGTTGGCTTCAAATTCCTTGGAGCCTTCATACTGGATGTCGATGCCGGTCTTGTCTTCAAAAGCCTTGATGGAGTCGTTGAAAACAACTTCATCCTGGTCTGTGAAGGGGCCTGCCATGGTGACAACTTTCCCCTTGTATTGCCCGGCATAGGCATTGGCCAGCTCCTGCCCCTGGGGCAGAGCGGCTACGGTTTCACCCGCGGGTTCCTCAGCCGCAGGGGCTTCGGCGGTCTTGGCGCAGGCGGCCAGGACGAGGCTGGCGACAAGCAAAATTGCGATGCTTGCCCAAATAAATTGCTTTTTCGATCTCATTGTTTCTCCTTTTAAATATTAGTGTTTCAAACTAAGTGAAATGGACGAGATTCTCTCCTTGCTGATGTTCCAAGCTCCTTTCTATCTCACACGTGGATTGGCGGGAGATTAATTCAGTGGGTAGGAAGATGGAAGTGTCCGCAGGCGGTTTACCTTTCATCAACTGCATGAGAAGGCGGCAGCTCTGCCTGGCAATTTCATTCGCCGGTACGCGGACCGACGTTAATCCCGGATGGTAATGAGCGGCTTCGGGGATATCATCAAAACCTACTATGGAAATATCCCTGGGGATTGTGAGCCCCGTTTCGTGGATAGCCGCCATGGCGCCCAGCGCGACGGCGTCGCTGCCGGCGAAAACCGCGGAAAACACACTGCCGCTGTCCAAAAGGTTGCGCATGGCGGTATAGCCGCTTGCGGAGTCAAAGTCAGCTTCCCGGATAAGGCTTTCGTCCAGGTCCAGGCCTGCGTCCACCAGCGCCTGGCGGTAACCCTGCAGCCGTTGGCTGGCTGAGGAGTAACTGAGTTTGGCGTTGGTGATGCAGGCGATGCGCGTATGTCCCTGTTCAATCAAATGGTTGACAGCCATGTGCGCTGCCGCGCAGTTGTCAACGTCAACGAAGGGCAAATTGGAGCCGGGCACCTGCCCCAGAATAACGCAGGGTATCTCCAGCTGTTCCAGCGCTTTTAGCCCAGGGTCGTCAAATCGCGGCGTAAGCAAAATCATCCCGTCGATGTGCTTGGCCTGGGTAAGGCTCAGGTAGGTGTGGGTTTGCTCCCCGGGCTCCACCCATTCAATCAGCAGGCTGATTTGTTTCTCTTTAACCACATCCAGAAGCCCACCGATAATCTGGGGGAGGAAGTTGTCCGCTGCAATGTAATGGGGGTCGCGCGTCATAATCAAGCCAATGGCTTTTGCCTGCTTGGAAGCGAGCGCCCGCGCGGAAGCATTCGGATAATAACTCAGCTTGCGGGCAGCCTATCTGACTTTTTGGCGGGTTTCCGGTCGCACATAATACTGTTTGTCATCGTTGAAGACGAATGAAACAGTTGTGCGCGATACTCCTGCCAGCTCAGCCACGTCGTGACTTGTGATCCTTTTTTCCATGCACCACCAAGACAAGAATCTATTAACGCGTGTTAATGAAGCTTTAACGAGTATAGCACATCTGCGGGGCTTGTCAACGAATCATGCAAAAAATGGCGTGTCTACTGCTGCGGCGCGGTGGTCTCTGGTCGTTTCCGCATGCTTATTAAGCCAGCACCCGGATGCCAGCTTCATTCTCCGCTGTACCAATCTCCCACACGGGGATGGCAGCGGTCTGCGCGTTCTGTTGGAAAGCGCTCAGTTTTTCTTCCGGAACCGCAAGCAAAAGCCCGCCGCTGGTTTGCGGGTCAAACAGGAGCATGCGCTCATGCTCCGGGATATCCTCCGCGAATCGAACCCCATGCTCAAAGTAAAGCCGATTATCACTGGCGCCGCCCGGGAAAGTATAGGCTTGCGCGTACTTCAGCGCGCAGGAGACAAAGGGAAAAGCGCTCATGCGCAGGCTCGCTCCGCATCCCGAAGCTTTGGTCATCTCCGAAAGGTGCCCAAGCAATCCAAATCCGGTAATATCCGTAGCTGCTCTCAGTCCACACAGCACGGCAAGCTCTCCCGCGGCGCGGTTCAAGGTTTTCATCCAGCTGACGACTTCCGCGAGCTCGGCTTCTGAAACCATTTGGCGTTTGAGGGCGGTTGTCGTGACGCCGAAGCCGAGCGGTTTAGTCAGAAACAGATGGTCGCCAGGGCGTAAAGCGCCTTTGATGAGCAGCGCGTCGGTCTGCAGCATTCCCAGCACAGCCAGGCCGAATTTGGGTTCCTTATCCTGGATAGTGTGCCCGCCGGCGATAACCACGCCCGCTTCCCGGGCTTTTTCCGCGGCGCCGCGCATGATTTCCGTGCTGATTTCCACGGGCAAGTCAGGGGGCAGGGCGGCAATGTTCAGGGCCAGGAATGGTTTCCCGCCCATGGCGTAGACGTCTGATAGGCTGTTAGTCGCGGCGATGGCGCCGTAATCGTAAGGCTCATCCACCACCGGAGTGAAAAAGTCCGTGGTGAGCACCAACGCGCGTTTTTCATCTAATTTCCATACCGCCGCGTCATCCGCGGAATCCAAACCGACCAGCAAATCAGGATAATCTGCCGGTGAAAAAATTGTGCTCAGGGGGCGCAGCACCTGCGCCAGCGTTTCCGCGTTAAGCTTCGAAGCTCAACCAGCACAGCTGGAAAGCGAAGTGAGGCGGATTTTTTTCCCTGAATTGGGGATGTCAGTCGCGTCCATAGCCTGATTCTACCCTATTGCGGTTTGCAGTGGACCTGCGGGTCGCATGTGAATTTTTGTGCCACCGCTTCGCCTGGCGAATATTCACTTGCTAATTCGCTTGCGCAGTGGCTGGGTAAAAATGCCTGAGAAAATATGCGATCTGATCCTGCCAGAAGAACCAGTCGTGAATTCCGTCTTCCTCTACGTAGGTCAAAGGGACGGCCAATTCAAGCGCGCGCTGACGGAAGATGCGGTTGAGCGGCAGCAGCTCATCCTGTTTTCCGCAGGAAGCGTATAGCCGGGGATAGGCGGCAGGTTTTTTTGCGGCGCTTTCCAGCCACACCAATGGGTCGTCCTTTCCGCCCGCTGCCTGGTTCAGGTCTCCAAATAACTGCGTGAATTCAGCGCGCATGGTCTCATCCTCAATTCTTGGAAAGAATTGCAGACCCAACACGCCCGAAAAGCTGCCAGCCGCGGAATAGAGTTCCGGGCGCAGCAGTGCGGCTTTAAACGCGCCGTAGCCGCCCATGGAAAGCCCCGCAATGGCGGTGTTTTCACGGTTTAAGTTAAGATGAAAAACTTTTCTCAGGTATTCCGGCAGTTCTTCGGTGAGATAGCTGAAGTATGCCTGCCCGTTAACCATATCGGTGTACATGCTCCGGCCGCCGCTGGGCATGATGACAGCCAGGTCCAGCTCGCGCGCCAGAATTTCAATGTTGGTGTAGCGCTGCCAGGCGCTGGCATCGTCAGATAAGCCGTGCAGCAGATACAGAACCCGAAAATCCTCCAAAATCTTTTCTTTCAGGCTGCCCGGGCTGGGGAGGATCATGTAAAGCGGGAGATTGACCTTGACGCACACCGATGAATGGTCAACACGAAAAAGAGCCATGTAGTTTCCTCACTATTTGACCGGATCTAGCGTTAATCCGGAATATTTTGTACATCGATTATACCCAAAGCAAGCCTGGAGCTGCTTCCACACGCCGCACGAAAATTCAAGAAAATGAGATATGATTAGTTTATTGTCTTATCACGAAAGGAAATTGACATGCCGCTTTCAGATGATCTCTCCCATTACGCGTCCATTGTCTCCTGGAAGGTCAAACAACAGACCCAGATTCTGCACATCCAGGCGCAGATTCACGATCTGGAAAGCCAGATTGGAATTCAAAAAACCGTGCTGGCTGAACGAACCTACGAAATGTATTCCGAGGGCGCCCTTACGGAAGAACCAATCCGGCTGATATGCGAGAAAATCACCGCATTGATCGCCCAAAAAGCGGAACACCAGAAGGACTTGGAACTGCTTCGCGCGCAAAATCCCCCGGAAAAGCCCCAAAGCGCCTCAGCCGCCCCTGAAGACGCGGCGCCCGAACAGCCGCGGGAAGCCGCTGGCGAGTGGGTCGCGCCGGAGAACATCAGCGAGGCTGCCCCTTCGGTCGCGCCCTTGGAAGAACGCGGGGAGTGGGTGGAACCCGTCATTGACCCGGATCCGCAAAACCCACCGACAGAAGAATAACGCCTGGCTCAAGAAGCAGAAAGCATACTTATAAGCAAGCGCCCGTTTTTTCACGGGCGCTTTACTTTCCGAAAGAAAGTCACTTTGGGAACATAGAGCAAGCCGATTCCTTATTTCAGCGAAGAGAGCTGCCAGACAACAAAACCGGCTCTGTCGGTGTTTAGCGGGACATTTCGGAAAAGGCTGCGTGCTGCGCTTTCGTCAGACGCGCTTCACGTCAATATCAAAACCAGGGATTTTCGTCTTGCGTTCCAGCCACTTAAGCAGCGCGTTCAGGACAAAGACCATCAGAAGATAGACAGCTGCCACAGCCAGGTAGCTGGCAATTGGGTTGTAGGTGATGGTTGCGGCGCGCTTGGCTTTTGCCATTAAATCCTGCACGGCGATCAGGAAGACTACCGCGGTGGTCTTGAGCAGGGAAATCGGTTCATTGGACCAGGATGGCAGAGCCAGCCGCAGCGCCTGCGGCAGGATGACGTGGCGGATGGTTTGCCAGCGTGAGAGGCCAATCGAGCGTCCGGCCATCATTTGTGAGGGACCGATAGCCTGAATAGCCCCGCGCAGGTATTCGGCCTGATAAGCCGCGCTGTTCAGCCCAAGCGCGAGATACGCGGAAAGCGTTTGGGAGAGCGTGATGCCCAGGGAAGGTAAGCCGTAATAAATCAGGAAGAGCTGGACGAGCAGGGGGGTGCCGCGGAAAACTTCAATGTAGGCTGTGGCCGCGCCTCGCAACAATCGCGGTGCATAGACCTTCGCCAGCGCCAGGAGCAGCCCGAGCACGAAGCCCAGTGTGAGCCCGACCGCCGTCAATTCCAAGGTAATGCCGGCGCCGCGCACAAAGTCGCTAAAAAACCTCTGCAGGAGCTGCAGCCATTCCATTTACGCTTGCGCTTCTTTCTTCCCGTAGAGTTCCGTAATTTTCCACAGGAACTCACGGGTGCGTTCATATTTTGGATGGTAGAACAGCGCATCGGGCGACCCTTCTTCCACGATGCTGCCTTTTTCCATAAAGACGATGCGGTCCGCCACCTCCCGCGCGAAGCCCATCTCGTGGGTCACTACCACCATGGTCATGCCGTCCAGCGCCAGCTTGCGCATCACTTCCAGAACCTCGCCGATCAGTTCCGGGTCCAGCGCCGAGGTGGGTTCATCAAACAGCATCACGCGCGGATCCATCGCCAGGGCGCGGGCAATCCCCACACGCTGCTGCTGACCGCCAGAGAGCTGCCCGGGATAATGCCCAGCGCGGTCCGCCAGACCCACCCGGGTAAGTTCCGCCAGCGCTTTGGCTTCCGCCTCTTTTTCCGGCATGTGTTTCACCCGCACGAGCCCCAGTTTGACGTTTTCCAGGGCGGTGAGGTGGTTGAAAAGCAGGAAATTCTGGAACACCATGCCGATATATTGCCGCACGCGGTCCTCATCCGTGCCTTTGGCGGTAATCTCCAGGTCATCCAGCCAGATTTGCCCGCCGTCCGGTTTGGTAAGCAGGTTCAGGCAGCGCAGCAGGGTGCTTTTTCCTGTTCCGCTGGGGCCGATGATGACGATTGTGTCGCCTTCGTTGACGGTCAGGTCAATGTTCTCAAAAATGGTATTGCTGCCGTAGCGTTTGGTAAGCTGTTTGACGGTAAGGATAGGTTTGCTCATCGGAGGCTCCGGGGGCTAAGGGTTGACAGGAATGCTCAGTTTGCGTTCGACCCGCCCCAAAACGCGGTTGGTAATGAAAACAAGGGTGAAGTAAATCAGCGCGGCGGTGATGTACGCAAGGAAAGGCTGTTGGGTGCTCGCGCTGATGAGCTGAGCCCGGCGCAGAATCTCAGGCACGCCGATCGCGTACACCAGCGAGGAGTCTTTGATGACAATCGCCGCCTCATTGGACCAGGAAGGGATTACCAGCCGGATCATCTGCGGGAGAACGACGTAGCGGATGGCCTGCATTTTGGACAATCCAACCGCCCGGGCTGCCATCATTTGTTCACCGCTAACAGAAAGAATCGCGCCGCGAAAAATTTCCAGTTGATAGGCGCTGCTGATAATTCCCAGCGAAATGGAACCCGCCCAGAATGGCGAGAGGTTTACCGCGCCGGACATGACGAAATAGAGGATGAAAAGCAGCACGATCGGGGGAATACCCCGCAGGACTGTGCTGTAAACGTCCATGATTTTTCCCGCCAGCTTGCCCCCATAAACTGCCACGAAAGCCAGCACCAATCCGATCAGCAATCCGGACGGGAGCGCAATCAGCGTAACGCCGAGCGTGAAGGCGGTGCCTGAGGCGATGTACTGGATAAACCGTCCAAAATCCACCGGTTGTGCGTCTCCGTAATTAGTTGTTTACCAACAGTAAAAGAAAGGGGATACCCGACGTGGATATCCCCTTTAAGAAGGTGTTACTCGCTAAAATATTTTAGAGCCAGAGCGTCGATGAAACCTTCGCCCTGGAGTTCCTTGATGATTCGGTTGATTTCCGCCTGCAGGGCAGTATCCCCGTTGGGGAGCACGATGTTGATCGGACCGGTGTAGAGCATGCCCTCATAGACAATTTTGAGCCCGGCTTGCTGCTGCATAATTGCCTTTGCCGGCACCGAATCAGCCACCAGCACGTCAATGCGGCCAGATTGCAGGTCAAGGGCAGCCTGGTCCACGCGTTCGTAGCGGGAAAGGTTGCTTTCGGGCATCAGACCGGCGTCCACCAGTTCTGTTGTCACCCAATCATCCTGCACCGTGCCGGATTGCACGCCAATTTTGTACTGCGCCACTTCCAATGGGTCGGCAATCGCGCTGGCGAATGCTTCCGCCACCAGGAACGCGTCTTCAGAGGTGTAATACGCGTCAGAGAAGTCCACCTGAGCGTCGCGTTCCTCTGTATAGTTGAAGCAGGAGATGGACATGTCAATCTTGCCTTCCTGAACAGCGGCAATCAAGCTGTCGAAAGGCATGTCGGTCCACTCCAACTCCACGCCCATCCGCTTGGCGATTTCCGTCATCAGTTCGATATCAAAACCGGTAAATTTACCCGATTCGTCGACGAATTCATAAGGTTCATAATCAGCGGAGGTGCCGACAACAACCTTACCATCGGCCTTAATCTTGTCGAGCACAGATTCTGTTTTTTGCCCCGCGCAGCCAGCCAATAAACCAGCAATCAGGACAACCAGCACCAGAAA
>ERZ795054.3632-NODE-3632-length-11928-cov-5.340268_pt1 | contig 11928 bp, 13 predicted proteins | sample MGYA00375138_ERZ795054 | MGnify/ENA primary metagenome ERZ795054 (study PRJEB30183, sample SAMN05720215) | anaerobic digester metagenome | isolation source: active sludge of municipal wastewater-treating anaerobic digesters | place: USA | collected 2014-12-23 ...
GCCGGAGAGGAAGACATGAAGCACATCATTCTCGGGAATGGCCCGGCCGGTGTCGTCGCCGCCGAAACCCTGCGCCGCGTGGCGCCGTACGATGACATCCTGCTGGTCGGCAACGAGGACGCCCCGCCCTACTCGCGGATGGCGATTCCGTACCTGCTCGAAGGGAATATCGACGAGTCCGGTACCTATCTGCGCAAGACTGCCGGCCATTTCGACAAGTTGCACATCCGCCAGTTGTGCGCACGCGCGGTTGCGGTCAACGCCGAAAAGAAGACGGTTTTGTTCGATGACGGACTTTTCGAGGATTTCGATCGCCTGTTGATCGCGACCGGGTCGCATCCCGTGCGGCCGCCGATTCCCGGGATCGACCTGCCCGAAGTCCATACCTGCTGGACCCTCGCGGATTCGCGGGCGATCGCCACCCTGGCCAGGCCGGGGGCGCGGGTGCTGCAGTTGGGGGCGGGTTTCATCGGCTGCATCATCATGGAGTCGCTGGTCAAACGCGGCGTGCATCTGACGGTCGTCGAGATGGGTGACCGCATGGTGCCGCGCATGATGACCCCGGAGGCGGGCAGCATGATCAAGCGCTGGGTGGAGAAGCAGGGGGTGCGGGTGGTGACCAGGGCCGGCGTCGATCGCATCGAGGCCGGCGGAAGTTCGCCGCTGACGGTGACCTTGACGACCGGTGACCAGATCGACTGCGACTTGCTGATCGTCGCCGCCGGCGTGGCTCCCAATGTGGCCTTCCTCGAAGGCACTGCTGTCCATGTCGCCAAGGGGGTGTTGGTCGATGAGACCATGCAAACGTCGGTCCCCGGCATCTATGCGGCCGGCGACGTGGCGGAGGCGCCCGACCTCTTCTCCGGTCGCCACCTGGTGGCGGCGATCCAGCCCAATGCCGCCGACCAGGCGCGCATTGCGGCGCTCAACATGGCCGGACAGGCGGCGACGATGAATGGTGTGCTGGCCATCAACGTCCTCGACTCGATGGGGATGATTTCTTCGTCATTCGGCGAATGGCAGGGTGTCCCCGGCGGCGATGGCGTCGAACGGGCGGACGAGGCGAAGGGGCGCTACATCAGCCTGCAGTTCGACGGCGACGTGCTGGTCGGCGCGACGGCGATCGGTCTGACCGAACACGTCGGTGCCCTGCGGGGCCTGATCCAGGCGAAGACACAGCTCGGTGCGTGGAAGGAAAAGCTCCTGGATACGCCGACCCGCTTCGTCGAAGCTTTCATCGCCTGCCAGAGGCCGAACAGCTGAGTCGATGAAGCTTACCGTCAAGCTCTACGCGACGCTCGGCAACTACCTTCCGGCAGGCAGCAAGAACAACCGGGTAGAGCTCGACGCAGCCCAGGGTGCCTCGGTCAGCGAGGTACTGGCGCCATTTGCGTTGCCGCCGCGCCTGACGCATCTGGTGCTGGTGAATGGCGTCTTCATTCCGCCGGAAGAGCGGGCGGGCAGCCTGCTCAAGGACGGCGACACGCTTGCCGTCTGGCCGCCAATCGCTGGTGGCTGAAGGCCCTTTCCCCTGGAGCGGGAGCAGTGTTCGCCTGATGAGCAGCACGCCAAGCGAGTTCCGGCGTTCGCTGGTCAATGCCTTTGGCGCGGCAGTGACCGCGGACGACGACGGCTTGCTGGTCGAGGATGAAAACGCCAGCCTGTATTTTGCCCTGAGTCACCAGAAGCCGCAGCGGATTGGTGCACTGCAACTTTGCGCCCTGCGAGTCGAGATCACGGTTCGCCGTGGCGACCAGGCGGCGGCGTCCGGGCTGCTCGCCCGGATCGACCGGGCAACGCAACGCGGCGGTGGCTAGCTCTCGATCCGGCAGATTTCCACAGCCGTTGCCGGAACCTGGTAGTCAGCTGCCAGCTGGGCCTTGGCCGTATCTTCTATGGCTTGTCCTTCACGGACGACAAAGTGGCGGGCGCCCGTGTAATCCATCGGGATGCCGGCGCGATCCTGGGTAATCCGGTAATGGATCTTGACGTTCATTGCTGTTTCCTTTTTGGCTTTTAGATGATCCTGCAAGCAAAGTATAGCCAAAAAATGCTGCATCGCAACATAAAATAATTCACGCCGGGCATCAAGTCGTCAATTGTGAACTGTGGATAATTGCTGCCGGTTCATTACGGTGGGCGAGCGCCCCATACCCATGAAGTTCATCGGCTTTGCCGGGTGGTCTGGCAGTGGCAAGACCACCCTCATCGAACAGGTAGTCACCCGGCTCGAACGGCGGGGGCTGGTCGTTTCGCTGATCAAGCACGCGCACCACGAATTCGAGATCGATTATCCGGACAAGGATTCATTTCGCCACCGGCATGCCGGCTGCCGCGAAGTGCTGGTGACCTCCGCCAACCGCTGGGCACTGATGCATGAACTCGGCGGGAACACGGAACTGACGCTGGCCGAGGCCCTGAGCCGACTCTCCCCGTGCGATGTGGTTCTGATCGAGGGGTTCAAGCACGGCGCTTTTCCCAAGATCGAAGTGTACCGCCCCGCGATCGACAAGCCGGCACTCTATCCGCACGACCCGCATGTCATTGCCGTGGCCAGCGACGCAAGAATCGATACCCACCTGCCCCGGCTCGACATCGACAATCCCGAGGCGATTGCCGAATTCGTCGTCGCGACCCTGGCGCTCGCTCAGCCGGCCACTGGTTTGTCGATATAGGCGGCGATGTCTACGCTGTCGATCTGCTCCGGCTTCATGAAGCGCTCGGCATACTCGCGATAGACGCCGGAACGCAAGAAAAGGTCGAACAGTTCGGGATCGATGTGCTGGTCCTTCTTCATGAACGACATGATCTTGATCGCCTCGGACAGCGTCTTGCCCTTTTTGTACGGGCGGTCGACGGCGGTCAGCGCCTCGAAGATGTCGGCGATCGCCATCATGCGTGCAACTGGGCTCATCTCATCCTTCAGCAGTCGCCGTGGATAGCCGGTGCCGTCCATCTTTTCGTGGTGGCCGGCGGCGATTTCGGGGACGTTGCGCAAGTGCTTCGGGAAGGGCAATTGCGTAAGCATGATCAGCGTCTGGACGATGTGTTCGTTGATCTTGTAGCGCTCTTCCTCCGACAGGGTGCCGCGGGCAACGCCGAGGTTGTACAACTCCCCCTTGTTGTAGAGCACTTCCGGAACCGCCATGCGGAAGCCCCATTTGTTGTCCGCTGGCATGCGGTCGCGCGCTGCCCGTTCGAAAACATGCTCGGGGCGGTCGGCAAGAAGCGTTTCCTGCACGGGAAGCCGAGGTGCCGGCGTGCGCGCCTTGCGCTCCTTCTCTTCATGGGAAATGCCGATCCGGTCGTCAAGTGTCCGGGTCCAGGTCAGCGCGGCGATCTGCTTCAGGCGTTCGAGCTTGTCCGCGGCCATGAACTCGCCACCTTCGTTGCAGCCGGCAATGAAGGCGAAGTCGTCGTCCAGCCCGGCCAGCTGTTCAGCCAGTTCCGCTCGGGCCTCAGGCTCGGGCCGGCCGTCGGCAAGCGATTTCAGGCAGGCGATCTCGGCGTCGCGTTTGAGGACCTCGAAGCGCATGCGTACTTCGTGGATGCGGTCGTAGAGTGTTTCGAGCTTGGTCGCCTTGTCGACCACGTATTCCGGCGTCGTCACCTTGCCGCAATCGTGCAGCCAGGCGGCGACATGGACCGCTTCCCACTCCTCGTCGCCGAGCTGGAAGTCCTTGAACGTCCCGCTGGTCTCGGCGCATGCGGCGCGTGCCAGCATCTTGGTCAGTTCCGGCACCCGGGCGCAGTGGCCGCCGGTGTAGGGGCTCTTGGCGTCGATCGCGCCGGCGATCAGCTGAATGAAGGCTTCGAACAACATCTTCTGGGCCTTGATCAGTTCCTTGCTTTCAAGTGAGACAGCGACCGAGCCCGACAGCGCCTCGACGAAATTGAGGCGGGCGCTGTCGGCATCGCTGCGGCGCAAGAGAAGCATGGCCCCGACCAATTGATGCCGACGGTTGAGCAAGGGAACGGCAATGGCGTGACTGGCCGGACTGGCGGCAATGAGCTGCTGCAGCCCGAGGGCGGCGACGTCTTCGTCGGTCAGCGGTGCGGCCCGCGCTGCGTTTGCGGCCAGCGCAGCGCCGAGTAGCGGCCCGGCAGTCCGCGCTTCTATGGACCCTGCCGTGACCGGCAAAGCGATGCCGTCGGCCTGCAGTGCCGTTGCCGGCAGCAGTTGTTCGCCATCGGCAAGGTAGAGGATGCCGGCATCGGCGTCGGCCGCCGGCAGTGTCTCGGTCAGCAGGCGGGGCAGGAGCTTGTCGAAGTCATTCTCCGCAGCGACCACCATGCTGATGTCGAGAAAGCGCCGGATCGTGCGTTTCATGCTGTCCATGGTCACCGTCAGGTCGTTGACTTCGAGGACGAGCGACTTGACGTTGATCGGATTCGAGAACTCGAAGCGGCGTATCGCGTCGGCCTCGCCCGCGAGGTGGCGCAACGGTTCGGAAATTCCCTTGGCCAGCATCCAGGTGATCGGAATCGCCAGCAGGATTACTGCGCCCATCGCGAGAAGCAGTTGGCGCACCAGCGTGTGGGCAGAGGCCATGAGTTCCTTGTCGGGAATGGCCGTTATCATGAATAGCGGCTTGGGGATTCCTTCCAGCTTTATGGGGTGGATCGAATTGCGCCAGGTCTCGCCAGCGACGTCTAGCGTCAGGCTCTGTGCTGCCGATTCGTTGGCCTTCTCGAGCGCCGGCGCCAGTTGCGCGAGGACTGGAATCCCGAGTTCAGCAATACTGGCGAGCACCGGTTGGCCGTCGGGCGTGTCGGGCAATTTGACTGCCTTGGAAAAATCTTCGTAGGCGATGGTCTGTCCGCGTGCATTGGCGAGCACGATATGCGAGCCCGGCGTCACTTTCTGCCTGGCCAGCGACGCGTTCAGGGTTGCGAGACGAATGTCGGCGCCGACGACTGCGTCGCCGCGGTTGGCGCGGTTGGCGATGGTGATCCCGGTTTGCCGGGTGGTGAAGAAAAGGTAGGGCGGCGTCTTGATCTGTCCGCTCGCCGCGGCGGCGGCCTTGTACCACTCTCGAGTTCGCGGATCGTAAGCCTGCGGGTAGTCGGGGCGGTCTTCGCTGTGCAGAATAGCCAGCTTGTCGTCAAAATAAATGAAGCGGCCGCTCGAGCCACCGGGCGCGTGTTCGATGCTCTGGACGATGTAGGCCGTGCCACCGGGTGCTTTGAAGAAATTGCGATTTTCGTCGTTCCAGATGCGGCGGACCATGAAGAAATCGCCATTGGCGTAGCCGACATAGATCGAGGTGAGCGCCGGGGAATTGTTCAGCGCCTCGCGCATGAAGCCGAGGTTGCCCAGGCGGGCCTCGAGCGATGCAGCCTGCGTGATGCCGTCGAAGCTCACCAGCCGGGTCGCCATCTCGGCGGGACCCAGGAGGTTGGAGAATTCGGCGAGGGTCTCGGCGTCGATGCGTGCGTCGAGCTGGTTGGCCGTCGACTCAAGGATGTCGCGACTGATCTTCAAGCCTAGTCCGCCGATGACGCCGCCGACCAGCAGGATCAGGACCAGGAACAGGGTCGAGATGTGAACGTGAAGCGGAAAGCGGCGGGTCATGGCAAGGCCTCTGGCATGCAGGAAACTGCATGTTACGCCTCCCCTGGCCCGGTATAAACTGGCGCGGTGTTCGAAACAGGACGGCCGGCCGCATGCGACAGACGATCAGCTTCATCACCCTCGGCGTCAGTGACCTCGCGGCCAGCCGGGCCTTCTACGCCGCGCTCGGCTGGAAGGAGTCTTCAGGGAGCCAGCCGGCAATCGCCTTCTTCAATGCCGGGACCGTCGTCTTCGGGCTCTTCCAGCACACCGCATTGGCCGAGGACGCCAATGTCGCGCCGGACGGAAGCGGCTTTCGCGGATTTACCCTGGCGCACAACGTCGAGTCCGAATTGGCGGTGGATCGCCTGCTGGCAGAAGCAGTTGCGGCCGGCGGTCGATTGGTTCAGCCGGCCGGCAAGGTATTCTGGGGCGGCTACCGCGGCTACTTTGCCGACCCCGACGGTTTCCTCTGGGAAGTCTGCTGGAATCCCTTCTTTCCCCTTGATGAGCAGGGGCACGTCAAGTTGCCGGAATAGTCGCCGGCAGCTACTTCCCTGCCGTCTCGAAACGCCCAAGTTCCTCGCGCGTGTTGATGTTCTCGAAAGCGTCGGCCTCGTCGTCGAAGGCAACCTCGATCACCTTCAGCGTCGCGTACCAGCGGTCGATCTTGCGCCCGCCACCCGCCAAAAACTCGGTCAGGTGCGGCAGTACGGCGCGGCGGCACAGGCAAAATACCGGGTGCGGCTGGTCGAAGGTGCGGGCGACCGCGAGATCGGCGCCGGGCGCGGTCAACGCCTCGAAAAGACGGGAAATCAGGTCTTCCGGGAGGAAGGGGGAGTCGCAGGGAGCGGTTGCCACCAGCGGATGTGTGGCTGCCGACAGTGCGGCGTGCAGGCCGGCCAGCGGCCCGGCGAAATCGGGAATCTGGTCGGGCACGACGCGGTGACCGAAGGCCGCATAGCGTTCGGGGTTCTGGTTGGCATTGATCAGCAGTTCATCAACCTGTGGGGCGAGGCGCTCGACAACCCAGGCGGTCAGCGGCCGCCCACGCAGTTCCTGCAGGCCCTTGTCGATGCCGCCCATTCGCCGGCCGAGGCCGCCGGCCAGGATGACGCCGGTTATTTTCTCGCTCATCGCGTAAACCGCTCCTCGCCGGTAAACAACAGGTAGTGCTTGCCCTGGGCGCGGCCGATCATCGTCATGCCGATCTGGCGGGCGATCTCCCAGCCCATCTGGGTCAGCCCCGAGCGCGAGACGAGAAAGGGAATGCCCATCTGCGCCGTCTTGATGACCATCTCCGAGGTCAGCCGGCCCGTCGTGTAGAAAATCTTGTCGCCACCATCGAGGCCATCCAGCCACATCTTTCCGGCAATGGCGTCGACTGCGTTGTGGCGGCCGACATCCTCGACGAACATCAGGATTTCGCTGCCCTGCGCCAGCGCACAGCCATGGACTGCACCGGCCATCTTGTAGATGGATTCGTGGTGGCGGACTGCATCGAGCAGCCCGTAAAGGGTAGCTTGCGAGATGCTGGCTTCCACCGGCAGGCGAATGCTGCCGATGTCCTCCATCAGGTCGCCGAAGATCGTTCCCTGCCCGCAGCCGGTGGTGACCGTGCGCTTGCCCATGCGGCTGTCGTCGATCGAATGGCCATGACGCGTCGTCACGGCGACGGCATTGACATCCCAGTCCACCTGCACCGTGGCGATCTCGTCGAGGCTGCCGATCAGGCGCTGGTTGCGCAGGTAGCCAATGGTCAGGGCTTCGGGGGCGCCGCCTAGCGTCATCAGGGTGACGATCTCGCGCTTGTCGACGTAGAGCGTCAGCGGATGTTCGCCGGCGATGGCGGTGGGTACGGATTCCCCGTGCTCGTTGATGGCTTCGATGTCGAAGGTCAGCGGACGTGCGGCCTGGGTGAGGAGTGGTCGATTCATCGACCGGATTCTACACGCGCCCGTGATTCGGCTATGCTGTTGCCCATCGTGTTTTTTGAGTCCCGCAATGAAGCAGTTTCCCGTCGCCGTGATCATCGAAAAGCGCTATCTCGACAATCGTTGGGTCAGCGAAAAATGGGAAGCGATCGGCGTCGTTCCTGCTTTCGACGCCGATCCGGCTGCTGCTGCGCCGCGCCGCATAGTCGCCGAAGCCGATTGCGAGCAGTTCCTGACCGGTCACTTCCCCCTTGAGCTCTTTCGCGACGAGGTCGACAACTACCACCTGAACCTGACCTCGCCCGAGCCACGGGTTTTCGTGATGTGGCGGATGGAGGACGATTTCCCCCGGCCGGTGAGCGTCACGCTGAGCTATGGCGAAGCGGCGCGCTGGCTGGATTCCGGGGAGCAGTGCGACGGGGTGGCGATGCCGCCCGAGATTGCCGACTGGCTTGGCGATTTCGTCAACACGAACTACAAGCCGGCGGTGCGCCACAAGGTCAAGCGCAACGATCCGTTCGCCGGGAAGCGCCAGCCGTGAGCGGGGGGCGTTTCCTCGAGCGCTGGTCGCGGCTGAAAAAAGCCGCCGATAAAGTGTCGACCGCAGAGATCAAGGATGCCGAAAGCCTCCTCGCCAATCTGACAGCGGACAGCGATTTTGGCCAGTTTCTGCGTCAGGAAGTCAGCGAGGAAATCCGCCGCAAGGCGCTGAAGACCTTGTTTGCGGATCCGCAGTTCAATGTGATGGATGGGCTCGATACCTATATCGATGACTACTCGATCAGCGAACCCATTCCTCCGGAAATGCTGGCGACGCTGAATCAGGCCAAGGCCTTTTTTGAATCGCCGGCTGGGGCAGCGGATGCCGATGCGCCAGCAGAGAGTTCCCGAAATGGCGGAGTGGATGCTGGTCGGGATACGCCGCCTGAAGTCCCCGTTGCCGTGCCTTCGATCGATAAATCAGAAGATTAGGATCGGCCTTGAGCGCGACGACGCCGAGGCTGGTTGCCGTTTGGAATATGGGTCGTTGATTATTTACAGAAATCTGCTTTTTTGTTGAACCTTGCTGGGCTATGATCAGGCGCTCAGAACAGTGAATTGAAAGGCTTGCGCGTTTGATCATGGTGGTTTCAACCTTGCCCCCTGACTCCGAAAAATCGCCGCAGGCCGCTGCTCTGGCAGCCCTGCGCGATCTGCCGTCACCCGATCCGGTGCCGGCGCTCAGCATGCTCGCCGAGGGGCGTCTGGTGATCATTGGGGAAGCCGAGGTGGCGACGGGCTGGGCCGCACGCCTTGCCGGGCAGCGCGAGGTGACCGTCCTGGCAACGGGGGCGGTGCCCGCAACGTTTGAGCCGGAGGACGTCGGTGATTTCGCGCTTGAACTGGCAACTGACATCACCATGGCCGGACATCTCGGCGGCTACAGCCTGAGCTGGAAGTCTGCCGTGGGCAGCCGGCAGGCGACCTTCGACGTCGTCCTCGATCTTTCAGCGCACGCCTTGCTCAACCGGGTCGAATTGCCCGACGGCTATGCGGCACCGGGCCGCGACCCGCTTGACCAGGCACTGGCAGTCATCGACCTGCTTGGTTTCGCCGGGGAATTCGAGAAGCCGCGCTACGTTGCCCTCAATGAGCGCATCTGCGCCCACAGCCGTTCGCGCAAGGCCGGGTGCAGCAACTGCATCGAAGTTTGCGCCACGGAGGCAATCACCAGTGCCGGCGATGCGATCAAACTCGACCCCTATCTTTGCCAGGGCTGCGGTACGTGTACGACGGTCTGCCCGAGCGGTGCGCTGAGCTATCAGTATCCGCGTGTCGCCGATGCCGGCATGGCGATCAAGGCCCAGCTACGGGCCTACCGCGAGGCGGGTGGCGAAAGTCCCTGCCTGCTTTTCCATTCCGCCGAGGCAGGTCGCAAGGCATGGTCGGGGATGAAGCTGCCCCCAAACGTCGTTCCAGTCGAGATCTGGAGCGCCGACGCAGTTGGCCTGGACTTGCAGCTCGGCGCGCTGGCTCTGGGTGCGAGCCAGGTCGCCGTGCTCGGCGCCGGGTCGCACGACCTGGCCCCCTTGCAACGGCAGGCCGGGGTAGGCCAGGCAATTCTGGGTGGCCTCGGCTATAGCGGTGACTACCTGCGCATCGTTGATGGTGATCGTGCCAGCTGGTTGAGCGAAATCGCCGCCTGGCCCGCCAATGACGCAGTTCCGGTGGCCGAATTCCGGTTGCTGGCTGACAAGCGGACGACGCTCGAGTTCGTCATCGACCACCTGATCAAGCACGCTCCGGGGGCGCCGGAATCCATCGAACTGCCGCCCGGCGCGCCGTTCGGTACGGTCGCCGTCAGTGACGCCTGCACGCTGTGCATGTCGTGCACCAGCGCCTGTCCTGCCGGCGCGCTCAAGGCTGCCGCCGACGCGCCGCGCATCTCCTTCCTTGAACGCAATTGCGTGCAGTGCGGCCTGTGCGCCAGTACCTGCCCGGAACAGGCGATCACGCTGACCCCGCGCCTACTGGTGAAGGACCGCCGCGCTGAACGCGAACTGAAGGCCGGAGAGATTTTTTGCTGTACTGCCTGCGGCAAGCAGATGGGTGCCGCCCCGACCATACTCGGCATGATCAGCAAGCTTTCCGGCCACAGCATGTTCGCGACGCCGGAAGCCAGGGCACGCTTGAGCATGTGCGGTGACTGCCGGGTGATCGATCTGATGCAGAGCGAGAAAACGACGAAGGCCTGGGAGATGACGGAATGAGTGCGGTACTGGAACGGGTGGTCGCTGCGCCGGCGCTGAGCGAGGAAGACCGTGCCCGTGCCGAGCACTATGCGGTGCTCTCGCGTCTCTTTGCCGGCGCCCCCGACGGCGAATTCCTGCACAAGTTGCAGGCGCTGGCGGCGGTCTGGGGCAGCAGCGACAGCGCGCTCGGGCAGGCCTGGCGGGAACTCGGCGAGGCAGCGGCGAGCATCGAGTCCGAGGCGGTCGAGGACGAGTACACGCGAACCTTCCTGACCATCGGGCGGCCCGAGGTGATGCTGTTCGGTTCGTACTACATTGCGGGATTCCTGATGGAAGGGCCGGTGGTCGAATTGCGCAACGACCTCGCGGAACTCGGCCTCGGCCGGCGCTACGGCGTGACCGAGTCGGAAGACCACATCGCCGCGTTGAGCGATGTCATGCGCCACCTTATCGTTACCGGCCCCGATCGAGCCGGGCTGGCCCGTCAGCAGCTTTTTTTCGCCCGGCACATTGCACCGTGGTTCGGGGCGTTCGGCGATGCCCTCGAAAGGGCGCCTGACGCTGCGTTTTATCCACGCACCGCAAATCTGGTACGGACGTTTTTCGAGATCGAGCGCCTGGCGTTCGACATGATTTAGTTTTGTTGAGGAGGGGAAAAATGGAAGACAAGAAACCTGAGAACCTCAAGCGGCGTGGATTCCTGCTCGCGGCCGGGGTCGGCAGTGCCGGTGCCGTCGCCGCCGTGGCCGTCGCGACCGGGGTGGTCAAGGAAGCAGCCGTGCCGGCTGTGACCGCGAAGGCCGATGACCAGAACGGCGGGTACGAAGAGACCCGCCATGTCCGCAACTATTACCGCACGGCGCGGATCTGAACCGGGGGGCGACCATGCTGACCAGAAAAGCCAAGTCCCATTCAACAGCCCGTCCGGAAGCCGGCGTTGTTTTGGCCGCGAATTTGCCATCCGATTCTGCGCCGACCCCGGGTGGCAGCATCCTCGCGAAAACGATGGATCGCCGAACCTTCCTCAAGCGTTCCGGCCTGGTGGCCGGCGGTGGCGCGCTGGCCACCCAGTTGCCCTACAACATGATGGGCAGCGCCGAGGCTGCAGATGTCGCCAAGGACAAGACGGGTGTCGAGACGAAGCGCACCGTGTGCACGCACTGCTCGGTCGGCTGCGCCGTCGATGCCGTCGTCGAGAACGGTGTGTGGACCCGCCAGGAACCGGTGTTCGATTCCCCGCTCAACCTCGGCGCGCATTGCGCCAAGGGCGCAGCGGTACGTGAGCATGGACACGGCGAACATCGGCTGAAGTACCCGATGAAGCTGGTCGACGGCAAATACAAGAAGATCAGCTGGGAGCAGGCGCTCAACGAGGTCAGTGAAAAGCTGCTCGCAATCCGCAAGGAAAGCGGCCCGGACGCCACCTACTGGATCGGTTCTTCCAAGCACAGCAACGAACAGGCCTACCTGTTCCGCAAGTTCGTCTCCTTCTTCGGCACGAACAACATGGACCACCAGGCCCGCATCTGCCACTCGACCACGGTCGCCGGCGTCGCCAATACCTGGGGTTACGGCGCGATGACCAACTCCTACAACGACATGCAGAACTCGAAGGCTGCGTTGTACATTGGTTCCAATGCGGCCGAAGCGCATCCGGTGTCGATGCTGCACCTGCTGCACGCCAAGGAGAACGGCTGCAAGATCGCCG
>ERZ795054.3634-NODE-3634-length-11924-cov-67.258573_pt1 | contig 11924 bp, 10 predicted proteins | sample MGYA00375138_ERZ795054 | MGnify/ENA primary metagenome ERZ795054 (study PRJEB30183, sample SAMN05720215) | anaerobic digester metagenome | isolation source: active sludge of municipal wastewater-treating anaerobic digesters | place: USA | collected 2014-12-23 ...
TGCTGGCGCTGGCCAAAGCCTACGACATCCGCCACGCGCGCGAGCGCCTGCAGCAAATCCGCGAGGCGCTGGCCCGCTGGCCGGAATTCGCCGCCATGGCGGGCGTTGGCGAAGCCGAAACGCTGCGCATCGCCGCCGTGCAGCCGGCCTGGGCGAAGCAGCGTTAACCCGGCAATCCGCGTGGAAACGACCTGCGCGCCGGAAACGGCTTGCCGGCCTAGTCAGCGGACGTTTCCCGCAAGCGCGCGGCGAGGAAGTCGACAAACACGCGAATCTTCGGCGGCAGATGGCTTTGCGGCAGCCACAGCGCGTAGGCCGTCTGGCCGAAGGGGCCGACCGGCGACCATTCGGGCAGCAGCGGCACCAGCCGGCCCTCGGCGATTTCGCGGTCGACGGCGTAGTTCCAGACCAAACCGATACCCATGCCGGCCAGCAGCAGGTCGCGCACCACCTCGCTGTTATTGACCACCACATTGCTCGTCACGCGCACCCGCGCTTCTTCGTCACCGCGCTGAAAACGCCATTCGTTGCCGAATTCGCGCAGGCCGTAGTGCAGGCAGTTGTAGCCGGCGAGATCGGCGGGCGTTTTGATTTCTTGCCCTTTCAGGTAGTCGACCGCAGCACACAGCCGGTAGCGCACCGGCATCAACGCCTTGGCCACCACTTGCTCGGGCGGCGTGCGAGTCAGGCGCAAGGCAACGTCGTAGCCTTCCTCGACCAGATCGACGAAGCGGTCGAGCAGCGTCAGTTGCAACTCGATTTCCGGGTAGCGGGCGAGGAATTCGGGAATCAGCGGCGCCAGGCAGCGCTTGCCGAAAGTCACCGAGGCCGTCACGCGCAAGGTGCCGCGCGGCGCATCGACCAGACCGGCGGCAAGACGGGCGCTTTCGTCCAGCAGCGCAACCCCTTGTGCCGCCCGCTCATACAGCACGCGCCCGGCCTCGGTCAGCGACATCGCGCGCGTCGTGCGCTGCAACAGGCGTAGGCCAAGCTGCTGCTCCAGCCGGTTGATGCGCTTGCTCACCGCCGATTTGGTCAAGCCCATCGCCCGCGCCGCCGCCGAAAAGCCTTGCGTATCGACGACGCGGACAAAGACGGCGAGGTCGGACAGGTGATCGAGCGGGTTGATTGTTTCCATTGGGCAACAAACCGTTAGGCGATTGTTGGATTGTATCGACAAGTGCCTGGATTAGGACGATCTGTATGCGGATCTGAGGGGAGGGTTGAATGATGGCTCCGACCCTCATCGGACTGTCAAGCCTTGCGAAATTTGACTCTTAACGCGGAGGTCGCCGGCGTAGTACGGCCTTACAGCACGGCGTCAGGTAGACCGCTGGTTTATGCCTGCGTTATGTTTTGCGGATCAAAACCAAGATATTCAAAAAGCTCATCGGTTGAGTGAGTTTGCACAAATACCAGAAAGTTAGCATCAACCACGACAAGTTCACCGTTACTGAAATCGAATATTAGAGGTTGTAATTTGTGTTTGAATTGCACCTTTCCAACTCGCTCCAACGCTTGGATAACGTTGTTGTGCTGCAGTGCGTCTCCGGCAGGATGATTCGGACGAATACGATGAAAAATGGCGTTAGGGCGCAATCCTCGCCGTAATTCTGCGGGCGATGCAGTGATTACTGCATAACCAATCCACTTGTACATCTCAAGCTGCGTTTCCCCCAGCCCTTCCGAAAACCTAGCGAGGAAATTTCTGTATCGAGCAGCTTGTTCGTCAGCAACGGCGCGAAGCATCTCATTAACATCTGCTTCTGTGCCAATACTGGCCGTGTCTTCCTGAGTTTTCCAGATTCCGTACTTTTCACAAAGGCGGTAACAGACCTCTTGGAGCAGGCCAACATTTCCCTGGCAGCCATCAACGATAACCTTCTGGGCTAGTTCGGCAATTGAGATATTGAGCAGTGCAGCGCCAGCGGCGATTACCTCGTGAAGACTGGCTACTTCCCAGTGGTCAGCATTTATGGTTGCGATGCGCCCAGAGAGGTCACCGTTATAGAGAGTCAGCTTATTTGCTTCGAGCCAGACGCCAACGACAATGAACACAATGCGAGATATCTCATGAAACAGCTTGAGGTCAAAGGCAAGCGCCTGCTGAACATCTTCGTCTAGATAGTGGAAGTCTTCAATTACAACATATTGGGTGAAATTGGCGGCTTTCAGAACCCGAACAACGTCATTCGCATCGTCTGGGTCGATTTCAAAATCTTTTACCTCCGTGACGTTCTCTTGGCCTTTTTCATGCTCAAACTCTCCTTCCATTGCACCTTCTGCGATAAGCGGAATTTTTCCTTCGGCGCTGACTGTGGCATGGAGTTTTCTGGAGCCACTCAACGTTTTGCTTTCGCTCACTTCACATTTGATTCCTGCATGCTTTAGAAGCATTTCATAGAGTGACGCCTTTGATGAGTCGCGCGTACATTGGATCACGACGTAGTCACTCTCGTTGAGGTGGTACTTGCGCAAGCAAGTCTTTCCTTGTTTGGATGCCCCGTGAATGACGATGTGTTTGTCACGGGTGATGTCGTTGAGAAATCGATCATCTACGCCGCGCCGCTCAACATAGGTCTTTGGAACATCACGAGTGGCCTGTTTTGGCCGGAAAGAGCCGGCAACCGTTGCCAAGTACAAATCAATCAGAAAACCCTTACCAGCCCGTCGAGAACTCCTGTGTCTGGCGGTGTCGTATTGGGTTTGGATGGCGCGACCCCCAGCGTTTTTGCTCGGCCAACTTAACGGTTTGCATGCCGTCGGGGAGTTGCCTGGCCGAGGCCGTGTTCGAACAGCGTGTCGATTGATTGTTTCCACCGAAAAACCAATTGTTATGAAATAGGCGGATTGTGCTGATAGGCACCCGATGAAATGATGCATCCGTCACTTCAACCGGAGAAAATCATGCCCCTGATCCACATCACCCTAGCCGGCCCGAGTGTCGTTCCGGGCGCAATCCAGCATTTGCAGCAGGAAACGACGCGCCTGATGCAGACCATTCTGCACAAGGAGGCGGCGCTTACCGTGGTTTGCGTCGCGCAAATGCCCGACGGCGCTTTTTCGGCCAACGGGCTGGCCGTTGCGGGTGGCGCCAGCATGCAGGCCTTGATTACCGCCGGCACCAACAGCGCCCGGGAAAAGGCGGATTTCATTTTTGCCGCAAAAAAGCTGTTGACCGCAACAGGCGGCCCCAGCGCGGCGCCGACCTATGTTGCGCTGCATGAATTGCCGGCGGAAAGCTGGGGTTACGACGGCGAGACGCAAGCGGCGCGCAAGGCGCAGCGCGAGCTGGCCAAGGCAGCCGGCGGTGCCGCATGAGCGCCCGCAGCTTGCGCCAGATCGTCGGGGCACCGCTTCAGTTGCACGTCGGCGCGACGCTGGATGCCGCCAAAACCGCCGTTGTCTTCATCGATTACCAGAACGAGTACCGCCAAGGCCCGCTGGTGCTGCCGGATGAAGCGGCTGCCAGCCAGGCCGCCCGTCGCTTGCGCGCCTGGGCGGATCGCGTCGGCATTGCGCTGATTCATGTGCTGCACCATGCCCCGGCCACGGCGCCGATCTTTGCACCCGATACCTGGGGCGCGGCGCCGATTGAGGGATTGGCGCCGGCAGCCGGCGAAACGGTCATTTACAAACACCTGCCATCCTCTTTTACTGGCACCGGGCTGGCCGATGTGTTGGCGGCGGGCGGCATCGAAACCTTGCTGATCGCCGGCTACATGACCCACAACTGCGTCGATTCAACGGCGCGGGAGGCTTTCCATTGCGGTTACCGGGTTGGCGTCGTGGCCGACGCCAGCGCCACGCGCGATCTGCCTGGGCTGGCGGGGAGCACCATCCCGGCGGCGACGGTACATGCGGCAGTACTCGCCGGGCTGGGCGACCGGATCGCCGAGATTGTCGAGGTGGCGACGCTGGAAGCGATGACGGTGCGCTGACCCGGTTTGGCGTGGACGGCTCAACCGGCGCCGGCAAAACCGCGTGCCAGTTCGCGCGTGATGTCGGCGGCTGGCACGGCCCGACAGCCGCTGGTGTTCTGGCCGCTCCACAGTGGCGAAAAATCACTGCGGCCGAGTTTTTCCGCCGCTGTCCGCAAGGGTGCGATGGCGGCTGTGGCCAGCGGGAATGCCGGGGTTGCCTGGTTGAGCGGCCCCAATTCGTACATCAGGCGATTGACGATGCCGCGCGCCGGGCGGCCGGTGAACAGCGTGGTCAGCGCCGTGTGCCCGGCGGCGGCCGATTGCAGCGCGGCGCGGTGCAGGGCGCTGGTGGTGGCTTCCGGGCACAGCATGTAGGCGGTGCCGGCCTGAACGGCGCTCGCCCCCAGCGCACGGGCTGCGGCGGCGCTGGCGGCATCGACAATGCCGCCGGCGGCGATCACCGGGCAGCTGACGGCGGCGACAATCTGCGGCAGCAGCGTGAAGGTGCCCATCTGTTGCGTCAGGTCGTCCGACAGGAAATGCCCGCGATGGCCGCCGGCTTCGAGGCCTTGGGCGATGACGGCATCGACGCCGCGCGCCGCCAGCCAGCGCGCTTCGTCCACGGTGGTGGCCGAAGCGATGATTTTGGTGCCGCTGGCGCGGACGCGCTGCAGCAAGTCGTCGGCCGGCAGGCCGAAATGAAAGCTGACCACCGCCGGGCGGAATTCTTCGACCAGATCGGCGGCTTCGTGGCTGAACGGCATGCGCCCGGCGCCGGGCGGGATGCTTTCCGGGTCGATGCCGAATTCGCGGTAATACGGCGCCAGCGCCTGACGCCACGCTGCCTCGCGGGCCGGGTCGGGCAAGGGCGGTGTATGGGCGAAGAAATTGACGTTCCAGGGCCGTTCGGTGCCGGCCTTGAGCGTTGCCAGTTCGCTGCGCAACTGGTCGAGCGAGAGCATTGCCGCCGGCAGCGAGCCCAGCCCGCCGGCCGCGCAGACGGCCAGCGACAGCCGGCTATCCTGAACGCCAGCCAGCGGCGCCTGAATGACGGGGAGTTGCAGACCAAGGTTGGCGAATAGCGACATCGGTGTTCTCCTGTGGCGTGTTTGGTTCGGGTTTTTTCAGAGAGGCCTGCGCTTCAATCCGCCAACCCGTCATCGAGCAGCTGCTCGCATTCCTTCATCATCGCCTCGGCGATTTCGGAGTGATGGTTGGGGTCGAGCGATTCCATCATTTCGTGGGCGGTGTACATGCCGGCCTCGCGCGACAAGGTGCCGGCGATCTGCCTGGCGAGCTGGTCGGCGAGGGCGGAAAGTTGCCGGCGTTCGCCCAGCGGCAGCTTGATTTTCGAGCGCGCCAGCCAATCGGCGGCGAGGCTGGCGCCCTGGGCTTCGCTCATCCATTGCGCGTGTTCGTAAAATGCGCTCAGGCGCTCGGCGGCCAGCGCGAAAATCAGCGCGACGCGCATGCCGCGCTCGGTCATGGCGGGGCTGGCGGGCTTCTCCCAGGTCATTGTTCACCATCTTTTGTTATCCTGCGGCACCTTATCACGGCTGCAATGACCTGAATGCCTCTGAATACCCTGGATGACTTGCGCGCCGGCAAACTGGCCGGCAGCCGACGGCTGAAACTGGCCTGCGGCTTGAGCGAGTTCCCGCGCGAGATTTTCGAGCTGGCAGAGACGCTGGAGATCCTCGATCTGTCGGGCAATGCGCTGACCGCGCTGCCCGACGATCTGCCGCGTTTGCACAAACTGCGCATCCTGTTTTGTTCGGACAACCCGTTTACCGAATTGCCGGCGGTCATCGGCCAATGCGCGGCGCTGGAAATGGTCGGGTTCAAGGCGAACCGGATTGCAAGCGTGCCGGCCGCCGCCTTGCCGCCCAACTTGCGCTGGCTGATCTTGACCGACAGCCGGATTGCCGAATTGCCGCCGGAAATCGGCCGTTGCAGCCACCTGCAAAAGCTGATGCTGGCCGGCAACCGCTTGCAGTCACTACCGCCGACGATGGCCAACTGCACGCGGCTGGAACTGCTGCGGATTTCCGCCAACCAGCTCTCCGCCTTGCCGGAATGGCTGCTTTCCTTGCCGAGACTCTCGTGGCTGGCCTTTGCCGGCAATCCGTTTTGCGCGGATGCCGCCGCGCCGGTCGACGTTTCGCGGATTCACTGGGACGACTTGCAGGTCAGCCATCCGCTGGGCGAGGGGGCTTCCGGCGTGATTCATCAGGCGCAATGGCAGTCGCAGCCGGTGGCGCTCAAGGTGTTCAAGGGCGCGGTCACCAGCGATGGCTTGCCGCTCAACGAAATGCACGCCTGCATGACGGCCGGTGCGCACCCGCATCTGATCCCGGTGCTCGGCAAGCTGGAAGCGCATCCCGACGATGCCCACGGGCTGGTCATGGCGCTGATCGACGACAGCTTCCGCAACCTGGCCGGGCCGCCGAGTCTGGATTCGTGCACGCGTGACGTTTATCCGGCGGCCGCCGAGTTCGACCTCGAAACCGTCGTTCGCATCGTGCGCGGCATCGCCTCGGCGGCCGAGCATCTGCACGCGCAAGGCATCCTGCATGGCGCCGATGGGCAGGCCTTGCTCGGCGATTTCGGCGCCGCCTCTTTCGTTGCTGCCGAAGACCGGGCGACGGCAGAGGCATTGCAGCGTATCGAGGTGCGCGCCTTCGCCTGTTTGCTGGAAGAACTGCTCGAACGCTGCCCTGTTGCGGTCGACGGTCAAAAAACACTGAAAATGCTCGCCGACCTGCAAGCCGATTGCGCGCAGGAAAACGTCGGCGCCCGGCCGTTGTTCGACGGGATCGTGCGGCGCTTGAATGCGCTAGTAGTGGGCTGAAAGCGCCTTGGAAATCTTGTGGCGCGCCACCGTCGTGCGCGGCACCTTGCCGGAAAACCAGCTGCGCACGTCCTCATCCAGCCCGATGCCGTGCATGTAGTTGTAGAGCGCCTTGTTCAGCGCCTGGCCGAGGCTGTTGTGGTCGACGCCGGTGGGGTCGATGAATTCGACGTCGTTGGTGGCGAAGCTGATCGGCGGCAGCGCTTTCAGCTTGATGCCGTATTCGGCCGGGTTGAGGCCGACCGGCGAATGGACGGTGCACGCGAAGCGGTGGAAGAAGCCGGACTGGATGCAGCCTTCGGCGAACAACTGGCGGACGTATTCGAGGGCATCTACGGTGTCCTGCACCGTTTGCGTCGGGAAGCCGTACATCAGGTAGGCGTGGACGAGCACGCCGGCATCCGAGAAGGCGCGCGTGACGCGGGCGACCTGGTCGATCGAGACGCCTTTTTTCATCAGTTGGAGTAGGCGGTCCGAAGCGACCTCGAGGCCGCCGGAGACGGCGATGCAGCCGCTGTCGGCCAACTGGTTGCAGAGTTCCGGGGTGAAGGATTTTTCGAAGCGGATGTTGCCCCACCAGGAAATCGCCCGGTTGCGCTTCTGCAATTCGTCGGCCAGCGCCTTGAGGGCTTTCGGCGGCGCGGCTTCGTCGACGAAATGGAAGCCGGTCTGGCCGGTTTCTTCGATGATGGTCTCGATGCGGTCGACCAGCAGCGCGGCCGGCGCGCCGTCGTAGCGGCCGATGTAGTCGAGGTTGATGTCGCAGAAGCTGCATTTCTTCCAGTAGCAGCCGTGCGCCACGGTCAGCTTGTTCCAGCGCCCGTCCGACCACAGCCGGTGCATCGGGTTGAGCATGTCGAGCAGCGACAGGTAGCGGTCGAGCGGCAGGCCGTCCCAGGTGGGTGTGCCGACTTCGGCGAAGGGCACGTTCGGCTCATTGGCGTTGAAATAGCGCACCTTGCCGTCGACGCGGGCGTAGGTGCGCACGAGGTTGAGGCGCGGGCGTTTGCCTTCCAGATATTCCAGCAGCGCCAAGATGGGGCGCTCGCCGTCGTCGAGCGTGACGTAATCGAAATGGTCGAAGACGCGCACTTCCTTCAATGCGCGCAACTCGGTATTGACCCAGCCGCCGCCAAGTACGGTGACGATTGTCGGGTCATGCGCCTTGATCGCCTGCGCCATGCGGAAGGCGGCATAGACGGAGCCGGGGAAGGGCACGGAAAGCAGCACGATGGTCGGCCTGTTGCGGTCGACGGCCGAAATGGTCAGTTTTTCGAGGGTGCTATCGACCAGCGTCGGCGGCGCGGCCAGGGCGCGAGCCAGCGGTTCGAAGGTCGGCTGGCTGCGCGCCAGCGACTCGCCGTAGCGGACGAACTCGAAACGCGGGTCGACGGCATCGCGCAGCACGTCGGCCAGATCGTCGAGATAGAGCGTCGCCAGGTGGCGCGCCCGGTCCTGGATGCCGAGCATGCCGAAGGCCCAGGCCAGCGGGTCGCCGCCCTCTTCGTCGATATAGACGTCGAGCGCGGCGAAGCGCGGCCCTTCGGGCAGGAAATTACGGCCGGCGATGCGGTGGCCGATTGACGGGTCGTGCCCTTGCAAAAAGGCGATGGCCGGGGTGACGGTGGCCAGGTAGCGGTCGAACTGTTCGTCAAAGACGCGCAGGCTGGGCGAGCGCTTTTTGAGCGGGATGGCGGCCACGCATTTGCGGATGGCGCGCAGCCCGTCTGGTGAAAACAGGTCGAGTACCAGCGCCAGCGCGATGTCGGCCTGCGTCGCGGCGATCCCGCGCGAGCGCAGGAAGCCGGTCAGGTAGGCGGTTGACGGGTAGGGTACGTTCAACTGCGTCATCGGCGGGATCAGCGAGAGGACGCGGGCGCCGCTGACCATGGCGGTTTGCATGCTTACCGGCCCAGTTTCTGGCGGATTTGCGGCAGCGCCGCCAGCGCGGCTTTTTCGCCTTCCATCATGGCGTCATGGCGGGCCGTGAAGTCCCACGACTTGACGTAGGGCAGGGTCGGGCGAATGACGACATCGGCGTCGCGCAACTCGTTGCGGGCGATGACACCGCCCATGATGGTCGTGGTCTGCCAGAGGATGGCGCTCAGGCTGTCGACCGGCTGCCCTTCCGGCCGCGCGGAAATATCGACCGCGATCACGAAATCGGCGCCCATCTCGCGCGCCGCCTGGACCGGCACCGGGCTGGTCAGGCCGCCATCGACATAGCTGCGGCCGCGGAACTGGGTCGGCTGGAAGACGCCCGGCACGGCGGCCGAGGCGCGCACGGCCATGCCGGTGTCGCCGGTGCGGAAAACCACGCGCTCGCCGCTGTTGAGATCGGTGGCGACCGTGGCGAAGGGCTTGTTCAGCTTTTCCAGCGGCCGCTTGTTGAGGTGCTGGTTGATGAAATCCTGCAGCGCCTCGCCCTTGAGCAGGCCGCGCCCGCCCAGCGTCCAGTCGGCGAAGATTTTTTCATCGAGCTGGACGGCAATTTTCTGCATCGCGAAAGCGTCATTCCCGCCGGCATAGAGCGAGCCGACCACGGCGCCGGCGCTGGTGCCGACCACGTAGTCGGGCACGATGCCCTGCGATTCCAGCATCTTGATGACGCCGATGTGGGCAAAGCCGCGCGCCGCGCCGCCGCCAAGGGCGAGGCCGATCTTCGGTTTGCGGACAGCGGCAGGGGTGGCCGTGAGGGTGTTTGCCGGCGCCGTGGCGGCCGGTTTTGTGGAAGACAGCGACGGCAGCGAGCCGCAGCCGGCAAGCAGGGCAAAGCCAAGTGAGAGCAGGCAGGCGCGGAACGCGGACAGGCGGGGCATGGTGGGGAAATGGTTGTTCAAAACGGTACGCAAAGGGTTGGAGCTTAGTCAGTTGCGGTCGCGGGCGCTGTGACGAACGGTAACCTGGCGGTCATCGGCTCTGGTAGCTGCTTAGACATCTGCCTCAACCAGCCCGCCGTCCTTCTCCATCCAGGCCCGGCGACCAGCGGCTTCGCCCTTGCCCATCAGCAGGGTGAAAGTGGCGGTCATTTGCTTGATTGTCTCGCGGTCGGCCTGGAACGGCACCAGGCGGCGGGTGTCCGGGCAGAGGGTGGTTTCCCAGAGTTGATCCGGGTTCATTTCGCCGAGGCCCTTGAAGCGGGAGACGGCGATCTTGTTTTCCGAGACGCCTTCGTCGCGCAGTTTTTGCAGCGTCTGTTCCTTTTCTGCTTCGTCCAGGCAATAGACCTTGCGCGTGTGGCCGCGTGCTTCGACATCGACGCGGAAGAGCGGTGGTTGGGCGACGTGGATGTGGCCGCGTTCGACCAGCGCCGGGAAGTGCCGGAGGAAGAGGGTGAACAGCAGCACCTGGATGTGCGAGCCATCGACATCGGCGTCGGACATGACGATGATGCGGCCGTAGCGCAGGCCGGTGACATCAATGCTGTCGATCTGGTCAATGCCATGCGGGTCGACGCCGATGGCCACCGAAATATCGTGCACTTCGTTGTTCTTGAACAGCTGGTCTCGGTCGACTTCCCAGGTGTTGAGCACCTTGCCGCGCAGTGGCAGCACCGCCTGGGTTTCCTTGTCGCGGCCCTGCTTGGCCGAGCCGCCGGCCGAATCGCCCTCGACGAGGAAGACTTCGTTGCGCGTGATGTCGTCCGACTCGCAGTCGGTCAGCTTGCCGGGCAGGGTGGCGATGCCGGAAGACTTCTTCTTCTCGACTTTCTGCGTCGATTTCATCCGGTTCTGCGCCGCCTTGACGGCCAGTTCGGCGATCTTCTTGCCGAAATCGGCATGGCTGTTCAGCCACAGCTCGAACGGGTCGCGCACCATCTGGGCAACCAGCTTGTAGGCATCGCGGCTGGTCAGCTTTTCCTTGGTCTGGCCCTGGAATTGCGGATCAAGCACCTTGGCCGAGAGCAGGAAGGTCATCCGGCCGCAGACGTCTTCCTGGGCCAGTTTGACCTTGGCCGGCAGGATGGCGTGGTGGTCGGCGAAGGTCTTGACCGCTTCGAAGACGCCGGCCTTCAGCCCGGCCTCATGGGTACCGCCATCGAGCGTCGGGATCAGGTTGACGTAGGACTCCGGCTTGCCGCCGCCTTCCTCGAACCAGGCCAGCGCCCAGGTCGCACCTTCACCGACGGCGAAGCCGTTCGCGGCCTCGACGTATTTTTCGCCGACGAAAATCGGCGCCACCGGCGTGCCGACCATCATTTCGTTCAAGTAATCGGCCATACCGTTCTGGTAGCACCAGACTTTTTTTTCTTGCCCCTCGATCTCCAGTTCGACGGTGACATTGGGCATCAGCACCGATTTCGAGCGCAGCAGGTGCTCCAGTTGCGCCAGATTGACCTTGGGCGAGTCAAAATATTTCGGATCGGGCTGGATGCGCACCGTGGTGCCGGTATTGCGCTGGCCGCAATCGCCGATCCGGGAGAGCGGCTCGGTGACAAAACCGGCGCCGAAGGCGATGTGATGCACACCACCACCGCGCTTGATCTCGACTTCGAGGCGGATCGACAAGGCATTGGTCACCGAGACGCCGACGCCATGCAGGCCGCCCGAGAAGCGGTAGGCGTTGCCCGATTCCTTCTTGTTGAACTTGCCGCCGGCGTGCAGCTTGCAGAAGACCAGTTCGACGGCCGGCCGGCCTTCTTCCGGATGGATTTCGACCGGGATGCCGCGCCCGTTGTCGGAAACCTCGATGATCCCATTGGCGCGGATAGCGACCGAAATTTTCTTGGCGTAGCCGGCCAGCGCCTCGTCGGCGGCGTTGTCGATGACTTCCTGCACGATGTGGGTCGGGCAGGTCGTCCGGGTGTACATGCCGGGGCGTTCCTTGACGGGTTCGAGGTCTTTCAGGACACGGATCGAGGAGGCGGAGTATTCAGACATACGCTTTTGAAAATAGGGCTTTTTTCGGGGTCGACCGCAACAGATCAGCGGTTGGTGCTGCCGGACATTGACGGCGGGGCCGATTGTACCGTTTGCGGCGGCATTCCCAAGGTTTCGATCATGGCGCGCACGGCGCGCATCTGGACGCCATCGCGGGTGTGGTAATTCTCGCCGGTGTAGCCCCACCAATCCCAGCAGCCCTTGGGGTTGAGCAACCAGCGGAAGGAGCCCCAGGCCAAGCCATAGCGGCGCGTCGTTTGCGGGTAGAGG
>ERZ795054.3635-NODE-3635-length-11920-cov-4.984155_pt1 | contig 11920 bp, 9 predicted proteins | sample MGYA00375138_ERZ795054 | MGnify/ENA primary metagenome ERZ795054 (study PRJEB30183, sample SAMN05720215) | anaerobic digester metagenome | isolation source: active sludge of municipal wastewater-treating anaerobic digesters | place: USA | collected 2014-12-23 ...
AGGAGCTCCGGGCCGCGCGCCCCCCGACGACAAAGAGCTTCGCGGCCCGGGGGAGCGCCGAGGACCCGCGCCTCGCGAGGAGGCCCGGGCAGAGGAAGGCCCTCGCCACGCTCGCCGCTCTCGGGAGGCCGGCCTCTGCGGCGGAGCTCCGCGCCGCGGGCGTGTCGGCCGGAATGTTGGCCGCGCTCGCGAAGATGTCGCTCGTCGCGGTCGTCGAGGAGGAGCGTGCCGCGGACGCGGCCGCTCATGCGCTGCCGGCGCGGACCGTCGCGCCCGTCGAGCCGACGGCCGCCCAGCGTGCGGCGATCGAGACCCTCGCCGCCGCGCTCGAGCGCGGCGGCGAGGCCCGATTCCTCCTCGACGGCGTCACCGGCAGCGGAAAGACGGAGGTCTACCTCGCCGCGCTCGAGAAGGCGATCGCCCTCGGCCGGCAGGGAATCCTCCTCGTGCCCGAGATCGCCCTCGCGCCCGGGCTCATCCGGCGGGTCGTCGCGCGGTTCGGCTCGCGCGTCGCTCTGCTCCACAGCGGCCTTTCGGACGGAGAGCGCTCCGCCGCCTGGGAGCGGGCGCGACGCGGCGACGTGGACGCCGTGGTCGGCCCTCGCTCCGCCGTCTTCGCTCCGCTGCCCCGGCTCGGGCTGATCGTCGTCGACGAGGCGCACGACGGCTCCTTCAAGCAGGCCGAGGCGCCGCGGTACGACTCCCGGACCGTGGCCCGGGTTCGGGCGCACGGCGAAGGGGCGGTGCTCGTCCTCGGGACGGCGACGCCGTCCATGGAGGACGAGCAGGCCGCCCGAGACGGACGCCTTCCGCGCCTCGTCCTTCCGGCGCGTCCCGGCTCCCGCGAGCGGGCCCGCGTGGAAGTCGTCGACCTCCGCGGCGAGGCCGCCCGTCCCGGCGACCATGGCCGCGTCCTCTTCGCTGCCCGGACGGTGGAGCTCCTCCGCGGGGCATTCGAGCGCGGCGAGCAGGCGATCGTCCTCCTGAACCGCCGCGGCTTCTCGCCGGCGCTCCTCTGCCGGTCCTGCGGCCACGACTTCCGCTGCGCCTCCTGCTCCGTCGCCCGGACCTATCACCGGCGCGGGGAGAGGCTCCTCTGCCATTACTGCGGCGACTTCGTCCCCAGGCCGCGCGCATGCCCCGCATGCGGCTCCGACGTCCTGATGCCGGTCGGGTTCGGCACCGAACGACTCGCCGAGCGGTTCGAGGAGCTCTTTCCGGAGATCGCGTATGCGGTCCTCGACCGGGACGCCGCCGCGCGCCGCGGCGGAGCGGTCCGCGTCCTCGCCGACTTCGAGTCGGGCGTCGCGCAGGCGCTCCTCGGCACGCAGATGGTGGCGAAGGGGCACGACTTCCCGAATGCCACGGTCCTCGCCGTCCTGGACGCCGACGCTCTTCTCTCGTTCCCCGACTTTCGCTCCGCGGAGCGGACCTTCCAGCTCGTGACCCAGGCGGCCGGCCGGGTCGGCCGGGGCGAGCGGCCGGGAGTCGTGGCCGTCCAGACGGCCCGGCCTGAGCACGAAGCGATCGCGGCCGCCGTCGCCCAGGACCACGCCTCTTTCGCGGAGGGCGAGCTCCGGTTCCGGCGCGCCTTCGGCTACCCGCCGTTCTGCCACCTCCTCCTCGCGCTCTGGACGTCGAAGGAGCTCCCGGAGGCCGAAGCGGCCGCGCGTGCCGGCCGGGCGGCGATCGCGGGGCTGCCGAAGCTCCGGCTGCTCGGACCGGCGCCGGCGCCGCTGGAGCGGCTCAAGGGGCTCTACCGGGTCCAGCTCCTCGTCCGGTCCGACTCCCGAGATGCGCTGGCGGCGGCCGGCGAGCTCCTCCGGTCGCTCCCGGAGCCGCCCCGGCTGGACCGGGACCCGCAGAGCCTCCTCTGACGGTCCGGCCGTCGCGGTCTGGTACATTCCGGGGGTGAGTTCCGATCACCGGTTCGAGGAGCCGCTGGAGCGGCTCCGAGCGCGCATCGACGGCCTGCGGGAGAGCCCCGGGAGCCCCGCCCGGGACAAGGCGATCCGCAAGATCTCCGACAGGCTCGTGAAGCTCTCGGGGGAGATCTACGCGAACCTCACTCCCTGGCAGAAGACGCTCGTCGCGCGCCACCCGGCCCGCCCGTTCACGCTCGACTACGTCCGGGTCCTCCTGCGCGACTTCGTCGAGCTGCGCGGCGACCGGGCCTTCGCGGACGACCCCGCGATCGTGGCCGGCTTCGGAGTCCTCGGCGGCCGGACGGTCGCCGTCGTCGGCCACCAGAAGGGGCGCGACACGAAGGAGAAGGTCCGTCGGAACTTCGGCATGCCCCGCCCCGAGGGCTACCGGAAGGCGCTTCGCGTCATGAAGCTCGCCGAGAAGTTCCATCGGCCCGTCCTGACGTTCATCGACACGCCGGGCGCGTATCCGGGGGTCGAGAGCGAGGAGCGAGGAGTCTCGGAGGCAATCGCCGTGAACCTCCTCGAGATGGCGCGCCTCCGGGTGCCCCTGATCGCGACCGTGACGGGCGAAGGCGGATCGGGAGGCGCTCTCGGGATCGGCGTGACCGACGCGATCCTGATGCTCGAGCACTCGGTCTACTCCGTCATCTCGCCGGAAGGGTGCGCCGCGATCCTCTGGAAGGACCAGGCGAAGGCGCGCGAGGCGGCGGAGGCGATGAGGATGACCGCCGCCGACTGCAAGGCCCTCGGGATCGCGGACGAGGTGATCCCGGAGCCCCCGGGCGGCGCCCACTCCGACCCGGTGGCGACGATCGACGCGGTGGGTCAGGCGCTCGTCCGCCACCTCGACCGCCTCGCGGCAATCCCGGTCGACGCCCTCCTCGAGGCCCGCTACGCGAAATTCCGCCGAATGGGGGCCTGGGAGGGGTCCGCGGCGTCCCGGTGACCTCGGCCTTCCCGCCGCCACGCGTCACACGCAGACTCCGGCCTCACGACGCGGGCGCGGCCGCCCTCCTCGTGCGGGAGCTGGGGGTCGCCGCGCCTCTCGCCCGGGTCCTCGCCGCGCGGGGTTTCGTCTCGCCACCCGAGGCGCGGGCCTGGCTCCGGCCCGACCCGGCGTCGCTCCATGACCCCTTCGGCATGGGAGGCATGGACGCGGCCGTCGACCGCCTCGTCGACGCCTGCCGGCGTGGTGCGCGGGTCGTCGTCTTCGGCGACTACGACTGCGACGGGATCGGCGCGCTCGCGATCCTGACGACGACGCTCAAGCGGCTCGGGGCCGACGCAGTGCCGTTCCTCCCGCACCGGCTCCGGGACGGCTACGGTCTCCGCTCCGAGACGCTTCGCCGGGTCCTCGACGAGCACGCGCCGGAAGGGATCGTCACGGTCGACTGCGGCATCACGGCGGTGGAGCCGATCCGGGAGGCGGTGGAGCGCGGCGCGTTCGTCATCGTCACGGACCACCACCTGCCCCCGGAAGAGCTGCCGAGGGGCGCCGTCCTCCTGAACCCGCGACTGCCGGGCTGCGCGTACCCGTTCAAGGAGCTGGCGGGGGCGGGGATCGCCTGGAAGCTCTCCGAGGCGCTCCTCCTCTCGGACGGCGCCCGCGTCGGCCTGGACGCGAAGGCCGTCCGGCCCTGGATGGCCTCGCTCGCAAAGGTCGCAGCGCTCTCGACGGTCGCCGACATGGTCCCCCTCACGGGAGAGAACCGGGTCCTCGTCTCCTGGGGGCTCGCGGGTCTCGCCGAGCCGCGCTCGCCGGGCCTGACCGCGCTCCTTTCGCGCTCCTCGGTCCGAGCCGGGAAGAGCCCCTCCGTCCACGACGTGGCGTTCCGGATCGCCCCGCGCCTGAACGCGTCCGGCCGGATCGACCATGCCTTTCGCGCGCTCGAGCTGCTGACGACGTCCGACGCCGCCCGAGCCGAGCAGCTGGCCGAGGAGATCGAGGCGGCGAACACGGAGCGGCGGCGCATGCAGGAGCGGGTCGTGGCCGCCGCCCTCGGGAGGCTCGAGAAGACGTTCGAACCCGATCGCGACGCTCTCGTCGTGGAGACCGGAACGCCGGAAGAAGGGTGGCACCGCGGGGTCCTCGGCATCGCCGCCTCGAAGGTCGCCCAGACCGTCTTCCGCCCCGTGCTTCTCCTCTCCCGGGAGGACGGGCGGGTCGGCGGGAGCGGCCGGACCTGGGGCCGGACCCCGCTCCACGAACGGCTCGCGCCCGTCGCCCGGAGGCACGAGGCGGAGTTCGGAGGACATCACGCGGCGATCGGGATTTCCGTGGCCGCGAGCGCCTTCGAGGCCTTCCGGAACGACGCGAAGGAGGCCTTCGCCCGGAGCCGCGACGAGGAGGAGTGGTCCGTCGTCCTCGAAGCCGACGCTCCGCTCCGCGCCGCGGAGGTGACGCCGGAGCTCGTCGAGCACCTTGGGCGCCTCGAGCCTCACGGGATGGGGAACCCGAAGCCGCTCTTCCTCCTCCGCAGCCTCTCCTGGAACGGTCGCGGTCGCCCCGTCGGGGAGCACGGCCTCCGACTCGTTCTGGAGGGAGAAGGAGTCCGGCTGGACGCGGTCGGCTGGTCCCTCGGCAGGATCCCTCCCGCCGGGAGGGCCGGGACCTGGGACGTCCTCGCGAACATCGCTCTCGACGCGTTCCTGGGCCGACCGGCGCTCACCGTCCTCGACGCGACCCCGGCGGAGGCGGCATGAGGCCGGTCGCGCGGCGCCGGCTTCGACGGGCGCTCGGGCTGCTGGCGTTCGCGGGCTTTCCCCTCGCCATCGTCTTCTCGTGGCGGCCCGCCGGCGCGCGCACGGACTCTGCGCCGGCCGAGGTGGCCGAGACGCTCCTCGCGGAGTCGGCGGGGATCCGCGACCGGGTGAGGTTCGAGGAGTTCGACTACTCGGAGACGGAGAAGGACTCCGAGGTCTACCGCCTCCGGGCCGCCGAGGCGATCGCATTCGCCGACGGTGAGGACCGGACCTTTCGCCTGAAGGACGTCACCTTCGTGACGCGAGACGCCGGGTCGGGCCGCGCGGCCGTCCTCGAGGCGCCGCGCGCGGAGTTCGTCCCCTCGACGAAGGCGTTCCGCGTCTTCGAGGGCGTCCGGGTCGAGGGAGCGGGAATCCACCTGACCGGGCGCTCGTTCCGCTACGACCCGCAGACGCGCCTCCTCGTCTCCGACGGTCCGGTCACGGCGATTCGCGGCGCGCTGGTCGCGCGCGCGCTCGGCGGCGCGGTCGAGTCGGGGGCCGGGATCGTCCGCTTCCGGGACGACGTTCGGCTCGGGGGCGAGGACGACAGGGGCCGCCGAATCGCGCTGACGGCGGATGCCGTCGATCTCGAGAAGGGAGGGGGCCTCGCCGCACGCGGACACGTGGTCCTGAAGACGGACGACCTCGTCCTCAGGGGACGCGAGGTCGAGCGTCGCCCGGCCGGAGACGGGGACCGGGTCACGGCCCGAGGCGGCGTCGAGGCGCTCCTCGTCCGCGGAGCCGGCGGAGAGCTCGACTCTCCGATACGGGCGTCCGGCGAGCACCTCGAGCTGGAGCGGAACGCCGAGGCCGAGCCGTCCCGGCTGGGCCTCTCGGGAGCTCCGGCGCGGATCGACCTCCCTCCCGCCGAGGGGACGGGCGCCCGGCGCGCGATCTCACGGGACTTCGAGGCGAGGCTCGCGGACGGAAGGCTCGACCGGGTCCAGGTCCCCTCCGCGTTTCGGCTCGAGGAGTCGGCTCCGCCGGCGGTTCCGGGCTCCACGCGGGCCCCGGCGTCCCGCCTTCTCGAGGCCGGTCGCGGACAGCTCGCGTTCGGGTCCGACGGCAGGACGCTCGAGACGGCCGTCCTCGAGGGGGGCGTCGCTCTGAGCGAAGGGGAGAGGACGAGGGTGACCGCTCCGTCGGCGACCCTACGCGCCGAGGACGAGTCCGCCGTCTTCGCGGGAAGCGGCCCGGAACGGGCGCGTTACGAGGACGAGACCGCTCGCGTCTCCGCGGAGGTCCTGACCTGGTTCCGCCGCGAGCAGCGGATGGAGGGAGTCGGCGACGTGAAGGCGTCCTTCCGGGGGTGAAAGGGTTCCGAGATCCTGGGCGGCGACGCGGACACCCCGGTCTTCTCCGAGTCGGACTTCCTTCGGGTCCGCCCCGAGGAGCGGACGGTTCTCCTCACGGGGAACGTGACCGCCTGGCAGGAGGAGAACGTCCTTCGCGGGCAGTCGATCCTCCTCGACGACCGGGACCGGTCTCTCCGGGCCGAAAGGGACGTGCGCGCCGTCCTGCGGAGACGCCGCATCGATCCGACGACGAAGGCGGCGACCGTCGAGACGATCACGGCATCGGGAAGCGTCCTCACGCACCGCGAATCGGACCGGCTCATTCGGATCGAGGGATCGGCGAACGTCGTCTCCGGGACCTGGACGATGAAGGCCGACGTGACCGACGTCGTCCTCGGCCCCGAGCGAACGGTCGACCACGCGGAGTCCCGCGGGAACGTCGTCGTCGAGGACCGGGCCGACGGCCGCCGCGGCGAAGGGGCGAAGGCGACCTGGGACCCCCGCGCCGACGCCGTCGCGCTCGAAGGCCGGCCGGCGACGGCGCTCGACGGGAAGGGAAACCGAATGACCGGCGCGCGGCTCCGCTTCCAGCGCGGGAGCGGCCGCGTCGACGTGGAGACGGGTCCGGGAATCCCCAGCCAGGGGGTCCTCCGGCCGGAGGGAACGTGAGCGAGACACGACCGCGCCTCGCCGCGGAAGCGCTCAGGAAGAGCTACCGGGGGCGCACCGTCGTCGACGGCGTCTCCATCGAGGTGAACGGAGGCGAGGTCGTCGGCCTCCTCGGGCCGAACGGAGCCGGGAAGACGACGACGTTCTCGATCGTCGTCGGCCTCGTCGAGCCCGACGACGGGCACGTCCTCCTCGACGGCGAGGAGATCACCGCCCTTCCGATGTTCCGCAGGGCCCGGCGCGGCGTCGGCTACCTCCCGCAGGAAGCGTCCGTCTTTCGCAGGATGACCGCGCTCCAGAATCTCGTGGCGATCCTCGAGACGCTGCCGCTCTCGCGGAACGAAAGGCTCGAGCGGGCGCACGAGCTGCTCGACCGTTTCAAGCTCTCTCACCTCTCCGCCTCGATCGCCGACACGCTCTCCGGCGGCGAGCGGCGGCGGCTCGAGATCGCGCGGGCCCTGACGCTCTCTCCGCGGTTCCTCCTCCTGGACGAGCCGTTCGCGGGGATCGACCCGATCACCGTCCTCGACCTGCAGCACGTCATCCGCGAGCTCGCCACGACCGGAATCGGCATCCTCATCACCGACCACAACGTCCGGGACACGCTCGCGATCGTCGACCGCGGCTACATCATCAACGCCGGCCGGATCTTCCGGACCGGCTCTCCCGTCTCGCTTTCCCAGGACCCCGAGGTGCGGCGCGTCTACCTCGGGGACCGCTTCCGGCTGGACTAGAATCGCGGAAGGAAGCGCGCCGTCCGGCGCGACCGGCTCACACAGTGGGACTCGAACAGAAGCTCTCCCTCAAGCTCTCGCAGCGGCTCGTCATGACGCCGACGCTGCAGCAGGCCATCAAGCTGCTGCAGATGACGCGTCTCGAGCTGCACGACGTCGTCAACCAGGAGATCGTGGAGAACCCGGTCCTGGAGGAGGACGAGGCCGTGGACGTCCCGGCGGGCACGGAGGCCGACGAGGCGGTCGCGGTGAGGGAAGGGGCCGAGGCGGCGGATGCGTCCGACCCGCGCGAGCGCCCCGCCGAGGGGACCGAGGCGGGGGACGCGGCCGCGCTGGCCTGGGACGACGCGGGAGGGGCCGCCGGAGAGGCCGCCCCGCCACCTCCGGCGGTCGGGACGGCGGAAGCCGAGATCCCGGCGGAGCCGACGCAGGAGTCGTTCGAGGCGATCGACCTCGAGGCCTACTTCGGCGACTACCTCGAGGGGAGCGCGTCGACCGCACCGCGCATGGACGAGGAAGGCGAGGAGTATTCGCTCGAGAACCGGGCGGAGGCCCCGCCGGGCCTCGACGCCCATCTCGCCGAACAGCTCGGAGTCTCCGAAGCGACGCCCACGGTCCGGGCCGCCTGCGAGTACCTCATCGGGAACCTCGACGCGGACGGCTACCTGAGGCTTCCTCTCGACGAGGTCGCCGGCGCGATCCCGTGCTCGGAAGCCGAGGCGGCCGAGGCCCTCGGGCTCCTTCAGTCGTTCGACCCGCTCGGAGTCGGGGCGCGCAGCCTCGCCGAGTGCCTGCTGATCCAGGCCCGCGCCGAGGGCCTCGCGACCCCTCTCCTCGAGGACCTCGTCACGAACAGGCTCCACGACCTCGCGACGAAGGCGGTCCCGGTCCTCGCGCGCCAGATGAACGTGTCGGCCGAGGAGCTGCAGCAGGCGATCGACGTCCTCAAGCGCCTCGACCCGAAGCCCGGCCGGCGGTACGACTCGACCCGGACGATCTACGTCGAGCCCGACGTCCAGGTGGTGAAGGTCGACGACGACTACGTCGTCCTGTTCAACGACGACGGCCTGCCCCGGCTCCGCGTGTCGCCGTTCTACCGGCGCCTCCTCTCCTCGAGCAACGGGCCGCTCGACGGGGAGGGGCGGAGCTACCTCCGCGAGAAGATGAGGGCAGCCCAGTGGCTCATGAAGAGCCTCGACCAGCGGAAGCGGACGATCGTCCGCGTCGCCGAGTCGATCGTACGGAAGCAGCGCGACTACCTCGAGTGGGGCGTCGCGCACCTCAAGCCGCTGATCCTCCGCGACGTCGCCGACGACATCGGCATGCACGAGTCGACCGTCTCCCGGGTCGTCTCAAACAAGTGGATGGCGACCCCGAGAGGCCTGCTTCCGATGAAGTTCTTCTTCCACTCGGCGATCAGCTCCTCGGCGGGCGAGGACGTCTCCTCGCTCGCCGTAAAGGGGAAGATCAAGGCGCTGGTCGACGCCGAGGACGCGTCGCAGCCGCTCTCCGACGCGCGCCTCTCCGAGCTCCTCGCGCGCGAGGGGATCCGCATCGCCCGCCGGACGGTGGCGAAGTACCGCGAGGAGCTGCACATTCCCTCCAGCTCGATACGGAAAGTGGAGCGCGGGCCGGCCGGGTCGCCGGAATGAGGCCCGACGCCTGATGACCATCGAGGAGGCACGATGAAAATCGAAGTCACCGCCCGGCGTCTCACCGTCGACGCGAAGACGAAGGACACGATCGCCAAGCGCCTCGAGAAGCTCTCGAAGGTCCTCCCGCGGGAGGCGGAGGCGAAGGTCGTCGTCCGCCTCGAGAAGCGCGGGGTGCTCGTCGAGGTGACGATCACCGCGCGCCAGCGGACGTGGGCGGCCGAGGCGGTCGCCGCAGACCAGCTGACGGCCGCGCAGAGCGCGCTCGAGCGGGTCGAGGCGCAGGCGAAGAAGACGAAGGCCCGGGTCAAGGACGAGAAGAAGCACACGACGTCCGGCGTGCGGAGCCCGGAGGTCTCGCTCCCCGTCGAGAAGGCGCCCGCTCCTCGCGAGAAGGCCCCCCGGGCCGAGAGCTACGAGGCGCGGCGGATGTTCGACGAGGACGCCCTCCACGCCTTCGACCGCAGCAAGCGCGAGGTCCTCGTCTACAGGGATCCGTCCGACGAGCAGCTCCGCGTCCTCTACCGCCGAAAGGACGGCGCCGTCGTCATCCTGACGCCGCGCTAGGCGCTCGATGCTCCCGACCCCCCCGGAGACGAAGCCGCACGTCCGCGCGGCCGACCTCGAGTCGCCCGCCCTGGCGCCGCTCGGGCTCAAGCTCGTCTCCGGGCGGGCCGGGCTGGACCGGCCGATCGAGTGGCCCCGGGTCCAGAAGCCGGGACTCGCGATCGCCGGGTTCCTGCCGTACGTGAGGGCGCAGAGGGTGCAGATCCTGGGGGAGAGCGAGTTCGACTACCTGAAGACGCTCTCGCCCAGGGTCGTGAAGCAGCGGTTCGACGCGTTCACCTCGCTCGGAATGTCGTGCGTCGTCGTCACGAAGGGGATCCGGCCGCCCGCCGTCCTCCGCCGATTCTGCCAGGAGCGGGACGTCCCGCTCTTCGCGACGCCGCGGCTGACGAGCACGGTGATCGAGGGGCTCACGGCGTTCCTCGAGGAGTCGCTCGCGCCGCGCGTGACGCTTCACGGCGTCCTCGTGGAGGTGGGTGGGCTCGGTACGCTCCTGCTCGGCGACTCCGGCGTCGGCAAGAGCGAGTGCGCCCTGGCCCTCGTCCAGCGCGGTCATCGGCTCGTCGCGGACGACCTCGTCGTCGTCAAGAGGTTCCACAACGACGCCCTCGTCGGCTCGTCGGCGGGCGTCATCCGCCACCACATGGAGCTGCGGGGGCTCGGCATCGTGAACGTCCCGCTCCTCTTCGGAGTCGCCGCGGTCCTCGAGAAGCACACGGTCGAGCTCGTGATCCGCCTCTCGCACTGGGTCGAGGGGGTCGAGTACGACCGTCTCGGCCTCGACGAGGAGTCCGAGACGATCCTCGGCGTGCCGGTCCCCCTCGTCCGGATGCCTGTGGCGACCGGGAGGGACGTCGCGCTCCTCGTCGAGATCGCCGCCCGGAACCACCTCCTGAAGAGGAGGGGCTACAACGCGGCGCGCGAGATGGCGGACCGGGTCCACGAAGAGATCGCCCGCCGGACCGGTTCGACCGACAGGGAGCGCCGGCGCGGCCGCGGGCGGCCTCGCCACGGGGGTGGCGCGTGACGGGCGCGCGGGACGACCAGCGTCTCCTCGTCGTGACCGGGCTCTCCGGCTCGGGAAAGTCGTACGCGGCGCGGGCCCTCGAGGACATCGGCTACAACACCATCGACAACCTCCCGCTCGCGCTCCTCCGGAGCTTCGTCGAGGAGGCGGCCCGCGGGACGGGCGGTCCCGGCCGCAACGCGGTCGTCCTCGACGTGAGGAACCCCGGATTCGCCGAGGCGTTCCCGCCCCTCCTCGACTCCTTGCGGCCGATCCTCCCGGTCACGGTCGTCTTTCTCGAGGCCGACGAGCCGACCATCTTTCGGCGCTTCTCGGAGACCCGCCGTCCGCATCCGCTCGCGCTGGACCGGACGCTGCCCGAGGCGATGGCGACGGAGCGGAAGCTCCTGGCCGAGGTGAAGGGGAAGGCCGACCTCGTTCTCGACACGACGGCCATGACCGTCCACGAGCTCCGGTCGGTCCTCGCCGAGCATTTCCGGTCCCCCGGTGACCCCGGCGTCCTCGCCGTATCGATCCTCTCATTCGGGTTCAAGCACGGGGTCCCGCCCTCGATCGACCTCTGTTTCGACGTGAGGTTCCTCGCGAACCCGCACTTCGTGCCCGAGCTCCGGCACCGGACCGGGCGCGACCCGAACGTCGCCCGATTCATCGAGGAGGGGACCGCCACGGGCCCGTTCTACGGCCGGCTCCTCGACTTCCTCCTCTTCTGCCTTCCGAACTATCGGCGCGAGAACCGGGCCTACCTGACGATCGGCGTCGGGTGCACGGGAGGCCGCCACCGCTCCGTCTACGTCGCGGAGCGCCTCGGCCGCGACCTCGCCGCGGCCGGGTACCCCGTCCGCGTCTCGCATCGCGACGACAACCGGGAAGGACCATGAAGAACCCCGAAGCCTCCGTCGCCGGCGCTGAAGACTCCGTCGGCATCCTCCTCCTTTCCCATGGCCCGCTGGCCGACGCGCTGCGCGAGACCGTCCAGGTCCTGGAGCCGCAGCCGGGCGAGCCGCTGGGCGCCCTCTCGCTCGCCTGGGACGAAGCGCCGGAGCACGCGAGCGAGCGACTCCAGCGGGCAATCGCCGACGCCGACCGCGGGCGCGGCGTCGTGCTGCTGACCGACATGTTCGGCGGGACGCCCTCGAACCTGGCGCTCGCGTTCCTCCAGAAGGGGCGCGTCGAGATCGTGACCGGGGTGAACCTGCCGATGGTGGTGAAGGCGCGGGCCCTCGCGCGGGAGGGGAAGGAGCCGGGCGAGATGGCGCGGACCCTCGTGGAGAAGGGGCGGCGCTCCATAGTCGCCGCAGGCGAG
>ERZ795054.3636-NODE-3636-length-11915-cov-4.158516_pt1 | contig 11915 bp, 9 predicted proteins | sample MGYA00375138_ERZ795054 | MGnify/ENA primary metagenome ERZ795054 (study PRJEB30183, sample SAMN05720215) | anaerobic digester metagenome | isolation source: active sludge of municipal wastewater-treating anaerobic digesters | place: USA | collected 2014-12-23 ...
GGCGCGAGTTCTATCAGGCGATCCTGTACCACTTCCCGTACGTTCTAAAAACCGCGTTCAACCCGGGGTTACGCAACATACCATGGCGCGACGCTCCTAACGAGCTGCAAGCCTGGCAGCAGGGTCTCACCGGTTACCCGGTGGTGGATGCCGCCATGCGCCAGCTGCGTGCCACGGGCTGGATGCATAACCGCGCGCGCATGATCACTGCCTCCTTCCTTGTTAAGGACCTGTTGATCAATTGGCAGGAGGGTGAACGCTGGTTCATGCAGCAACTGGTCGATGGCGACCCGGCTGCCAATAACGGCGGCTGGCAATGGACGGCCGGAACCGGAACCGATGCCGCGCCTTACTTCAGGATCTTCAATCCCGTATTACAGGGCAGGAAGTTTGACCCGCTGGGTGTGTACGTGCGCCGCTGGGTGCCCGAACTCGCACGTGTTTCTGACCAATATATCCATTCACCCTGGGAGATGAGCCCGTTGGAACAGACCGCTGTGAACGTTTTCATTGGTAGGGATTACCCGCAGCCGATCGTGGACCACGCCAGCGCGAGAGATCGCACATTGAAGGCTTACAAGGGAGGGTAATACCAGCTGGTAATCTCAACTACCCAGGCAACAGAAATCCAATCTATACCAATTCTACACCCCGCAGCGCGGGGTTTTTCATAGAATCTCATTACCCAGACAAATACTTGCCGGGGTAATCAATGAGTTGGAGAATCTTATGAAAAAAATGATCTTATTTCTTGGTACATTATTGATCATCATCAGCCTGGCGGCATGTTCATCACTTACCGCTGCCCCAGTTGAAACCGAGGCGACCACTGCCTCGAATAGCGCTGAGCCGACCACGACCACTACCACAATCAACGGTGAGATCACCCAGGTGGAAGCCACACAACCCGCCCCGGCCATCCTGGCGGAAAACCACGAACTGGCTGAGGATTACACATGGGACACGGCTGGTGAGGTACAGATCATCCTGGATGGCAGCAGCGCCAACGCAAGCAGCGACGGGGTGGGGGTTACCGACAGCACGGTCACGATCAGCCGAGCCGGCACCTATCGGTTGAGCGGCAGCCTTGAAGACGGTCAGGTGATCGTGGATACCCAAGAGATTGAGACTGTGCGACTGATCCTGGATGGGGTGAAGATCACCAGTGCCACCAGCGCTCCGATCTTTATCGCCAATGCAGAAAAGGTGATCATCATCCTGGCGGATAACAGCCAAAACAGCCTCACCGACGCCTCAACCTACACAAACATCGATGTTGAGGAAAATGAACCCGATGCTGCCCTGTTCAGCAAGACGAATCTGACCATCTACGGCGGCGGGGAATTGACCGTGAACGCCAATTATAAGGATGGCATCACCAGCAAGGATGGTCTGCTCATCGCCGGGGCTACGATCACGGTCAAAGCGGTAGATGACGGCATCCGCGGCAAGGATTACCTGGTCATTAAGGACGGAAACATTGTCGTTACCGCGTTCGGGGATGGGTTGAAATCCGATGAAGAGGATGACACCTCCCTCGGGTACATCCAGATCGAAGATGGGAACTTCGAGATCACCTCCGGTGGAGACGCCATCGCCGCCCAAACCAATGTAATGATCAACAATGGTGCGTTTAAACTTGCCTCAAGTGGAGGAAACAACGAGGTTGTCGATGCAACCTTATCTGCTAAGGGAATCAAGGGACTGGTCAGTGTTGTGATCAATGATGGCACCTTCACCATCAACGCCGCAGACGATGGTATTCATTCCAATGGCGACATCATCCTCAACAACGGAATAATGTCCATCACGACCGGCGACGATGGTATGCACGCAGACACCAGTCTGACCATCAATGGCGGGGAGATCACGATCGAAGATAGCTACGAAGGTATTGAAAGCGAATTGATCACGGTCAACGCCGGTAACCTGCACATCAGATCCATTGACGACGGTATCAATGTGTCGTCGGGTGTGGATGGGTCCGGCATGGGCACCGGTTTCTTCACTCCAGGACAGGGGCAGCCGCCGCAACCCGGTGGTCAACCCGGAGCGAGACCCGAGGGCAGATTTGGACAGGACACGTTCACCAATACAGGAAATGACGCGCTCCACATCAACGGCGGTTACATCTACGTGAACGCGGCAGGTGATGGGATCGACGTGAATGGTGCCGTGGAGATGACCGATGGAGTAGTGCTGGTGATGGGTCCTGTCGAGAATATGAACGGCGCGCTGGATTACATGAGCACCTTCAACATTTCAGGCGGAATCCTCGTTGCAGCAGGGAGCGCAGGAATGTCGATGGGATTGAGTGAAACCTCCACCCAGAATTCGCTGCTGCTCAACTTTGACCAGGTGCTTCCCGCTGTCACTTCCATCCATATTGAAGACGTGAATGGCAATCCAATCCTGACCTTTATCCCGGAGAAGGAATTTCAATCCGTCGTCTTTTCATCCCCTCAACTGGAAAGCGGGGTCGAATACACCATGTCAGTGGGTGGTGAAACAACTGGCAAGATCGTGGATGGACTGGCCAATCCAGCGGATTACTCCGCTGGCAGCCAGTACACCAGTTTCGCCGTCAACTCCATCCTCACCTCCATTGGCAACACATATGGTCATGGGCTGGGCGGAGGCCCTCGTCCTTGACTTAATGTTGGCGGGAAGCCTGAGGCTTTCCGCCAATCATTTAATTAATAACTATACAAATAATAAACCACCCGCATAAACACTGAGGTTACCATGAAATTAACGCAGCCAAACAAGCGGATGGAGTTGAAATGAGCAACCTGAACATACAATTGACTTTCAATCAATCGCAAGCAAACGGCGGAGATATGTGGGTTGATTATCACCTGAATGATGCACAACCGCCATCGTTCACAAACATTAAAGAGATTCTGAAACCATACCAGTCCATCACCCTCGCGGAGATGGATGCTGTAAAGCTGTTGAATCGGGTGGATTACAAGTACGTGATGCCGATCTACACACTGCAAAACACCCTGGCAGCCTTGTCCGGTGAGTATCGTGTCCTGGTCGTTAATGGAACACCTTTCAATCATTATCGCACCCTTTACTTTGATACCCCTGACTTTGCCTTTTTCAACATGCATGTCAATGGTCAGGCTGAGCGTTATAAGGTGCGCTCGAGGGAGTATCTCGATTCTCATCTCACTTACTTTGAGGTGAAACACCGAACACGTAAAGACCGCACAATAAAAAAACGCCTGCCCACGCAGCAGGCACTGCAGTGCGTAACAATCGCTGCCAGCGAGTGGCTTGACCAGGTCATGCCGTACGAGAACGAAGAACTGGAACCCAAGATATGGAACACCTTCACGCGCATCACACTGGTAAACGTGGAACGCTGTGAGAGATTGACCATTGACCTTGATATTGCCTTTTACAATGAAAATCGTCTCTCCTTGTTGGAGGGAATTGCGGTCGCGGAGATCAAAATGGATGACCACGATCATTTTTCACCGTTCAAACGGCTGATGCGTGATCAACACATCCCATACACCGGTTTTAGTAAATACTGTATGGGAACTTCATTGCTATACGACCGTGTAAAAAAGAATGCATTAAAGCAGCGCACATTATTGATCAAAAAGATCTCCAAAGGAGCAAATCATGTCTGATTTTTCGAATTTATTGTTGAGTTTTTCGTTCAACCTTGTTATCGCAATCATCCTTGTACGATTTATTTACTATCCTTCCACACACAGCAAGCGTTATGTACTCACCTTTCTGGCATTCAATAGCGTGATTTTTTTTGTTTTATATTTTATGAACAGCATTGGGATCAGTCTTGGCGTGGGATTCGGCCTTTTCGCCATCTTCACCATTCTGCGCTACCGGACCGACCCGTTGCCAGTGCGGGAAATGACCTACCTGTTCATCATCGTAGCGCTACCTGTGATGAACACTGCCAGCGCGGATGGTGCCAGCTGGCCACAATTGATCACAGCCAACCTGTCGATCCTTGCACTCATGTTCATCCTGGAAAGGGGTTGGGGGTTTAAATACGACGCCACAAAACGCATTATTTACGAAAAGATTGAACTGGTTCGTCCTGACCGCATGGAAGAATTGCTGGCTGACTTAAAAGACCGCACCGGATTGGATATCAAACGGGTCAGTGTTGGAAAGATCAATTTTCTAAAAGATACCGCGGAATTGACACTCTACTACGATGGAGGTTCGACGGAAAGCTGTAATGGACACGATCAACCTGTAATAATCGCCTACAACAGCGCTGATCTGGATGACTGAACAGGAAGGGGTCAATTGTATTGGTTTCACAGGATGCTGCCATCATTTTCTCTCCTCCTTTTACACCGAAGCAGGATGGGGTGGACTCCCATCCTGCTTCAGCACATCGAAATCGTCATGGAATGGATATAATGGGATCATGACAAGAAAAATACTTGTGGTGGATGACACCCGCAACGTGTTAACAATGATCAATGATTTTCTGATCAGCCAGGATTATGAAGTGTACACAGCGATGGATGGCAGAGAAGCTCTGGACGTCTATCGCTCTGTAAATCCGGACCTGATCCTGTTGGACATTATGATGCCCAATATGGATGGTTACCAGTTCATCACGCAGCTGCGCAAGGAATCAGACACGCCTATCATCATGATCACGGCCAAACAACAGGAAGCGGAGATCATCAAGGGTTTTGACCTTGGGGCTGATGATTACATCACCAAACCATTCCGGTTGCGCGAACTACTTGTGAGGATGCGAGCGGTACTGCGACGAGCAGCCCCCCTTGACGAAGATCGGCCAGGTCTGACCATCGGGGATATAGAACTTGATTTCAACCGCCATTTGGTCACCAAACATGGCGTTCCCATCGAACTCACCCCCCTCGAGTTTCACGTCCTTGAAATGTTGATGCGCTCGGCCGGAAAGGTCATCAAACGGACCGACCTTTGCATTGGGTTGATGGAAAACGGCTACACAGGCTCTGAAGCCACATTAAAGATCCACATCCGAAACCTGCGTTTAAAGCTTAATGATGACCCGGAGCAACCGAAATACATAGAAACCGTTTTTGGGATCGGCTATCGTTTCATGGGGGAGGCCGCGTGAAGCGTTCTCTAAAAGCCAAGTTCATTCTCTCCTTTCTGGCGGTGGCACTGATCACGGTCAGCGTGGTTTCAGTGCTGATCCGATTAACTTCGGGTCAATCGCTCATGAACCTGGTGGTGGAACAACAGACGGCAGATCTCAAGATCGCAGCCCAGGGGTACTACAGCGCTTATTCCACGATGGATGGTTTTTTTGAGTACTACCTCATCAATGACGCTGTTTTTAACCGGCCAATGATGGGTGACATGCATGACATGCGCGGATTGAATGGCATGGTCGATGGAGATCTAAAAGCGCTAATCCCCTTCGCCGGGTACAACATCGGTGATGATGTTCCGCGTGACCTGCTGAAACAGGCGGTTGAGGTAGAGGTAGACGGAAAAACCGTCGCCTGGATCCTGCCGGATAACAAGTATCAATTTGCGTTGAACGCAGAAGAGCAGTTATTCCTGCGGCGCACCAACCTGGCCATCGGGCTGGCTGCCCTTGCTGGTGTGGTGGCCGCGGTGATCATGGGGTATTTACTCGCCGGCAGGCTGATCAGGCCGATCCGTCTCCTTTCAACCGCTTCCAAACGGCTGGCCGCGGGAGATCTGCAACAACAAGTGCCAGTGACCTCGCATGACGAACTGGGTCAATTGACTGAAACCTTTAATATGATGAGCGCTGAGCTTTTCGAAGCAGACCAGAAGCGAAAACGCCTCACCGCGGATATCACGCACGACCTGAGCACTCCGCTGCAGATCATTTCCGGTTATATCGAGATGCTGGAAAGCGGCGATGTATCACTCACCCCGGAACGGATCGAGGTGATCAAAGCAGAGATCGAGCATTTACGCCGCCTGGTGGGTGACATGACCACACTTACGCAGGCAGAATCAGGCGCACTGGAATTACTACTCCAGCCCACTGACCCCTCCTCAATTCTGGAACATGTGGCGCGAATTTATCAACCGATCGTTGAACAAAAAGGGATCAACCTGAAGCTGGATATAAAACAAGGACTCCCATTCATTAAAGTGGATGAAGGACGCCTCATCCAGGTACTGAAGAACCTGGTGGACAACGCTCTCCGTTACACGTCAGCGGGCGGGACGATCCGCTTGAGTGCAGCAACCGGTGAGGTGGTAAGCCTCATCGTACAGGATAGCGGTGAGGGAATTGACCACCAGGATCTGCCGTACGTGTTTGACCGCTTCTATCGCGCTGATAAGAACCGTTCCGGTGCCAGCGGCAAGATGTGTCTCGGGCTGGCCATTTGCAAGGCGCTGGTGTATGCCCAGGGTGGATCGATCGCGGTGGATTCAGCCGGAAAAGGTCAGGGAACCACATTTGTGATCAATTTTCCTCCCGTATAACGACTTTTTCCTGTATCATACAAGGTGAGAAGCACGCGACTGGAAGAATTCTTAATCCGGATTTGCGAATCTTTGCAGATAGAGGTTTCCACATGAAGATCGAACGCATCCATTTTGCCGGTTGGGAGGATTGTGTCCAACTCACCCACGGGGACATGACCCTTATCGTAACCACCGCGGTCGGCCCGCGCATCATCTACTGCGCATTGAAAGACAAAGGGAATCTGTTTTACGTGAATTATGACCAGGCTGGTTCCAGCGGAGGGGAGGAATGGAAGACCTACGGCGGTCACCGCTTTTGGTGCGCGCCGGAAGACCTGGATTTCACTTACGCTCCTGACAATGCCCCAGTTCAAGTAATCGAAAGCGGCCACGGCGTGCGTTTAACCGCGCCGGTTGAAAAAAGCGGCGTCATGAAAACGATCGAGATCTCACCTGTAGTAGGGCAGAACCGGGTCAGGCTGGAGCACATAGTGCAGAACATGGGCCGCCAGACGCTGCGCCTGGCACCCTGGGCGTTGAGCGTGATGTGTACGGGTGGAGTTGCCGTTATTCCGCACAACCTGGAACGGCCGCATGATTTGCTGCCCACGCATTCACTAAGCCTGTGGGGTACACCGATCCGGGCGATCCGCGCTGGCAGTGGGGCAAACGTTACATTTTTCTCCGCCAGGATCCCGCTGCCACTAACGCCCAAAAAACCGGTTTACAGAACCCTTATGGCTGGGCAGGATACGCTGTTCGGGATCAGTTCTTCATGAAGCGCTTCGCGTGGGATCCAACTGCGCTTTACCCTGATTTCAATTGCAATTTTGAAGTCTACACCAATCCGGATATCCTGGAACTGGAAAGCCTGGCTCCCCTGGTGGAGTTACCGCCCGGAAAAACGGTGACGCATTGGGAGGAATGGACAGTATTCGACGGGATTCCGATACCACAGTCCGAGGAGGACGTGGATCGGACGATCCTTCCCCTGGTATAAAAATCCGATAGAAAAAGACACCCGATCAGGGTGTCTTTTGATTTCAGTACTTGACTTCGATCACCTTTTGCAGGTCAACACCGAGGCGGCCTGTCTTAATAAGCAACAGACCGCTGTCAGTGTAAAACCAGCCGCTCTCTTGTGTTTCCCAGTCTGCCTGGCTGGCTGCCCGCTGCAGGGTTTCGCCATTGTGAGTGATCTTTTTTGGTTGGGCGGGTTTTTCCAGCAGGAGCTGTAAGTGAGTATCACGCTCCGTTAACGCACCTTCATAGTCGCCGGCAGCGGCTTCCACCGTCACAATAACCTTTTTCCCGTCCTGCTGTTGAGAGATCTTGGTCGTGCGCACCGCGCCGCCCTGGTAGGCGATGCTTGTCCCATCATCCTCATATAACGTGAAGGTCGATGGCTCCTGGCTGGCCACGATCCTCAAGATGAGCTCATCCCGGGGCGTCCCATCTTTGCGTAATCCCATGATGTTCATCGTTTGATCATCCACATGCATCAAAGGTATGATCGACCCAGCGCGCTGGAATAGAGGCGACTGATAAAGGTCTTCTCGAATCAGCGGGTATTTCTTGAACCATTCACCTTTGCTGCTGTACCACTCGAAGGTGTGGAAATCCACCCATTCCCCGGCAGGCAAGTAAACATCCATGAATTCTTGGAATAATGTGGCTGAAAAACCTGCCAGCAGATCAGGCCCGATCATCTTTTGCGCGCCGAGCTCCCTTACGTTCTCATCCTGCTGGTAGTAATACACCAATGGGGCAAATAATGGCTCTCCGTACAGGTAAGCGCGGTGTGCCAGCGAGTAATAATAAGGGCTCAAGGCGTAACGCAAACGCACATTGGCCAGGTTGCTGTCCTTGTCCCCGATGCGATCGGGGGCGGTTTCCTGGCAGTTGCACAGGTTGTTGGTGTGCGGCCGCACAGGTACATCCAGCAGGGAGCCTGCCGCCAGCCACGGTGTATAAATGTTGTCGAGCCCGCCCACCACGTTGCCGCGGTAAAATCCGCCAATATCTGAACCAAAGTAATCCATGCCCGAAAGTGACATCTGCCCCTGTACCTGTAAGTGCGCTGCCACGCTTTCCAGGTTGGAGCCGATATCCCCGGACCACATGCTCACCCCAAACCGCTGGCTGCCGGGTGAACCGGAGCGCGAAAGGATGAACGGCCGCTGCGTGACGCCATTTCGCTGGTAACCGTCAAATATACTTTTGCTCCAGAAAAAGTTATACAGGTTGTGTATGTCAAACTGGTTGTGTTGCGTGGTGTACGCGTCCGGGATCCCGTGATACCAGGAGACCGCGTCGAACAATTCCGGCTCGCCCAGGTCGGTCCAGTGAGCGATCACCCCCATATCCACCAGGGGCTGCCTCTTCTCATCGTGCCAGTACACAGCGGCGTCCGGGTTGGTCCAATCCAGCATACCGCCGATCCCCCACCAGGGGTTTGATTCCAGGTATACCGGATCACCACCCTCTTTATCTGTCACGAGGTAGCCCTTTTCAGACAGCGCGGCGTGTTCAGGCAATCCAGCGCTGATGTAAGGCTCTTCAATGGTCATGATCCCCACGCCATCCGCGGCATACCTGGCGATGCGCCCGGCTGAATCCGGGAAGTTGACCGTGTCCCAGTTCAATCCGCCCATGGCGCTGTCCTCCGAATCAGAGGTGATGCCGCCAAACCAGAGCAGATCCAGCACCATGCCATCCACTGGGAAGTTGTTCGCGCGCAGGCTTGCCAGTTTATCCTCCAGTTCCGCCCAGTTGTCGTAACCATATTCAGACACCCATAATCCGAACATCTTTTTGGGTGGCACCGGCGGAGTACCGGTCAATGCCATGTAACTTTGGCGTAGTTCCGGCAGATCAGCGCCGGTGATCAGGTAGAAACGCACCGCGTCGCCCGCCACATTGATATCCCACGGTTCTTTGCGGAAGTTCCAGGTCTGCGCGGCCTGATTATCGAGGAAGAGCGCGTAGTTGCGGGCTCCAGTGCCCAGGAAGTAGGCGATCGAGAACTGCGCGTTGCCTACCATGCCGCCGCTGAACGGCACCATGGCGTTGCCCTGATCCACACCTGGCACGCGCACCCTGCCAAACCAGTTGCCGTCGGTCTTTCCCGGTTCGATGAACTGCTCTCCCAAACCGTAAATATCCGTGATATCCGGAGACGTGATCGCGAGGTGTTTACGGTAGCCCTCCATATCCGCGGGGCAGATGGAGGCAAATTGCCACTCCGGTTCCTGCCTTGTATCCACCCCGAACAAGCACAGGTCGGCATCCACGGTCACCCGTAATGCCTCGGTCACCAGGCTGCCATCCGGCTCGATAGTAAAGAGCTGGGGACCTGAGTACGTAGTCTTGAACACCATGGGGGAGGTCCAAAGCGGTTGACTGAGATCGTGCTCCGATCCCTTTACGGCGAATTCTCCATGCAGCATTCCGTCCTCAAGAAATTCCAGGATCAGGCAGAAGTCCTGACGGCAGTAGCGCGCCCGCGTGCCGTCGGTGTAGACCTCCGGCTGCAGCCCAGATGGCGCGTTGATCGGCTGCAGAGAATTGGGGAGCGGTGTATTCTTCGCTTCAACTGGAACCTGCGGTTCAGCAGTTTGTCGGCAGCCTGCTAATGACAGGGTGATGAATACCGCTAATAACACAAATCGGGTGAATCTTTTCATGGCACCCTCATTTCCTTTTTTGATAATCAAATTCCGGAGATCACCCCGGGATGATCCTCCTGCTTTCAACAAGTAAACGAATCATCCGATCTGCCCGCCGGCAGGATGGATATAGGCTTCATCCACCTCGGCGTCCCTTGCTTTTTGCGGTTTAGCTGCTAACAGATCATCGAACAAGGGCAATCCTCCGTTCGAAACAGCATTCTCCGCGTAAAGGAACATGGCCGCGGACCAGGCCTGGTGAGCGTATCCCATCGGATGCCCGGTCTCGCCGTGCATCCACTCGTTAAATTCCCATGGTTCACGCGAGCCCTGGTTATTGGCTTCCGCCAGCCTTGCCAGCAGGTGTTCCGCCTCCGCCTGCCAGCCGCGCCGCACAAGAGCAGCGATGTGAAAACCACCCACCATCGGCCAAATACCGCCGTTGTGATATTGGTGAGGCAGGTTCAGGTTGCGGCTTCGATAATATTCACGCCACGAGGGTTCACCAGGGTAAATGGGCGGATGGATCGCCTTGGTGGGGTATGGCTCGGCCATCCCTACCTGCTTCATGTATTGCAAAATATGCTCCGAGCGGTGCCCGTCCGCTACTCCGCTTAGGATGCTCAACATGTTCCCCAGACTGTCGCACCAGTCGCCATATTCACGGAACGCCACCCAGGGCAGGTAGTATGGCCGGCTGGAGATCGTGCCAATATTGTAGTAAAGCATGAACCATTCCAGGCGGATGGCTTTAAGCTTTTCAAGGTGTTCGGCAAAATGCGCGGCTACCCAGCAGCGGTCGATCCAAAAGAGCAGGTTCAAGCGTTCATGAATCGACTCCGCGCTGGCATGACAGGGCAAGTCAGTAACCAGGTCCGCCATCTCCTGCTTGAGTTCCTCGTAGGCCAATGTTGCCGCGTAAAAAAGAACATTGTCATAAAGCGTGTTATAACGTACCGCGATCAGGTCCATCCAATTGCCGGCTTCAGGAATCTCCAGCAGCCCGCACTCGTTCATGTCCTGGTATTGAAGCCAGTTGAGCGCGCTGGTAATGTGGTGCCAATTGTGTATCAGCGCCTGTTTATTCCCCGTATGGCGATACAGAGCATATTGACCCAGGATATACCAGAGGTTGACGTCACTGGCCCCGGCGTTTTCTGTGCTGATCATACCGGACTCCGGATTCAGGTTGAGGGGCAGCAAACCCCAGCAGGATTGCGCCTCGCCGATCGTATCGAGCGAGGTTCTGCCGGCGTTGATCAGGTCAGGGTCACCGCTTGCGATAGCACCTAATAATGTAATAGCGCTGTCGCGCCCCCAGATCTGCGGGTAACCCGCCGGGTCTGCAGAAGCCCTAAAACCAAAGGGGGTAACGCAATGATGCAGGATATCCATGGCACGTTTACGTGCTTCGGTAATCCGATTTTTCTCATTTTGGTTCATGCGTATCTCCTCATTCGATCATCCCTTTACCGCGCCACCCAGCATACCGCGGATGAAGTAACGCTGGAAAAGAATGTATACCAGCAGGATCGGACCGGCCACGATCAACGAACCGGCGGCCATCAGGGGGATGTTGGCGGAATAGCGCCCCTGGAAGAACGCCAGCCCTACCGGCAGGGTGCGCATGGTCTCTTTTTGCACCATCACCAGTGCCAGCAGGAATTCATTCCACGTCCACATAAAAATGAGCACCACCAGCGTGAGCACCGCCGGGCGCGCCAACGGCCACAGTATGCGCCATAACAACTGCCAGCGGTTGCATCCATCGATCGCCGCGGCGTCCACCAGTTCGCG
>ERZ795054.3639-NODE-3639-length-11905-cov-5.271055_pt1 | contig 11905 bp, 12 predicted proteins | sample MGYA00375138_ERZ795054 | MGnify/ENA primary metagenome ERZ795054 (study PRJEB30183, sample SAMN05720215) | anaerobic digester metagenome | isolation source: active sludge of municipal wastewater-treating anaerobic digesters | place: USA | collected 2014-12-23 ...
GATGGTGATGAGGTCCGAGATCCCCTGGACCCCCTGGCGCAGGACGTCGTCCGCGAAGCGGAAGGCGTCCAGGATGGGGGTGCGGCGCTCCACGACCTTCAGGAGGTGCTGGTTGGGTATGACGATGAGGGTGTCCACGGCCTGGCGGAGCTTCTCGATCCCCTCCTCCGCGATCCGGGCCTTGACCCTGCCCTCGAAATCGAAGGGCCGGGTGACGACCCCCACGGTGAGGGCCCCGGAGTCCCGGGCGATCTGGGCGATGACCGGGGCGGAGCCGGTGCCCGTCCCGCCGCCCATGCCGGCGGTCACGAAGACCATGTCCGCGCCCTTCACGGCCTGGGCGATGGCCTCCCGGTCCTCCAGGGCCGCCTTTTCCCCGATCTCGGGCTTGCCCCCGGCGCCCAGGCCGTGGGTGACCTTGGCCCCCAGGCCCAGCTTCACCTCCGCCAGGGACTTGCTCAGGGCCTGCAGGTCCGTGTTGGCGGCGATGAACTGGACGTTCTGGACGCCCGCCGCGATCATGCGGTTGACCGCGTTGGAGCCTCCGCCCCCCGCTCCTATGACCTTTATCACCGTCGGATTCGCCGACTTGTCGTCCACCAGTTCTACCGTCATGCTCCCCTCCCAGGTTCACGGCGTTCTTCGGTTCGATGCTCGTTGCGTTATGGGCGCGTTCCGGATTCCTCGTTCTAGAAAAACTCCTTGCGGACCCAGTCCAGGATGCGGCCCGCCAGCCCCGGTCCCTTCCGGTCGGCCGCAGGCCGGGCTTCCGGAGTCCGGGGCGCCGTGCGCTCGGCTCCCGCCAACACCAGGCCGACGGCGGTGGAATACAGGGGACTCCGGTATTCCTCAACCAGGCCCCCGACGGTGTAGGGGGAGCCGACCCGGGCGGGCAGGTCGAACACGGACGTGGCCAGCTCCGCCGCACCGGGCATCAGGGCTCCGCCCCCGGTCAGCACCACCCCGCCCTTCACGTGGCGGGAATACCCCATCTGCTCCACCCGGTCCCGGGCGATCCCGAAGATCTCCTCCATCCGGGGCTGGATGATGGAGGCGATCCGCTGCCGGGATACCTCCTGGGGAGGCCGGCCGCCGACACCGGGCACGATGACCGTCTCCTCGGGATCCACCAGGGGCAGGTAGCAGCAGCCGGACTGGAGCTTGATTTTCTCCGCCGCGTCCAGGGGGATGTTCAGCATGATGGACAGGTCGTTGGTGACCTGGATGCCCCCCGCGGGCACGACGTTCGTGTAGTACGGAGCGCCCTCGCTGTAGACCAGGGCGTCCGTGGTCCCCCCCCCCAGGTCCAGTAGGAGGCAGCCGAGCTCCCGCTCGTCCTGGGAGAGCACCGCCTTGGCGGCGGCCAGGCTCTGGAGAATCAAGGCTTCGGCCTTGAAGCCCGCGCGGTTCACGCAGCGCACCAGGTTCTGGGCGGTCGTGACGGATCCGGTGATGATGTGGACCTCCGCCTCCAGGCGGACTCCGATCATGTCCAGGGGATTGCGGATCCCCTTCTGGTCGTCCACGATGTAGGTCTGGGGAACCACGTGCAGGATCTCCCGGTCCATGGGGATGACCACGGCCCGGGCCGCTTCCAGGACCCGGTCCACGTCCGCCTGGGTGATCTCCCGGCCCTTGCCGGTGACGGCCACGACGCCCCGGGAGTTGATCCCCTCCACGTTGGCCCCGGCCACCCCCACCCAGCATTCCCGGACTTCCCGTCCCGACATGAGCTCCGCGGCCTCCACGGCCTGGGCCACGGACCGGAGGGTGGCCTCGATGTTCACGACCACCCCCCGGCGGAGGCCCGTGGACGGGGCGGTTCCGACTCCGGTGATCTCCAGGAGGCCGCTTTCGGCATATTCCCCGATAACGGCGCAGGTCTTCGACGTGCCGATATCGAGTCCGACGATCAGGTTCTCAGCCAGAAATTCCCTCCTTGACGCGGTAGACCACCGTGCCCGTCCGAAAATCGAGCTCCGAAATGGTCGGAGAAAGTCCCTGCCTCTCCACGACGTCGAGAACGAGGATAATAGAGCGCAGCAATTCCGCGTTCAAGACCGTGGGTGTCCGGACCGGAACGCGGTACTGCAGGGGATACAGGAGGAGTTCCAACTCTCCGTAGGGCCTCCGGACCAGGCGCAGCTCCGAAAAGGCCGAGAGCAGCTCCGGCCCGGCCTCCCGCAGGGCCTCCAGGGACCGCAGGACGGGAAGGAGGGTGTCCGGAAGGCGCACTCCGTAGCGGAACCCCTCGAAGCGGATCCCCGAGAGGATCGGAACCTCGCTGCCCGCCGGCAGGGCCCGAAAGGCGACCCCGTCCCGGTCCACACCCACCGGGACGGCCCGGCCGTCCACGGTCGCCAGGACCGCCGCCACGGCCTTCCGGTCCGTAACCGTCACCCGCAGCCCGTTCGGGAAGAGGCGGGAGACCTTGGCCTCCGCCACCTGGGGATGGGCCTGGATGTTGGCCGCGATGCGCGGGCAGTCCACGGTGGCCAGGTACTCGACCGCGTGGAGGGCCGCCCATTGCAGGACCTCCTCCCGTCCCAGGGTCGTGTCCCCGGAGATCTCCAGCCGGGAGATCTTCATGGCGGGGAACACCAGGAGGAGGGAGACCGCGGCCAGGGGCACCAGCCCGACGATGAGGCCCAGGAGGACCCTCCGGCCCGTCTCGCCGGCATCCGAGCCCCGGGGGGCCTTCCGGGACGCCGCGGTCCCGGCCCGTCGGACGTCGTACGCGGCCGCGTTACTCATGGGGCACCTCCGTGTCCGCCCGGGTTCCCGGGGCTCCCCGGGAAAGGTTGTAGAGAAGTCCGCAGGCCGCGGCGGCCTCCAGGAAGGACGAGCCGCCCGCGGAATAGAACGGAAGGGCGATCCCGGTGGCCGGAAGGGCGCCGGCGGCGACGGCTATGTTCACCAGGACCTGGATTCCCAGGCTTGTGGACAGTCCGAAGGCCAGGTAGGACCGGAAGCGGTCCTCGTTCCGGAAGGCCGTCCGGTAACCCCGCCACAGGAAGAAGCCCCAGAGCCCCAGGAAGGCCAGGACTCCCAGAAACCCCGCTTCCTCCGCGAAGGCGGAGAACACGAAGTCCGACTGGACCTCGGGTATGCTGGTCAGCTTCAGGGTTCCCAGGCCCAGCCCCTTGCCCCAGAAGCCCCCCGCCCGGATGGCCCGGAGGGATCCGTTCACCTGGTACCCCAGGGCGGTGGGTTCGTACCCGGGGTAGAGGAAACCGATGATCCTCCGGAGCCGGAAGTCGCTGGTCAGTACGGAGAGGGCCGTCAAGGGGAGGAGGATCGTCCCCAGGGCCGCGAAGAAGCGGACCGGGACTTCCGCCGCCCAGAACAGGGCCGCGGCCACGAGCACCAGGATCACCGCGGAGGAGAAGTCGTTCTGCAGGAAGATGAGCAGGGCGCCCAGGGAGGTGATCACCAGGGGCGGCAGGGCGGAGTTCACCACATCCCCGATCCGTTCGCTCTTCTTGGAGAAGATATGGGCCAGGTAGAGGACCAGGGCGATCCGGAAGATCTGGGAGGGCTGGAAGGTCCGGGAACCGATCCCGATCCAACGGGTGGCCCCGTTCCGGCTTACCCCGATGCCCGGGATGAAGGGCAGCACGAGGGCGGCCAGGGCCAGTAGGGTCAGGGGTTTCACCAGGGACTTGAGCCGTTCGGCGGGCAGGAAGGCGCAGGCCAGGAACACCATCAGGGCCAGGGGAGCGTACCCCAGCTGGCGCAACAGGAAGTGGGCGGCGGACATCTGCAGGGACAGGGCGTAGCCGTACGAGGCGGAGTAGAGCACCGCCAGGCCCGTGCCGAAGAGCAGGGCCGAGGCCGCGAGCAGGGACGTATCCCCTCCCCGACCCGTGTAGGTGCGTTCGACCTCGAAACCCGCGGACATCCCCGCCTCCTACTGAATCTTCAGGGTGGAGAGGGCTATGATCGCGAAGAGCCCTCCCAGGATCCAGAACCGAATGACCACCTGGGTCTCCTTCCACCCGCCCAGCTCGAAGTGGTGGTGGAGGGGCGCCATCTTGAACAACCGCTTTCCCTTGCTCAGCTTGAAGTACCCCACCTGCAGGATGACCGAGGCCTCCTCCAGGACGAAGACCCCTCCGATGATGAACAGGAGGATCTCCTTCTTCACGATCAGGGACAGGACCCCCAGGACGCCGCCCAGGGACAGGGAGCCCACGTCCCCCATGAAGACCTCCGCGGGGTGGCTGTTGAACCATAGGAAGCCCACGCAGGCTCCCATCAGGGCCAGGTTGAAGACCGTGAGCTCCCCGGCTCCCCGGACGAAGGGTATGGCCAAGTAGCTCGACCAGTCCGCCCGGCCGGTGATGTAGGTGATGATGGAGAAGGCCACCAGGGCCATGATGGTCAGGCCCGTGGCCAGGCCGTCCAGGCCGTCCGCCAGGTTCACCGCGTTGGACCAGCCCACGATGTAGACCACCGCCAGGGGATAGTAGAACAGCCCGAGGTCCACTACGGGGTTCTTGAAGAACGGGAGGTACAGCATCGTGGTGTGTTCCGTCCGGTTCACCGCCAGGAGGGCCACCACGGCGACCGCTACCAACCCTTGCAGGGCAAGCTTGAGCCGGGCGGAGATCCCGTCCGAGTTCTTCCGTTTGATCTTGAGCCAGTCGTCCAGGAAGCCGACGGCCCCGCAGCCCAGGAGGGCCAGCAGGCAGATCCAGGCGTACACGTTGTGGAGGTCGACCCAGAGCAGGACCGCGGCGGTCACGGACAGGATGATGAAGACCCCTCCCATGGTCGGGGTTCCGGTCTTGACCAGGTGGGTCTGGGGGCCATCGGTCCGGACGGACTGCCCGAACTTGAAGACCTTCAGGCGTTCGATGATGGCGGGACCGAAGAGGAAGGCGATCAGCAGGGCGGTCACCGCCGCGTAGGCGGACCGGAAGGTAAGGTACCGGAACACGTTCAACGCGGAGAAGTATTTTTCCAGCGGATAGATCCATTCCAGGAACACGGCTTACCCCCGTCTCAGTATGTCGGTCAGGCGCTCGAGCTCCATGCCCCGGGAGGCCTTGAGGAGCCAAAGATCGCCTTCCCGGGCGAGTTCGGCGGCCGCCCGGGCCAGTTCGTCGAAATCCTCCGTCTGGACCACGGGGCCTGAAAATCCGGCCTCCCGCGCGGCCCGGGCGGCTTCGACGGTCTCCGCGCCGAAGAACAGCAGGGCATCGGCCCGGGAGGAGCCCGCCCGACGGCCCAGGGCCCGGTGCTCGGCCCCGGATTCCGCTCCGAGTTCCAGCATCGATCCCAGGGCGTAGATTCTCCGTCCGGGCCAGGAAAGACCGTCGCAGAACTCCAGGGCCCGGGCGGCGGAATCCGGGTTGGAATTGTAGCAGTCCCGCAGTACGGTCACCTCTCCCCGGAAGATCTCGGACCTCCCGAAGAGGGCCTCGACCCCCTCGAGCCCCTCCCGGATCTCCCCGGGGCCGCAGCCCAGGGCGGCCGCCAGGGCGATCGCCGCCAGGGCGTCCAGGAGGTTGTGGGTCCCCGGCAGGGGGAAGGCGATCTCCGTTCCCCGGTAGCGAAGGATCCAGCCGTCCAGGCCCGCGTCCCGGAATCCCTCCAGACCCTCCAGGGTGCGGGGGCCGAAGGTCCGGAGCGGGACGGGAAGCCCCTCCGCCAGGAAGGAAAGGAACTCGTCGTCCTCCCAGGCGAAGGCCGCGCCGGAGATGCGGGAAAAAATCTTCCGTTTTTCCTCGGCGATGGCCCGCCGGCTGCCGAGAATTCCGATGTGGGCAGTCCCGATGTTCGTGACCAGGGCGTGCGAAGGCTCCCACACCCGGACCAGGGCGTCCATCTCCCCGGCGTGGTTGATCCCCATCTCGAAGACCCCCGCCTCGTGCTCCGGCCGAAGGAGGAACATCGCCTGGGGCAGGCCGATCTCGGAGTTGAGGTTCCCGGGATTCACCGCGGTCCGGTACTTCCGGGCCAGGATGCGGCCTAGGCACTCCTTGGTCGTGGTCTTGCCGCTGGATCCGGTGATCCCCACGCGCGTCAGGGACGGAAATCGCAGACGCCAGGCCCGGGCCGCCTCCTGCAGGGCCGCGAGGCTGTCCGGAACCAGGACGGCCGCCGCCCCGGCGCGGGCCAGGGCGGGGTCCAGGACGGCGGAACGGCGCTTCCACCCTTCATCCGAAGCCAGGATCAGGGTCGCGCCTGCGGCCAGGGCCGGAACGATGAAGTCGTGGCCGTCCGCCCGCTCCCCGGGCAGGGCCGCGAAGAGGGCCCCGGGGCGGACGGCCCGGGAATCCACCTCCACCGCGGAGACGACGGCGCCGGCATTCCCGGCAAGCCGCCCGCCCGCGGAGGCGGAAAGCCAGTCCGCCCGGAACAGGACGGACGCTTCCTCAGCCATCGATGCCGCTCCCGGGGCTTTCGATCCGGATGCGCAGGATGCCCTCCGGCCGGACCGGCGACAGGCCCAGGCTCTGCCGGGCGGCCTCGTCTACCCGGGACCGGGAGGACAGGACCGAGACGGCGGCCTGGAGCTTGCGGTTCTGCTCGATCCAGTCCTTCTGGAGGGCTTCCAACCTAAGGGCCTCCGCGCGGAGGGTCTGGAACCGGGCGGTCTGTCGCACCGTGGCCAGCAGGAGAAGGGGAACCGTAAGGATGGCGAATAAGGCAAGGACGCGCTTCACGATGATTGCTCTTCCTCTCTCCGGCCGCGGTATTTGTCCGGAGCCGGTCGTTCTGGATCCGCCCTTCGGGCGATCCGCAGTTTCGCGCTCCGGGAGGCGGGGTTGGCCGCCGTCTCCTCCGGTCCGGGCGCGATAGGCTTTCGGGTCAGGATCTCGAGGAGGGGACCCCTAGTCTTAGGTATCGGCGCGCCCGGCGCGCCCTTGAGGGCCGCGTCGGATTCCGACGCTTCGGGATCCGGGGTCCGGGCCAGGGATCGGAACAGGTTCTTCACGATCCTGTCCTCCAGCGAATGGAAGCTGATGACCCCCAGGAGCCCCCCGACCTCCAGCGATTCCGCCGCGTCCCGGAGGGCCCGTTCCGCCCGGCCCAGCTCGTCGTTCACCGCTATCCGGAGGGCCTGGAAGCACCGGGTCGCCGGATGGATGCGGCCGTGGCGGAACTTTCCCGGGACTGCCCGGGAAATCGTCTGTGCGAGGCGGCTGGACGTCGAAAAGGGATGCCCGCCCCGCTCCTCCACGATTACCCGGGCTATGCGCCCGGAAAACGGCTCTTCCCCGAAGTCCCGGAAGATCCTTTCCAGCTCCGTGCGGTCCAGCCCGTTCACGAGATCCGAGGCGGTCCTCCCAGTCGTGCTGTCCAGCCTCATGTCCAGCGGCTCATCGCCCTGGAGGCTGAACCCCCGCCCCGATTCCCGGAAATGGAACATGGACACGCCCAGGTCGAACAGGACGATCCCGGGACGCTCCTGTCTCCCCTCTTCCACCTCCTTCCGGAACTCTCCGAAAAACTCGTCGAAGTACATGCGCGCGAACCGGATCCTGTCGCCGTACGGCGCAAGCCGTTTCCGCGCCTTCGCCTGAATCACCTCGTCCGCGTCCACCCCCAGGTACCGCAGTTCGGGGTACCGGGAAAGGAAGGCCTCGGCGTGCCCTCCCTCCCCCAGGGTCGCGTCCACCATGAGCCCGTCCGGTCGGGGCGGGATCAGGCGGTCCAGCACCTCCGCAAGGAGGACCGGGACGTGGACGATGTCCACCCCTGCACCTAGAAGGTCAGCCCGCCGAGCTCCTCGGCGGCCGCCAGGAACTCCGACTCGTTGGCTTCCAGGTACTTCCTGTAGGCCTCGGCGTCCCAGATCTCGATGTACTTCGTGATCCCCAGGATCACGCAGTCCTTGGAAAGCCCCGCGAACTCCCGCAGGGCCTGGGGGATCGCGATGCGCCCCGCCTTGTCGATCTCCATTTCCTGGCTCGGGGCCAGGATCCGGCGCTGGATCAGGCGGGCGCGGGCATGGAAGAGGCTGGTCTGCTCGAGCAGCTTGGCGGAGAGGGCCCTCCACTGCTCGGGCGGAAAGAGCCAGAGGCAGGAATCGATCCCCTGGGTGACGACCAGAACGTTCCCCGGCAGCTCCCCACGGAGCTTCGCGGGCAGGGAGAGCCTGCCCTTTTCGTCCAGGGTGTTCCGGAACTCACCGGTGAGGAGTTCCATACCACTCTTTCCTATTATTTCCCACTATTTCCCACCTGATCCTATACTATCCCTCAAAATTCCATTGTCAACCGTCAAGAGTAGACGGAATCGAGGAGACAGAAAAAATAATCATAATTTATGACAACGGATGTATAGTGGTTTGAATCTGGACCCTAGACCCGGGAAATGTCCCCGTTGCGCCGCCCTTGCGGCGCCGATAGACTGTGCCCATGACCGTCGAAACGAACTATGTGGTGTTCCCGGAGGGGGACACCCAGGAGATCCCCGGGAGGCTGTCCATCGACCAGATCGTGGACCACAACGGGTATCCCCTTCCCCTTCCCCTGTCCTCGGCCCGGATCATCGCCTTCCGGGTCGTGAAGATCCGGCATACGGAGACCCGGGGAATGCTGGACATCCTGCACTACCTGGAACTGATCCCCGCGTACGAGTTGATGGGGTATGTGGGGAACGTGAATAGGTGAATAAGTGAATGGGTGAATAGGGCGGAGGATCTCTCCCGATTCACCTATTCTCCCCTTCACCCATTCACTTCATTTCGGAAACACATACAAATCCGGCAGTTTGTGCACCTTGCGCACGGTGATCTGGTCCACCGCGGAGGGCTCGGCGACCAGGGACAGCTCGAAATAGTGGGAGACCTCCTCGAAACCGGGCAGCTCCGAATGGACCCGGAGCTGGAACACCGCCTCCTCCCCGGGGCTGCGGGCCGGCAGGGGGCGGGGCCAGAAGATGTACAGGCCCTCGGTCTCCTGGACGATCCGGCAGGGATTCTGCCAGTTGGGGTCGATCATGGGGAGCAGCTCGCCCTCCCGGTAGAGCCCCACCTGGATGTCCGCGAGGGGTGAGAAGTCCACGCCGTTGAGCAGGCGGCCCATCACGGAGGGGAAGTTGAACACCGGGCCGGAAGGGAGTTCCGTGGACACCGCGGGGGAGCCCTGGTGGTACTGGGGCCGTTTCTTCTGGTTGATCCGGGTCCAGCCCTCCCGGACCAGGGTGAGGACGTCCGCGGTACGTTGGACCTTGCCGGACCAGTCGGTCTCCCCGTGCACGACCCCGCGGCCGGAGGTGACGTACTCCGGGGGGATCCGGTTGAGCACGTAGCAGGACACGTCCAGCCGGCACTGGGCGCAGGTGCAGAAGCCCAGCTTCGGGGATCGCTCCTCCGAATCGAAGAGCTCGTCCACGGCACCCCGCACAATGTCTTCCATTAGATTGTGGATTTCCATGTCCGCCCTCCCCTGTCCGTCTTCCTCGCCCCGGGCCGCAGGCCTTCCGGGTCCTTCCCGCGATCCGCTTCCGCGGCCGCTGAAGCCCCCGCGTACGCGGCGAAAAGGTGCTCCCGTACTAGTCTATGGATTTTTCCCATCTCCACAAGGAGGTCCTTGGCTCGCCGCCGGGGATTTTCAACGCCCCGGGGACAATCCGAAGCCAGCACGGGGAGTTCCATGCGCTCCGCGAAAACCCGCACGCTCCCCTCCCGCAGGTCGCACAGGGGGCGGACGATCCGGACCTCGCCCCCGAAGAAGGACCGGGCCGGCTCCATCCCCTCGAAGCGGCCGTGAAGGACCAGGTTCAATAGCAGGGTTTCCGCCATGTCGTCCAGATGGTGGCCCAGGGCCACCGTTCCGAACCCCGACTCCCGGGCGGCCCGGAAGAGCTCCCGTTTCCGGGCTTGGGCGCACTCGTAGCAGCCCCAGGCCCCGGTCCGCGGGGATGCCCGGGACGCGGAGCGCACCCGGAAGGGGACCCCCAGGAGTTCGAAGTACGCCCCGAGGTCCTCCAGATCCCCGGCCGGCGCCGGGGCGTCCTCCCAATCCACCAGGAGGGCCGCCAGCCGGTATTTGTCGCGGACTCGCCGCCTGCGGAGCTCCAGGGCCAGGCAGAGGGCCAGGGAATCCTTGCCGCCGGAAACCCCCGCCAGGACTCCGTCCCCGTCCCGGATCATCCCGAACCGGTGGACCGCGGCTCCCGCCCTACGGACGAAGCGATCCGCCCAGGGCGACGGCTTGCCCTCCAGGGCGGCCAGGAGCTCCGCCCCGGGACGCCAGCTCATCGGTCTTCCCCCGGGCCCGAGAACACTCCGCGATCGATCCGGAAGCCGAATCCGCCCGATTCCATTGACCCCGCCCGCCCCCTGCCTCCATACTACGGTATCGTGATTCCTCCGCGCAACGCCGGCCTCGGCCTGGCCGTGCTCGCGATCGCCCTGGCCGCCTGCACCCGTTCCCCCGCGGGCACCCCTCCACCCGGACCTCCCGGGGTTCCCGCGGTGGAGCCAGCCTCGGCCGCCCCGGAGCCCCGGAGCCCGGAACGTCCCTCCCCGCCCGGGGTTCCCGGTCCCCGCCCGGTCCCCGCGGTCCCCGGGACGGAAGCCCTGAGGGCGGCCGCCCCGGACCGCCTGATCGGATCCCGCCCCCTGGAACGCCTCCTTCCGTCGCACTTCACCCTGGGCCCCCTGGAAGACCTGTCCGGCTCCGATCCGGGACCGCGGGCCGAAGCCGCCGCGGCGGCACGGAAATTCCTGGAGGGCATCCTGGCAGGACGGGTGGACGGAGCCGTTCCGGATGCCCGGGATGTGATAGAATTCATGGTCGGGGACCTGCTGGAACCGGATTCCCGGCCCCTGGGCTGGAGGCTCGGGCGCGGGATTCCGCGGCCCGAAGGCGGCTGGATCTTCCCGATCCTCCTTTCGACAGGGACGGGAGGAATCTTCGGTGAGGTGTTCGCCGCGGAAACGCCGGGGCCGGGCTGGGGCCTGGACCTGGTAATCCTGAATCGGGAACCGGAATCCGCGGCGTCCGGACAGAGTCCGGGCGCCTTCGATCCGACGATACGGACCGTGAAACCCACGGGAAGGTGAGGCAGCATGGCGGTGCCGGTCAAGCGCGTCGAACGGGAATTCCTGCTCCGGGCCGCGGGGGACGAAAACCAGGAAATCTTCCTGTCCGCGGGAGGGGCCGAGTGGAGCGTCCGGATCGCGGAGGTGCGGGATAAATTCCTCGTCTTCCGGCACTCCGCGCCCCTCCACGCCCTGGTCAAGGGCTCCATCCTGGATTTCACCTTCCTGGTCCGGGGCCAGACCGTCGCTTTCCGGGCCCGCGTCAAGGAGGCCGGGGAGGCCCGGCTGGTCACGGAGATGCCCGACACGGTCTGGAAGAACCTGAGCCGGCGCTATCCCCGCATGACCCCTCCCGCGGGGCTCTCGGTCTCCTTCTCCTTCAAGGGCGAGCGGTACGAGCTCCCCTTCCCCTCCTCCCGGGCCTTCGACCCCGTGGAGGAGCCCCAGGCGGACCCGGAGTTCGAGCCCCGGGACATCCGGAAGCTCATGCAGGAGTTCTACCGCAAGGCCGCCAAGATCGCTTCCGACCGGGCCGTGGTCATGTTCAAGTCCCGGGGACCCGAGGGGATCGAGGAGGAGCTCCTGACCCGGCACGGCCGCATCTACTACCTGCCCACCGCGATCGGAGGGGTCCCCGTGGTGGATCCCTACGCTTCCCAGCGGATCCTGACCCGGGACGACTTCCTGGCCCTCTTCGAGGAACGGGGCGTGGAGCCGAGCTACCGGGAGGACGAGCTGGCCCGGTTCGAGCGCGCCAAACGGGTGGAGGGGGTGCTTTCGGAGCTGAAGATCCCCGTCCTCTTCCAGGAATACGTGGTGGGCTTCGTGCACATCCTGAACCGCCAGCCCGGCAAGGCCCCCTTCGACCTGGGGGTCTTGGACACCTTCGCCCAGTCCGCC
>ERZ795054.3640-NODE-3640-length-11904-cov-5.183307_pt1 | contig 11904 bp, 10 predicted proteins | sample MGYA00375138_ERZ795054 | MGnify/ENA primary metagenome ERZ795054 (study PRJEB30183, sample SAMN05720215) | anaerobic digester metagenome | isolation source: active sludge of municipal wastewater-treating anaerobic digesters | place: USA | collected 2014-12-23 ...
GTGAGCCAGACGTTGCCCCCGATGGCGGAGCCCCGGCCGATAACGGTCTGGCCCCCCAGGATGGTGGCCCCCGAGTAGATCGTCACGTCGTCCTCGATGGTGGGATGGCGCTTCACGTCCCCCTCGGCCTTGCGCACCGAGAGGGCACCCAGGGTTACCCCCTGGTAGATCTTCACCCGGTCCCCGATGACCGCGGTCTCCCCGATGACCACCCCCGTGCCGTGGTCGATGAAGAACATCCGCCCGATCCGGGCCCCGGGGTGGATGTCGATCCCGGTCTTGCCGTGGAGGTATTCGCTCATCATCCGGGGCAGGAGGGGGATCCGGCGTTCCCAGAACCAGTGGGCGAAGCGGTGGGCCACGATGGCCTCCATGCCGGGATAGGAGAGGATGACCTCCTCCACGCTCTTGGCCGCGGGATCCCCGGAGAAGGCGGCGGCCACGTCCTCCATCAGCACGGTCCGGATGCCCGGCAGGGATTCCAGGAAGTCGTAGGCCAGGTCCCGGGCCTCCATGTGGCAGGCCGCGGGACAGCCCCGGCCGGTCTCCATCCGGAGCCGGTAGTCCAGGCTGCGCTCCAGCTCCCGGACGAGGTTCCGGGCCGTCCTGTGGACGAGCTCTCCGATCAGGAAGTCGGCGTTCGTGTCCACGATGCCGTCCTCCCTCCGGTAGCCCGGGAAGGCAAGGGTCTCCAGGTCGTCCACGATGGCGGCCACGCTCTGCTTGGAGGGGAGGTTGGGGCCGTCGGAGTGGTTGATGCCCCCGGCCTCCTCGTAGGAGGCCAGGAGCTTGCGGATCGTGGAGGCCAGGGCGTCCATCAGGAGGGCCCCGGCGTCGGACGCCTTTTCATGAAGCGGCCCCCGATGCCGCGACGGCCCCTTCGGGCTCCCCGCCGCTCACGAAGCCCATGACCGTGAAGGCCGCGGCCATGCATACGGCGCAGAAGGCGAAGATCCCCCGGTAGCCGGCCAGGTCGATGATCCCGCCGGTCAGGGGAGGGGAGAGGATGGCGGCCCCCTGGCTGAAGGTGTAGTACAGGCCCGTGTAGATCCCGACGGTGCCGTACCGGGACATCTGCCAGAGCATGGGGAAGGAGTTCGTCACCACGGTCACCCAGAACAATCCGAAGAAGAACAGGAGACCCCAGAAGAGGTAGACCTTGCCCATCCCGGCCAGTCCCAGGGCGGACGCGAGGGGATCCAGGAAGAAGAGTAGGGATACCAGGACCGTGAGAGCCGCCAGGGCCGTCCGGATGGCCCGCTTCCGTCCGATCCGGTGGGCGACATAGCCCGAGGGGATCGCGAACAGGGCGTAGGCTATACCCACCATGCCCGCCGCGAAGGCGGCCCGCCCCTGGGAAACCCCCAGGGATTCGACGCTGTACTTTCCGATGAAGGGAAGGACCCCCTGGTACCCCAGGAACCACAGGAAGAGGGACGCCAGGATCAGGAGGGCGCTCTTGTCCCCGCTGCCCGCGATGCCCTTAAGGGATTCCAGCAGGCGTACCCGGGGCTCCGCGGACGCGTCCCCGGTCCCGCGTTCCCGCACCAGGGCGAAGAGCAGGGCCGTCGCCGCCACGACCAGGATTCCCGCTATCGGGAAGGGCAGGCGGCCCTTGGAGGGCCCCAGGAGGGGGAGCGTGACGTCCAGGTCCATGAGCCGGGCCAGCCCCAGGGTACCCACGATGCTGGCGATGCCGCCCATGGTGTTGATGACGCCGTTGGCCTCGGAGCGGAATTCCCCCGGCACGATGTCCGGCATCAAGGCCACCACGGGGCCCCGGGCCGACTGCTTCCAGATGTTGAGCAGGAAGATCGCCGCCACCAGGGCCGCGAGGGAGGCCGCGGCCGCGTAGGGGAGCCAGGCGAAGCAGACCGCCGTCAGGGGCAGGGTGACCAGGATGAAGGGCATGCGCCGCCCGATCGGGGAACGGATCTTGTCGGACCAGACCGCGACGATGGGGATCAGGAAGAGGGCAAAAATGTTGTCCAGGGTCATGACGGACCCCACGATGCCCATGGATCGGATGTATTTGCCCAGGAAGATGGGCACGTAGGTGTCGTAGAGGGGATCCATGAGCCCCATCGTGAAGAAACCGAAGCCGATCAGGAAAGTCGTGCCCAGGAAGGGCCGGAAGCTGTTCGGGACCTTTGTCATCGCTACGTCTCCTTTTGCCGGATCTCCCCCGCGCCTTCTTCCCGTATCCTCAGCCGGGTCACGCAGCCCGGACCCAGGACGCGGTCCATGGTTTCCCGGTACTCCTTGAAACCGTCCAGGGGGATAAAAGCCAGGAGGGTGCCCTCGAAGCCGCCTCCGTGGACGCGGCAGGCGCCCCGCTTGCCCAGCAGGAATTCGGAAAGGGCCAGGGCCAGGGCCAGCCCCTGGTTCCGGGGGTCCCCGGGCGCCAGGACGTTCTGAAGATAGCGCCAGGAGGAGGATCCGGAGCGGCCGGCCAGCTTCAGGAACCGCTTCACCCGGCCGTCCTCCAGGGCCTTGGCCATGGACAGGACCCGCTCGTTCTCCTCCAGGAAATGCAGGGCCCGGAGGGCAGCCCGGTCTCCCGCCGCGGCGCGGACCTCCGGCAGCTTCCGTAGGAGCTGGCCGGGTTCCAGGCCCCGGAGGGTCTCCTTGCCGAAGACCGAGGCGGCCTCGCGCATCTCCCTCGGAATGGCCGCGTAGTCCTCGGTCAGGTCCGCGTGGCTGCCCCCCGTGGATACCACGGCCAGGGCATAGCCTTCCTTTTCGAAATCCGCCTTGATCTTCCGGATCCGGGGAGTCCCGGGATTCTCGAAATCGATGACCAGGATCCCGCCCACCGCGGACGCGGTCTGGTCCATGAGCCCGCAGGGCTTGCCGAAGTGCCGGTTCTCCGCCCGCTGGCCTATCCCGGCGAGCTCTTCGGGCCGTACTTTGCCGTCGTTGTATAATCCCGACTGGATTGTCCCGAGCAGGACTTCCAGGGCCGCGGAACTGGACAGTCCGGAGCCCGCCGGCACCCGGGAGTTCAGGATGCCCTTGAAGCCCCCCGTGCGGTACCCCGCCTCGGCGAAGCCCTCGGCAACCCCCCGTATCAGCGCCTCCGTGGTGCCTCTCTCGGAGGCCACCGGATCCGTCCGGGCGAGGTCCACGCGGAAGGGGCGCTCCCAGCCGTCGGACCAGAGCTCCACCTCGGTGCCCTCGGAGGGCACCACGGCCGCGGCGATGTCCAGGGTGACCGCGGCGCAGAGGACCCGGCCGCGGTTGTGGTCCGTGTGGTTCCCGCCCAGCTCGGTGCGGCCCGGCGCGGAAAAGAAGCGAGGCTCGCCGCCGAAGGCCTCGGAGGCCCGTTGGGCAAGGTCAAGGTACCGCTTCGCCTGGGAGGCCGATTCGGTCTTGCCGTAGAGTTCGGAAAGACGTTTCTGGAAGCTTTTCGCTTGGGCGGGGGCGTTCGAGCCCATGGAGTCCTCCCGACGCGTCCCGCCGCGCAGCGCAGCGGACGCCGATCGGGGACAGGATATCATCCGGGAGACTGGAAGGGAAGCAGTCAGGAGTCAGGAGTCAGGGAACCGTCGGACGGCGGCGGATTCCTTCTCGACGACCGGCGACGGGAGTTCGACCCGTCGCCCGGCGTCTGACTCCTTGTTTCAGGCGGACAATTCGGCGATGTATCCGGTGCGGACGCAGGTGTCGAAGAGTTCCTTGGTCATGAACTCTTCCCGGACGTCCTCCCAGTCTTCGTGGGTATGGATGATGCGGACGAAGTATCCGTTTTCGATCTCGTTGATGAGTTCCAGGACGGAGGGCGCCTGGCTGGTGCCCCGGATGGCGAACTGTTTCATGAGCTTCCTCCTGGGAAGGCCCGCCGGCCATTCCGATGCCGGGCAGACTTACCGTTTCAATTTTCGGAGGATGCAGGCTTTCGGCTTAGCGCCAAATCCGGGTGCCGCGGCGGGAAAAAGGAACGCCCGGGACGAAGGGTCCCGGGCGTATCCAACAGAGTCCGGAACGGCCGGATTCGAGCCGGCCGGATTCGGGCTTACTGGGCGGCCTTGAGGGCTTCCGCGGCGATCTTGAAGAACTCGCCGACGGTCACGGACACGCCGGAGATGGCGTCGGTCTTTCCGTCCGCCTTCACGGCGATCTTGGAGACTTCCTGGGCCTTGACCAGGGCGGCGGCCATCTTCTCGGACTGGACGTTCCACTCTCCCTGCTTGGCGTTCATCTTGTAGGTGCCCTTGACGGCGCGGACGTACTTGCTGTCGCCCCCGTCCTTGTGGACGGCGTTGGAAACCGCGCCGACGATGCGGCCGTTCACGATGGTGATCAGGGCCGTGGCGGCGTACCCGCTGCGGTCGAAGGCGGCGTCCTTGGCGTAGAACCAGCCGTCCTTCTTGTAGGAACCCTTGGCGACGGGGCCCGCGGCCAGGGCCTTGGGGACCAGGTCCAAGAATTCCTTCACGGTGATGGACACGCCGGAGATGGCGTCGGTCTTGCCGTCCGCCTTCACGGCGATCTTGGAAACGTCCCCGACCTTGACGAGTTCGGCTTCCACCCGGGCGGCCTGGACGTCCCACTCGCCCTGCTTGGCGACCTTGGCCATGCCGTACTGGCCGGCCTTGGCGACGGTCTTCTTGTCCGCCAGCCCGAGGTTGTTGACGCCGTTCCAGTTGGCGGACACGATCTTGCCGCCCTTCACCTCGAGGACGGCCTGATAGCGCCAGCCGCTCTTGGAGAACTCGGTCTGCTCGGCGAAGTAAAAGCCGTCCTTGGGCGCCTGGGCGAACGCGGCGCCCGCGACGGCCAGGATCAACGCGATCGCGAGAATCTTCTTCATATGCACTCCCTCCTGCGAGATAGCAATAAAACTATATAGATATAATGGACAGTGAATATCCATTATGTCAAGGGCTTTGAGGCGGCGAAGCCGCCGCAAAAGGCAACGAAGCCCTGCGGGTTTCGTCGATCCACACAAAAAGATCCTATGGCCGGTGAACGGTCTACAGTGCCCGATTACCGATTCCTGTCATCGGAGCGTGGAAGTAGGCCGCGAACTGTCCTATCTTCCGTCCACTGGCCACCGTCCACTGTCCACTTCCCGTTGACACTCACAGTAACCTCCTATACGGTTTAGCAGGTTGTTGAAATACTCGAGGCATTTCAACAACCTGCTATGCAATTGCTCGAGAACCTTACGGTTCTCTGCGCAATTGCGACATTAAGGAAGTGTTGAAAAGGCTCTATAGCCTTTTTCAACACCCTGTTAGAGCAACGAAGCACCCAAATCAGGAGGCCTCCATGAACCCTCTAGCGGAAGAACTGAACCGGACCCTTACGGGAACCTGCGCCGCCCGCCTGCTATCGGCCTCGGGCACCCGGATGTATTTCCCCAAGGGCATCCTTTCCCAGTCCGCGGAAGCCTCGGAAAAGGCCAAGGTTTTTAACGCCACTATCGGCATGTCCTACGTGAAGGGCCAGCCCATGATCCTGGACGCGATCCGGGCCCACCTTCCCGGGCTTTCCCCCGTCGAGGCGGTGGCCTACGCCCCCACCGCGGGCGTGCCCGCGCTCCGGAAGCGGTGGAAGGAGGAGCTCCTCCGGAAGAACCCCTCCCTGAAGGGGGTTCCGGTCTCCCTGCCCGTGGTGGTGCCGGGCCTGACCGCCGGCGTCTCCTTCCTGGCGGACCTCTTCGTGGATCCCGGCGACGCGGTGGTGCTGCCAGACCTCTTCTGGCCCAACTACCGGCTCATCCTGGAGGAGCGCAAGGGCGCCCGCCTGGCCACCTATCCGATGTTCACCCGTAGCGGCGGCTTCAACGTGGAGGGCTTCAAGGCGGCCCTGGAGACCGAGGGCCGGGTCCGGGGCAAGGTGGTGACCATCCTGAACTTCCCGAACAACCCCACCGGGTACTCCCCGACCCTGGCGGAGGCGGAGGCCCTCGTGGCCGCCCTGGAGCAGGTCGCCGCGGGAGGGACGGACATCCTGGTGGTCTCGGACGACGCCTATTTCGGCCTCCAGTACGAGGAAGGCACCCTGCGGGAGTCCCTCTTCGCCCGGCTGGCGGGGCGGAACCCCCGCATCCTGGCCGCCAAAGTGGACGGGCAGACCAAGGAGGACTACGTCTGGGGCTTCCGGTCGGGCTTCCTGACCTTCGGCTGTCCGGGGTTCCAGGAGGACCAGTACGAAGCCCTGGTCAAGAAGGTGATGGGGGTGGTCCGTTCCTGCGTGTCCAACTCCGCGGCCCCGACCCAGTACATCCTGCACAAGGCCCTGGAGACCCCCGGCTACGAGGAGCAGAAGGCCCGGTACCGGAAGATCCTTGAAGAGCGGTACCGGAAGGTCAAGGATTTCCTGGCCCGGCATCCCGCCCCGGCCTGCCTCCGGCCCCTTCCCTTCAACTCCGGGTACTTCATGAGCTTCGAGTGCGACGGGGTATCCGCGGAGACCCTGCGGAAGAAGCTCCTGGACGAGAAGGGGATCGGCGTCATCGCCCTGCAGGAGAAGTGGCTGCGGGTGGCCTTCTCCAGCGTGGAGGCGGAGGACGTCGAGCCCCTCTACACGGAGATCTTCGCCGCCGCTCGGGCCCTGATGGGATGAGCCCGGCCCGCCGATACTGAATCCAGGATGTATCGGAATACCGCCGCTCTGCTGATCCTGGTCCTCTGCCTCCCGGCCGCCCCCCTCTCCGCGGCGGAGGCGGAGACCGGGGAGGCCTCCTGGTACGGCCCGGGCTTCCACGGACGCCGGACCGCCAACGGGGAGGTCTTCGACAAGGAGGCCATGACCGCCGCCCATCGGACCCTGCCCTTCGGCACCCTGGTGCGGGTGCGGAACCTGGACAACGGCCGGGAGGCGGTCCTCCGGATCAACGACCGCGGGCCCTTCGCCCGGGGCCGGATCCTGGACGTGTCCGAGGCGGGGGCCCGGGCACTGGGCATGGTGGAGTCGGGAACCGCCCGGGTCCTGATCGAGGTCCTGCGCTCCGGAACGGCCGCGCCGGGAGCCCCCGCGGCGGGGGCCGCCCCGGACCCGGCGGGCTCCGGCCCGGCCGTGACGGTCCGCATCCAGGTGGCCTCCTACCGGGACGCTGCGAACGCCGGGCGAACGGCGGAGCGTCTCCGGCTTTCCGGTATGAACCCCTCCCTGGAGACCGAGGGTGCCTACACCCGGGTGGTACTGACGGGCATCTCGCCCTCGGAACGGGACGCCCTGGTTAGGCGCCTGGCCGACCTCGGGTATCCGGGGGTCCTGGTGCGGACGGAGACCCGGTTCTGAAAGGTCCGCGGGCATCGTAAAATAAAAAGCCGCCGGCGATGCCGGCGGCTTTTTTTGTGATCGGCGAACCGGGTCAGTCCAGGACGTAGGCCTTCAGGGGCGGGAAGCCGTTGAAGTAAATGGAGCTGTAGCTCTGGGTGTAGGCCCCGGTGGTCAGGATGTAGGCCCGGTCCCCGATGCGGGCGCTGGTGGGCATCATGTAGGTGGTCTTCTCGTACAGGATGTCCATGGAGTCGCAGGTGGGCCCGGCCAGGATCACGTCCACCTGCTTTCCGGAGCCCTTGAAATAGATCGGGTACTTGATGGCCTCGTCCAGGGTTTCGATGAGGCCCCCGAACTTGCCGACGTCCAGGAAGACCCAGGGGTACAGGTCGTGCAGGGACTTCCGGGCTATGTTCACGATCTCCGTCACGATCACGCCGCAGTCCCCCGCCATGGACCGTCCGGGCTCGATGATGACCCGGGGCCAGCGTCCGTCGAAGTTGTTGAGCAGGTAGTTCTTGATGTCCTCGGCGTAGGCCTCGATGGCGTTCGTGGGCTCCAGGTAGTTGGAGGGGAAGCCTCCGCCCATGTTGACCATCTGGAGCTCGATACCGTGCTCCTCCCGGGCCCACTTGAAGATCCCCCCCGTGGTCGTGAGGGCGGTGGACCACTGGCCGATGTCCCGCTGCTGACTGCCCACGTGGAAGGAGATCCCGTAGGGCTCCAGGCCCAGGTCCTTGGCGCGCAGGACCAGGCGGCGGGTCTCGTCGGGGTGGCTCCCGAACTTTCGGGACAGGGGCCAGTCCGCTCCCATGCCCTCGGTCAGGATCCGGAAAAAGACCCGGGAACCCGGGGCGGCCCGGGCGATCTTCTCCACGTCCGCGGTGGAATCCGTGGCGTAGAGCCGTATCCCCTTCTCGTAGAAGTAGGCGATGTCCTTCTCTTTCTTGATGGTGTTCCCGAAGCTCATCCGTGCGGGATCCACGCCCAGCCGGAGGAGCTGGTCCAGCTCGTATCGGGTGGCCACGTCGAAGCTGGAACCCAGGTCCCGGAGGGTGGAGACCACCTCGTCCATGGGATTGGCCTTGACGGCGTAGTAGACCTCGGCGTAGGGCAGGAGGGCCCTAAGCTGGGCGTACTTTTTCTTGACGATGTCGAGATCGACGATCAGGCAAGGGGTTTCCTTGTCGCTGGCGAACCGCTCGATCCGCTCGAACTGTTCCTGGGACATGTAGTTTTCGAGCGGAAAACGGTACTGATCCTCCATGGGCCTGCCTCTGGGGATGTCGGATGACCGTCCTATAAAAACGGCATAGCCGGAGCATAGGGACGGGCTTGCCACTTTGTCAAGGATGCGGTAAACCGTCGATTATGACAGGCTTTTTCATCAAAAAGGCGTTCTTCGACGGCTGGGACCACCTCTGGGGCCTGGTGGCGCTGAACCTCGGCGCTCTGGCGCTCCTGGCCGGTTTCGTCCTGGCGCCCCTGGCGCTGGAGCTTCCCGGAGGTGCGGTCTGGCCGGGCCTGGGCTTCCTGGTCCTGTCCGCCTACTCCCTCGTATGCGCGGAGGTTCTCAAGGACGCCGCGGAATACCGGAACCTCTCCCTCCCCGCGTTCCGGGAAGCCCTGAAGCGCCGCGGGGTACTCGGTCTGGCCTTCGGGGCGGCGCTCTCCGCCGCCCTCGTCCTGTTTTGGATCTCCGTGCCCTTCTACCTCTCCCGGGGAAGCTTCCTGGGCTGGTTCGCCGCGGGAACCCTCTTCTGGTGCTTCCTGATCGCCCTCCTGGCCCTCCAGTGGTTCCCCGCGGTCCGCGCCCTCCTCCCGGGGACCGTGAAGGCCTCGGTCCGCAAGTGCTTCCTGCTCCTGGCGGACAACCTGGGGTTCTCGATCCTCCTGGCCCTCTATTCCGCCGCGGGACTCGTGGTGTCCGTCTTCTCCGCCTTCCTGGTCCCGGGGCTCTCGGGGACCGTCCTGGGATCCGTGGTCGCCCTGAGGCTTGTCCTCAAGAAGTACGACTGGCTGGAGGCCAACCCGGGAGCGAAGCGCGGGGACGTCCCCTGGGAGTCCCTCCTCTCGGAGGACAAGGAGCTCGTCGGCAAGCGCAGCCTCAAGGGCATGCTCTTTCCCTGGAAAGAATAAGCCGGGAAGGCGCGGCCCGGGCGGCCCTCGTCGTTGACCAAGGCCCCTCCGATGCCCTATTATTCCGCCAAGGCCTATGTCCATCACCACCAGCCAGCAGATCGCCAAATGGTATGACGTCTACAAGAGCATCGACGTCACGCTGACGAAGGAAATCCTCAAGACGACGGGCCTCGACCCCAGGCACGTCTTCATGAAGTGCGTCGGGGAGCAGTGGCCCTGCGTCATCTACTCGACCTCCTTCTCCGGGGCCAAGATCATCGTCAGCGCCAAGCCCATCCTCCTCGAGAAGATCAAGCGCGCCAACAACCTCGTCTCCCTGCGCTTCAGCTTCCGCTTCGAGGGCAAGGCCGATCCCCTGAGCTTCTTCGTCACGGGCCGGGCGACGGGCTTCGCCCCCTACCAGGCGGGCGGCGAGCTCCAGTTCATGACCCTCGAGTACACGCAGCGCCCCCCGGACGACCTCATCGAGATCATGGGCCGCCTCCTCGAGGCCAACATCAACTCGGCCCGGCGCCGCGAGGAGCGCATCCTCCTCAATCCGGACTCGATGCGCAGGCTCTGCCTCATGTCCAAGGACACGATCCTCACCGTCCAGGGCGTGCCGCGGAAGTGCATCGTCCGAGACCTGTCCTTCTCCGGCGCGAAGCTCATCATCGTCGGCCTCGCCAAGTTCCTGGTCGGCAAGGAGTGCCTCCTCCGCCTGGAGATGGACGAGCCGCGGGAGACCCTGGATCTCAAGGGCTCGATAGTCCGCTACGAGGACGTCGAGGGCCGGAAGGACCTCACCGCCGTCGCCGTGCGCTTCGAGGACCAGACCGTCCCGATGACCTACAAGATCCACATCAACGACTTCCTGGGCCAGGTCAGGCAGGTCAGGCCCGAGAACGCCCCCGGCGCCGAGGGCGCCTCCGCGGCCCAGCCCGCGGCGGCGAAGCCGGCCCCCGCGCAGCCTGCCCCCGCCCAGGCGGCCTCCGCGCAACCAGCCCAATCCCCCGCCCCGGCGGGACCAGTCCCCGCCAAGGCGGGTGGAGGAGTACCCCATGGCCAATCCCGCTAGTGACGAGGTGGCAGGCGAGGCCGCCCTCCGCCGTCTCGTCTTCATCGACCTTCCCCCCGCCCTGGCGCGGGAGATAGGCTCCTTCAGGCCCGACCCCGCCATCCCCCTCCCCGTGGAGCCCGGCGTCGAGCCCGAGCGCTTCGACCCGCGGGACCTGAGCTGGGAGGCCATCGTCGCCGGCATGCTCAGGCTCCTGGCCTGGCGGCCCGAGGGCGAGCACGCCGACTACTACCGCTCCTTCGTGAAGGCGGTGAAGCCGCGGATCCTCGCCGAGCTCTCGGAGGCGGGCATAGCCAAGGCCCGCAACAAGGAGTGGGAGGTGGCGGAGGAGATCTTCCGCGCCCTCGCGGGCCTCTATCCCGACGCGCCCGAGCCCCTCATCGACCTGGCCGTCCTCTACGAGGACAGGGCGGACGCCTACGCGGCCGTCGACAAGGAGGCCCTGGCCGAGGAGATGGACTCCCGCGCCTTCGAGGCCTACAAGCGCCTCCTCTCCATGGAGCCGCCCTTTCCCGAGGCCTACTTCAACGCCGGCTTCTTCTTCCTCCGCCGCAGGAACTACGAGCGGGCCATGAGCCTCTTCGAGACCTACCAGAAGATCGGCGAGGACGAGGAGCGGAAGGCCCGCGCCGCGGACATCGTGAAGACCCTCTCCTCCCAGGGCCTCCTGGACCAGCTCTTCAAGGAAGCCTACGACTTCATCCGCCTGGGCAAGGAGGAGGAGGGCCTGGAGAAGGCCCGCGCCTTCCTGGAGAAGAACCCCCGCGTCTGGAACGGCTGGTTCCTCCTCGGCTGGGGCGCCCGCCGCCTGGGCCGCTGGGAGGACGGCCGCCTCGCCTTCGAGAAGGCCCTGGAGCTCGGCGCCGAGGGCACGGACGTCCTCAACGAGCTCTCCATCTGCCTCCTGGAGCTCGGCCGCCTGGAGGAGGCCAAGCGGGCGCTGGAAAAGGCCCTCCGCGCCGAGCCCGAGAACGTGAAGATCATCACGAACCTGGGCGCCGTCGCCCTGAAGCGGGGCCGCCGCGACGAGGCGGCGGGCTTCTTCAGGACGGCCCTGGAGCTCGAGCCCGAGGACGCGGCGGCCAGGCGCTGGCTGGACGGGATCGAAGGCCGGGAGGCCTAGGTCTTGACCGGCCGCGGCCGCTTGGCGGCCCGCGCCGCGGGGCGCGAGCCGGGCGCGGGGGCCTGAGCCTGGCCTCCCGGCTCGAGGGGCTCAAGGCCGCCCGCCTCCTCGCGGCGGCCGCCCTCCTCAAGAACCGCGTCCGCCCGCCCGGGGTCGCCGACCTCTCTCGCCTCGTCTCCCGCGCCCGCGCCGTCCTCGACTCCGAGGACGAGCGGCTCCGGCCCCGCGACTCCCGGGGCCTGCCCGGCGGCCTCCTCGACCTCCCCGACCTGCCCACCGTCCTCGTGCCCGACCTCCACGCCCGCCCCGGCTTCCTCGCGGCCGTCCTGGCCTGGCGCCCGCCCCTGGG
>ERZ795054.3645-NODE-3645-length-11891-cov-5.062944_pt1 | contig 11891 bp, 10 predicted proteins | sample MGYA00375138_ERZ795054 | MGnify/ENA primary metagenome ERZ795054 (study PRJEB30183, sample SAMN05720215) | anaerobic digester metagenome | isolation source: active sludge of municipal wastewater-treating anaerobic digesters | place: USA | collected 2014-12-23 ...
GAGGCCCGCCTCGGGCCTTAGGAGGAAGGCGGCGTGGATGCGGAGGTTGCCGGTCGAGGGGAACTCCTTGTCCTCCTCGACGCGCAGGGGGGTGAGGAGGGGGGCGACCCTCTCCACGAAGTAGGTCTCGAGCCAGCGCCGCTCCGCCTGGGTCCACGAGGAGGGCCTGACGACGGCGAGCCCCTCCTTCGCGAGGGCGGGCAGGACCTCGCGGACCAGGCATTCGTACTGCCGCCCCACGATCTCCCGCACGCGCTTGGAGACCGCCTGGAGGGTCTCCCGCGGGGAGAGGTCGGCCCCGTCGCGGAGGACGTCGCCCGCCCTGACCCTGGCCTTGAGCGAGGCGACCCGGACCATGAAGAACTCGTCGAAGTTCGAGCCGACGATGGCGATGAACTTGAGGCGCTCCAGGAGGGGCGTCGAGTGGTCCATGGCCTCCTCGAGGACCCTCGCGTTGAATTCGAGCCAGGAGAGCTCGCGGTTGAAGAAGTACTTTCCGGTCACGGCGGCCCCCTAGCTCAGGATCGGCTCGAGGCCGAAGACGTCCTCGAAGAGGTCGCCCTTCTCCGCGAGGGAGAGGCGCTCGAGGGAGAAGTCGCCGGCGCTTCCGGGGCCGGCCTCCGCCCGCCCCGCGCCGGCCCGCGCGGCGCCGGCCGCCTTGATCACCAGGCGGTCCTCCCGGCGCTCGAACTCGACCTCCTTGAGGCGCTGGTCGTGGCCCCGGTCCAGGGCGTCCGCGACGCGCAGGATGGCCGCGAGCTTCATCACGACGATCCTGTCCTCGCGGGGGAGGGCGATGAAGTTGACGTGCGTCGTCGAGGGGGGCGCCTTCCGGTGGTAGCGGGCGACGTTGGCGACGATCGTGAGCTCGCCGTGGGTCAGGCCGAAGATCTCCGAGTTCTGGATGATGTACTCGGAGTGCTTGTGGTGGCCGCTCGTCCGCACGATGGTGCCGATGTCGTGGAGGATGGCCGCCGACTCGAGGAGGAGGCGCTCCCGCTCCCCGAGGCCGTGCTCGGGCCGCAGGGCGTCGAAGAGGGAGAGGCAGAGGGCGGCGACGTGGGTCGAGTGGGCCTCGTCGTAGTGGAACTTCCGGCCCAGGGAGGCGGCGCTGGCCGCCACCTGCCGGCGCATCTCCGCCTCGTGCTCGGTGTCGGGCCCGCGGGCCACGGTGAGGAGGAGGCCCTCGCGGATGGAGACGTTGGGCACGACGACGGACTCCGCGCCAGTCCTCTCCAGGAAGAGCCGCTCGATCTGGAGGCCGGGACCGACGCCCTCCGCCTCCGACCAGGGCACGCGGAGCTTGGCGACGCAGTCCTCCGGCGAGAGGGCCGAGACCTCGTCGGCGAAGCCGACGAAGGCCTCGCGGCCCAGGACGGAGTACTCCTCGAAGCGCTCGGATGCGAGCCGGGCGGCGGCCAGGCGGGCGTCGGAGCCGATGACGATGAAGGTCTTGACCGACTCGAGGGGCAGCTCCTCCTCCAGGAGGTCGCAGGCCGTCCTCACGTTGTCCTCCAGGAACTGCCGGAGGTAGGCCGGGGCCGTGCCCGCGCCGCGCACGAGCTCGTCGACGCGGACGGTGCCGATGCGCAGGGAGTGGGAGGCGGCCATGCGGCCGCGGCGCAGGAGCATGATCTCCGTGGAGCCGCCGCCCACCTCCAGGATCATCGCGTTGGAGCGGGAGAGGACGCGGCGCTCGTCCTGGAGGGCGTGCTGGACCGCGAGGTACATGAGGTGGTTCTCCTCGATGTCCTCGACGACGGAGACGCGGAAGCCGGTCTGGAGGGCGATCCGGTCCACGTAGGTGTCCCGGTTGGCCGCCTCGCGGAGGGCGCTCGTGGCGATGACCATGGCCTCGCCGGGCGCGATGCCGTAGCCCTTGAGGAGCTCCTTGTAGCCGAGGAGGACGGCCACGCTCTCGCGCACGGCCTCGCGGCTCACGTAGCCGTTCGTGAAGACGTCGCGGCCGATGCGGCTCGGCTTGCCGGCCCGGTCCAGGATGGCGAAGCCGCCCGAGCCGTCCACCTGGGCGACGACGAAGCGGATGCCCGTGGAGCCGATCTCGATGACGGCGACGGGGCCGGCGGGGAGGGCGGACGGGGAGGGTGAGGAATCGCTCATGGGAGCCTTCGCTTTCCCGCCCGGCGGCCCTCGTGGCGGGGCGGCGGGCGCAATACACAAGCATACAACGCCGCGGCCCGGATCGCAACGAGTCGCGGGGCCCGCGGGCCTCGCTTGCCTCTGGCGGCGGCATCCGTGTAGACTTGTACACTATGTCGACCCGGTCATGCCGTCCCGGGCGGGGCCTCCTCGCCCTAGCCCTTCTCCTCGCCGTCCTTGGCGGGCTCTCCTCCTGCTCCCGCCGCCTGGGCTGGGGCGTCGTCCTCTGGACGGCCCCCGAGGGCCCCCTCCCGGCCGGCTCCGTCGTGCCGGTCTACATCCGCTCGAACATCAACAAGGTCTACGTCGTCGGCTCCCTGGACGGCAAGAAGAAGCTCGAGCTGCCCTTCTGGCAGGTGGAGCTCTTCCCCTCCAAGCCCAAAGCCAAGGCCCGCGTGGCCGAGTTCGGCCCCGCCGTCAGCCTCTACCTCATCGCCTCGCGGGACGGCCTCCCGGTCCGCGAGAAGCCCTCCAACGGCGCGCGCAGGATCTACCGCCTCCACGAGGGCCAGTCCGTGAAGGCCCTGGCCAAGGTCGAGGGCGAGGTCGTGAAGACGGGCGACGAGGTTCTCCTGGGCGATTGGTACTATGTCCTCACGGACGACGGCTCCCGGGGCTACGCCTTCTCCAACACGATGCGCCTCTTCGACGAGGCCACGGAGAGCGCCGCCGCGCCGGCCCTGGCCCAGGCCTCGGGCTCGCCGGCCCGCGCCGACCTCCTCTTCTCGCGCTCCTGGCGGCCCGAGTACTTCCAGGAGATGCTGGACGACGGCCGCGTCGACCTGGACCTCTTCTCCGCCCGCTTCGGCCTCTTCACGGACGCCGTCCGCCGCCAGGTGCGGATCGAGCTCCCCTCCGTCTCCCAGGTCTTCGACTACGACTCCCTCTCCGAGGAGGGCGGATCCCTGGTCTTCGAGGGCACGCCCTTGCGGGTGCGCTTCGAGGGGGAGCGCCGCCTGGTCGCCGACTGGTCGGGACGGAGCGCCCAGGCCCTCCAGCCCGAGGCGGAGGAGCCCGGCTCGGCCGGGCCGGCCGCCGACTCCGGCGCGGAGGCGCCCAAGCCCGGCGCCGACGGCCGGGCCGTCTTCACGATCCTCTCCAAGGAGCTCCGGGACGCGGTCCGCGACGAGGAGCTCAGGCGGCAGAAGCTCCTGGACGCCTTCCTGGCCTTCGGCGAGGAGTGGGTCTACGAGCCCTCGGGCGCCGAGCCCCCCGATCCCGCGGCCGCGCAGGCGCCCGCGTCCAGCCTGGTCCTCTCGCGGAGCAAGCGCTTCTCCTGGACGGGCGTCGGGGCCCTCCCCTCGGGCTACCTTCCCGAGGACGTCGCCGCCGCCCTGGGCGAGGCCCCGGGCCTGGCCTTCGCCTCGCCCGCGGAGACGGTCGCGGGCGCCGCGTCGCAGACGGGCGCCGCGGGCTCCGCCGGCGCCGCGCCTCCGGGCGAATCCGCCAAGGCGGCGACGGGCGAGGCGGCCTTCCGCCTCTTCCTCGCGCCCTCCCTCTCAGGCGAGTGGAGCGGCGCCGTCTCCCTGCGCTTCGACCAAGGAGCCGGCGGCTGGACGGACTTCCTCTTCCGCCTCCGCGACGGGAGCCTGGAGCTCGAGCCCGCGGTCGGCGTCTCCGGCCTCGAGGTCGGCTCGGCCTCCTCCCTGCCGCCCCTCCGCTTCGCGCCCAAGAGGCGGTAGCCGTGGCCTTCGTCCAGTTCTCCGACGTGAGCCTGGCCTTCGGGGCCAGGGACATCCTCAAGAACGCCACCCTCTACCTGGCCGCGGGCTCGCGGGCCGCCCTCGCCGGCCCGAACGGCGCCGGGAAGACGACCCTGATGCGGATCGTCGCCGGCCAGCTCTCCCCCGACTCCGGGGAGCGGGCCGTCACGAAGGGCGCCCGCGTCTCCTACCTTCCGCAGACGGGCGTCGTCCACGGCGGCGGCACGGTCTACGAGGAGGCCGAGCGGGCCTACGACTTCGCCGCCGCGATGCTCGGGAGGCAGGAGGAGATCGGCCGCCTCCTGGAGGACTCGACCTCCGACGGCGGCCAGACCGCCCGGCTCCTGGAGGAGCACGCGGCCATCCACGAGGCGGTCGAGGGCTCGGGCTACTTCCGGCGGCGCGAGCGGATCCGCGAGATCCTCGCGGGCCTGGGCTTCCGCGACGCGGAGATGGACCGGCCCGTCGCCGAGTTCTCCGGCGGCTGGCAGATGCGCGTCGCCCTCGCGAAGGTCCTCCTCGAGAATCCCGACATCATGCTCCTGGACGAGCCGACGAACTACCTGGACCTCGAGGCCCGCGAGTGGCTCGAGGCCTTCCTCGCGAAGTACCCGGGCGGCGTCCTCGTCGTCTCCCACGACCGCTACTTCCTGGACGCGACCGTGCGCGAGGTCTACGAGCTCTGGAACGGCAGGCTGACCCGCTACGCGGGCACCTACTCCGCCTACGAACGGCGCCGCGCCGAGGAGCTCGAGGCGGTCTTCGAGGCCTGGGAGCGCCAGCAGGAGGAGATCCAGAAGCTCGAGGAGTTCATCCGCCGTTTCCGCTACCAGGCGACCAAGGCCTCCCTCGTCCAGAGCCGCGTGAAGCAGCTCGAGAAGATCGTCCCGATAGAGATCCCCGAGGGCATGAAGAAGATCCACTTCTCCTTCCCGCCGGCCCCCCACTCGGGGAAGGCGACGGTCAAGTGCCTGGGCGTCGGCAAGAGCTACGGCGCCCACCGCGTCCTCTCGGGCCTGGACCTGGAGATAGAGCGGGGCATGAAGGTCGCCTTCGTGGGCCCGAACGGCGCCGGCAAGTCCACCCTCATGCGGCTCATCGCCGGGACCGACCGGGACTACGAGGGCGAGATCCGCTTCGGCTCGGGCGTGGAGACGGCCTACTTCGCCCAGGACACGGCGGACCTCATGGGCGGGGACGCGACGGTCGAGGAGACCGTCGAGGCCCTTTGCCCCTTCGACCTCCTTCCGAAGGTCCGGAACCTCCTCGGCGCCTTCCTCTTCCGGGGCGACGACGTCGAGAAGCCGGTGCGCGTCCTCTCCGGCGGGGAGCGGAGCCGCCTGGCCCTCCTCACGATGCTCCTCAAGCCCGCCAACCTCCTCATCCTGGACGAGCCGACGAACCACCTGGACCTCACCTCCAAGGACGTCCTCCTCGAGGCGCTCAAGTCCTTCCAGGGCACCGTCCTCTTCGTCTCCCACGACCGCGGCTTCATCGAGGAGCTCGCGGACCGGGTCCTGGAGCTCGAGCCCGACGAGAGCGCGCGCTGGTATGTGGGCAACTACGACTATTATCTCCAGAAAAAGGCCCTCCTCGCGGAGGAGCGCGCGGCCGAGGCGGCCGGGACCGGCGCGGCGGGAGCCGCCTCGGGCGGCCGCGGCCCCCAAGCCGCGGGCGCCCAGCCGGCGGCCGCCGCCCAGGCCGCCGGAGCGGCGACCGCCCTCTCCTACGAGGAGGAGAAGGCCAGGAAGGCGCGGCTCAGGAAGCTCGCCAAGCGCGAGGAGGAGATCCTGGCCAGGCTCGAGTCCCTGGGCGCCCAGAAGGCGGCCTGCGAGCGGGAGATGGGGCTTCCGGCCAACTACTCGGACGGGGCCAGGATGCGGAGGCTCCAGGCCTCCGTGGAGGAGCTCGAGGCGGAGGCGGAAGCGCTCAACGCGGAGTGGGAAAGCGTGGCCGAGGAGCTCTCCGCCGTCTCCTAGCCGGCCCGGATTTGCCTCGCGCGAGTGGACATTTCCCGTGGGCGGGTTTATACTGGACTGCGAAAACCATCGATTTCCCGGCGTAAAGGAGTCACCGCATGGATGCTAAGAACGGCCTCGTGAACTTCGGCCTCTTTATCCTTCTTTTCGTCTTCACCTTCGTGTTCTGCCTCGACGCCCTTGCCCTGCCGAACACGACCTACGGCGTCCTCGCCCTGATCGGCTACGTCGTCTGCGTGGCCGCCTCCCTCTTCACCGGCATCCTCTCCCGCCGCGACGGCGAGGCCCTCTCCGTCTGGTACTTCTGCTACGCCGTCGTCGTCTCCATCGTCTTCGTCTGGTACCTCACCCGCTGCGGCACCGCCTTCGGCTGGTGGTAAGCTCCCCCGCCCCTTGGCGCTAGGGAACCGCGGGCTCGTGCCCGCGGTTTTTTTTTGCGCCTGGGGGACTTCGCGAAGCTGGCTGGCTCCCGCCCTGTTCTCGCGCCGACCAACGAAAAGCCCCGCCCGATCCCGGGCGGGGCTTTGCCATCACCGGCTACTGGCCGGCTCGGGCGGGATCCGGGGCGCGCTACTTCTTGCCCATCGCCTCGCGGACCTTCGGGAGGAGCTTCTCCGCGAGGATCTTGAAGGTGTTGGGGAGGCTCTCGCCCTCGGGGCCGTCGTAGCGGGCGAGGAGGCTGAGGAAGCCCGCCTCCGCCTCGGCGTACTTGCCCTGCTTGTAGTAGATGAAGGAGACCTCGTACTCGGCGGTGGCGAGGACGGCGGGGTCGTAGCCGTAGCGCTCGCGGGCGGCCTCGTAGTAGGCGATCGCGGCGGCGAAGTTGTCGCCGTCGGAGGCTTCCTGGGCGCGCTGGATGAGCTCGCGCGAGGTGAGGTCCTCCGGGATCTCCTTGGGCGCCGAGGCGCAGGAGGAGAGGAGGGCCAGGGACAGGGCGGCGGCCAGGGCCGCCGCGAGGATCGTCGCGGTCTTTCTCATGGGGCTTCCTTAGAAGTTGTAGAGTTCGTCGCTCGTGGGGAGGGCCTTGCGGAGGTCGCGGATGAACTCCTTCGCGTCGCCCATGTCCTCGTAGGCGTCGCAGGCGGGGATGCTCCGCTTGGCGACGGTGAAGTACTTGTAGACCTTCTCCTCGCCGATCTTCTTCCGCCACTTGCCCGCGTCGCAGCGGACGCGGAGGCGGTAGCTGCCCTCGGCGCCGGAGGGGGAGGGGACGAGCTTGCAGTGGATGCAGTTCGCGCAGAACACGCGGTCCGCGGCTCCCTCGTCGGCAAGAACGGCTTCGGCCTCGCGAAGCGCCTCGAGCTTTTCGACCATCCCGGCCCCCTTTACTCCCCGATTATGCTATACTCTATTTCCAGCGGTCAAGGCTCGGCGCGACCGGGCCGCCGTCCGGAGTTCCCCATGCTTGCCACCCTCATCAACGCCGCCGCCATCATCGTGGGCTCCCTCATCGGGATCCTCCTCAAGAAGGGGCTCTCCGCCCGCTACGAGGCGACGGTCTTCGCCGCGACGGGCATCATCTCCCTCGTGATCGGCATCCAGATGGCCCTCAAGGCGAGCCACGTCCTGGCCTTCGCGCTGGCCCTCATCATCGGCGGCCTGGTCGGGACCCTCCTCGACATCGAGGGCGGCTTCCTGAAGCTAGGCGAGCGGCTCAAGGCCCGCTTCGCCGCGAAGGACGAGGGCTCGACCTTCGCCTACGGCTTCCTGGACGCCTCCGTCCTCTTCTGCGCCGGCGCGATGGCCATCGTGGGCTCCTTCAAGGCGGGCACCGAGGGCGACTACGCCATCCTCCTCACGAAGAGCGTGATGGACGGCTTCATCTCCGTCCTCTTCGCGAGCGCGATGGGCGTCGGCGTCGCCTTCTCCGCCCTCTCGGTCCTCGTCTACCAGGGCGCCCTCACCCTCCTCTCGGTCCTGGTGAAGCCCTACGTCACGGAGACGATGCTCGCGGAGCTCACCGGCCTGGGCGGCGCCCTCGTCATCATGATCGGCATCAACCTCCTCGGCCTCAAGAAGCTCAAGACGGGCGACTTCCTGCCCGGGCTCGTCGTCTCCGTGCTCCTCGTCCTCGCGATGCCCTACGTCCCCTTCCTGTAGGACTCGCCTCCAGACATCGCGCGCTCCGGAAGGGGAAAGGCTTTCGCCATGGCGGGGAAGGACAGCGCCGAGCGCCTCAACCGCAGGAAGGCCAGGACTGGCTTCCGCGACGAGTCCGGCTCCTGGTACATCCTGGACAACGCGGCGACCATCATGCCCCCGACCACCGACTCGGTGGCCACGGGGCTCTTCCGCGTCTCCGCCGACCTGGACGCGCCGGTCAACCTCCCTTCCATCCAGGTCGCCCTGGAGAGGACGGCGAGGCGCTTCCCCTACTTCTCCGTGGAGCTCAGGCGCGGGCTCTTCTGGTACTACCTCGAGCCCCACGAGAAGCCGGTCCGGGTGGAGCTGGACCCCGAGTCGCCGAGCCAGTCCTTCCGCATGCGGCGCCGGGGCACCTGCCTCTTCCGCGTGCGCGTCCGGGGCCGGCGGATCGCCTGCGAGTTCTCCCACGCCCTCACCGACGGCACCGGCGGCGTCCGCTTCCTCAAGACCCTCCTGGTCGAGTACTTCCGGCTCCGCGGCGTGGAGGCCGGAGGCGAGGATCCCGACGTCTACCGCCTGGACGAGAAGCCCGAGGCCGAGGAGTACGAGGACGCCTACAACCGGCACTTCTCGGGCGTCTATCCCCATCCGGAGGCGGGGAAGCCCGCCTTCCAGCTCGGCGCCCGCCTCCTTCCGCGGCACCAGTACCGGGTCATCTCGGGCGTCCTGCCCCTGGCCCCCGCCCTCGCGAAGGCCAAGGAGTTCGGCGTCTCCCTCACGGAGCTCCTCGCGGCCGCCTACCTGGACGCCCTGCAGTCGATCTGGTTCTCCGCGCCCGAGAAGGAGCGGCGCCGCCAGCGCCCCGTCGCCGCGGTGGAGATCCCGGTCAACATGCGCAAGTTCTACCCGACCAAGTCCAACCGCAATTTCAGCCTCTTCGTCCTCCTCACCCAGGACTACAGGCTCGGCAGGCGGGACTTCGCGGAGATCGTGCAGAGGGCCCACCACCAGATGCGGATGGAGACGGACGCCCCCTCCATCGCGCGGCAGATCTCGCGGAACGTGGCGGGGACGAGGAGCCTCCTCGTGCGCCTGGTGCCCCTCTTCGTCAAGGATTTCTTCGCCCGGATCCTCTTCCAGGCCTTCGGGGAGAACCTCATCTCGGGCTTCATCTCGAACCTGGGCCCGGTGAGCCTGCCCCCGGGGCCGGCCGCCCACGTCGAGCGCTTCGACTTCGTCCCCGCGCCCAGCAAGGTGACGAAGACGAACGCCTCGGTCCTGAGCTGGAAGGGGAACCTCGTGGTCGACTTCGGGAGCCTGGGCAAGTCGAGGGAGCTCGAGCGGCTCTTCTTTTCCCGCCTCGCGAGCCTGGGGCTCCCCGTGCGGATCGAATGCAACCTTAGGGAGGAAAGCTGATGCCCACATGCCCTGACTGCGGCGTCGAGCTCGCCGAGGACGCCCGCTCCTGCCCGCTCTGCGGCAAGCCCCTGGGCGCCGCGCGGCCCCACGCCCACGAGAAGTACATCGACCCCGAGGACAGGGAGCGGCTCACCGAGAGGGAGCGCCGCACCATCGCCTGGGAGGTCCTCTCCGTCTCCTCGGCGATCGCGGCCGTCGCCGTCCTCGCTGTCAACCTCATCGACTCGGGCGCCCTGACCTGGGCCCTCTATCCCCTCTTCTGCCTGGCCTTCGCGTGGACGGTCTTCACCGGCGTCTTCCTCCTCTACCGGAAGCCCATGCTCGCGATCCTCTTCCCCGCCCTGGCCCTGCACGCCTTCCTCCTGGGCCTGGACCTGGTGGACGGCCGCCTCACCTGGGCCCTGCCCCTGGCCCTGCCCATCGCCCTGGACGCCGAGCTCTCGGCGGCGGCGGCCTGGCTCCTGAGCCGCGTCTCCAAGCGGAAGGGCGCCAACCTCATCGCGCTCGCCCTCCTCGCCGTCGTCACCCTCTGCATCGGCGTCGAGTTCACCCTGGACCGTTTCCTTTCCGGCCGCGTGGCCCTGAGCTGGTCGGCTATCGTCGCCTTCACCCTGGTGCCTATAGCCTGTTTCCTCTTCTACCTGCATTACCGGGTCGGGAAGAAGACCAACTTGCGGAAGCTCTTCAGGCTCTAGCGGGGGAGGGGGCGCGGCCGGTCGGACAGCCGCGAGCCGCGGCGCTTGCGGGCGGGTAGGGGCCCTGCGGTCGCCAAGCGGCGGTTTGTCGCGGCGGGCCGGGGCTCCGCGGGCTAAGGGAAGGCCGGGACCCGCGCCCGGGCCCTCGCGCGGAATCGTAGAATCGCCTCTGGACTTTTCCCTTTTTCCGGGGATTGTCCTTTGCATCTATTGACCTTTCTTCTCGTTTAATGTAGATTCATCTCAACACGACGCAGGGTAGAGCAGTTGGCAGCTCGTCGGGCTCATAACCCGGAGGTCGCAGGTTCGAGTCCTGCCCCTGCTATAGGTTTCCGTCAGGCACCTATGTTCAACCGTAATCGGGGTAATTCCCGATGAAGCCTAAAGATGAAGCTCCGCGGCGACGCGGGGCTTTTTCTTTGTTCTTTGCTGACAAGAGTCTTGTAAAACAAGATTGATAAAAACAAGATACTGCTATAGATTATAAAACATGATTGATAAGAAGGCATGGCCATCCTTCATTCCCCGCCCCGATTACCTTGAGCGCATCAAGCCGTTTATAGGTAAGGGACTTATCAAGGTCCTGACCGGACAGCGGCGGGTCGGGAAAAGCTACATCCTGTATCAGCTCATGGACGAGATCGCGACGCGGAATCCCGAGGTCGGGATCACCTATATCAACAAGGAACTCCACGAATTTCGGGACATCCGCGATGGCGATGATCTGCATCGATTCGTTTCCGGCAGGCTCAAGGCCGATACGCCAAACGCCCTCTTCATCGACGAGATCCAGGAGATCAAGGGCTTCGAACTCGCGCTTCGGAGTCTCCTAGCCGAAGGGCGATGCGACATCTACTGCACGGGCAGCAACGCCGACCTCCTCTCCGGCGAACTCGCCACCTTTCTTGCGGGGCGCCACGTCGAGATCCGGATCCATCCCTTGAGCTTCGCCGAGTTCCTGCGCTTCCACAATCTCCAGGATTCAAGGGAGAGCCTCGCGCTTTACCTGAGGCTCGGGGGAATGCCCTACCTCTCCGCGATCGGCCTGGACGAAGCTGTCGCCTTCGAGTACCTCGACAATGTCCACGCGTCCATCCTGCTCAGGGACGTCGTCGCCCGCGAGAAGATCCGCAACGTCGACTTCCTCGAGACCCTCCTTGAATACGTCGCCGACAATGTGGGCAATCTCTTTTCTGCCAACAACATCTCCAAGTACCTCAAGTCCCAGCATGTCGCCATGCCGGTTCCGACCATCCTGAGCTATCTTTCGGCTCTCCAGCGGGCCTTCGTCATCCGCAAGGCGCGCAGGGCCGACCTCAAGGGCATGAGGCTGTTCGAGGTCGGCGAGAAATACTACTTCGAGGACTTGGGCCTCAGGAACGCGGCCCGCGGCAGGTCGAGCCCCCTTGAGCTGGGCAAGCTCGTGGAGAACGCGGTCTACCTCCGACTCGTCGAGCGGGGCTACCAGGTCCATGTAGGCTGGCTTGACGGGCTGGAGATCGATTTCGCGGCGGAGAAGGCCGGCCGGAGAATCTATATCCAGGCCGCCTACCTCGTCGCGGACGAGACGACCGCCGCGCGCGAGTTCGGCAACCTCGGGCGGATCGACGACAACTATCCGAAGTACGTCGTCAGCATGGACGAGGCATTCGGCGACGCCTCTCATCAGGGGATCGAGCGGAAAAACCTGCGCGAGTTTCTCTTGATGGATCTTTGAAACGGGAATGGCAGGGGAAGGATCTGGCCTGTTCGGCTCTCCGGCGCGGCGCCCCCTGGCCACTTTCAGCCCTCGCCATCCGCCTCTTTCTCCCCCTTGGCTTCTATGTACTCCAGGAAGGCCGTCACGCGCT
>ERZ795054.3650-NODE-3650-length-11883-cov-8.453500_pt1 | contig 11883 bp, 11 predicted proteins | sample MGYA00375138_ERZ795054 | MGnify/ENA primary metagenome ERZ795054 (study PRJEB30183, sample SAMN05720215) | anaerobic digester metagenome | isolation source: active sludge of municipal wastewater-treating anaerobic digesters | place: USA | collected 2014-12-23 ...
TTGGTGGGATAGGAGCCCCAGGGGAGGTAGGCCTGGTAGGGGTGCTTCGAGCTGGACAGATGATGCTCGCTGCAGCCTTTCCAGGGGCAGAAGGGAGGGATGAAGGCGTTCATGCCCTCCCAACGCGTCTCGATTGGCTCCCTGATTGAGGGCGCAACAGGGTTCGAGGCAGTAAAAACAGGATTCGAGGCTGTTTAAAAGAGCTCCCGGAGAGCGGCCGCGAGACCCTCGAGGCTTTCGAAGCTCCGCTCGCCCGATGCCACGCGTAGCCTCCAGCCCGGCCCGCAGGGCCCAGCCTCTGCCCGTATGACGGCCGCTGGCCCATCCGCCGCATGCGGACCGTCCTCGCTTCCTCCCGCGATTCCGAAGCCGAGGCGCAGGGCGACCCGCTCGGCCCAGGCCGCCGCGGCTTTTTCGCCCTCGATCGACACGAAGACCCGCGGGCTGTCCTCCTCGGCGCGGAAGGAGGACGTGGCGGGGTCGAAGCGAAGCCCCGGCCCGTCGAAGGCCCGGCCGACCGCCCCGCCGAGGGCGAGGTCCTCGGGCGCCCCTGATTCGAAGCGGTGCTCCCGGTCGAGGAGCCAGAGGGAGTCGGCGTAGCGGAGTGCGAGGTCGAGATCGTGGGTAGAGACCACCACCGCCTTGCGCTGGTCGCGGGCGAGGCGGAGGGCTAGGTGGAAGGCCTCGATGCGGGCACCGGCGTCGAGGAAGGCGGTGGGCTCGTCGAGGACGAGGAGTGGGCAGTCCTGGGCGACGGCCCGGGCGATCAGGGCCTTCTGCCGCTCCCCGTCGGAGAGCTCGCCGCAGCGGCGGTCGGCCAGGGTTCCCAGGCCGACCGACTCGATCGCGTCGAGCACGAAGGCCCGGTCGCGCGGGGACAGGCGGTTGCGGGCGTCGGTGAAGGGGTAGCGGCCGAAGGCGACGATGTCGAAGACGGTGAACCAGCCGGAGTCGAAGCGGTCGGTGAGGACGGTGGCCGCGAGCCGCGCCCGTTCCTCGACCGCTAGGCCCGCGAGGTGGCGTCCGCAGAGCTCGACCGCCCCCGACAAGGGCTCCTGCAAGCCCGTCAGGCTCCGCAGGAGGGTCGACTTTCCCGAGCCGTTCGGGCCGACCAGGGCTGCCAGCTCGCCGGGCCTGAGCGAGAGAGTAATGCCCGAGGCCAGGGGCACCGCCTCGCGGCCGCGGCGCCAGCCGATGGCGAGCTCCCTCGCCGCCAGGACGCAGAGGTTGCGCGACATCGCTACACCCGGTCCGGGCTCGAGCGGGAGCTCCGGAGGAAGAGCCCGAGGATGATCGGCGAGCCGATCAGGGCGAGGAGGGGGTTGATCGGGAGGACGGCCCCGCCCCCCGGGGCCTGGGAGGCGAGGTCGGCCGCCAAGGCGAAGATCGAGCCCGCGAGGGCGGAGCCGGGGATGAGGAGGGCGTGGTCGCTCGAGCGGAAGAGGCGGCGCGCGGCCTGCGGGGCGGCGATCCCGAGGAAGGCGATGGGGCCGCAGAAGGCGGTGGCCGCCCCGGCCAGGATGGCCGCGGCGACGAGGATCCGGGTCCGCGCCCCGCGGACCCGGACGCCGAGGCCCTCGGCGAAGCGCTCGCCGAGGAGGAGGGCGTTGAGGGGCTTCGAGCTCCGGGCCGTGAGGGACAGGCCCAGGGCCACCGAGCCGAGGAGGACGGGCAGCTCCCGCCTCGTCACCGAGGAGAAGGAGCCGTAGGTCCAGCCGAGGTAGACCTGGACCTTCTGGGGGGAGCCGAAGTACACGAGGACCGAGACGAGGCTGCCGGCGAGGTAGCCGACGAGGAGGCCGACGATGAGGAGGGTGACCGCGTCGTCGAAGCGCCGCGAGAGGGCGAGGATGAGGCCGAGGACGAGGAGGGCCCCGACGCTCGCGGCGAGGGCCAGGGCGCCGTAGCCCAGGGTCCCGAGGCCGGCGAGGAGGGAGGAGCCGGGGCCGCCGGCGGCGAGGACGACGAGGGCGACGCCCACGCTCGCCCCCGCGCCGAGGCCGAGGGAATCCGGCCCCGCGAGGTGGTTTCGGAACAGGGTCTGGAGGACGAGGCCGGAGACGGCGAGGGCGGCCCCCGCGGCCAGGGCCGTGAGGGCCTTGGGCAGGCGGAAGACCGAGACGATGCTCGCGCTCGTCGGGTCGCCCGGCAGGCCCGCGAGGGCCCGGGCGACCTCGCGCAAGGGCACGCGGACCGAGCCGAGGGCGAGGTCGGCGGCGAAGAGGATCAGCGCGGCCGCCGCGAGGGCCGCGAGGATGGCCCTGCCCCGGGCCGCGCCCGCCGGCCTCACGGCTCGATCCTCCGATAGTAGGCGAAGCGCCTCCCCGGGAGGAGCTCGGGATGGAAGATGGCGACGAGGTCGGCGAGGACCTCGTGGGGATTGAGGACCGCGGACTCGAAGTAGTCGTTGCCCCCCTCGCCGTTCAGGCGGAGGTTGTTGTTCCAGACCCCGCCGGCGGCGAGGACGGGGAGGGAGGCGAAGCGGGGGTCGAGGGCGGCTATGTCGGCGGCCCTCTGCGCGCCGAAGCTCGGATTGAGCCAGATATCGGCCCGGAGGGCCCGGGCGTAGACGGCCTCGATGGAGAGGACCAGGCCCCCCGTGCTCCCGTCCTCGGCCCAGAGGTAGGCGCCGCCCGCGTCGGCTATGGCGCGGGCCATGTAGCTGCGGCCGCCGGAGACGCTCCACGAGCCCTGGAAGGGCCCGTTGACGAGGACCCAGGGGCGGCGCTCGGCCCGGGCCGCGAGCTCCTTGAGGCGGCCGTACTCGGCCTCGACCCCCGAAAGGCGCCCGCGCGCGAGCTCCTCCTTGCCGTAGAAGGCGGCGACGAATTCGAGCCAGGCAGCCCGGGCGAGGGGCTCGTTCTCGTTCCACTCCGCGTCGATGACGACGGGGAGGCCCGCCTCCTCGAGCTTGGGATGGCTGTCCCACTCGTTGCCCATGCCGTAGGCCAGGACGAGGTCGGGCTTCAAGGCGATGAGGAGCTCCACGTTGGGGGCCCAGTTCCGGGCGACCTCGGCGATACGGCCCGAGGCGATCCTGGCGCGGAGCTCGGGGGAGCTCACGGCCGCGGCCGAGTCGACGCCCACGACGCTGTCGGTTTCGCCTAACGAGGCGATCTGGGCCAGGTAGGTGGTGGAGAAGGTGACGACCCGGCGGACCGGGATCTCGACGAAGCGGTCGGCCCGGATGCCCGCCGGCCTGGGCGAGCCCCGGGGGTAGAGGACGTAGCTGTAGGCCCGGGCCGCCCCCGGCCAGGGCGAGGCGACGCGGAGGATCTTGTAGCCGGGTCCGCGCTCGATGGAGAAGCCAGGTGTGGCGGCCCTCGCCTGGGCGGCCGCGGCATGGGGCGCCAGGGCGGCGATGGCCAGGGCTAGAGCGGGCCAAGGGGGAAGGGCCCTTCTCACGTCATCCTCCTCCCTCCGAAGAGTCGAATGAGATAGGGTTCCCGGCAGGTTTCCTGGCTCGCGGCGCGCCGAAGACGGCTTCGGCTGGGAGGAGAGCCTTCCCGGGTCGCCCCAGTGGCTCGCCGGGCCGAAAGCCCGGCGCGGGAGGCCACCTGGCCTGCCCGGTCCTTCCCTTGACGCTCGCTCACAGTAGCGGGGGCTGCTGCGGAATTGGCTTCCCGAGGGGGAGGCCGCACCGCATTCCCTTTACCCGGGTCGGCGCGACGCGCCGGAACCGCGGGGCACCGCGGAACGCCTCGAAAGAATAGCTCCTGGAAGGCGCTCGGCGCAAGCGGGAGGGCGCGATGCCGCCCCCCTCGGGTTGCCCTCCCTCCGTATCCGGGTTAGAGTATCCATCGCGACATAGATATGGAGGAATGCATGGATCCCAAGAAAGATAGCGTCGGCTTCATCGGCACGGGCGTCATGGGCGCGAGCATGGCCGGCCACCTCATGAAGGCCGGCTGGCCGGTCCGCGTCTACACGAGGACGAGGGAGAAGGCCCAGGCCCTCGTCGAGCAGGGCGCGGCCTGGGACGAGAGCCCGTCCGCCATGGCCCCGAAGTGCCGCGTCGTCTTCACCATGGTCGGCTATCCCTCCGACGTCGAGGAAGTCTACTTCGGCCCGAAGGGCCTCATCGAGAACGCGGCTCCCGGCGCCATCCTCGTCGACACGACGACCTCCCGGCCCGACCTCGCCCGGCGCATCGCCGCGGCCGCCGCGGCCAAGGGCCTCTCCGCCCTCGACGCGCCGGTCTCCGGCGGGGACGTCGGCGCCAAGAACGCGACCCTGACCATCATGGTCGGCGGCGAGCGGCAGGCCTTCGAGGCCGTGAAGCCCCTCCTCGAGGCCATGGGCAAGACCGTGGTCCTCCAGGGCGGGCCCGGGGCCGGCCAGCACACGAAGATGGCCAACCAGATCGTCATCGCGGGCAACCTCATGGGCGCGGTCGAGTCCCTCGAGTATTCCAAGGCGGCGGGCCTCGATCCCCGGACCGTCCTCCAGAGCATCGGGGCCGGCTCCGCGGGGAGCTGGCAGCTCAACTCCATGGTGCCCCGCATGCTCGACGGGAACTTCGAGCCCGGCTTCTACGTGAAGCACTTCCTCAAGGACCTCCGCATCGCCCTCGACGCGGCCAAGGAGATGCGGCTCGAGCTTCCCCTCCTCGCCCTGGCGGAGCGGCTTTTCGCCGAGGTCGAGGGCGCGGGCATGGGCGACAAGGGCACCCAGGCCCTCTACCTCCTGTACGAGCGGCGCGCGGCCGAGGCGGGAGCCAAGCGTTGAGCTTCAAGGGCTTCGAGCCGGCCCCCGAGGCCCTGGTCTCCCCCGCCGGGCTCGAGCTCGGGCGCTTCGGCACCCCCTTCGGCCGGGCGAACCTCATCGACCTCGAGCGCATCTACGGCTACCGCCTGCCCCGCCTGGTCCGCTCCTGGCGCCTCAAGGAGTGGCAGGCCTTCCAGTTCGGGGACGCTCGCTGGTTCTTCTTCACCTCGCTCTACAACGCGAAGACCCTGAGCCTCGCCCTCTTCCAGGCCTACGACCGGGAGCGGAAGCGGCGCTTCGGCTTCCAGGTCCCCCTGCCGGGCAGCGCCTTCGGCTTCGGCCAGAGCCTGTCCGGCGCGAGGACGGCCTACCGCTCGCGGAGCTCCTTCCTCGAGTACCGCTGCGACTACGACGCGGGCTCCATCGCCGTCTCGGTGCAGCGCTCGGATCGCGACGCCTCCGCCTCCTTCGCGGGGGAGTTCCGCTTCGCCTGCGGGCCCAAGGCCGCGGCCCTCCAATCGGTCTGCATGCCCCTCAGCCTGAATAGGGCCATCTACTCGACCAAGGCTCTCATGCCCCTCGAGGGCGAGCTCGTCGTGGGGAGCGAGTCCTTCGGCATCGGCGGGCCCGCCGCGATGGGCGTCATCGACGACCACAAGGGCTACTATCCCTACCACATGCGCTACGACTGGGCGACCGGCTTCGGCCTGGACCAGAAGGGCCGGCGCGCGGGCTTCAACCTCACGAACAACCAGGTGCGGGACCAGGCCAGGCACAACGAGAACTGCCTGTGGATCAACAACCGGACCTGGCCCCTGCCCCCGGTCAAGGTGACCAGGCCCCGGGGCCCGGGCGGGGAGTGGGTCATCCAGGACACCGAGGGCCTCGTCGACCTCGTCTTCGTGCCCGAGGCCGCCAACGACCTGCGCTTCAACTACGGCGTCGCCGAGAGCGACTACCACGGCCCCTTCGGCTCCTTCCGGGGCCTGGTGAAGAACGGGGACGGGGACAAGGTCCAGGCCGAGCTCCTGTACGGGGCGGGCGAGCAGAAGTTCCTCAGGGTCTGAGGGCGGGGCTGGCCCCGGCCCGCGCCGGCGGCTCCCGAGGCCGCGCCTCCGGATCCCTAGAGCTGCCTGCCCGAGCGGAGCTTCTCCTCGAAGCGCTCGAGGGCCTTGCCCTCGAGGGGGGCGGCGTCCGTCGGCGCGTTAGGCGAGCCCAGCCGCCTCCGCAGCTCGGCCAGCTCCTGGGCGGAGAGGCGGAGGCCCCCCAGCCTGTGGTTCTCGAAGCTCGCGCAGGCCGCCGGGGCCACGCGGCGCGCGATGCCGAGGATGGCGCGGGCGTACTCGCGGATCTCGAGCTGGGCGTGGGCGTCGAGGCGGAGCTCGAGGAAGCGGAAGAGGTTGTGCAGGTCGATCTGCCAGTACCACTCGGTGTAGAGCGAGACCGGCAGGTCGATGCGGGCGAGCTCGCGGGCCAGCCCCGAGTCGACCAGGGCGGAGTAGTCGGCGTAGGCGGCGCGCTGCCCGGCCTCGAGCCGCGCGATGGCCGACTCCGCGAGGCCCTCGGGCGCGGGCCCCGGGGCCCTGCCCTGCTTGTTGTCCTCGCTCTGGAGGGCGACGTCCCCGGGCCGGGGCAGGTAGAACTCGTCCTTCATCACCGAGTAGCGCCCCGAGATCTCGTTGACGCGGGCGGTGCGGTGCCGTATCCACTGCCGGGCGACGAAGATGGGCAGCTTCACGTGGAAGGTGAGGACCACCTGCTCGAAGGGCGAGGTATGCTCGTTGCGCAGGAGGTGGTCGATGAGGGCCGCGTCCTCCCGGTAGCTCTTGGTGCCCGCGCCGTAGGAGACCCGGGCCGCCTGGACGATCCGGGCGTCGCCGCCCAGGTAGTCGACGAGGCGGACGAAGCCCTTGTCGAGGACGGGGAACTGGCGGTCGAGGATCTCCTCGGCCGCGTCGACTACGCAGTGGGGCATGCTACCTCCGGGAAGCCGCCGAAATCGCCGGCGAACTTGCCGAGCGTGTGCTTCTCCGAGCCGGGGCCGTGGCAATCGGAGCCGTAGGTGACGAAGAGGCCGAGCTCGGCCGCGAGGCCCGCGACGAGCTTGTTGATGGGGGCGCTCCGCTCCGCGTCGCCGTACCAGTACAGCTCGACGCCCGCGACCCCCCGGTCGCGGAACCAGGCGAGGAGCTCGTAGACCCGGGCCTGCTCGCGCTTCATGCGGGCGGGGTCGTCGCCGAACTGGTGGCCGGGGTGGGGCAGGACGAGGAGGCCGCCGTCGGCCCGCGCCGCCGCCGCGACCTCCTCCGCCTCGGGCTTAGGGAAGCGCTCCTGCCGGATGAGGCCCGAGTCGAAGTAGGCGCGGCCGAACTCCCGGTAGCGGACCGAGGGCTCGATGACCCCCTCGGCCTTGAGGTAGGTGAAGAAGTCGACCTTGTTGAAGGAGAGGCCCTCGGGCGCCCCTTCCGGGGGGATCTCGGGGCCGAGCTTCCGCGCGAGGAGCTTGTCGAAGCCGAGCTCGGGCCGGCGGAACAGGGTCCGGGCCCGCTCGACGAAGCGCTCGAGGCGGGCGCGGCGGGCGGCGAGGACCGAGCCCAGGAGGGCGGCGGTCGCGGCGTAGGCCCCGCGGGGGAAGTAGGCCAGGAGCTCGGAGCGGTAGCCGATCTCGGGCGCGACGCAGTCGATCTCGCAGGCGTTCACGGTCGCCAGCCCGAGCTTCCGCGCCGCGTCGGCGAAGCGCGCGCAGCCGGCGAGGGTGTCGTGGTCGGTGAGGGCCGCCAAAGCCAGGCCGGCTCCCGCCGCGAGCTCGGCGATGCGCTCCGGCCAGAGGCTGCCGTCGGAGTAGCGCGAGTGCAGGTGCAGGTTGGCGTGCATGGGGCTGGGTCGAGTATATCCGCGGCCCTAGGCGCGAGGCAATGCCGAGGCGGGTCCGGGCTCGGCCGGGCGCGGCGGCGACTTCGCGCTTGACCGGGGAGCGATCCGCCTCGACAATGGTCGCTCGGGAGGCCGCGGTGTTCGATCTCAACGACAAGGCGGTGGAGGATATCGTCTTCGCCATGGAGGACCAGGAGCGCTCCCTGGTCGTCGACCTCGAGACCGGGGCCATCCAGGCGCGCGAGGCCTCCGGGGACGAGGATCGCTACGCCGCTCCCCCGCCCTGGTCCTCCCGCGACGGCTTCAAGATCATGGAGGACTTCCTCGCCCTGGTGCGCCAGCCCACGGCTCGGCGGGAGCTCCAGGGCGCCCTCTCCCGTGGCCGGGGCGTGTTCAAGACCTTCAAGTCGGCGCTCGCCGGCTTCCCCGACCTCGAGCGGGCCTTCCGCGACTACAAGCTGCGGACGATGCGGGTCGCCATCGTCGCCTGGTACGACGACCTCCGCGAGGCCCGGGGCCTCGCCCGCCTCGGGCCCGAGCCCGAGGAGACCCAGGACCTCCTCGGGAGCGACTTGGGTCTCAGGATCGCCGAGCTCGCCGAGCTCCGCGACGAGCTCCTCGGCCTCGTCCGCGAGATCGCCGACGAGGCCCTGGCCAACCTCCCCGAGCCGATAGCCGCCTTCGAGGAGGCGCGCCTGGTCGAGGAGATCGAGGAGGCCGAGGAGGGGCTCTGCGCGGTGGCCGACGACGGGGAGGGGGGAATCCTGGGGGCCGCCTTCGCCCTGCGCGAGATCGTCGGCGAGCGGAGCCTGGGACGGATCCTCTTCGTCGGGGTCAGGGAGGGTTTCCGGCGCCTGGGCCTGGGCAGCCAGCTCCTCGATCTCGTCTCGAGGCGCTTGTCCTCGGAGGGCGTTCGCTTCCTCGTCGTGGACTCGGCCTTCCTCCCCCCCGAGTACGGCGCCTCCCTCTCCTCCCGGGGCTACGCGGCCTACGGGGCGCGGGGCGTGGCCCGCCTGGAGTAGGGCGGCTTCCAGCCGAAGCGCCCGAGGTCGACCTTCCCCTCCCGCGAGACCTCGACCCCCTCGGCCCTGAGGAGGGCGCGCTGGAGCTCGAATCCACCGCCCCGGGGCAGGGCTATGGAGCCGTCGGCGCGGAGCACGCGCTGCCAGGGCAGGCCGTCCTTCTCGGAGCGGGAGTGGAGGACCCGCACGACCTGGCGGGCGCCGTTGGGGAGGCCGGCCGCCCGGGCCACGAGGCCGTAGCTGGCGACCTGGCCGGGCGGGATGCGCTTGAGGATGGAGATGATGAGCTCGGTCCCCGCGGAGAGTCCAGGCATCGAGGTCCATACTTTACAAAGTCGCGGAATTTGTCAATAGTAGCCTCGAGGAGTTCGCCGCATGAAGACCTGTTACCTGTTCCCCGGCCAGGGAGCCCAGTATCCCGGCATGGGGAAAGACTTCTACGAGACGAGCAAGGCCGTCCGCGAGCTCTTCCAGCTCGCCTCCGACGCCACCTCCACCGATCTCAAGAAGCTCCTCTTCTCGGGCAGCGAGGAGGAGCTCAAGCAGACCCGGAATACCCAGCTGGCCGTAGCCCTCGTCGGGGCGGCGGCGGCCCTCTCCGCGCGGGAGCACGGCCTCGTCGCTGCGGGCTGCGCCGGCTTCTCGGTCGGCGAGTGGCCGGCCCTGGCCGAGGCCGGGGTCGTCTCCCTCGCCGACATGTTCTCCCTGGTCGGCGAGCGTGGCCGGCTCATGGACGAGGCGGGCAGGCGCTCGGGGGGCTCCACGATGAGCGCGGTCCTCTCCCTCGCGCCCGAGGCCATCGAGGCCGCCATCGCCGCGGCGGGGCTCACGCGGGTCTGGGTGGCCAACTACAACAGCCCCGCCCAGTCGGTGATCTCCGGCGCCGAGGCCGACGTGGCCGCGGCCGAGCTCGCCGTCAAGGCGGCGGGGGCCAAGCGGGCGATCCGCCTCAAGGTCTCCGGGGCCTTCCACTCGCCCATCATGGCCTACGCCCGGGACGGCTTCGCCGAGCGGATCGCCGACGTCGAGTTCCGCGATCCGCGGATCGCCCTCTTCTCGAACGTGACGGGCGCGGCCGTCTCGAGCGGGGCCGAGGCCAAGAAGCTCGCGGTCGAGCAGATCGTGAGCCCCGTGCGCTGGATCGACGAGGAGAAGGCGATCGCAGCGGCCGGCTTCGGCCGCTGCGTCGAGACGGGCCCGGGCACGGTCCTCGCGGGGCTCTGGAAGGCCTTGGGCGGGGAGATCCCCTGCCTGCCCTGCGGCACCCTCGACGCGATCGCCTCGATCTCACTGTGAAGGCGGCGGATATGGAAGGCCTGCTGAAGGACAAGACCTGCGTGGTGACCGGCGGCTCGAAGGGCATCGGCCTGGCCGTCGTGGAGCTCTTCGCGCGGCAGGGTGGCCGCGTCTACTACCTCTCGCGGAGCGAGGCCGCCGATCCGTCCGCCCTCGGCGCCGCGGCCGCGGCGGGCGGGGGCTCGGTGGCCTGGGTCGCCTGCGACGTGGCCGAGGAGGCCCAGGTCCAGAAGGCCGTCGACGCGATCGTCGCCGAGGCCGGCTCGATCGACGCCCTGGTCAACAACGCGGGCGTGACCCGGGACAAGCTCGCCCTGCGGATGAGCCTCGAGGACTGGGAGGCCGTCCTGCGGGCGAACCTGACCAGCGCCTTCCTCGTCTCCCGGGAGGCCGCGCGGCACATGATCAAGCGGCGCTCGGGCAGCATCGTCAACATGTCGAGCGTGGTCGGCCTCATGGGCAACGGGGGCCAGGCGAACTACGCGGCCTCGAAGGCCGGCCTCGTCGGCTTCACCAAGAGCCTCGCCCGGGAGCTCTCCTCCCGGAGCGTCCGGGTCAACGCCATAGCCCCGGGCTTCATCGAGACCTCGATGACCGAGAGGATCGGCGAGGAGGCGAAGGAGCGGCTCAAGGCCTCGATCCCCCTGGGCCGGGTCGGCCAGCCCGAGGAGGTCGCGGCCGCCGCCCTCTACCTCTGCTCCGAGCTCTCCTCCTACGTGACCGGCGAGGTCCTCCGGGTCGACGGCGGGATGGGCATGTAGGCGAACGCGGAGGACGGCCGCCGCCGGGGCGCCCTCGCGCGGCCGGCCCGCCTCCGCTATACTTCCTGAAGTGCGGCACTCCTTGTACGCGGTCGAGCCCGGAAGCCCCCTGCCCCTCGGGGCGACGAGCCTGGCCGAGGGCGTCAACTTCGCCATCTTCTCGCGCCACGCCGAGGCGATGCGGCTCTGCCTCTACGAGTCCTCCCGCGACGAGCTTCCCAGCTTCGAGTACCGCCTCGACCCCCGCCTGAACCGTACGGGCGACATCTGGCACGTCCTCGTCCCCGAGCTCCGGCCCGGCGCGCTCTACCTCTGGCGGGCCGAGGGGCCCTTCCTCCCGCGCAAGGGGCACCGCTTCAACCCGCACAAGGCCCTCCTCGATCCCTACGCCAAGGCCCTGACGGGGGACTTCGCCTGGGAGCTCTCGGCGGCCCGGGCCTACGACCCGGCTTCCCCCGAGGCCGACCTCTCCTACTCCGCCCAGGACGACGCGGGCTCCCTGCCCAAGTGCGTCGTGGTCTCGGACGAGTTCGACTGGGGGGGCGACCGGCCCCTGAACTACCCCCTGCGGCACTGCGTCATCTACGAGGCCCACGTGAAGGGCCTGTCCCGGCACCCGAGCTCCGGCGTCGCGCATCCGGGCAGCTACCGCGGGGTCGTCGAGTCCATTCCCCGCCTCAAGGCCCTGGGCGTGACGAGCCTCGAGCTCCTGCCCGTCCAGGAGTTCGACGAGCTCGAGAACCCGCGCAGCGACCCGAGGACCGGGGAGCGGCTGCGCAACTACTGGGGCTACTCGACCATGGCCTTCTTCGCGCCCAAGGGGAGCTACTCCTCCGCGGGCTCGCGCGGCGAGCAGGTCGCCGAGTTCAAGGCCATGGTCCGCGAGCTCCACGCGGCGGGGATCGAGCTCATCCTCGACATCGTCTTCAACCACTCGGCCGAGGGCTCGGAGCTCGGGCCCACCCTGAGCTTCCGGGGCCTGGACAACCCGATCTACTACATCCTCGACGAGGACAGGCGCTACTACAAGAACTACTCCGGCTGCGGGAACACCCTCAACTGCAACCACCCCGTGGTGCGCACCCTCATCCGCGACTGCCTCCATTACTGGGTCGTGGATATGCACGTCGACGGCTTCCGCTTCGACCTGGGCTCCATCCTGGGGCGGGACCAGACGGGCAAGCTCCTCGAGAACCCGCCCATCATCGAGGGCATCGCCGAGG
>ERZ795054.3665-NODE-3665-length-11857-cov-4.168700_pt1 | contig 11857 bp, 6 predicted proteins | sample MGYA00375138_ERZ795054 | MGnify/ENA primary metagenome ERZ795054 (study PRJEB30183, sample SAMN05720215) | anaerobic digester metagenome | isolation source: active sludge of municipal wastewater-treating anaerobic digesters | place: USA | collected 2014-12-23 ...
CGATTTCGGGTTCCTGTTCCTCTACAATTACCACTTCACCCCGCGCCAGGTCTCGGTGACACTGCCGTTTCCCGGCGGCCCCAGGAATTTCCATCTGCCGTCGAAAGGACGCCTGTGGATGGAACCCCTGTCGGCGATGATCCTGCCGCTGAACCTCCCTCTCGCCAAGGACGTCCGGTTCCTGCACGCCACCGCGGAACCGCTCGACCTCCGACTCGGACGGAAAAAGATGGAGGTCGTCTTCTCGTCGCTTCCCGGCCGCACGGTGGAAGGGGCGCTGGCCCTTCCCAAAAAACCGCGCGCGGTGAAGGCCGGCGCCCGGAAACTCCCCGTCCGCTGGAACCGCGGCGTCCTGTCCCTCTCTTTTAAAGCCGAAACGCCGGAAACGGCGTTGACGGTCGCCTTATGATTTGAACCACCCGAAAAAAGGAGAACCTTCGATGAAAGCACCCCGTTTCCCGTTCAAAACGCCCTACGGCTCTTTTTCCGACGACGGAAAAAGTTTCATCATCACCCGGCCGGACACCCCTCGCCCCTGGGTCAACATCATGTCCACCGGCACCTACGGCGTGGCCGTGTCCCAGGGCGGTTCCGGCTACTCCTGGCTGAACCACGCCTCCCTCAACCGCATCACCCGCTGGAACCAAGACCTCATCCGCGACGATTGGGGCCGCTTCATCTACGTGCGCGACGACCAGTCCGGCAAATTCTGGTCCGTGGGCTGGCAACCCGTCAAGGCCGCCATGGATAAATACGAGTGCATCCACGGCGTGGGGTACACCATCATCAACTCGGAGAAGGACGGCCTCCAGACGCAATGGCTGGTCTTCGTGCCGCACGACGAGCCGCTGGAGATCTGGCGCCTGCGGGTGAAAAACCTCTCACGCAAACCCCGCCGGCTCAGCCTGTGGACCTATATGGAATGGAACCTCGGCGAATCGCCCGACTGGCACCGCGAGTTCCACCGAACCTTCATCGAGACCGCTTTCCGCGACGATAAGATCATCCTCGCCAAGAAACGTCTCTCTCCCCTGAAAAACGCCAAGGGCCAGGGCTGGAACCGCACCTGGGACCACTGCGCTTGGCACGCCTCGAGCGTGCCGGCCCGCGACCTTTGCGGCGACAAGGAGGCCTTCCTCGGCCGCTACGGGTCCCTGGAGGCGCCCGCCGCCCTCCAAACCGGACATTACGTGGGGAAAACCACCCACAAATGGGACGACGGCATCGCCAGCCTCTGCGTGCCGCTTTCTCTGAAAGCCGGGGAAGAACGCAGTCTTCTTTTCACCGTCGGCGCCGCCGACACCGACCCGCAGGCCCTCATCAAGGCCCGGCAGTTCATGAAGTTCGACGAGGTGGACCGCGTGTGGCACCGCACCGAGACCTTCTGGGACAAATATCTCTCGGCGTTCCCCGTCTCCACGCCGGACCCGGCGTTCAACCTGCTCACCAACACCTGGCTGAAATACCAGGCGCTCTCGGCCCGGCTGTGGGGCCGCACCGCCTATTACCAGACCGGCGGCGCCTACGGGTTCCGCGACCAACTCCAGGACAGCCAGGTGTTCCTTCCCCTGGAACCGGACCGCACGCGGGAACAGATCCGCCTGCACGCCGCGCACCAGTTTTCCGACGGCACCGTCTACCACTGGTGGCACCCGCTGTCCGAAGAGGGCCATCCGTCGAACTATTCCGACGACCTCCTCTGGCTGCCGTTCGTGATGGTGAACTACCTCAAGGAGACCGCCCAATGGTCCCTGCTGTGGGAGAACGTGCCGTTCGCCAAACGGCCACAGGAATTCCGCAGCCACGCCAGCTCCCTCTACGACCACGCGGTGCGCGCCATCGAAAAGTCCCTTACCCGTTTCAGCTCCCGCGGCCTGCCCCTCATCGGAGAAGGCGATTGGAACGACGGCCTCTCCGCCACCGGCACCGCCTGGAAAGGCGAAAGCGTGTGGATGGGTCATTTCCTCTACGGCGTCCTCAACGACTTCGCCGAACTCATCGACCACGCGGTGGGAAACAAGGCCCTGCCCGCCAAAGAAAAAAGCCGCGCCCGGACGTATCGCGCCCGCGCCGCCCGACTCAAAAAGGCCCTCAATCGCCATGCCTGGGACGGTCAGTGGTTCTGGGGCGCCACCACCGACGATGGAAAACTCCTCGGCAGTCACAAAAGCAAGGAGGGCCGCATCTGGCTCAACTGCCAGACCTGGGCCCTCTTGAAAGGCGTGGTGGACGCGCCGGCGAGGAAGAAGGCGATGCTCGCCGCCCTGGACAAACATCTCTACGGCCCCCACGGGCCGCTCCTGCTCGCCCCCGCCTACTCCGTGCCGGACGAGACCGTCGGCTACCTCACACGGTATTCGCCCACCACCCGGGAGAACGGCGGCATCTATTTCCACGCCGCCGTGTGGGCCCTGCAGATGGAATGTCATCTCGGCCGGGCGCGCAAGGCCTGGGACCTCTACAAACGCATGAATCCGGTCCTCCGCTCCGCCGCCGATCCCGAACTCTATCGTTGCGAAGGATACGTCACCCCCGGCAACGTCGACGGCCCCGGTTCGCCCACCCCCGGCCGCGGCGGCTGGACGTGGTACACCGGCTCGGCGGCGTGGCTCTACCGCATCTCCACGGAATGGTTCCTCGGCATCCGCCCGGAATGGGACGGTCTGCGCGTACGGCCCTGCCTGCCGCCCGAATGGGACAAGGCCGAAGCCACGCGCCTCTTCCGCGGAGGCATTTACCGCATTCGGTTCCAACGGAACAGCCGCCTGGCCGCCGGCGCCCAACGCATTCTCCTGAACGGGGAAAAGATCGCCGGCGACGTCCTGCCGGCGACCCACCGCCGGCACAACGAGGTCACGGTGCTGGTGGGACCGGCGCCCAGGACCTGAGTTTTTTGGAGTTCACCGCGAAACGGCGGATTAAAAAGGAGGCGCTGCGCGCGCATCGGCAGCGGAAAACCCATGTCTAATTCTGAAAAAAGCATCCTCGTGGTGGACGACGACGCCACCATTCTCGCCGCCTGCGCCGACTCGCTGATGATCGACGGCTATCAGGTGGACATCGCCGAAAGCGGCGAAAAGGCCCTCCAGATGATCCCCAAGAAACACTACGACATGGTGGTGACCGACCTCATGATGCTGGAAGTGGACGGGTTGGGCGTGCTGCAGGCCGCCAAAAAGAACTCACCCCAGACGGAAGTGATCCTGCTCACCGCCTACGGACGGGTGGACTCCGCGGTGGAAGCCATGCGGCTGGGCGCCTACGACTATCTGACCAAGCCTTTCGATCCCCACAAGCTGGACGTCTCCATCAAACGGGCCTTCGAACACCAGACCCTGCTGCGGGAGCTCTCCGGCCTCAAAGAGATCCTCCGGCTCTACGACGCCACCAAGACGCTCTCCACCATCCGCGACCAGCAAGAGCTCCTTGAGACCCTGGCGAAGTTCGCCGCCGAGATCACCAATTCCTCCGGCGTCTCCATCATGACCGTCTCCCCCGACGGAAAAGAACTCGTCGTCACCGCCACCCACGGCACGCGGCACGGCATCCTTCTGGGGAAATCCATCCCGCTGAACAGGGAACGCGTCAGCCGCCTCAACTCGGACGCGCTGAAAACCCTGGACTCCCTCGATGTCCGGAAATATTTTCAGATGGAGTCGGTTCCGGGCTTTTCCGACATCACCTCCAGCCTCTCCATCCCCATCTTCTTCAAGGACCGGCTGGAAGCGATCATGAACCTTTCCCGCACGGGAGCGGAGAACCTTCCCTTCCGGGAAGACGAACTCCGGCTCATCACCATCTTCACGGCACAGGCCGGATATGCCATCGAGAACTCGCGTCTGATGGAGTCCCTGCAGACGAAATCGAAACAGGACGTTTTTTCCTGGCTGCTGGAGACCTGCCAAAAAATCCAGTCCCTGCCCGCCGCCCAGTCCCTGCCTCCCTCGGAGAAGGAAAAGATCGAGGCCACCATCGAGCAGTGCCGCCACGCCCTGGGAAAAAGCTAATCGGCCGCGCCGGTTTTCCCTGTAAAAACACCTCACCGCCCAGGCCGCAACGGCCTGGGTTTTTTACTACCGTTTATTTTTGGATTTGACGCCGAAGACGGACGTCTTCAGCTGTTGACGATGGGGACCGTGAAGGTGAAACAACTGCCTTTTTGAAGCTCGCTCGTCACTGAAATCTTTCCGCCCTGCAACTCCACCAACCCCTTGACGATGGCCAGCCCCAGGCCGGTGCCCTTGGGCTGCCCCGTCAGCCGCGGCGCCCCTTTCACCTGCTCGAACTTGTCGAAAATCTTCTCCAACTGATCCGCCGGGATGCCCAGTCCCGAGTCCTGGACCGAAACGGCCGCAAAACCGTCTTTCACGGCCACCCCGACGGCGATCCGGCCGCCCTCCGGAGTGAACTTGAAGGCGTTGCTCAAAAGGTTGGTGAGAATCTGCCGCGTGCGGTCCGGGTCGCCCATCAGTTTCGGAAGTCCTTCGGCCGTGGGGAGCTCGTAGGAGATCTTCCGCTGGTCCGCGTTGGGCTGAAACATCGCCTGAACATCCTTGAGGAGCTCGGCCAAGGAAAATTCCTGCTTGACCACCTCCAGCTTCCCGCGCTCGATCTTGGCCGTGTCCAACAGATCGTCGACGAACCGGCTCAAACGGACCGTGTTCTGCTCGATCACCTTCAAATAGGACAACTGTTTCTCGGTGAGCTCGCCGGCCCCGCCTTTCTGGAACAGGCCCAGATACATGCCGGTGGAGTGGAGGGGGGACCGGAATTCATGCGTCACGCTGGAGACGAAATCCTTCTTCATCTGGTCCAGTTCCAGAAGCCGGGCGGCCATGACGTTGAAATCCCGCGCCAAAGCGCCCAGTTCGTCCTTGGAATCCACCGTGATGGTGTGGTCCAGCTTTCCCTTGCCGAGGATGGCGGTGGCCTCGGTGAGCCGGCGAATGGGCCGGAGGAAGGTCTGCGCCAGGGCCAGGGAGAGCCCCAGCCCGAAGAGGAGGGCGGCGGCCGCGATGAGCAGGATGCGTTTTTCGTGCTGGCGCATGGCGGCGCGGATTTCACCGTCAATGAATTCCTTGGAAAAAGCGATGCGCACCAGCACCTCGGGCGACGCCGGTCCCACCGGCAGGACCATGTCCATCACGGGCCGGCCCTGCTCGTCGGACGCCATGCGTTGCCGCGGGCCGTCCGCCGACAGAATCTCCCGGGTGGCGGCGTCCGTCAAGGCCATGCCCCAGCGGGCGGTGTCGGTGTGGGCCAGCACGGCGCCGTCGCGTTTGAGCACCATGGCGGCGCTGAGCCCTTCGGTTTTCCGGAGGAGTTTCATGTAGTTGAGGAGCAGGATGTCGTCTTTGGTGGCGAGGGACTCCTCCGCCGCCTGGCGGAAGGTGTTCAACAGGGTGAGATGCCGGTTCTGGATCTCCGCCACCAGCACTTTCTTTTCCGAATAAAAAAGAACGCCGCTGATCCCGGTCACGATGAGCACGATGAGAAGGCTCGTCATCAGGCTGACTTTGGTGCCGATCTTCATGGGGTTTCCTTTACTCCTTCAATTGCTGCAACGCCCGTTCCAAATTGCGTTTCGCGTTGGCATGGTCCGGGACCAGTTCCAGCACCTTCTTCCAGTTCTTCACCGCCCGGGAAAGGTCACCTTCGTCGTAGGCCTTGAGGGCCTCTCGGTTCAGGCGTTCCGCCTCGGCGCGGCGGCCTTCCTGGCGTTTGCGGTTGATCTCGTCCCGATAGCGCGCAAGATCCGTCGATGATGGATCCACCGTCAACAAAAATTCCAACTTTTCCAGCGCCTCGTCGTATTTCTGTTTCTCATACAAATTGAGGGCCTCTTCGCGGCCGGTGCGGAGGAGGGACTCCCGCGTTTTTTGCAGCAAGTCCAGCACGATCTGGTTGTCCGCGTCAAGCTCGTTGGCCTGTTTCAACACGGCAAAAGCCTTCTGCATCTGCCCGGCCTGGAACTGCCGGCGGCCTTCCACCAAAAGCCCGTCCGCCAACCGGCCGTTGGCCTGCGAGAGCAGGACCCCGGCTCCCTCGCTGGTGGGATTCTTTTTAAGCGCCTCCTCGGCCACGCGTTGCGCCTTTTCGTATTTCTTGTCCTTGAAAAACGCCCAGCCCTCTTCCAGGCGTTTCCGTTCCTCGGCGGCGGCCGCCGCCAGCTTCTGTTCCTCCTGTTTGGCGCGCGCTTTTTCCAGAGAAGCCGTCACCGCCGCGTTGGCGGGATCCAAGAGGAGCACCTTCTCCCACAAGTCGATGGCCGCGGAGTAGTTGCCCTGCTCATAAAAATCCTCGCCCTGCTTGATGAGGGCGTCCCGACGGTGGACCTTCTGGGTTTCCACATGCGTCCGGCTCTCCGCGAGGAGCCGGGAGGCCTCCTCGTGTTGAGGGAAAACGTTCAGGACCGACTGGAAGCTCTCCATCGCCACCGCGTAATCGCCGATGGCCAATTTCCGTTTGCCCGTGGCCAACTGCTTTTCCACCGCGAGCCCTTTCATTTGTTTCTGGTTCTCCTCCGCCAACCGGCGGGCGCCGGCGTGGGCCGGATCCACCAGCAACACCCGGTCGATCTCTTTCTGCGCGGCGGCATAGTCCTTGCGGACATAGGCCCGCTGGGCCGCCAGGTAATGTTCGGCCAACCGCTGTTCCACGGCCTCAAGACGGACGTTCGAGCCGAACGCGAACCGTACGGTGAGAAAATGGGTGTCGTCCAGTTTCAGGAAGGGCACATAGGCGTAATCGAACCAGGCGTTGCCGAGTTGGACGCCCATCCCCACATGGAAACCGTTTTGCAGGGTGCGAAGGTTGTCTTTCAGGGCCCAGCGATAGCCCCCGCGCAGCGCCAGCGAGTTGAACACCAGGTATTCGGCGCCGAACCGGACGGAGCCCGGATCGGCCCGGGGCTTTTCATAGTCGGTGGAAACGGTGAGGCTCTTCGCCCAGCCGCGCACCGAAACGCCCGCCCGGTAAATCAACGGAAGGTCCTCCTTTTCCCGGTCGAACTTTATCCGCGGCCCCCAGTTCAACAAGCCGGCGCCGACCTGAACCCGGTCGACGAGCCATTTCTGCGAACGGTTGTAGGGGGTGGCCTTAAGTCCCACGTCGAAGGCGTATCCCGCGGCGTCGGTAACGTCCAAATCCTCGCGCAGATATTTGGCGGAAACACCCACGTGGGTCCGTCCCAGCCCGCCGCCGAACCACGGCCCGATGTCGTGGGCCACGGTGAACGCCGCGGCCAGGTCCGAAACGTCCAGGCGGTCCGTGGCCTGGCCGCCGTCGTCGTATCCCTGAATGTCGGCGCGTGAAAAATAGAGCGCATGGACGCCCGCGTTCCAACGGGCCGACAGGGGCCCGCCGTAGGCAAACGCGCTGTGCCGGAACTCCTCCAGCCAGCGAACGTGGGAAAACGACACGTCGTGGCGGTCGAGCGCCCCGACCAAAGCCGGGTTCCATGCGGCGGACAATGAATCTCCGGAGGTGGCCGCTCCCGCGCCGCCCATGCCCATGACCCGCGCCCCCGCGCCGATGTTGAGAAAATCGAAAGACGTAGATGCCGCAGATACAAGAGACGAAATACGAAATACGAAAAGGGTGAAAATCAAAACCTTAACGGTCTTCCGGACAATGACGCTCAATATGCGCAGGAGCTCATCGGATTCTTTCAGCATGGCATCGATCGAACGACCGTTAAGCAAGCCGCTTTTGGAAATCAGCGTCAGCCAATAAAATGTCTCGCGGGCCTCCTTCTTAGCGATTGTCATGCCGCGAGCGAACTCCCTCCGGGTTTCCGAGCCATGGGCCTCCTCCACGTTCGCGCCAATGGAGGTCGCCGATCGCAACACTTGATCGGCCAACCGTCGAGCGACGGGATCGGCCATCAGCCCTCGCGCCAGTCCTATAACATCGAGCGAAAAACGCAATGTCCTCTCCCGTATCCCCTCCGGGGCGTCTTCCCACATTTCGTATTTTCTATCTCGTGTTTTGTATCTCACTTAACGATCACCAGCTGGCCCGTTTTCCGTTCGGCGCCGTTGTCGATGATGTAGAGATACGTGCCGCTCGGCACGTCGGAAGCGTCCCAGGTGTCGTTGAACCCGTCGCCGTCGCGCTCCTCGATCGTTTTGACCCATTCCCCGGAAACACCGTAGATCCGGATGACGCATTGGGGGGAAAGTCCGGTGAATTTGATCCGCGCATGGCCGAGTCCGGTGTTGGGCCGGAACGGCACGGGATAGGCATAGGCGCGGGACAGATCGGAGGCGCCGAGTCCCATGAGCACGAAGTAGGAAAAATGCGGAACGCGCGAGGTGACGGTGTTCTGGACGGCGTCCACAACGGATTCCGGCAGGCGCACCCAGAGACCGTCGGTCTCATTCAGCCAGTACATGGACAGATTCTCTTCCTTGACCGGCGGGTTCGTGCCCGCCACATAGCCTCGACCGTCGTCGGCATAAGGGATGGTCAACCGGACATCCGCGGCAAACGAAGGAGAAACCGCCGCCCCGCCCTGGTAAAGCACAAGGCGACGCAATGTGGCGCTCACCGGAACGGAGAAAGCGTCTTTGTCCTGTAGTGTTTTGTTCGCCGCGGACTCGACGGCGGCGTTTGCGGGAGGAGAAACATCCACCTGAACATAATAGGAAGAAGCCACCGCACCAGGCTCGAATACAACCTTCGTCAACCGATCGGAGGCGAGCACCACGTTGCGACTCTGCGCACTGGCCGCCGTTTGAAAAGACAGGGAAACGGGCGTCATGGGAAACCCCAAAGCGTCCTGCGCCGCAGCAGACCATGTGGCCTCGTAGCGATGGTTGTCTTTCAGGAAAGCCGACGGTGTAAACACCGCCTGTTTTCTGGAATCGTCGTAGGCGAGAGTCCCCGTTACCAATTCGTTGACAGAACTCCCTTCGTTGTCGAGGACGGCCCGCAGGGAAAACGCGCCCGTCAGCGTGGCGGCGGACATGGATTTGTTGAATTGGAAGACGAGCGGAGCGGTGGGGAAAATCCCCAACGCGCCGTCGGTCGGCGTGGATTGCGTCAATCGCGGCGTCAGTTGCACGACAGAAACGGTTTTGAAGGCCTTGTTGTTGGTCTCGTCCGATTCGTCGATGAGGCCGCCGCCGTCCACCTGCACATAGAGGTCGTAGGATCCCGCCGATGAGGCGCTCCAGGTGGTGGCCACCACGGCCGAACCGCCGGCGGTCAGCGGCAAGGTGATGGTTGAGGTGTGGAACAAAGTCCCGCCGGAGGCCGGGTCGCCCTGATAAAACCGCACGACGGTGTCCTGGGGACGATAAGTCCGATAATAGAGTGTATAACTCGAAGGTGAAACAAGCCAATTGGGGCCCACGGTGGAACGGTAAAAAACTGTCGAGTTTTTGGCTACCCCCGTATCAGCCCATATCCCATATCCATTGGTATCATCCAAATCACTTTCAACACAAAGCCAATACGTTGAACCCGCTGTCAATTCAAGTGGCGTTGTCAAAGGAATATCATGCCATTGCGGAGTTGAAATGTCCGAATAATTTGTATTGAAATTTGCCGTCGCAAGAACAGCTCCGCCGACCGCCGTGGGCCGATCATTCCCCGCATCATTTCTGATATTAACTCGAATAGAATCGCCGAGAATCCCTTTATTATAAATTTGGAGACCTACTTGGCTCAAATAAAATGATGCGGTACTGATCATTTTTTGTCCAAGCCACCAACCCAGTGGACTAACAATGGCTCCGGTTGAGACAACAATCCCGTTTGAGCCTGTCCCCACTTGGGTTGCATGGGCGACAATTGGCGTGGAAACAACTTGGTCGTGGTATGCGTCGCCGGTGTTGCGAACGGTCGCCGTCAACGTGACGGCCACGGTGGGCTCGGGAGAGGTCTCGGATACCTGGATGTCGGAGGATTGGGAAACCAGATCCGGCAAGGCCGCCGAGGGAAGCGGACAAAACGCCGCCAAACTCACTATAATCGCGCCGAAAAATCGCCTCATATCCAATAAGTATACCCGCAGTGAGGTCTTTGACAAGGGGGATTCGTTTCCTTAGCCCCTCTATCCTCTCATCGGTCTAGGGAAAACCCTCAAAAACGGCAAAAAAAGAACAAAAAACGGCCTTAATTCTGCCGACTCATTTCCGTCGACAAAATGCCGGTTTTCCCGTTCTCTGAAAGTCTTGACAAAAGACGGTTCCGGGGTTAAATTTAGAGTGATCGATAAATCCCTCGTTGAGGGACCTTGTCGGCGGTCCGTTTGAAACGGATTGCCGGATGTACCATTAAGGGGCAAACCACGTATCCGGGGTGTGCCGGAGCTCCGTCTTCTCGGACGGACCGAAAGGGTGGGACGCAAAGCCACGGGGCTAAAGCCTGTGATGCACAGGACAGCTGGCTGGGTTGCCGAAATAGCGAAGTTGATCCTGGGCTATGCTCGCCGGGTTGCCGAAACAAGATACGCGCCGTCTTTCGCCGTCGTTACGGCGAAAAAACGGTTGGCGTATCGTTCGGTGACTCGGTTTTTGTTTAGGAGCGTAAAAATGCCCAGTGGGTTTAAAAAGTATCTGATCCCCATCGCCCTTCTCCTCCTCGCCGCGAGGGTCCCTCTCAGCGGCGAAGAAGTCATTATTATCGATCCCGATCCCATCATCATCATCGAACCCGATCCCCAGCCGAACCCCGATCCGCCTCCGCCGCCGCCCGATCCGGAACCGGACCCGCCGCCCATCACCGACCCCGTGGTGGTGCTGGAAACCGGCACCGTCACCTTCGCGTTCGAAAGCCACGGCAATTTCTATTCGGAGATCAAACGATTTCTCGACTGGATGGGCGTGAGCTACGAACCCTGGCCCCTCTGGTCGGCGCTGCGCGAGTTCGGCGGCGAATGCCTCAAGGACCGCGGCCATCATTCCGGCGGTGGGTGGCATGGACACGGCCATCACAACAACAACGATCCGCCCCTGCCGGAAACCGAAACGCACACCTTGGACCTCCTGCCCCTTGTCAACTCCGCCTGGCAGGGAGGGATCATCAAATTTGAACTCATCCTGACTTGTCGTCTGGACGAACACACGCCCGACAACATCGTGCTGAACCTGACCTACAAGCAGCCCGTGTTGAGAGTCTCCGACGGCAGCGTCGTCCAGATGCCGGTGGATGTGCGAATGGACCCCTCCCATGTGAACACCTACACGCACCGAGAGTTCATCACCATGAGTCTGGAATTGCCGGAGGGATACAACCCCCGGGAGATCAACCGTCTCACCGTGCGCATCACCCAGATCGACGGCCAGGCGGTGGAACCGCCCATCCGTTCCTCCCCGCAAAATTTCAGTTTCACGGACAGGGACTGGGACCACAAACCGGAACTGCGGCTCAAGTTCCGCTATTCCCGTCTCAAACCCTACCTGGCCCACGTGGGCACCGGCCAGTTCACCGTCAAAGGGTTCATGAACACCGGAGAGGAGTTTTCGACGGAATATTCCCAACTCTTCATCCGTTCCAACGGGCATCACGTGGTGTGCGACCGGAAAGGCCGCGCCCAGGTGGTGGTGGCGGTGACCACCCAGACAGCGCCCCTGCCGTTGACGGTTCAGGAAGACCAATCCGGCGACATCGAACGGGAGCGCATCGCCTTACGGAACCTCCTGAAAACAGCGGGGGAGGGGTATCACTTCGGTCCGGAAGGCACGGTGTTCCAGCAACCCGTGGAGATCACCATTCCCTACGATCCGGAGAAGCTGAACGGGGTTCCCGAAACCGACCTGAAGGTCTTTTATTGGAATAAGGTGGAAAAAATCTGGGAGCCGCTGATCTCGCGCGTGGACACCGTCGCCCACACGGTCACCGCCGAGGT
>ERZ795054.3669-NODE-3669-length-11852-cov-4.450199_pt1 | contig 11852 bp, 10 predicted proteins | sample MGYA00375138_ERZ795054 | MGnify/ENA primary metagenome ERZ795054 (study PRJEB30183, sample SAMN05720215) | anaerobic digester metagenome | isolation source: active sludge of municipal wastewater-treating anaerobic digesters | place: USA | collected 2014-12-23 ...
GGCCGCTCGAACCGATGGACCAGCAATCAACCAGGCCGATGGGAATGGCGACGATGTAGCCGAAGATCATGGCGAGGAGGATCGGGAGCATGCCGATGAAACCTTTACCCTGCAGATACACAGAGAAGACTACGGCTGCAAGGAAGGTGAGGGCAGCAGCGAGCCACCACTTGAGGGTCGGGGGCATGTTCGCTTCGACACCACAGCAGGTACCGGAGGCCATGGTCAGCGCGGTATAGGCAAGGCCGATACCGATGATGATGGCGACGGCGCCGGTGATTTCAGCGGGCAGGACCTTATCAAGACCCTTTTTGCCGCCGGTAACACGGATCAGCAGACCGAACAGGATGTTGAGAACACCGGTGACAATGAATCCAGCCGTGACAACCGAAATTGTCTCAGGTTTGGCAGGTACGCCAAAGCCCAGGCCGGGTTCCAGTGTCGCGATGATCGATGAGACTGCAGCGATGTAGGCGAAGCTTGAACCGTAGTATAGGGGAATGTAGGTATTGATCGAGAATTTTGATCCAAGCAATGCGACGACGGTGCCCAGACCAGTAATGGTTAGCACGGTGGATACATCAAAGTTCATGAGCAAGGCGCACAGCACGGTTGCGGGGAACATGGTTAGCACGTGCTGAAAACCAAGCAATAACATCCTGCCAAATGGCGGGGTATCCTGCGGTAAGTAACCCAGCACTTTTGAAGTAGTTGCCATAGGTTTTTTTCCTTCTTTCCTTTGATTAATTGGATTTCTACGATCTCATACTCGTTGCCTGGTTTGAGCTCCAAACGTCAATGAAATAAATCCTCATGTTCTTCGCTCGCGCCTGAAATGCTTATAGATCTCTCCGATAAACACCTCCTATGCAGTTTTATTTATTAACCAAAATGAATTGATTTAGATACTTAATAATACAACATTTTGTCAAGATGGGTAGTGGGGAGGATCTCTCCTCCCCACCATGATTGTTACTTGCCCAAAAGCAATGCAACTACAAGCAGTACCAACGCAACAGGGATAACGTAAACCAGCATGCGGAATTCAGCAACTTCCATGAATTTCTTCTTGCCTTCTTCTTCTGTCTCCGTTACCTTTTTTTCTAATTCTTCTGCCATCTCTCCTCCAAGATTTTATCTAATTTCTCGAACACAGTCTTGAACATGGATTTCGCGACGCTGTCGATCATCCGCTGCCCTACACTGGCAAGAGTTCCACCAATATTGGCCTCACCCGTATATTTCAACAAGGTGGTCTGGTCGCCAAGGTCTTCAAATTTCACGTACCCGACCCCTTTGACAAAACCTGCTCCGCCTTTACCCTCGATAATGAGGGTGACGCTTTCAGGGGGAACCTCATCGGTCAGGGTGAGATTTCCGGAGAAGTTGGCAGAAACTGGACCAACCCGAATACCCAGCACAGCTTCGTAGTGGGATTCGTCGATTTTGATCATTTTCTGCATCCCGGGCACTGCGGCTCCGAGCGCATTGGGATCATTGAACATCTCGTATACAACCTCACGAGGTGCTTTGAACAGGTGATCACCTTCAACTTTCATTTATTAACCTCCATTATTTATTGCTGACCGGCGTAACACTTTATTCTACACCCAAATCAGGACAGCTAAGCTTTTTTAAGGTACTCGTAGATCTGGCTCGGGCTCAGGTTGGATTCCAGGATCTCCAGGTTTCTATCATGGAAGGCGTCCTCGAGGGCCTGCACAATTGCCGGACCGGGCGGGATCGCCCCTGCTTCACCAACACCTTTAATGCCCAATGGGTTCACCTTTAACGAACTCTCAGCGTGGTTGTGAACGATATCCAGTTTCTTGGGCATGTCGGTCGCCAGCGGCATTAGGTAATCCATGAACGAAGCCGTGACCAATTGACCGTTTTCATCATAAACCAGGCGTTCGTATAAGGTGTTGCCGATGCCCATGGAGATGCCGCCCTGGAGTTGACCATCGACGATCAACGGGTTGATCATTGTGCCGCAGTCATCCACCATCACCATTCGTTCAATGACCGGTTTGCAGGTCACTTCGTCGATGGACACGATCACGCCCATCGCGCCGCATCCGGTGGAACCGTGCGGAGGGCCATAATAGGCGGTGGCTTCCAAACCAGGCTCAACGCCGGGTTCCACCACGCCGCGCATCGGGTTGGCCAGAATGGCCAGCATGCCCAACGGGATGGTAGTTTCAGGCTTGCCTTTGACGCACACGCTGCCTTCGCAAAGCTCGAGTTCCTCTTCCGGGACCTCCAGCTTTTTACTGGCTGTGCTTAAGATCTTTGCGCGCACTTTTTGCGCTGCCAGGTATGTGGCCGCGCCAACCAGCGCTGCGCCGCGGCTGGCGAAGGTGCCGGCACCCCAGGCGAACTGATTGGTATCGCCTGTTACCACCCGCACATCCTCAACCTTCACGTTCAATTGGTCGGCGATGATCTGGGCGAAAACTGTCTGGTGCGCCTGCCCCTGCGTGCTGTAACCGGATGTCATGGTTACCTTGCCGCTGGTGCTGACGGTGACTTTGCAGCCTTCATAAGGTCCAACAGCAGTACCCTCGGTGAAGGCGACCACACCGATGCCAAGGCGTTTGCCTTCGGCGCGCGCTTTGGGTTGAATTTCCTTGCGGAATTTTTCATACTCGATCTTTTCAAGACATATTTCGAAGTTGCCCAGATAGTCACCGCTATCCAGGGTGTTGACGACGAAGTCCTGCCCGATAACACCGGTCTTAAGGGGTAGTTCATCGACCCGCAGCAGGTTCTTTTTCCTGATTTCGATCGGGGAAATGCCCAGTTCTTTGGCGGCAAAGTCGACCATGCGTTCCATGGCGAAGATGCCCTCAGAGCGTCCGGCTCCGCGCACAGGGGTGACCACCATCTGGTTGGTGAAGACCATGCGGATCTCGCTGTAGAAGTTCGGGATGCGGTAGTTGCTGATGGTGTGCGTTTGTGTGTTCAGAGGAACCGTCATACCATAAGAGTCGTACGCGCCCGTGTTGTGATAGAAGACATCCTTAAATCCAATGATGGTTCCATCTTTCTTGAGGGCGATCTCGCAGTGGTGCACCTGGTCGCGTTCAGAAGTCGTTGCCAAAAAGTTCTCGCGGCGATCTTCGATCCATTTGATCGGCCGTTTCAGCTTCTTTGAGATCCACGGCAGCAGCACATCATCTGCCAGGGAGGTCATCACTTTCGGTCCGAACCCGCCGCCGATGTAAGGCGTGATCACATGCACCTGGCTTTCAGCCAGCCCAAGCGCGCGGGAAACTGATCCCCGGATGGTCAATGGGGATTGCGTGCCTGCCCAGATGGTCATTACCTGGTTTTGTTCATCCCAACTGGCAATGGTGCCGCGGTTTTCCATGGCAGCTGCGGCAACATGTTCAATGAGCATGCGTTTGGATACCACCACATCGGCGTTCTTCCTGGCTTCTTCGTAATTTCCCACTTCCTGTTTGACCAGGGCGGCCATGTTGGAGGGCAGGTCATCGTGTACCAGCACCGAGGTGTCTTCCCAGGCTTTTTCAAGGTCTACCACGGCCGGCAACGGGTCCACGTCGACGATGATGTCATCAAAGGCATCTTCGGCGATGTAGCGCGATTCGGCGATCACCACAGCCAGTACTTCACCGGAATAGCGGATCTTATCTTTGGCGATGGGTACGATGGTGCGTGCGTTGAACTGGGACCCGGCGATGGCTGTTGGAGGGGGCACCTGCAGAGGTCCGGGTTTCCAGAAATCGCCAAAATCTTCGGCCGTATAAACTGCCACGACACCCGGGCGTTTCAAAGCTTCGCTTGCATCGATCTTGAGAATCCTGGCGTGAGCATAATCACTGCGCAGGAATGCGGCATGCAACTGACCGGGAACCTCAATGTCGTCTACGTACTTGACATTGCCTGTCAGAATGTACTTGTCTTCTAATCTCTTGATTGGCTTACCAAAGTATTTGTCAGTCACGGTTCACCTCGCTTCACTTAGCCTGAGAATTTTTCGCGGCCGCATCCTGCACAGCCTCGACGATCTTCTCATATCCTGTGCAGCGGCAGATGTTTCCATCAATGGCTTCACGGATCTCTTCTTCACTCGGGTGCGGATTTTCCTCGAGGAAGGGTACCAGGGTCATCAGGAAACCCGGTGTGCAGAAACCGCACTGCAGAGCGTGCTTTTCATGGAAGGATTGCTGCAACGGGTGCAGGTTGTCCGGGGTGCCGAGTGATTCCACTGTGCGGATCTCATGACCGTTGGCCTGTACAGCGAAGATCAGGCAGGAGCGCACAGCTTCACCGTCAAAAAGGATGGTGCAAGCGCCGCAGATACCATGCTCGCAGCCCACGTGTGTGCCGAGCAGACCGAGGTCGTGGCGCAGGAAATCGCTCAAGAGCAGGCGGGCTTCCACTTCACGTTTGTATTCCACACCGTTAACAGTAACAGTAACGGGAAAGAGTTTATTGCTCATATTATCCTCCTCTCTTCGCGCGTTCGACAGCTTCGGTGAGTGAACGCACGACCAGTACGCGAGTAATGCTGCGTCGGTAGTCAGCGGTGGCGTGCAGGTCAGTGGCGGGGTCAATTTCTGTGGAGGCGGCCAACTCGGCGACCTCTTCTATCGCTTCACGAGTGGGCGCGTTACCCTTCAGGATCTCACCAGCCTTTTGTGAAAGGATGGGAACTTCTCCCACGCTCATCAACACCATGCGCACGTCCTTGCAGTGGTCTTTTTCATCCAGCGTTACGATGGAGGCGATAGCGGATTGAGCGTACCCGCCGCTCTGGCGGGACACCTGCACGTACTTGGATCCGGTGCGTGCCGGCCAGGGTTTGAGCACAAGTTCGGCCAGCATTTCATGCGGTTCGATCACGGTCATGAAAGGTCCGATGATCAGGTCCTGTCCATCCACCCAGCGCTCTTCACCTTTGCTTTTGATCAACGCCTGCATGTTCATCAACACAGAAATGCTGGGCAGTTGTCCGGCAGGATCGGCATGCGCGATAGCGCCGCCAAAAGTGCCACGGTGGCGGATCTGAGGGTGGGCGATAAACTTGGCGACTTCAACGAGCAGAGGGAAGCGTTGAGCAACTTCCGCGTTATGCTCGACTGTGTGTACACGGGTCATTGTTCCGATCGCCAGACCGCCATCAGCGGTTGGTTTGATGTAAGAGAGTTCGGGTACATTATTTAAGTCCACCAGCGCGCTTGGTCTTGCCATGCGAAAGTTCATCGCGGCGATCAGGCTTTGACCGCCGGCGAGCACTTTCCCATCGTAGCCAAGTTCAGCCAGTGTATCCAGCGCTTCTTCAACGCTGGAAGGTGCATAATAATCAAAATTTGCAGGCTTCATTAATTACAACCTCCTGTTTGTTTGAGAGTACCAAATCCCGGGTTTTTGCTTTTTCGTGTTTTTCAAAAAACATGTTGTTAATGATGCAAAAACCTTCAGGGGAGAATTCCCCTGAAGGTTTCGAAATCACATCCACTTACTCTTTGAATGCAACGAAGCGGCCCCACATGGATTCGGCTTCCATGGCTTTCTGCAAGTAGCAGCCTATGTAGTAGCGGCCGCTCTTGGCAGTGGCAAGTTGGCCAGCCAGGTTCTCGGCGTGCACAATTGTGTGCGGGAAGAGATTCAGGTGCATATCCTGGTAGAAGTCCTTGAGCGGATAGAGCTGGTCCCAATCCTTGCCAAAATCTTTGACCAGCTTGGCATTAGCCTCAGCGAAGGTCTTGGGATGCCAGATGCGCATGATGGTGTTCATCGGGTGGTCAGCTGATACGGCATCCACACCGATCCACTTGATCTTCATCTTGATCGCCCAGGCGGAAAAGTCAGGTGAGGGGCCCGGGTGCTTGACCATATAACGGAACTCATCAGAATCCTTGCTGTTCCAGCCGAACTTGTTCCAGCCGGTCTTGATGATCAGGATATCGCCTTCGCGAACTTCTACCTTGCTCATGATCATATCAGGGGTGTATACGCTGGAATCGCTTACAAGGTCGGAGATATCGGCGATCACGCCGGGGCCGACCCAATCAGTCAGGGGTACCTGGCCGATGGTGCGGCCGTTGGGGAAGAAGTGCTTCTCGCCATCCATGTGGGTGCCCAGGTGGATGGAGGCGTTGCAGATGGAACCATTGCGGCCCATGCCAAAGTACTGCCCGCCTACACGTTTGGTGTAGGTGACGGTCAATGGCACGTAGTTCAACCACTGCGGGGTTTGAACACTGAAAGGCACGGTCATGTCGATCATCTCTGATTTCTTCATGACGGCAAAGAATTCATCATCCGCCATACCTTTGGGGGCGGTCCAGGCAAAGACGCGGCTCCACGCGGTTTCCACTTCCATGTACGGGATCGGCATGATGCTGATCCAGGCGCGTTTGTTCTTGAGCTTGTCGATATCACCGACAATGGCTTCAGCCAGCACCAGGTGCTTCTTCGGCATTTCAATGTGGGTGAGGTTGTAGTACTCGCCCTGCGGGAAGGTTTCGTCCCAGGTCTTGCCGGTCTCTGCCTTCAGTTTGGCTTCGGCCAGTTTGAAGTGGTCTTCATGCCAGCGGCGGATGGGAGTGTTCATGGGGTGCTCAGCGGAACCGCAGTCCACACCTATGACCTTGAGCTCCATATCCAACGCCCACTTGTAAAAGTCCATTGAAGGACCGGGGTGGCGGACGAGGAAACCGAATTCCATACCTTCAACTCCGCCCTGTGAGCCTTCATTCCAGACTGCGGGCTGATCCCAGGAGTATTTGTGGTAGCCGGTGTTGACGATGAGGATGTCGCCCTTCTTGACCTCGACCTTGCTGAGGATCATTTCAGGAGTGTAGATGCTGTAATCCGACACGAGGTCGGAAATGTCAGCCACCACGCCCGGACCGGAAAGGTCGGTGAGGGGGATGTCAGCGATGGCACGACCGCCGGAATGGAAGGCGCGTTCGCCAACAAGGTGGGTACCAACAGTATTGCTCCAGTTCAGGATCTGCCCGTTAGCGCCCTGTCCGCCGCCGTAAGCGCCGGTAACACGTTTGAAGAAATGCACTTCCAGTGACTTCTCGTGCGGATGCGGGGGAGTGAAGATGCTGCAGTCCTGGGTCAGGTCATACAGCGGAGCTTCAGTAAGCATTTTAATAAAATCTTCTCGATTCATCGTTTCTCCCTTTCTAAGGAAAATGGATTTAGTTGTAACCGTACTTATCAGCGAAGGCGTAAATGGCGTCTTCGAAGCACTTCATCGGAGCTGATACCACACCAGCGCCAACCTGTCCGACACCCGGATCCTTGTGTGCCACACCGGTATTCACGCGCGGGGCGATCTGTTTTTCGACTACTTTGCGGATGTCCACACCGGTCGGGGTGCCGCGGAAATCAAGGAATGGAATGGTAAACTGCTTGTGCTCACCCTCGGTGATCTCATACATGTCCAGCGTGGTATTGATGGCGTCTTTGGGTTCGCCGCCAATGAAGGTAACCAGGGCTGGGGCGGTGGCCATGGCAAAACCGCCAATACCGGCTGTTTCGGTGATCACACTGTCGCCGATATCCGGGCAGGCGTCTTTTTCGGAAAAGCCTGGGAAGTAGAGGGATTTAACCATCGGTGAGGGGGCGGTGAACCATTGGTCGCCCAAACCGCTCACGCGGATACCCCAATCGGTACCATTGCGTGCCATCACGGTCACGATCGTGCTGCCTTCAACGTTGTGACCAGCGAAGGTCATGGTCTTGCAGCCTGCCATCACTGGATTGAGGATGCTGAGCGCGTTTTCACCCAGGAATTTGATCACTTCAAAAGCGGTGGCAGTATCTTTAGCAGTCTTAGCAATGTAGGGGGCCAGCTGGGTGGTCCAAAGAACAGAGGCTGCATCGAGGCGGTTGTGTCCGTCATCGCCCATATGCAGCGCTTTGGAAAGGATGGCGCGGAGGTCGATTCCACCAGCTGCTTCCAGGGCGATTTTAATGGTCGGGCCTAACACAGATTCCATCCACCGTAATTTGGCGATGACATCATCACTGTAAGCGCCCATGCGCAACACTTTACCGCGGCCTTCATTAAGATTGCCGAAACAGGTAATATTATGGGTCTGGTTTTCTACAACGTAAACAAGCTGTGAAGGAGTGATCACACCGGCCATGGGTCCGGTGGCCATATGATCGTGGCAGGGCGAGAATTCAATTTTTCCTGCTTTAAGCATTTTTTCTGCTTCAGCAGCATTTTTGGCTTTTCCTTCGAAGAGCAAACCGCCGATCATCGCGCCCTTGATCGGACCTGACATTCTTTCCCAGGTGACGGGAGGACCGGCGTGAAGGAACATGTTCTCGTGCATGCCGGGGACTACATCCAGCGCTTTGGCCATGGTAGTGGCAACAGGCCTGGCTTCCATAAAACGTTCAACTACGTATGCATTTGCTTTTTCAATATCAACCATGTGATTCCTCCAGGTTATAAGTTTAGGAAATTCCAATTACTTTCTGCGTGGTTTCATCTTCTGCAGGATGTCGATCAACTTCTCGTTGCCACCGGCAGGGGGTTTCCAATCAACCTGCACGTACGGGGCACCCTGGTCCTTGAGGTTTTCAGAGAAGGATTCCAGACCCACATTAATGGCGGCCAGTGGTTTCTTTAAGCTTTCCAGGTCAACCGGTTTACCGAGTGCTTTTACTTTGGGTTCGTCTCGTTCGGCCAGGGCGCGTAAGATACGACCAACATAGCGGCAGATGACCTCGTTGCTGGTATCAACCATCGCTCCGGCGGCTTTCAATTGCGCGATCTGGTTGTTCAGATTCTGCGGGTCTTCATCTGTACCGCAGGCCACGCAAACCACTTCCAGGTGGCGCCCTTCTTTTTTAGCTTCTGCGATGCATTTGGCGATCGCGGGAGCGATCTCGCTGGCGGGATCCGGATGGGAGCCGTAACCGATCACCACGTCAAGGAGGATCACGGCTACTTCAGGATCTTTGGCTTCTTCATACAGCCTGCGGATGCGCAGTTCGTTATCCATCATCGGGTGCAGTCGACCGACGGTGAACTCATCTTCGCCGAGGTCTACAATACAATGTTCCTGGCTGACGAAGGCATCAGGCAGCTGGAATTCTTTATTGATGGGGGAGTTTGCCAGCACGCGCGGAACATAACCGTAGAGGATATGCTGGGCTTCGTAAGCGAGTGTACCGCCCGAGAACAAACCGCGCAGATATTTCTGCTGAGGAGTGAATTTTTTGATCGGCAGATCAGCATCACCGGTCAATTTGGGGGGATTGTTGGCCAATTCCACAGCCAAACGTGCTGCGTCATCCAGACCGGTGGCAAAGAAGAGGTTGCCGTCGCGCAGCGTGGTAACGGGGCGGGCGATAAAGTTCACCACAACCGGTTTTCCGGCTTTGCGGGCGACCTTGAGCACTTCTTCAGCGACCTTGGGTGAAGGCGGCTTGGAGGTGAGCACGATCACCTTGGTATCAGGGTCGCGGGTCAACACATCAAGAGCCATCAGGAAAGTGATCGCGCCGACTTCGGCTTTCAGATCACGTCCGCCGGTGCCGATACCAAAGGTGATACCGCTGCCAAGCTGGTGAATTCGCGTTGAAACCTGCTGCAGGCCGGTGCCAGCCGCTGCCACAATACCGATCGGGCCTTTGCGGATCTTGTTGGCGAACGCTAATCCGTATCCATCAACCATGGCGGTACCACAGTCCGGTCCCATTACCAGCAAACCGAGCTCGCGGGCTTCTTTCTTTAACGCGATTTCATTTTCGAGGGAAACGTTGTCACTGAAAAGATGTACATGCTTGCCAAGACGCAGCGCTTCACGGGTCACGGCGGTCGCGTAGCGGCCGGCCACTGAGATGATCACCCATTCTGCACCCGGCAGCGCATCAACGGCGCTTTCAAGGCTGCGCGGCTGGTAAGCCTGGTCGCTTGAGGCTTTACGGGCAGCCAGCAGTCCTTCCACTTTCTCGAAGGCTTCCAGGGCGGCTTTTTCGTTTTCTGCCTTAACGACGATCGCCAGATCATCCGGTTTGGCGGCTTTTACTTCAGGGGAATCCAATCCAATATGGGCGAGCAGTTCCTTGTTCGAATCTGTTCCCATAACCACACCGGCGTCCAGCACGCCGGGCAACTCAGCCAGCGAACGTTGCAAAGACATCAGCTTGGCCGAGTCGTAGTACACACCACTGCGGATTTCAGTTTTTAATGTTGCCATTATTACTCCTGGGAAGTGAGATATTTGGGGAAAAGTGTGTCATAGTTGCCGGGTCCGAATGTCCCCGGAAGCGATTTACACGTTAATCCCGTTGTTGATAAGGTTCGTCCGGCTTGTAGTTGAGCGACAAGGTGGGAGTGATTTAGCAGTTCAGTTATCCACCTTTGACCAACCACCACTCTTCACTATATCACGAACAAATCCGGTCAGTCAACTAACCTTAATCGAAAAAACTACTGACAAATTACATGCTTAATAACAAAACCTCCTCTACTCTTTGAGTTCTTAGAGGAGGTTTTTGATTCATTTGCTAAATTTTACAGGTCGACGGTCTCGGGAACGCGGAAGTTCTCATTGGCTTTGCGAACTTCGTCGGTCACGTTGAAGTCCATGTCCTGTCCGATGACTTCTTTAATGTAATTCTTGACACGGCTCTGCCACATATCCTGGGTCAGGTAGAAGATCTTGGCGCCGCCCAGCTCATGTTGGTACTGCGGCCAAGGCTTGGTGGGCTGTGCCATTGAAAGGCCGGCCATGCGCCATCCGTTGTAGCTTTCGAAGGTTGACCACCATTCCTGCACCTTGAGGAGTTCCATCGCGTAGTAGGTTTTGGCATAGTACATCGGCCAACCCAGGCGGGCGCGTCGGGAGAAGGTGAGGGTATGCAGGCTGACTGCCACGTCTTTGTCCCAGGCGCGGCCATTAGCGAAACCAAGCCATTCACCGTCAACGAGGCCGACCATGGTGAAGGCGTCCTTGAGGCGTTTGCGGCGCAGGGCGAGTACTTCACCGTAGCAGCGCACACCAACGATATCGTAGAAATCTTTGTCAACTTTCATCACTTTTTCGAGATAACCAAGCATGGGATCGATGTCGCTATCCTGGATGCCGCGGATGTAAACAACACGGCCATCTTTCAGGGTCACAGTCGCCTCAGGAATGGCGGGCATGTCCATCGCGGGTCCTTGGAGGATACCCTCGATCTCGCGCACGTCGATCTTCATCTCTTCAGTTGATACAGGGGTCGGGAGATCTATTTTCATTTTAAATCCTTTTCAGTATATTTTTTCTTGATCTCAGTATAGCATCCACAATACTTCGCGTCAATTACACCTGAATGGATTAAGACGAAATCGGTCAGGAATGAGTATTTTAGTCACACCCGTATGTGCCTTTCGTCCACGTTTCTCCAGGCTATGTCCCTGTTGAAAGTTATGATAAAAATAGAAGCAACACAAACCACTTCAATTTGACTGAAATTCCGGAGGCGAGATGGCATGCGATATTCAGATGATCACGATTTTTTTCAGGCATGACCAGTCGAAAAACCTGGATGAGATCCAGGCTTACCTGCGCGAAAGTGGTTTCTGGAGGGAGTTTCCGCCCCAGGGGATTGAGATCGTTTCATGGCAGGTGATGATGGGCATCGGTCACGTGGTCACAATAAAGGTCCCTGCCTCCCGTTTGCGGGAGGTGAACATCGTGATCGAGAAACGAGCCTGGCACGCGTTCCGGACTGAAGTTTATCCAACCTACGACTTTCTGCCTTTTTACCAGCAGTTCCATGCGGAAGCGTCAAAATAGTTTTCTAATCCATTAAACAAACCACCCGGCTCGCCGGGTGGTTTTCAGTTGGATCAATACTTC
>ERZ795054.3670-NODE-3670-length-11847-cov-3.811822_pt1 | contig 11847 bp, 11 predicted proteins | sample MGYA00375138_ERZ795054 | MGnify/ENA primary metagenome ERZ795054 (study PRJEB30183, sample SAMN05720215) | anaerobic digester metagenome | isolation source: active sludge of municipal wastewater-treating anaerobic digesters | place: USA | collected 2014-12-23 ...
GGTCGAAAAAAGCCCGTCACTCACCGGTTCAGGGGCGCGGTAGGGGAATACAAGCATACGGTCCCGCGGCGTTTCCAAGGCGTGTTTAAGCGTTTCTGCGGGGGCATCCTGAATCCCAGATTCCAGCAGCCACCGGTACAGGTCTTGCGCGTCCCCTGGTGTCAGCAAGAGCCCGCGATAGGTGTAGGTGTTGGGTTGACGAACGATTTTACCGTTCACGAAGCGGTGGACCGGCTCGGACCGGCTAACAAACCAATCCAGCGCGCCGCTCTTAAAGACGCGGAAAAAGGTTGCGCGGCTGATAACATGTCCAAGCATCGCTAAAAGGCCGTCAACATCAATGGTCACCGCGTCCCCCTGGCGGGGATAAAGCTGGTCAGCGACGTGTTCACGCGAACGCCGATAGAAAGCCTGCCTGAGCGCGCCGGCAATCAGCACCGCGTTGGCACCGACAAATGGAACAAATCGAAGCAAATAGGCAGGGAATGCCGCAATCGATTCGGGCGCAAAAATGGCCTGGGTGACATCTGAAGCGCCAACCTCAAATGTTAGGACGCCATCATCCATAGCGGACAGCGCGCCAAGGGTGTGCTTCCGCGCTTCATCTGTGCCCATGGGCACAGATGCGGACATTGCCAGGCGGAATTCTGCTCCGGTCAGGTCCTGGACAACAGTTTCAATCAAAGGGTAATAACGGCAAAGATTGGCATATACCATTGGAGGGGCAGTCAGCTGGTAGCTGCCGTCAAATGTGACAGTGGCGGAATCAAGCAAGCGGCCCAAAGCCGCATCTTGTTTAGCGGTCAGCGCCGCTTGAATTTCCAGCCAGGCATTTGTTTCAGAGTTCATCAAAAAACCATCAACAGCAGGCCATCCCAGGTGTGGAAAACTTAGCCTGCAAAATTCTCATAATGCATCAATTCCTTCATCAGTTCCATGTTAAAGACCGCGCGGACCAAGCTCAGGAACAAAAAGCCGGTTCTTCCTGAGCGCAATCTGTTCTTCCAGATGCGTGCTCGCTAACGCCAACGCGTTGGTAAGCGAGCCATTAGCCTGGTCAGCAATGGATAACGCAGCTTGTTCAGGCAGCAGCGCAAGTGGATCAGCGGCTCCCGCCATCCTTAGTCGGGCGTACAACAGACTGGCAACCTCTTGCAACCCGGGCGCGCGGAAGGGAACATACAAGCCAAGGAATTGATTCAGACCGCCAATATTACTGGTGGTGTTGTTCAGGTCTTGAAGGAAGATTAATGTGCGGATTTTCTTGGTATTCTCCACGGACCAGGCGAGAAGTTGGGTAAGATACTCCTGGTCTACAGGCGGTCCGTCCAGCACCAACAACAGCTCGTCGTTGTGCTCATCAAGGTACTCAAAGATGCTTTCGATGCGGTTGGCGTTGGAGCGCGCAGAGGGGAGACCCAGGGTTTCGATAACCGCCATGAGAAAATGGCGGGGCTCGGTCACAGTGTTGGTGTTCATGTACAGACCCAAAACAGAAGCGCGCGCGCTGCTTAGGTAGCGGGTGGACGCAACTTTCATGGCCAGCATGCTTTTACCACTGCCGACCGCGCCCGCGATTACTCCTAGATTTTTGGAAGGGTCCTTTTGATCCAGAATGAAGCTGGATGCCACTTCCAGAACCCGACGCTGTTCGTTGATGGAGGGGTAAAAGAAACGGGTGTCCGGGTAGTGTAAAAATGGATGTTCAAGCAAACCAACAGAAAGCAGGTCCAGAGTAGAAAGCATGGTGCGGCGCTCCTTTTATGTATAAATAGGTTAGCATGCGCAATGAATTAAGTCAAGTGCTTAATATTATCCACCCACTTAGCGTAACTGGCAAGATATTGCAGATAAATAAATTGGAGTAACTTGTAAATAGCAGAAAATAATGTAAAATGTACACAAGCGATTTTTTACCTAAAAGGAGCGCAGAACGCCCATGGCAATTATATCTCTGATTAACCGTAAAGGCGGGGTGGGGAAGTCCACCATCAGCATAAACCTGGCAGCCGGGTTAGCGATTTACGAGTCCCGCAAAGCCAACCACAAGCCCGTCCTGCTCATTGACATGGATGATCAATTGAGCGCGACCATCTCCGCGATGGGCGGTGGGTTGGATGATCAGTTTGTGCCCATGATTACGGCGGAAAACAACTTCCCGACAGCGCTGGCAAGTGGGTATGGCGCTTCGGATACCTTGATAAATGATTCCTTGTTACCACGCAAGCGGAGCGAAAAAGTGCGTATTTTCCGCACAAACAAGGCGCGCATGGAAGGTCTGGAAGCCGCGCTGAAGACCAGGGAAGACCCCGCCTTCCAGCTGACCTATTTTCTGGAATCGATTAAAGATGAGTACTCCTACATCATTATCGATAACCCCCCATCCGCTGGAATCGTGCCCATGAACTCACTCGTGGCCAGCACCCATGTTCTGATCCCGATCGAACCGGATGGCTTGAGCCTGATTGGTCTGGCGGACATTTTGCGCATGATCGAAGGGGTTCACAAAAACACCAACCCTGATCTGAAAATCCTGGGCATCATCCCTTCGCGCTTTCGTATGATTCGGCGCCAATCGCGCGATGTCATTGAGGATATGGAAAGAATGTACGGGCACTTGCTGCTGCCGTACATCAAAGACCTGGCGGAAATCTCCGCGGCCACCACGGCTGGTTACGATATTTTTTCGTTTTGCCCGGAGAAATCCCAGGCTTACCGCTGCTTTTCCAATCTGGTGGACGCTGTCATGGGAAAGTTGGGGCAAGCTTAGTTTGTGTGGGAGATGGGGTAATCCAATTTATTTGTGCCCATGGGCACAGTTCGGACAGCATGACATGACGAAAGGAATCTGAAAATGGCAGAACCCAAGAAAAAAGGTTTTGGAGATCTGATCAATATCACCAGTGATGCCTTTGGAGCAAGCACGAGCGATTCGGAAGCGCCCTACACGGAAGGCGCGCCAAAAATGGTAAACAACCGCCAGAGCGTATACCGCGTGCCGCTTTCCATGATCAAACCGGACCGCTTCCAAGCCCGCTTTATGCTGCCTTTTGAACTGCGGGAAGATTTCTACTCGCAAAAAGCTGGCTGGGCTGAGACCGTACGACGTTGGCTGAAGTTGGCAGAATCGGATCGGCTTATCCGCCGCGAGATTGAAGAGCTGATCGCGCTTGGGGATTCGCTGCATGATACCGGGCAAATCAAGCCGGTCACCGGGCAGGTGATTAACGTCGGCGGCAGAGACGTGTTTCAGATGCTGACCGGCGAGCGACGCTTCTGGGCGACCGCTTTGAAGTCCGTGCGCGAAGGGTTTGAGGATGAGCCGTACGTACTTGCCCTGATTGACAATCAACCCAGCCTTGAAAAGCAAATTGCGGAGAACATGGCATACAAAGCCTTGACTCCAGTCGGAAAAGCCCGGGCGGCAGCCCGTATGGTTTTGGAAGCCAACGATATAAAACCGGACAACGCCCAGGATGAGTTCGCCTATTTCCGCAAAATCAACGATGTGCGCCTGAGTGATGAAACCCGCGATGTGCTGATGAAGACTCTCCAACTGGAGCGTACTTACTACGGACGTCTGATGAAGTTCTTTGAGCTGCCCGAGAACCTTCTGGAGATTTGCGACCGGGCTGAGATGCCCGAGCGCGTGCTGCGCGAGATTGTGGCCTATGACCCTGAATATTGGACGGGAGCCGTTCAATACTATGCTGAACATGAAGGGCGTACCTACCAAGACGTGCATGCTTATCTTGAGCGTGCAGCTGGTCGGGATAAACCCCGCGCGGTTCGCTTGCCGACAGACCCGGCGACCAAATCGGCGCGTTCCATCAAACGCGTACTTCTGACAATTGAGGAACTTCCCCAGGAAGATAAAATTGGAAGCCTGGCGGATGCCCTGATTGGCGAGACGGACAAAGACGAAGCCCGGCGCCTGGCAAGCCACCTGGAACAGCTCAGCGCGGCAGTCAAGCTCAGGCTTGCCAATCTAAAGTAAGCACCGGTTAAATATTGAGGATGCGCCGCGTTGGAGACCCCAGCGCGGTTTTCTTTAATTGATGCACCTTTCCGAGGGCGATGGTTGCCAGAAGACAATAACCTTTTACGATTGGAATTCGTGTGTTTGAAAATGTAATTCGCGGTTCTATCAGTGTACTTGTGATAGTATAGTTGCGTATAGGTATTCTACGGAGTGCCTAAAGTCTCAAAATGACATATTCAGGTAATCACGCATATCTGCGCGGGGGATTCGGAATACATGCGATGAGCATTCAAAAACACAAGCCAGAGATAAGTCATCGGTCATTCGCGGCGTTCAAAATTGGCGCGGGGTGAACTCCCTAAAACTTGTGTTTTCAGATACAATACAACCCCATTGCATATTGAGGATAATTAACTTGAAAAACAAGAAAAATGTAAAACTTATTATTGGTGTTGTGGTGATTGCGGCAGCGCTTTTGTATCTGGTCATCAGTTCAACCCTCTCCCAATCCCAATACTTTATGACCGTTGAAGAATTAAAAGTTGGGCAGGCCGAGCTGGTCGGCAAGAATATCCGCATGTCCGGTGTGGTCCTGGGTGATACGATCTCTTACGACCCGCAAACCCTGGATCTCAGCTTTGAAGTAGCCCAAATCCCCGGCGACCATGAGCTCATCAAAGAAATGGGCGGCATGTCCGTCGTACTTGCGCAGGCCGCGCATGACCCGACACTGCCAAAAATCCTGGTGCATTACAATGGCCCTCGCCCTGATCTGCTGAAAGACGAAGCCCAGGCGATCATGACCGGAGCGTTGGATGAATCCGGCGTGTTCCAGGTCAGCGAGCTTCTGTTAAAATGCCCGTCCAAGTACGAAGCTGAACTGCCTGCGCAAAGCAAGTAATCTACAACCTCGAGGTTTTCATGTTCTATGTTGGTTTATTAACTTCTTTTCTCGCGCTGGCTGCCAGCGCAGCCGCGTTTATCCTGGTGGTTATCGCTCTCTCGCGCAAACAAACGCAGCTTTCTGGTGCTGCACAATTGCTTACAAAACTCGGTTTCCTGGCGCATACTGCCGCACTGTTATCCCTGTTGATTATGCAGGTTCTTCAGGATTACTCGAACGTCTATGTCGTCTCCGTAATTAACCCGGCTATGCCATGGATACTCAAGATCACCGCGCTGTGGGGTGGTCAGACCGGTTCGCTTTTCTTCTGGAGCTGGATGATTTCCCTGTGTGCCTTCGTGGCTGTGACCGGAAAAAAGCGATTGCTCGATAATTGGTCTTTTTTGGTGGTCTGCCTGAACCAAATCCTGTTCCTTGGGCTTTCGCTGTTCGCGGATAATCCGTTTACGCGGGTCTGGGCGCTGGAAGACGGCAGCCTGGTGACCAGTCTTTTCGCGCCCCAGGTGGGTGCAGTGGTGGAAAAGCTGAACAATGGAATGGGATTGAACCCGCTGTTGCGCCACCCCGGCATGGTGATCCATCCGCCTCTCTTGTACATCGGATACGCGCTCTATATGGTACCTTTTGCTGTCGGGATCTCTACCCTCGCGCGCGGCTCCCAAAGCGAACACCTGCTGGACCAGACCCGCACCTGGTTATTGAGCGCCTGGGTTTTTCTTGGTGCTGGGATTGTACTCGGCAGCTGGTGGTCCTATGATGTGTTGGGGTGGGGTGGTTATTGGGCTTGGGACCCGGTGGAAACAGCTTCGCTAATGCCATGGCTTGCCAGCACCGCGCTGATGCACAGCCTGCTGTTGGAACGGCGCCGGAATATTTTCCAGCGCTTCAACGTACTGCTGGTATTGCTTAGTTACTTGCTGGTCGTCTTCAGCATCTTTGTTACCCGCTCTGGGCTGGTAAATTCGGTGCATGCGTTTGGAGAAAGCAGCATTTCAATCCCGCTCCTTGTCTTCATGTTTGTTTTGCTGCTTGTTTCGATTGTCCTTTTGGTTTGGCGCTGGAAATCGTTGAACAGCGAGTGGAAATTTGGATCCGCCTTCAGCCGCGAAGCCCTGTTCCTCTACACCAATATCATCCTTATCGCCCTCGTTCTGATCTGTTTGTGGGGGCTGGTTTTCCCCTTAATCAACGGCGCGCTGACGGGCGTTGAAATGACACTGCACCGCGGATTTTACGACCGCAGCACCACCCCGCTGTTTGCCCTGCTGGTCGTACTGATGTCTGTCTGCCCTCTGGTGGGGTGGAGCGCGGCCAACCTTCAAAAGCTTGGCAAAAAGCTCTGGATTCCGCTGGCTGCTGCGGTGCTGGGTCTCTTGGCTGTTTTTCTGGGCGGCGTACGACAGGCTTGGGCGCTTGGCGGCATTTTCATTGTCATCCTGGGCTTCGCGACGCTTGTGTACCTGACAGTAAAGGACGTAAAAGCGGTCGGCCTGACGCGGTTTCCTAAGCTGTGGTGGAATCAGCGCGCGCGTTACGGCGCCTGGCTGGTCCATACCGGCATTCTGATGATTGCGCTTGGTATCCTTGGGATGGGCAATCTCGCTGCCAGCATTGAGGGCACCATGGTCCCGGGTGAGAAGATGCCGCTGCGCGGGTATGAAATCGAGTTTGTGTCTGTGAGTGAGAGTTTTGAAAACCCTGAGTATATGACCGTGAGCGCAGAAACGGTGCTCTATAAGGACGGTAAGGAAATCGCGCGCTTGAACCCTGCGCAGCACATATACCCGGACCGCGAAGAGTACATCACCATCCCCGACGCGCATGCCACGCTTCGCGGGGACGTTTACACGCTGCTGGCGGGTTATGATGTGGATGTTCCCTACATCACCCTGCGCCTGTCGGATAATCCTCTGGTCAACTTCATGTGGATTGGCGGAATTTTCATGACGGTAGGTGGCACGCTGGCCGCGACCTTACCCGGCAAGCGCAGCGAGCGCGAAGAGGAAGCACAAACTGTGGAGGAAACGCTTGAATCTCCAAGCGCGGCAAATCTCTAAGTCATACGGCGCTCAACGCGTGTTGGACAAGCTCGACCTGTCTATTGCGGAAGGCGAGGTCGTGTGCCTCCTGGGTCCGAACGGAGCCGGGAAAACCACACTTATCCGCACGCTCAGTGGGCTGCAGAAACCCGACAGCGGAGAGCTTTATTGGGCTGCCCAGAGCGAAAGCTTTGACGCGCTGCCATTGCGCCGCAGCATCGGTCTTATACTGCACCAACCCTTCTTGTACGAACACCTGACGGCGTTTGAAAACCTGCGCTTCTATTCCCTTTTATACGAAACCGGCCTTAGCGAAACTGATTTACGCAAAATGCTTAGTCGGGTTGGGCTTGGGAACGCGCGCCCAATTCCTGTACGGGGCTATTCGCGCGGTATGAAGCAGCGGCTGACCATTGCCCGGGCGCTGCTGTGCGACCCACAGATTCTTTTGTTTGACGAGCCTTATACCGGGCTTGACCAACAAGGCTGTGGGATGCTGAACCAGTTGGTCCAGGAGGAAAGCGCCCTGAACAAACTGGTACTGATGACCACGCACGAACTGAGTTTTATCCGCCAGATAGCCACGCGCTTTGATGTGCTGCACCGCGGAAAAATCGCGGCAAGTTTTTCCAATGACGGCATAAGCCTGGACGCCTTGCAGGAGCAGTACAACGCGGTAGTGAGCGCTGGCAAATCCCCCCGGAAGGAGCAAGCGTGAAAGCCTGGCTCCACTCCGTGCGCGTTTTGGTCTGGAAAGATTTGCTTCAGGAATGGCGCAGCCGAGACATCCTCACCTCGATGCTGGCATTCGCCGTGCTCTCGCTGTTCATCTTCAATTACGCGCTTGAACTTTCCCCGCTAAACCGGGCTGAAATCGCCCCGGGAATTGTGTGGGTCGTCATGGTCTTCGCGGGGACGCTTGGGCTCAACCGCTCTTTTACCGCCGAGCAGGACCAGGGTTGTTTCGAAGGTTTAATCATGGCGGTGCCCGACCTCTCAGCAATCTACTTTGCCAAGCTGCTGACCAATCTGCTGATGATGGTTTTTTTGGCGGTGCTTGTCATCCCAATCTACTCTGTGCTTTATAACCAATCTCTGTTCAACTGGGCGTTTTTTGGCGTGCTTGCGCTGGGCGCCTGGGGTTACAGCGCGGCGGGCACTCTGATTGCCAGCATGACCGTGCAAACCCGCATGCGCGATTTGCTCTTGCCCGTCCTGTTGTTTCCGCTGCTGCTGCCTGTAAACATGGCGGTGGTAAAATCCTGCGGCGTGCTGCTTGGTTCCGTGGCGGGGCAGGATATCAACAGCTGGCTCAACCTGCTGTTGGTGTACGACGTGATTGTAACAATGCTATCGATAATGGTGTTTGAATATGTCATCAAAGAATAAGTTATTAGCTTTGCTTTCTGTTCTGGCGTTCTTGCTGGTCCTTTTCGCGTTCATCCGTATGCTCTTTTTCACGCCGGTAGAACAGACCATGGGTTTGGTCCAAAAGGTCTTTTATTTTCACATGAGCGCGGCTTGGGTGGGAATGCTGGCTTTTCTGGCGGCTGCCGTGTTTGGTCTGCTTTACCTCTCGCGGAAAGACCTGAAGTGGGATACCCTGACCGCGGCGAGCGTGGAAGTCGGGCTGCTCTTCACGGTCATTTGCATTATCAGCGGGATGATTTGGGCGCGCCCCATCTGGAACACCTGGTGGACCTGGGACCCGCGCCTCACCACGGTCACCATCATGGCGTTTACGTATATTGCCTTTATCTTGCTGCGCAGGGGGGTGGACAATCCGACCCGGCGGGCGCGCTTCAGCGCTGTGTACGCCGTCATTGGCTTTATCAGCGTTCCGCTCACCTTCTTCTCCGCCCGTTTACTGCGCACCATCCACCCGGTGGTCTTTGGAGGCGGGGAAGCCGACATGAACCTCAACGCGCAAATGCTTACCACGCTCTTTATCTCGCTGGGCGCTTTTACTGTCCTCTACGCTGTGCTCTTGCTGCACCGTGCCCGGTTGATGGCGCAGCAGGAAGAACTTAATCAAAAATTAGCTGCGGATGACGGCAGCTATGACTGGGGAGAGTGAGACTATGGCACAAACGCTGAATTACTTCATTGCCGGATACGCGGTCATCCTGGGTCTGCTTGGCGCTTACTGCCTGTACCTGTACCTGCTGAGCCGCAAGCTAAAGAAAACAAGCGCATCCCTGCAAAAAGAGTCGCAGGAATCTTCCGCGAAAGGAAAAATTGCGGATTAATTGTGCCTTTTATCACATTGACAGGGTAGCACTTACAAATATAATTATGTTTGCTTTTTATCCAAAATATCTTAGTTAGTCAATAATGGAGAGGATTATGAAAAAGAGCACGTTGTTCGTCTTGTTAGTGGTTGTCGCGCTTGCCCTGGTTGCCTGGGTCGGCTGCACGACCAAAGAAGCCGTAGAAGCACCCGCCGAGGAGACTACCTCAGGCCTCAATGTGGTTGCGGCAAAATGGGCTGGCTCAGCGCATGCTGACGCTGCCTCCGAAGCCTTCAATCACTGGAACGAAGAAGATCCCCAGGAAGTTCCCCCGACCTGCGCGAAGTGCCACAGCTCAACCGGTTTCCAGGACTATATCGGAGCCGATGGCTCCGAAGCTGGAAAAGTTGACGTAGCCGGCAAGATTATCGACCCCATCAATTGCGCGACCTGCCATAACGATGCGGCCGACAAACTTGACGCGGCGAAACTGCCCAATGGAACTGAGCTGACCGGGCTCGGAACCAGCGCTATCTGCTCCACCTGCCACAGTGGTATGGGTTCTTCTGCAGCGGTTGCTGATAAAGTCGCTGGCCTGGCCGAAGACGATGTCATCGCCGATCAGGGTATTATGGGCGTTCATTATCTGGCTGCGGCCTCCACACAGGCCGGCGCTGACGGCGGTATGGGTTTCCAGTACGAAGGTAAAACCTACGCAGGCACTTTCATGCATGCCGAAACCGTGAACTCCTGCACCGAATGCCACGACCCGCACTCTCTGCACACGCAGAAGGTCCCCGGCAGCGACGCCAACCTGTGCTCCACCTGCCATTCCGATGTCAAGAGCTATCAGGACTACAAGAAAATCTCCATGTCCAAAGTTGATTACGATGGCGACGGCACCGCGGAAAGCACCTACGATGAAATCGAAGGCGTTCGCGAAGTCCTGATCAAAGCCCTCGCAGGCTATTCCACCGCCAAATCCGGCGCGACCTTTGGCTTCAACCCCGCTGCCTATCCGTATGCCTACATTGACACCAATGCCGACGGCACCCTGAGCGAGGAAGAATCTGCTTTCCCGAATCAGTTCAAAGCCTTCACCCCCCGCATGCTTAAGGCTGCCTACAACCTGATGTTCGTCACCAAGGATCCAGCTGCCTACGTCCATAACGCGGACTACGTCCTGCAGCTGATGTACGACTCCATCGAGAGCCTGTCTGAGTTCAGCGGTGTCAGCACCCAGGGTCTGGTTCGCCCCTAACCCGGCGCTAAACTTATCAATCGAGAATTGAGACGCTTAAATCATGACCAAGAAAACTAAGCTGATTATTTTTGTAGCGCTCTTCCTTGCGCTTGCTCTGACCCCCCTGGTAATTATGTTGGTCAGAGCCAATTGGGCGCTGCCAATCCGGGATATATCTGTCGCGCTGGCGTTCTTTGGAATGGCGATTGCAGGGATGCAATTTCTCCCGATTTCCCGCATTCCTTGGCTTTCCGAAGTGGTGGAACTGGACAAGATGTACAAAATCCATCACGTGGTATCCGCCTTCTCTGTTCTGCTGGTTGCGTTGCATCCACTCGTCCTGCTGGTTACCGGCAGCGTGTACTTCAAGGGTTTCTTGATTATCGGCGGATGGATTGGCTTGGCGGGTTTGGTCCTGATTGCGCTCACCTCTATTTATCGCAAGAAACTCAAGATCAGCTATACCGCATGGCTTCTCATTCACGACCTGCTTACGCTCGTAATCATGGTATTTGGCCTGCTGCACATGTTCCAACGCAATTACTACATGCGCGATGCAGCCATGACCATTGCCTGGGTAATCCTGATCGCCATTTGGGGCGGCCTGGCGCTGTATATCCGCGTTATCCGTCCTCTGATCCTCGCCCGACATCCGTTTACCGTGAGTAAAGTCGAAGAAGAAGGCAAAGAAACCTACTCCATCTACCTCAAGGCCGATGGCTTCAAACGCGCGGCGTTCAACGCTGGCCAGGTTGCCTGGATCAGCAAAGGACCCTCGCCGTTCGTCATCAGCCGCAATCCATTCTCCTACTCCGGAAGTACGGAATGGGAAGATGTGCGCTTCTCGATCAAGAAAGCCGGCGACTTCACCAATACCATCCCCGACCTGAAACCAGGAGACCGGATGTTTGTTGATGGTCCGTACGGCACTTTTGATCTCAAAAACCCGCGCATGCAAAAAGGGCTGGTGCTGATAGGCGGCGGTATTGGTATCGCTCCGGTGATGAGCATCGTCAACACCATCGCGGATACCGGCGATAAACGCCCTGTGTTTGTGTTCTACGGCGACCTGTGTGAAGACACTGTGCTCTTTGCTAATGAATTTGAAGCGCTCAAGTCCCGCATGAACCTGACCGTGACACAGGTGCTCGAAAAGCCCCATGATGTGGAGAAATGCAAGAACAAAGGCTACATCACTAAAGATCTGCTGCTCAGCACCCTGACGGAGAATTATAAGGACCTGTATTACTTTATGTGCGGCCCGATGCCCATGATGAACGCGATGAATAAACATCTCGCGGCGATGGGCGTGGACCCTGCTCAGATCGCTACTGAAAAGTACGAAATGGCATAAAGCTATGTTTGATGAAAACAGACCTCCCTCTTGGGAGGTCTGTTTTTTTGGCTGGCGATGAAACGCTAAAGGGGATTTTATCAATGCCCCTAAG
>ERZ795054.3671-NODE-3671-length-11844-cov-7.801255_pt1 | contig 11844 bp, 8 predicted proteins | sample MGYA00375138_ERZ795054 | MGnify/ENA primary metagenome ERZ795054 (study PRJEB30183, sample SAMN05720215) | anaerobic digester metagenome | isolation source: active sludge of municipal wastewater-treating anaerobic digesters | place: USA | collected 2014-12-23 ...
GACCGTGAACAGATAGCCCTTTTTGCCGCGCTTCTCGAAGCAGTCCATGGCGGTGTGCAGGGCGGCGAAATACCACGGCAGGTTGTAGGACTCGCAGGAGTTGCCGCCGCCGCCCTTTTCCAGCCACAGCTTTTCCAGTTGCCGGGCGATGCGGATGTCGGCCTCGAACTGGGTCACTTGCAGCGGCGCCCGGTCGTACAGCACATCGCCGATGCCCATGCACATAATGTGTGGATCAGGCACCGGCTTGCGGGCCAGGATTTCCTCGACCATGGCGCCGAGACCCTGGCGCGCCAGCGCGTCGGCGATCATGCCCATCGAGCCGGTCACGTCCAGGCCGACGATGATGGCAGTGGATTCCGGGTTGAGATCGGAATCGCGCGATTCCCGCACCGCGACTCCAAATGGATTCAGGTCGTTATCAATGCCACGCGACGTAAATATCGCGTCAGTGGATTTGCCCGCAGTCGAAGCGGCGTAGTCGCTCCAGTCAGACGGATCCCAGCGTGCGCTTCCCATGGCGTTCTCCTTCTCGGTCAGTTAGTGCAAGTCATCGGTGGTGATCTCCAGCGTGACGAATCGGCGTTCGCCGAAGCTGGCCTTCAAGACCTGGTTCATCCAGGTCTGATAGTCATGAAGGGCGGAGTCGCCCGCCGGCAGGCGCAACCAGTCGAGCATCGGCGCCGGCGCCGCCTTGGCGCGCGCCAGCCGGACCCCGGTCACATCGCCCAGCAGTTCCCGGCCCAGCGCCCGGATCAATTCCCGGTCGGTGCGGCGGTCGCCGCGCTTGCGGTCCAGCACGTCGAATGGCGCGTACTGGACGGTGCGGGCCGGCGCGGCGGTCATTGGTTCGCCTTGCCGAACTGCGTACCACCAGCCACCGAGCAGTGCGCCGCTGTGCTGGGGCGGGGAAAGAAACCAGGTGTCAGTCAGAATGGCGTTGTGGGCGAGCTGTGCATAGTCGAGATAGCACGCCAGGTTGAGCAGCGAACTGATGATCCAGGCGACATGGCGGGCATCCATTCGCCCGCCGGAGTAATCGAGCACGTCGCGCAACAGGACCAGGTCCGACGCTTTCCGCACCACCAGCACCCAGCCTTCCCCGGTCTCGAAATGGCGGACGATTTCCGGCAGATAGCGCCCCACTTCCGCCGCCATGCGGGCGTTGGCGCAAGGCAGGCGGTTGATGGTTTGGAGGGCGTTCTGGAACAGATCGGTATGTTCCCGACCGACCACCCAAGCCACGATCTCGCGGCCCATAAACAGCCGCCCCAGTTCAAATGCCCGTTCCCGGCGATAGCGGATCTGGTAGGTCGCGCCATCCGTCGCCCGCGCTACCAATAGGCCCGGCGTATGCCAGATGCCGCCCCGCAGTTTCCGCACCGCCGCTTCATACAACCGGTTGATATGCTGGAAGACGCCGGTGGTTCCAGCGTCCGGGCAACGATCCGGATGCCAGCGCGCCGCCAGAGCGCGAAATTCCTGCCTGGCGATTTCTTCATCGCCGGTAAACAACCGCTCCGGCTCAGAGAACTGAATGGCCAGCAGATTCTCGGCGGATAAAGTGGTCACGGTGTTCATGGTTGCCTCCATGGTGTAGAAACTACCACAGTTAATTGTTTTTTGCAAATAACATTTAAAATATTTTCGTTGGATGATGAGCCTGCCCGCTTTAGAATAAAACCTGCTTGTTCTTTGTTATTAACATCAAACAACTACGGAGACCGGCCGGTGGAACCGACGTACCCGCAACCCCTGGTGATGGTGGATACAGCGCTGTTTACCATCCGTGAGGAGCGCCTCTGTCTGATTCTGACGCGGCGCAGGGAACCGCCGTTCGAGGGTGTGCTGGCGCTGCCGGGCGGCTTTGTGCATGTCCAGGAAGACGCCGATACGGAGATGGCGGCCCGGCGGGTGATTCGGAGCAAGATCGGGTTTGACGCCCGTTACCTGGAGCAGTTGTTCACCTTCTCCGGGCCGGCCCGCGACCCGCGCGGCTGGTCGGTCAGCGTCGCCTACTACGCGCTGATTCCCCTGACGCTGCTGGATCAGAGTCAGGCCGCCGAAGCGTTGCCGGTGGACGCCTTACCGCCGCTGCCCTTCGATCATCCGCAGATCGTCGCCAGAGCGGTCGAACGGTTGCGCGGGAAAGCGACCTATTCCTCGTTGCCGGCTTTTCTGTTGCCGGGAGAATTCACGATGAACGATCTGCACCGCATCTACGAGCAGACCATCGGCGCCCGTCTGGACAAGGCGTCGTTCCGGCACAAGATTCTGGAGCAGGACATCATCGAGCCGATCCCGAACCGGTTCCGGGTTGGCGCACACCGGCCCGCCCAGCTTTACCGGCTATCCAGCAAGGCGCTCACACCGTTCGAGCGAAAAATCTGACCGGGATGTGCGTGCCTGTAAGGGCGCGGATGACTTTGTGAGGCGCGGGTAGATTAGTCTGCTTGGCAGTATCGTTATTCTCTGCCTACAATGAGTCCGTGTTTCACGAACCCCAGTGCGCCATGTCTTCTGATCCTGAACCTCCTGCGTGTCGTCGCCCTGCGCCGACTCGAATCACTATTCTCCTTCCTGCTGTAGCTCCTGGATTCCCTGCACGCTGGCTGCTTGCCGGGAAATCACCCGCTCGATTTCCCATTGCCCTTCATGCTATTGAATTGGAAGAGTAATCTCTGTCATGGAATGGATCGCTGATCCCACGATCTGGCTCGGTCTGACGACTCTGGTGATTTTGGAGATCGTCCTCGGCATTGATAATCTGATCTTCATCGCCATTCTCGCCGACAAGCTTCCGCCCAGCGAGCGCGACCGGGCGCGGGTGGTCGGTCTGGTGCTGGCGCTGCTCATGCGCCTGGCATTGCTGGCCAGCATCTCCTGGCTGGTCACCCTGACGGCGCCGCTGTTCACCGTCTTCGAGCACCCCTTTTCCGGTCGTGACCTGATCCTGTTTGCCGGCGGTCTGTTCCTGTTGTTCAAGGGCACCATGGAATTGCACGAACGGCTGGAGGGTGGCGACGAGCATCAGGGCGGCTCGAAGCTGTACGCCGGGTTCTGGCCAGTGGTGGCGCAGATCGTGGTGCTGGATGCGGTGTTTTCGCTCGACGCGGTGATTACCGCCGTCGGTATGGTCGAGCACTTGGCGGTGATGATGGCGGCGGTGATCATCGCCATCGGCTTGATGATCGTCGCCAGCAAGCCGCTGACCCGTTTCGTCAATGCCCATCGCACCGTGATCATCCTCTGCCTGGGCTTTCTGCTGATGATCGGCTTCAGTCTGGTAGCCGAAGGCCTGGGCTTCCAGATTCCCAAGGGTTATCTGTACGCCGCCATTGGCTTCTCAGTGCTGATTGAAGTGTTCAACCAGTGGGCGCAGTTCAACCGCCGCCGTTTTCTGGCCGGTAAGCGGCCGTTGCGGGAACGCACCGCCGAGGCAGTGTTACGGTTGCTGGGCGGCCGCGCGGAATCCGCCGATGTGGGCGAGGACGTGGCGGCGCTGGCCAATGGCGGCAACGATGCCTTTGTGTTTGATCCGACCGAGCGCGCCATGATTCGGAGCGTGCTGAATCTGGGCGAACAGCTCATTCCGGCGCTGATGACGCCGCGCCCCGACATCGTCTGGCTGGATCTGGAAGCATCCCCGGATGAGGTGCGTGAAACCCTGCGGCAATATCCATACAGCCGCTATCTGGCGTGCCGGGGTGATCTGGATGAAATCGAGGGCGTAGTCGAGGGACGTACTCTGCTGGTTCAGGCCCTCGACGGTGGAACCCTGGATTTGCGCGCGGCCTTGCGTGAGCCGCTGGTGGTCCACGAGGGCATGAACGCACTGCACGTGCTAGAGCAACTGCGCCAGCATCCAATCCCGATGGCGGTAGTGATGGATGAATATGGCGGGGTGGAGGGCATCGTCACCGCCGCTGACATTCTGGCGTCCATCGCGGGTGAGTTGGCCGATACCACCGATGCCGAGACTCCCGAAGTGGTGTGCGAGAGCGAGGGAGTGTGGCTGCTGGATGGCAGTCTGCCGCTGGAAGAGGTGCGGGATGCGCTGCATTGTGAGGAACTGCCACGGGGAGACGGCTATCACACCCTGGCGGGGCTGGTGCTCAATCAGTTGGGGGAGATTCCCAGTGGCGGTGAACAATTCGCAGTAGCGGGGCATCAGTTCGAAGTCGTGGGAATGGACGGGCACCGCATCGAACAGGTGCGGGTCCGCCGGATCAAGTCGGTGGAACCTACGGAAGCTGCGGAACGGGTTTAGCTGTGGCGTGGGCTTGATAAGTGGGAGACCCTGTCCGCTGAATGAGCGGGTAGGGTTTGCTTTTTATATCATCATCATCATTTCTGCAATTCCTCCAGCCAGCAGAAACAGACAAAACCGACAACGCCAAATCCCAACTACCAGACGGACCATCCACCAATCCTGAAGTATAATTTATTCCAAAATCCACATTTTACCGCCCCTAACCGCAGGAGACTCCAATGAGACTCATTCAAAATTACGACGATCTACCTATGAATTGGGTTGGAGACTGGGCGGGACGCCGTGCGGCCCTGACACCTGATCGAACTGCCCTGTATGACTCATTCACCCAAAAGTCATACACTTTTCAGGAAATGAATGACCGGGCTTCCCGAGTGGGTACCTATCTAACCGATGTGCTGAACTTGCGCAAAGGCGATGTCATCACGCTGATCTGCCGCAATCGAATCGAATCCATAGACATTTATCTGGCTTGTGGAAAATTGGGGATTATCCTGGCTCCGCTGAGCCAGCGGTTGAAAAATCTGGAATTAGACGACCTAATAGCGCGCCTCCAACCCAGCGCCCTTATTTACGAAAATCAATTCGCTGACTTAGTCTCAAATTTATCAGTTCCCACATCAGTTCAATCAGTCATTAATATTGATGGCGATCAGAACAGCTTCGAGAACGTGATCCTGAAGACTGATCCCAGACAGATCAACATTCCTCTGGCGATGAATGATACCTGCCTGTATGTCCATACTGGCGGGACGACTGCTGTGCCGAAAATCTGTATTGTGTCCTACCGGCAGATGGTTTGGAATTCATTTGACATTCTTGCCACCGGTCTCGCTGGCTCCTGCAATAATGTACTTATTACATTCCCGTTCTTTCACATCGGGGGCTGGAATACCTTTACCCCGCTTTTTCATGCCGGCATCACCAGCATCCTGCTGCGTGAATTCAATGCCGGCCTGATCCTGCAACTGATCCACGAAGGGCGCGTCGAAAATTTTGGCGCAGTGGAAGCCATGCTGCAATTTCTGATCGCCCATCCAAAATTCGGAGAAACAGATTTTTCCCGACTGAAAGCGATTACCACCGCCGCTGCGCCTTGCTCAAAAGCGATAATGCAAACCTTCCTGGATAAAGGGATTCCCATTAGTCAGACCTACGGGATGACGGAGGCTGGCCCATCGAATTTTGCTTATATCGCCCGTTCCGATTCTCTGGAAGAATTACTCATGAATTCGGCCAGCATTGGCACCTCCATGTTTCATTGTGACGCTAAAATCATTGATCGAGATCTGGGGCACGAAGTTAAGCCCGGCGAAATGGGCGTACTGTGTCTGCGTAGCCCGCACAATTTTGACGGCTACCTCCATGACCCGATGCGAACTGAAAACATTCTTAACCAGGAAGGCTGGATTTATACAGGAGACTTGGCTGTACAGAATCAGGATGGCTTGATTTTCATCAAAGGGCGAGCCGACAATATGTTTATCTCTGGAGGAGAAAATATCTCTCCGGAAGAGATCGAACAAGTCTTAATGAAACATCCGGCTGTTGCGGGAGCCATTTGTGCCGGCATTCCTGATCCAAAATGGGGACAAGCGCCAGTTGCACTGGTAATTTTTCACGCCGGCCAAAGCGTAACGGAAGAAGAACTCAAGGTCTTTTGCCGTCACTCTTTGGCTGATTACAAGGTTCCCCGGCAAATCCGGCCGGTTAACGAACTGCCTTTAACCAGTGCCGGAAAGCTGAACCGCAATGCGGTCATCGCGCTGTTTTCCTGAACTCGTAATTCGTACAGCCCCTCAGCCGCCACTCAGCCGCCATCCGCCGTACCCAGCACAAATGGCCAAGGTAACCAAAGTGACGGGTACGCCGGTACGGGCATGAACGCGCCAGTCGAGGCGGAGGCCGCGCCGCGCGGCGGCGTCCGCAACAATCAGGTTAGCGATACTGCCCACCAGCAACAGGTTGCCGGCTAGTATGCTCGAAGTGGAGCCTGGGCATAACCGACGGCCCAGCGCCGGCGGCGCCAGGCTTCCCAGACTTTTTCGTGGAGATGGTAGGCCACTGTATTGCAGGCTGGCTCGATCAATGCGACTACTCCGCCTGCCAGTACATTACCGGTCAAAAGATAGACAACCGTGAAGGCCACTAAAATATGGACCAAGGCAAAGGTCAAGGTTTTCAACATGACGGTGTCTCCTCGGAATATGGGATGGCTTTTATTGGCGTTCATTATGGTCATATTAGAAGTTTTGTTAAAATTGATTGATCTAATCAAATCAATAAAAATAGGCTATTTACCGGTTCTCCGGCAAACTCCTCTACAACCGGATATTAATGAGGTGCTGGGTAGTGATCACCCGCAGGGCTGTAAACGCCCAACGCTCATTCCGGCAATGTCACAGGTGATGCAGGACCTTGGGGCTTGATCGCCAGCAGAGCGCACTTGAGTTGGCTCAGGATGGCTTCTGCCGTGTTGCCGATGATCAAGCCGGAGATGCCGCTGCGCCCGGCTGTCCCCATGACGACCAGATCGAACTGGAGCCGATCCACCAACTCCGGGATAGTCTCGGGGGCGCTGCCCCGGAGGAGATGAGGGATTGGCTTCAGGTGGTCGTAGGCATCGGCCCCGATCCAGTTCCGCAGCTTGTGAAGCAAACGTTCGAAGCCCTCCTGATGGCGGAGGTGTTCGGTATTGACCGAGTCGGCGATCTTGGCGGCATCGTCCGGGTCGCTCCAGAGGCGCATCATGTCCTCCGAGAGCGGTTCCCAACAGTGCGCCAGGTGCAGTTCGGCGAAATCGGCGAGGGCCAGCGCACTGCTCAGTTCGAGGATGCGCCGGTTCAAGGCGTCGTTTTCCAGTTCCGGCCGCCAGGGATCAAAATCCACCGCCGCCAGAATGCGACGATAGTTCTCCCGATCGCGGGGGGACAGGATCCAGACGGGGCAGGGCGATTTGCGCAACAGTTGCAGATCCATGCCGCCCAGGAGACGATCCAGAAGCCCGGTCTCGGGGCTGGCCAGCTTGATAATCAGATCCCGGCCCTCGGCCAGAACCTCCTGAATAGCGACAAGGAAGGGGACGCCCAAACGGACCTCGATGTTGATAGCCAGGCGTTCCCGCCAGGGCGCAGCCAAAGCTTCCAGACTCGCCGCCATGCGGTCTTGAGCCTCGAGCGTACCGTGCTCGACCAGAAGACCAGCTCGCGGGGGCTCGCCGACCTGCAACAAGGTCAATCGCGCCTGATTGTTTTCCGCCAGGGAGACGGCGCGGGCCAGCGCGGCAGTCTGATCCAAACCGGGTTCGGCGAGGTAAAGAATGTTCTTGAACAGTTTCATACCCTCTCTCCCCAAGCGTTCGCACGACCGATGTTCTCCATCGGCCTTCAGATATCCCGGATATGCCCGCCATGCGGCCCGGCCAAAACAGGCAGGGCGAGTGAAGCGCCCGCCAGAGACCCGCCCCGCCGGTTGAGCGCTCGCCGCTACCGATCCAGCTTTTCCTCGACCACTGGCTGGTAGTTCCAGTCCCGCACGCCCTGCAGGATTCGATCAACATCCTGGGTCGGGACACGCAACATCTGCAAAGCGATCGCGCCCAGTCGCAAGCTGGATTCAATGGCTTCCGGATAGGCGTGCAGGGCACCGGCTTCCAGCAATTGCGAACTGGCTTTGAGATCCCGCGCCCGGGTGATGATGGGCACTTGCGGACACAGGCTGCGCAGTAATGAAACCGTCCGCAGCGCGGTCTCGGCGTGGTCAATGGTGATCAGGATCAGCGCCGCCTGCTGGGGCTGGGCGGCGGCCAGCAATTCCGGGTCGGAGATATCGCCGTACACCACCTGATGGCCCGCCGCCCGGCCCTGGGCGACCCGTTTGGGGTCAATATCAAAGGCGATAAAGGGCACCTTGCTCATCTGCAAGAGCACCGCGATGGCGTGGCCTACCCGCCCGTAACCGCCGATGATGACCTGTCCGGGCGCCTCCGGTAAGCCGGCTGGCGCCTCCGGCGCCGCATCGTGCCGGGAGCCAAACAGTCGGGCGGCAATGGCGTGGTTGAAGCGAATCAGGAACGAGCCTGCCACCATCGAGAACAGCACCGCAGCCAGGGCGATTTGCCCTAGACGGGCGTCAATCACACTGGTGTCGATGGCGATCGCCAGCAGCGCAAAACCAAATTCGCCGCCGACCGACACCACCAGTCCGATGCGCCACGCCGTCAGCGCATCAATGCCGCTCTTGCGCACCAGTGCCGCCACAATCAGGGTCTTGCTGGCCAGGATGAGCAGCGCCCCCAGTAAGGCCTGGGGCCAGATGTGGTAGATGACCGCAGGTTCGATCAGCATCCCGATGCCGACGAAAAACAGGCCGAGCAACACATCGCGGAAGGGGCGGATGCTGGATTCCACCTGATGGCGAAACTCCGTATCGCCCAGCATCATCCCGGCCAGGAATCCGCCAAACGCCAGCGACAACCCCAGGCTGTTGGTCGTCCAGGCCGCCAGCAACGCCACCAGCAACACGGCCAGGGTAAACACTTCTGCGGAACGATGAGCGGCGATCAGGTGAAACAGCGGACGCAGCAACCAGTGCCCGACAACAAAGACGAGTGCGAAGGCCAGCACGGCTTTGGCGAGCGCCCACCCCAGCGCGCCCGCCAGCACGCTGGCGCCGACCGCCATGCCCAGCACCGGGATCACGACCAGAAAGGGAACGGCGGTGACGTCCTGGAACACCGAGATGGCTAGTCCCATGCGGCCGTGGCGACTGTTCTCTTCGCCCTGCTCGGTCAATTGCCGGCCAATCAGCGTGGTGGAGGACTGGGCGAACACGGCCCCGATGACGAAGGCGGCGGCGGCGGGCAATCCGGCCAGCCAGACGATGACGCCTACGATAACGGTGGTAAACGCCACCTGTCCGGTTCCCAGCCCCAGTACTTGATGCCGCAGGGCGTGCAGTTGGGGCAGGGAGTAATTCAGGCCAATGGTAAAGAGCAGAAACACCACGCCGAACTCGGCCAGCGCCTTGAACTCCGGGACATAAATAGTCGGTCCGATGGTATGGGGTCCAAGAATCAGGCCGACCAGCAAATATCCAAGGCTGGTTGGGATCCGCAGGCGCTGAAACGTCACTACCACTGTTACCGCCACGCCTAGCAGCAGGATGATTTGTACGAGATGCTCCATCATGAACAGAACTCCAAAAGTGGTCGTGCGCTTAAGGCCTTTGAGGTGATTTCCTGGAAAGGTTATACCTGGTTACTGATCTCCCTTCTCCCGCACCAGGACGTAATCCGTCCGGCGTACACCGCGAACCAGCATCTCGGTATCTTCGCCCGCTACACCCAGGCTTTCCAGCGCCTCGGCGGCCAGCCGCAGACTCGCCTCTACCGCTTCTGGGAAAGCCTTGTTGGCGCCGGCTTGCATCAGCGCGCCGCTGGTGGCCAGGTCTCGTGCTCGTGCGACGATGGTTGTGTGGGGCGCCAGGTCGCGGATGAGTCGGGTGGCCCGCAGTGCGGCTTCGCGATCGTCCAGGGTCATTACTACCAGATCAATCTTCTCGATGTGAGCGGCTACCAGGAGGTCTACATTGGTGATATCACCGTAATAGACGGGGTGACCCAGGCGACGGAATTCGTCCACTCGGTCAGGCTCTGTATCGAAAGCGATGTAGGGTACCCGGCTGCCGGCAAGGATGGTGCCCACTACATGGCCCACGCGGCCGTAACCTGCCACCAGGGCGCGTGCGTTGGTTTCGGTTCCTTCGACCGAGAACCGAAAAGCTTCTTCTCCCGGTAGCGTAGCGGCTGGAAAGTGTGCCGCTAGCACGTCGCCTATTTTGACCAACAGGGGGGTGATTAACATGCTGAAGGAGATGATGCCAACAGATAGTACGAAGGTATTGTTGTCAAGGATGCCCATAGCCTTGGCAGCGCCAAAGAGTACGAAGCCGAATTCGCCACCTTGGGAGAGGATAAAGGCGACCCGCGTCGCTGTCTGGCGGGTCTCGCGAAAGGCCAGGCAAAGCCCCATGAGGACTACGATCTTGATAGTGACGATCGTGATAACCTGGCCTAGAAATAGCCAGGGTGATGCCGCAAGGGTCCCTATGTCTACTGACATGCCCACAGCGACAAAAAACAAGCTCATGAGTAGACCCTTGTGGGGATCGATGGCGGCCTGGATTTGCAGGTTGTAACGGGAGCTGGAAAGGGCGACTCCCATTAGAAATGCTCCTAGCGCCATGGATAAGCCGGCCTCCTCCATAGCCCAGGCAGCAGTGAAGACGGCAGCCATGGCGACTAGAAAAAAAGCTTCCCGATTATTCTGGCGAGCGAGTAAATCGAGGGTGTGGGGGATGACATAATAGCCGGAGCCTATAACCAGGACGACGGCGGCGGCAACGATGAGGAGTTGTTGGAACAGATGCTTGTCACCAAATAAAGGTCCTACGTCTCCTAGAATTGGCACTAGGGCGAGTAATGGGACGACGGCTAAATCCTGCATCAGGAGGATAGCGAACGTGGTCTGGCCATGGGGACTGGCGATTTCACCGCGTTCCTGCAGGATCTGCATGACGAAGGCGGTGGAAGATAGGGCGAGGGTTAGACCGGCGAGGAGGTCAACACCCCAGTCGGGTTCGGAGAGGTGCATGAAGAGGGCGATTGCACTGCCGGAGACCAGTATTTGTAGAGTACCTAAACCGAACATGGAGCGTCGTAGGGACCAGAGACGGTGCGGGTGCATCTCCAAACCGATGACGAAGAGTAGTAGTACTACCCCTAGTTCGGTGAAGTGGCGTACACCTTCTACATTTTCGGTAACTACGAACCCTGGGGTGTAGGGACCGATGAGCATACCGGCTATTAGTAGACCTAGTACTGAGCCCAGACCAAAGCGGCGGAAGACGGCAACAGCAAAAGCGGTAGCTACTAGCAGTACGACGGCTGATTCAACGAAGGATTTGGGTTCCAAGCAGGCCGCTCCGGGGTATTTGGGCTGACATTGAAGCTAATAAGCGGTTTTGTGGCAAGTCTGTGGGAACCTTCTGGTGTAAGATTAATAAATTTAGATGATGATATATTAATAGGAATCAAGCCAAGATGAGAATGACTGGCATGGGGCAGCCCCTTCAGTACTCTACCCGAAAGGTCGGGCTATCTTCTGGGCGATGGTTCCGTTTGTCGTACAGCCGGGTGGTGGCGACGTTGGCGTGCCCCAGCCATTCCTGCACCTTGGCGATGTCGGCGCCGTGCAGCAGGGCGTTGGTCGCCGCCGTAGCCCGCAGCGAATGCACACAAAAGCCGCGCACAGCAGTATTGATCCCGACCTGCTCGCCGTAGCGCCGCACCACATCCTGGTAGATCGAAGCCGGGTTCAGCGACTTGTTCAGTGTCCCGGTAGTGTTATTCCGGACCGGGCGAAACAGTGGTCCCGACAGATCGTTTCCATGTCCGGCCACGTCCAGATAGGCCTGGATCAGCCGCGCGGCTTTGGCCGCGACGGGAATAAACCGGATCTTGCCACCCTTGCCTTCGATGCGGAGCTGCAACACGCCTTCCCGTTGCTGGA
>ERZ795054.3672-NODE-3672-length-11830-cov-5.028875_pt1 | contig 11830 bp, 4 predicted proteins | sample MGYA00375138_ERZ795054 | MGnify/ENA primary metagenome ERZ795054 (study PRJEB30183, sample SAMN05720215) | anaerobic digester metagenome | isolation source: active sludge of municipal wastewater-treating anaerobic digesters | place: USA | collected 2014-12-23 ...
CCGCCCGGATCGCGGCCGCGGCGCGCGGGCTCGGGCTGGCGGTGAAGCTCGACACGAACGGCTCCTTCCCCGGGCGCATCGCCTCGGTCGGCGCGGACTACGTGGCCCTCGACCTCAAGACCTCCCCCGGCCGCTACGGCCTCGTCGCGCCGGACCTCAAGGACTCGGGCAGGCTCGTCCTCGAGTCCCTGGGGGCGATCCGCGCCTCGGGCGTCCCCTTCGAGATCCGCATAACCTGCGCGCCGGGCCTCGTCGGGCCCGCGGACGCCAAGGCCGTCGCGGAGGTCCTGGAGCCCGGGGACAGGGTCTACCTCCAGCCCTTCCGTCCGGGCGGCTGCCTCGATCCCGCCTGGGACGGACTCGAGCCCCTGGGCCCGGCCGAGATGGCCGCGATCCTGGAGACGATCAGGGCGGCCGCTCCGCTTGCTTCGATCCGCGGCGCCTAAAGGCCGCGCCTGAGCCGCGCCGCCTTGCGGGAGGGCCTGAGGCGGCGCTACAGTGCCTCCATGAGCTCCGATCCCCTGGCCGTCTTCCACCCCCTGGTCGCCGAATGGTTCCGCGAGGAGAAGGGCGAGCCGACAGCCGTCCAGGCGGAGACCTGGGCCCGCGTGGCCCGCGGGGAGCACGTGCTCGCGGTGGCGCCGACGGGTTCGGGCAAGACCCTCGCGGCTTTCCTGCACGCGATCTCCCGCCTCGTCTCGGGGGAGCTTCCCGCCGGCGGCCTCTCCGTGCTCTACGTCTCCCCCCTCAAGGCCCTCAACGAGGACATCAGGCGGAACCTCGAGTCGCCGCTCGGCGAGCTCGCCCTGCGCTTCCGCGGGCGCGGCGCCGCCTTCCCCGCGATCCGGGTGGAGACGAGGTCGGGCGACACGCCCGAGGCAGACCGGCGCCGCTTCCTGACCCGCCCCCCCGCCATCCTCTGCACCACCCCGGAGAGCCTCGCCATTCTCCTCGACTCGCCCCGCGCCCGACCCATCCTCGCGGGCGTGAGGCTCCTCGTCCTGGACGAGGTGCACGCGGTGGCCGGCAACAAGCGCGGCTCCCTCCTCGCCTGCTCGGTCGGCCGCCTGGCCCTCCTCGCGGGGGAGTTCCAGCGCGTGGCCCTCTCCGCGACCGTCCGCCCCCCCGAGGCCGCGGCCGACTTCGTGGGAGGCCTCCGCCTCCTTCCTCCGGACGGCTCCGGGACGGCGAGGCGCGAGCGGCGGCCTGTCGCCGTCGTGGCCCCCTATGCTGAGAAACGACTGTCCCTCTCGGTCGAGTGGCCCGAGGCGGCGCCCCTCGGCCCCGCCGGCCTCGCGGGCGCGGAAGGCGCGGCCGCGGCCGAGCCCGACGCGACGCGCTACGCGGCCGTCGTGCCCGCCATCGCCTCAAGGCTCAAGGAGGCCAAGAGCGTCATCGTCTTCTGCGACGCGAGGCGCCGCGCCGAGCGCCTGGCCTTCCTCCTCAACGAGCGCGAGGGGCCGGGCACCGCCTACGCGCACCACGGCTCCCTCTCCAAGGAGGCGCGGCGCGGCGTGGAGGAGCGGCTCAAGTCGGGCGAGCTCAAGTGCGTCGCCGCGACGGCCTCCCTGGAGCTCGGCATCGACGTGGGCTCGGTGGAGGAGGTGATCCTGGCCGGCTCGCCCCCGGAGATCGCCGCGGCCCTCCAGCGCCTGGGCCGTTCGGGCCACGGCGTCGGGGAGGCCTCCCGCGGCGTCCTCTACCCCTTCAACGGGATGGACCTCCTCCTCGCCGCGGCGGTGGCGAAAGGCGTGGAGGAGCGGGCCGTCGAGGAGCTCCGCGTGCCGGAGTCGCCGCTCGACATCCTGGCCCAGGTCCTCCTGGAGATGGCGGCGGAGGGGCCCTGGAAGATCGACGCGTTGTACGAAGCCGTCACCTGCTTCAGGCACTTCGAGGGGCTCTCCCGCGCCTCCTTCGACTCGGTCCTGGAGATGCTCGCGGGCCGCTACGCCGACTCGCGCGTGCGCGAGCTCGAGCCGCGCCTCTACCTGGACCGGGCGACCGGCACGGCCAGGGCCAGGGAGGGAGTCCGGGCCCTCCTCTACTCCTCGGGAGGCTCGATTCCCGATCGTGGCCTCTACGCGATGCGCCTCAAGGGCAGCGGCGCCAAGATCGGCGAGCTCGACGAGGAGTTCGTCTGGGAGCGCAAGGCCGGCGACGCCTTCACCCTGGGCTCCCAGTCCTGGCGCATCGTGGAGATCGGGGCCGAGGCGGTGACGGTCGCACCCCTTGGGCGCGGCGCGGACTTCATGCCCTTCTGGAAGGGTCAGGCCCGCTACCGCAGCGCCGAGGCCTCGGACCGGCTGCTCGCGACGCTTGAGCGGCTCGGGAAGGCGGGCGAGGCCGAGGGGGCGCGCCTCCTCGCGGCCGAGCGCGGCTTCTCCGAGGCGGCGGCGGCGGCGGCCTCGCGCTTCGCCGCGGCGCAGAAGGCGGCGCAAAAAGGCGCGGTCCTGCCCGGCCCCTCGAGCGTCGCCCTGGAGTCCTACGCCGACCCCGCGCGCCGCGGCGACTCCCGCTGCCTCGTGCTCTACACCCTCAGGGGAGGCGCGGTCAACGAGCCCCTGGCCCTGGCCCTCGCCGAGGCCTGGGAAGAGGCCTTCGGCCTTTCCCCCGACGCGATGGCCGACGACGATTCCGTCCTCCTCATCGTACCCGAGGAGGGGGGCGCCGCCGGCGTGGAGGGGAGCGCGGCGGCCCGCCTCCAAGGGCTAATCCGGAGCCTCGCGGAGGGAAAGCGCCTCGAGTCCCTCCTCCGGCGCCGCCTCGAGGGCTCGGGCGTCTTCGGCGCCCAGTTCCGGGAGAACGCGGGCCGCGCCCTCCTCCTGCCCAAGGGCCTGCCGGGGAAGCGCGTGCCGCTCTGGATCACGAGGCTCCGCTCCAAGCGGCTCTTCGAGGCGACGAGGGGCTACGCCGACTTCCCGGTGACGGCGGAGACCTGGCGGAGCTGCCTGGCCGACCTCTTCGACCTTCCCCGGCTCCGCGGGCTCCTGGAGGGCATCGCGTCGGGGCGCATAGAGGTGGGAGCCTTCGAGACGCGGGCTCCCTCGCCCTTCGCCCGCGAGGCCCTCTGGCGCGAGACGAACGAGTATCTCTATCGGGGCGACGCGCTGGGCGGCAAGGCCGCCTCCTCGCTTGGCGACGCGGCCATCGAAGCGGCCCTGCGTTCCTCGCGCCTCCGGCCCCGCCTGGACCCGGATCTCGTCGCGGGCTTCGTGCGGAAGCTCAAACGCCTCCTCCCGGGCTGGGGGCCTTCCGATCCCCTCGAGCTCGCCGAATGGATCAAGGAACGCGTCCTCGTCCCCGCCGCCGAGCTCCCCGGGATCCTCGCCGCGGCCGATCCCTCCTGCGTCGAGGCCCTGCGGACGGCCCTGGCCGAGGACGCCGGCCTGGGCGGCCGCGTCCTTGCCCTGCGCCTCGAGGGCGCCTCGGAGGAAGTCCTCGTCCACGCCGAGCGGCTCGGAGCCCTGCGCTCCGACCCCGCGGCCCTCGTCGCCGAATGGATGCGCCGCGAGGGCCCCGTGCCGGCCGACAAGGTGGCCGCGCTCTTCGGCCTTCCCCTAGAGCGGATCGAGGATCTCTTCGAGGAGCTCGAGGAGGAGGGCGCCGTCGTCCTCGGAGACTTCGGCGAGGAGGGCGGCCCGCTTCGCGCCGTCGACGCCGAGAACCTCGAGTCCCTCTTGCGGCTGTCGCGCAGGGCGGCCCGGCCCTCGGTGGAGGCAAGGCCGGCGAAGGACCTCTTCCGCCTCGTCGCCGCGGTCCAGGAGCTCCGCGCCGGGCCGGCACCCTCCGTCCCCGCGGGCGCCGGGCCCGAGGACGCGCGCTCCGCGCTTGAGAGGGCCCTCGACAGGCTTGCGGGCTACTCCGGCCCGGCTTCGCTCTGGGAGTCGGAGTTCCTGCCCGCGAGGGTGCCGGGCTATTCCCCGTCCCTGCTCGACGCCGCTCTCTCCGCGGAGCCGCGGCTCTGGTTCGGGACCGGCCGCGAGCGGCTCGCCTTCGCCCGGGCCGAGGAGCTCGAGCTCTTCGCGAAGGGCGGCGCCTCCCGCCTCGTCCCTCCCGATTCGCCGCCCCTCGATTTCTGGGAGCTCAAGGAGCGGGCCGGCCTCTCCTCCAAGGAACTCGCCCTCGCGCTCTGGGCGGAGGCCTGGAAGGGCCTCGCGGGCGCGGAGGGCTTCGAGGCGGTGAGGAAGGGCCTGGCCGGCCGCTTCGGCCGCGACCTGCCGGACGCCGTCCCGGCCGAGGCGGCTCCCGAGCCCTTCGGCGCGAGGCGCCGCGTGCCGAGGGCCCTTCGCGAGCGCTGGAAGGCCGGCGCTCCGGTCGCGGGCCGGTGGTTCGCCCTCGACCTGGGCCCCGACGAGGGCGACGCCCTGGACGAGGAGGAGCTCGAGCGGGCCCGCGTCCGCGTCCTCGCGCGGCGCTACGGCCTCCTCGCCAGGCCCCTCCTGGAGCGGGAGCTGCCCCTCCTCGGCTGGGGAGCCCTCTTCCCCGCGATGCGCCGCATGGAGCTCGCCGGGGAGCTCCTCTACGGCCGCTTCTTCGAGGGCCTGGACGGACCGCAGTTCATGAGCCCCGAGGCCTTCGAGCTCTGGAAGGGGCTCGGGAATCCGGCGGCCGGGGGCGAGGGCCCGGTCTGGCTCTCGGCCCTCGACCCCGCGAGCCCGGCGGGCTTCCCCTTCCAGGAGCGGCCCGGCCTCCTGCCGCCGCGGGCCCTTTCCGCGCGGCTCTGCCTCTCGGGCGGAGAGGTCGTCGCCTCGAGCCTCCGCTCGGGCAAGGAGCTCAGGATAGGGCCGGAGCCCGGCGACCCGGCGGCCGCGGCGATAGTGTCGGGCATCGCGCCGCGCTCGGCGGGCCCGAGGGCCGCCAGGGGCCGCGTCGTCCTGGAGACGGTGAACGGCCAGGCCGCCGCCCGCTCTCCCTACGCCGCCCTCCTCGCGGCCGCGGGCTTCGAGGCGGACAGGGGCAGGATGACGCTCTGGTAGGGGCCCAGGTCCGCGGGGCCAGGGACCCTTGGCCTGAATAAGGAAGGGCCGCCCCTTTCCGGGACGGCCCTTCGCGTACGGCGGGAGGCGACGCGCCTCGCGGCGTCTCGCCATGCGGAGTCTCGCCTTGAGGCGCGCCGCGCGGGGAGGCCTTACTCCTCCTCCTCCTCGTGGGTCCTGAAGGCCGCGGCCGCCTTGATGACGTCCTCGGCGATCTTGCCCGTGATCGGGGAGTAGTGGTCGAACTCGACCTCGAAGCTGCCCGTGCCGCTCGTCATGGAGCGCAGGTCGATCGCGTAGCGCAGGAGCTCGGCCTGGGGCACCTGGGCGTCGATCTCGACGATGCCGCCGCCCATGGGGTTCTGGCCCGCGATGCGGCCGCGGCGGCCGGAGAGGTCGGACATGACGTCGCCCAGGCTCTTCTCCTCGACGAAGACCTTGAGGTTCATGACGGGCTCGAGGAGGACGGCGCCGGCGTTCTTGGTGGCCTCGCGGAAGGCGCCGCGGGAGGCGATCTTGAAGGCCATCTCGGAGGAGTCGACGGGGTGCTCCTTGCCGTCCGTGATCGCGGTCTTCACGTCCACGACGGGGTAGCCGGCGACGACGCCGTTCTCCATGGCCTGGTGGATGCCCTTCTCGATGCCGGGGATGAAGCCCTTGGAGACCGACTGGCCGAAGAGCTTGTTCTCGAACTGGTAGCCGACGCCGCGCTCCAGGGGCTCGACGTCGAAGACGACGCGCGCGTACTGGCCGTGGCCTCCCGTCTGCTTCTTGTGGGTGTACTCGGCGCTCGCCTTCTTCGTGATGGTCTCGCGGTAGGCGACGCGGGGGACGCGGGTCTCCGCCGCGATCTTGGGGCCGTTGCGGATCTTGTCGAGGATCATGTTGATCTGGAGCTCGCCCATGCCGGCGATGACCGTCTCCTTGGTCTCCGAGTTGAAGTGGACCTGGAAGGTGAGGTCCTCCTCCGAGGCCTTGAAGAGGTTCTCGTTGAGCTTGTCCTCCTCCTTCTTGTTGACCGCGGAGATCGCGAGGGTGTGGACCGGGGTCGGGAGGCGGAGCTTCCGGTAGGCCACGGGCCTGTCCCAGGCGGAGATCGTGTCGTTCGTCTTGAGGTCCGCCGCCTTGATGACGATGCCGATGTCGCCGGCGGAGAGCGCGCCGGCCTCCTCGAGCTTCTTGCCCTGGGCGGTGTAGAGCTTCCCGAGCTTCTCCTTGCGGCCGTCGCGCACGTTGACGACCTCCATGTCCGGCCCGAGGGCGCCGGTGATGACCTTCACGAAGGAGAGGCGGCCGGAGAACTGGTCGATCTGGGTCTTGATGACGAAGGCGGAGACGGGCTTCGCGGGGTCGATCCTCACCTCGACCTCCTTGCCCTCCGCGTCCTTCACGGTCTCGGGGGCGAGGGAGAGAGGGGAGGGCGCGATGTCGGCGATGAAGGCGAGGAGGGCGGCGGTGCCGGAGTTCCTGACGCCGGCGCCGGCGAAGGCGGGGACGACGCGGCCGGCGGCCAGGGCCTCCTTGAGGCCCTTCACCGTCTCCTCCTGCGTGAGCTCGCCCTCGCCCAGGTACTTCTCCATGAGCTCGTCGTCGCCTTCGGCCGCGGCCTCGAAGAGCTTGGCCCGGTACTCGGCGAGCTTCGCGGCCATGTCCGCGGGGACCGGCGACTCGGCCTCCTTCTGGTCGTGCGAGGCGGGCCGCAGGTAGGCTTTCTGGTTGAGGACGTCGACCACGCCCTTGTAGCCCGAGCCCTCGCCGACGGGGATGGTGATGGCCACGGGACTGGCGTGGAACTTGTCGCGCACGTCGTCCAGGGCCTTCTCGAAGGAGGCGCGCTCCTCGTCCAGGCGGGACACGAAGAGGGCGCGGGGCTTCTGGCGCTGCTCGAGGCTCCTCCAGAGCTTCATCGTCTCGATCTGCACGCCGGAGCGGCCGTCGACGAGGAGGAGGACGGTCTCGCAGGAGCGCAGGGCCACGATGACCTCGCCCACGAAGTCGGAGGAGCCGGGGGTGTCGATGAGGTTGATCTTGACGTCCTTGAGCGATAGGTGGGCCAGGGCCGCGTGGACGGAGATCTTGTGGGAGATCTCGTCCTCTCCATAGTCGCTGACCGTCTTGCCCGACTCGATCGTCTCCGGCTTTCCGATGGCTCCCCCCTGGAACAGGAGGTGCTCGAGCAAGCTCGTCTTGCCCGTGCCGCCGTGGCCCGCTATGGCCACGTTCCGGATGCAGTCGGTCGAATACGCCATAATCGCTCCTTCTCGGGTGTCAAGTTGGCTGTCCCGGTTATACTGAAAACGAGGCTCGGGTATCGTAGAACCGCGAAAACCCCCTGTCAAGAAAAAACGCCGGAGCGTGTCAAGCCCTCGCTTCACGTATCCCCACGAACCGGAGCGCAAAATGCCGAAAAAAGCCTCGTAAAGCGCAAATGGCGCGTTTGCCCGCTTTCGCTCCGCCAGCCGTCCGATAAGGTTGGCGGAGGGCCTGCGCATAGAGCCCTTCGTATTGACAGGTGGAGCGGTCTCGGCCTAGGGTAAGCCCTTCCGGGACGTAGCCTAGGGGCTAAGGCGTCAGCTTTGGGAGCTGAAGATCGGGGGTTCAAATCCCCCCGTCCCGACGAGACGGCGAGCGACGGGGGGATTTGAACCGAGGGCGCGCGGCAAGTCCTCGCGCTCCGCCGGGCAAATCCCCCTGTCCCGGTTTTCCGCTTCGCCAGGCCAATCCTCGCCGAGCGCTCCTCTGTCTGCGCCATTGCCGTTCCGGCCTGGCTCGCGGCGATGCCCGGAAATCGCCACCCATTGACAGCCCAAGGCCCCTCGGGCAAGACTTCAATCAAGGGCGCTTCGCGCCTTCAAGGGATCATAGCTCAACAGGATAGAGCAGCTGCCTTCTAAGCAGCAGGTCGGGGGTTCGAGCCCCTCTGGTCCCGGACAAAGAGCCGCCTTAGGGCGGCTTTTTTCATTGACGGCCAGAGGGGCTCGAACGCCGGCGCGCGCGCGCCGAATAGGCGCGGAAGGCGCGCATGGACGCGCGCCGCCAGCGCGCCGGCGCGGCCCGGAGCGAAGGCGCCAGGAGGGCGCCGAGCGGAGGGCGAGCCCCTCTGGTCCCGGACAAAGAGCCGCCTTTGGGCGGCTTTTTCATTGACGGCCAGAGGGGCTCGAACGCCGGCGCGCGCCGCGCGGAGCGCGGGAAGGTGGACAGGATGTCCGCCGCCAGCGCGCCGGCGCGGCCCGGAGCGAAGGCGCCAGGAAGGAGCCGAGCGGAGGGCGAGCCCCTCTGGTCCCGGACAAAGAGCCGCCTTAGGGCGGCTTTTTCCATTGCCCCGCAGGGCCCGATCGACGATAATTGCCGACATGGAACGCGCGCGCCGGAGTCCCAGCCTCTTCTCCATTTTCGCGGCGGCGCTTTCGGCGGCGACCCTCCTGCCCCTTGTCGCGACGCTTTCGCTGTGGAGTTTCGTCTACGAGGGCAACGCCACGCGTTCCCTCGGCCTCGCGCAGATATCCGGCGCCCTTGACGGCATGGCCGCTTTCCTCGAGTCCTCGTTTCCGACCGTGGATCTGGAGGAGGACCGGGAGGCCCTGGCCAAAGCCAGGCGCCTCCTCAACGGTCCCATCGCCTCCATCCGCGTGGGCCCGTCGGAGCCGGCTGCGGCCGCCGCGGCCCTCTCGGCCTTCCTCGGGACGGACGAGCTCCGCTGCGAGGCCGAGGAAATGACGGAGCGCGGGGGGCGCAAGGTCGGCAAGCGGAACGGAGACGGCACCTGGACCCTCTCGGACCAGGGCTGGGTGGCGCGGGCCGCCGCCGCCTGGGACGGCGCGACGGAGGAAGGGCGGCGAAGGCTCGCGAACGGCCGCGTCTTCGTGCGCGCCGAGAGGGACATCTCCAAGGCGGTGCTGCGGGTGGGGCGGGAAGGCTACGTCTGGGCCATCACCGCGGCGCTGGCCCCGGACCTTCCCTGCTACGAGTTCTTCCATCCCCAGATCGAGTCCGTGGACGTGAGCGGCCTCTTCAACGAGAGCGGCGAGCGGGTCGGGGCCGAGATCGCCGGGCTCCGCGGCCTCCTCGGGACGGCCCGCGCCTCAGAGACGATACGCTACGACTACGCGTGGAAGAACCCGGGCGACGTGCGGGAGCGCAGGAAGATCGTCCTCCTGCGCTACCTCGAGAGGCAGCGCATCGTCGCCTGCGCGGGACTCTACGAGGACGAGTACTTCCTGCCGGCCAGGACGGCCCAGCGGCTCTTCATCGCCATGGTCCTCGCGATCGGCTGCATCACCCTCGGCCTCTCCCTGGGCATCATCCTCAGGATCAACCGCTCGCTCCGGGACCTGACGCGCTTCTCCGCGTCGGCCGGCGCAGCCGGCCCCTCGGGCTCAGGCGCGATCGAGCCTTTCCGCAGCGGGATCAGGGAGCTCGACGTGCTGTCGCGGACGATGGTGGACATGGAGGGGCAGATACTCTCCCGACAGCGCGCCATGGAGCGCGAGCTCGGGGAGAAGAACGCGCTCCTCCGCGAAGTCCACCACCGCGTCAAGAACAACCTCGCCGTCCTCGCGAGCATGGTCTCCCTGCAGACGTCGAGGACGGACTCGCCCGAGGCCCGCGCCGCCCTTGAAAGGGTGGAGGGGCGCGTCTCCTCCATGGCCATCGCCTACCAGCAGCTCGTCGAGTCCGACGAGTTCGCGAGCATACCCTTCGACGAGTACTTGCGGAGCCTGCTAACGTATTACCAGAGTTCGGGCGGGCCGGGGCGGGCGCCCGTCGCGCGCAGCGAGTTCCTGGAGCCCTGCAGGATCGGGCTCGAGGCGGCCGTGCCCCTCGGCCTCGCGGCGCAGGAGCTCATCTCAAACGCCTACGCGCACGGCGCGCCCGCCGGGGGCGGCGCGGCGGTCGCGGTGAGGCTCGCGAAGGACGGAAGGCGAGCCGTCCTGGAGGTGGCGGACAACGGCGGAGGGCTCGCCGAGGGCTACGAGGAGCGGACGGGCCTCCTCCTCGTCAGGGCCCTGGCGGAGCAGATGGGCGCCGAGTTCTCGTTGGAGAGCCCCGCGGCGCCCCTGGGAGGGACGCGGGCCAGCTTCGCCTTCGGCGTCGAGTAGCGGACGGCTCCTCTGTCGGCTCCGGCTAACGCGCCCCGCGCTTCTCCTCTGCCCGCCTCGCGAGGAAGGCCTCGAAGCTCCGCGTCGAGCGGTTGACGACGAGCTCCCTGGGCACGCCCGCCTCCTTGAGGAGTCCCAGGACCCGGTCGAAGCGGCCGATGTGGTCCTTGTAGTGGGTGTCGGTGCCCGCGACGACGAGGGTCCCGCTCTCGGCGCAGAGGCGCGCGACGGCCAGGCAGTTCTCCTCGCTTCCCTTGCGGACGCGGAAGGAGCCCTCGTTGAGCTCGACGGCCTTGCCGTTGGCGAAGGCGGCCAGGACCACGGCCCTCGCGTCGATCGGGAAGGCCGGGTTGCCGGGATGGGCGACGGCGTCCACGTAGCGGCTCTCCAGGGCCCGGACGAGGCAGAGGGTGTTGAACTCGGCGTCCCCCGGGGGGAGGCATATCTCGTGGAGGCCGGCCAGGACGAAGTCGAGGCGGGCGAGGTTCCTGTCGTCCAGGTCCAGCCGGCCCTCGGCGTCGAGCACGTTCGCCTCGATGCCCTTGTAGAAGCGGACGCCCCGGAGGCGCTCCGGGACGACCCTGAGGTTGCCGAAATGGTAGGGGTGGGTCGTGCCGGGCATGGCGGGGCCGTGGTCGGTGAGGACGAAGCCCTTGAGGCCGTTCCTCCTCGCCGCGAAGGCGAGCTCGTCGATGGTGGAGTAGGCGTGGCCCGAGGCCACGGAGTGCGCGTGCGTGTCGATCGCTATTCTCATGTTGGCCCAGTTATACTACGGCAGGGGCCCGGGGATCGAGGGGAGGCTGGCGCGTTCGGGCTTGCCCCCTTGGCGAGTCCATCCTATACTTGGCCGGAATCTGGAGGAGCAACATGAAACGAATTTCCCTGGCCCTGGTCATCGTCTTCGCTTTCGCCGCCGCAGGCGGCGTCGCGGCCGAAGGACTCGATTTCTCGTTCAACGGCGTCCGACTGAATTCGGCTCTCCTTCCTATACCATTGCCCACAGGAGCGGAGGTGGAGTTCCGCTACGGAATCGGAGAGCTTGGCGGGAAGCCGTTGGCGCTTTCCCTCGCTCTGGCCGGAGGCTACGAGGACAAGCGGATCCTCCGGAACGACCTTACGGGCGATCCCGTCGCCGCGCCCACGGGCAGCCTGAAGGACAGCGGCGGTTATCGCTTCCATTCGCCCAACTTCCAGTGGGATCTGGGCCTCGTCCAGGGCTTCGCGGCGAAGGAGAAGGGCAACCTGGCGGAGGCTTTTCTCCTCTATCGCGGCCGCTTCGACTACTATGACACTTCCCTCCAGGCCGCCGCCTTTTCTGACATGAAGGGCCTGTTCGGGACCTCGGTCATGGCGGGCGCCGCCTACCTAGGGGTGGAGAGAGATACCCGCCGCGTGAAGAGCGGCGCGGCCGCCGAGCTTTCTGCCGAGTGGGGCCCCGCCGCGCTCAACTCGTCATACGGCGGCGAGACGGATTTCCATCGCCTCAACCTAAAGGCCCAGGGCTTCCTTCCCCTCTTCTCGCTGGGGCAGGCAGCCGACGGCTCCAAGAACCTCCTGAGCTCCTATCTGGCCGGCTACGCGAGCGTCGACTACGCTGGCGGCGCGGCTGACGGCGCGGACATCCCGGTCTACGTCCTCCAGAGCTTCGGCGGGCGCGAGCTTCGGAACACCCTCGGCGGCTCGGTGCGCGGCTACGCCTACAAGGGCTACGACTCCGGCCTCAAAGCGGTCGCGAGCGCCGAGCTCCGGCTCCTC
>ERZ795054.3673-NODE-3673-length-11830-cov-4.974522_pt1 | contig 11830 bp, 10 predicted proteins | sample MGYA00375138_ERZ795054 | MGnify/ENA primary metagenome ERZ795054 (study PRJEB30183, sample SAMN05720215) | anaerobic digester metagenome | isolation source: active sludge of municipal wastewater-treating anaerobic digesters | place: USA | collected 2014-12-23 ...
TCCAGACTCCTTGTTCAAGCTGGACAAGGCCCTGGCAGCTACCGCTTTGGCGGCCTCTCGGTTGGATTACGAGGAGCTGAAGAGTCAGCTCAAACCAGAGAAAGTCACGGAGTTGGAGGACGTTCTGAGGAACGTTCGACTCCGGCAGATTGACCGTAGGGCTCCATTCATTCAGCCCATACCTGAAACTTCAGCAGTTCCTACCAATCAACCCCAAGGAAAGACCGCCATGTATAAGGCTGCCTCCACGAACCACATTGCAAGTGCCCTTCGGCGCATTGCCTCTGACGTAGAGGCTGCCCGTATCTCCCCCAAGGAAGCCTCTCTCCGACTCAATCGGATCAAGATGGCCCTCTCCCAGACGGCTCAGGAAGCTGTTGAAGCCATGGGGAATCTTCAGGCCAACAGCCGGGAAGAGGTCATGAAGGGGTTCAAGTCGGCCAATCCTGACCTCACTGACGATCAGCTCGAAGAGATCGCTGACCAGTGGGAGAAGAACAAGGATGTGGTCAAGGACAAGTCCGCTGCGGAAGGTGACATCCCTGAGGGTGTCAAGTTGGTACCACTTCGCATTCCAGTCGAAGGGGACTTGGACTCAAGCGACAAGACCAAGCTGCTTACAGCGATCCTGGAGTGTGTCACTGGGTTCAAGTCCCGACTGACAGGCCCCTCGAAGAAGGTGATTGAGCAAGTTTACCTGGGAGACTTCTGAGCCATGCGAGACCCCTGGAAAGTATCGTCCGAAGACGACAAGCAGTCCCGGTTCGAGGAGGGCAAGCCTGCTGACCCCACCAAGAACATGAGCCCCGAAGACGCCAAGGAGTGGAAGGCTCAGAACGACAAGAACAAGGACAACTTCAAGTCCGCTGCCTCCGCCTCTGAGCTGAAAGAGATGCAGGAGCTTCTGAAGGAGAAGGGGTACGACCCCAAGGATGCCAAGAAGCTCCAAGGCGAGGGGATGGGTACTCATGAGCTGGAGCGTCGTCTGAAGGAGAAGGGGGGTCTTGAAAGGACCCACGGCCTCAAGAAGAAGACGGCTGCCTCTGAGGATGACAGGATCAACCGCTTAGTTCAGTCCATCGAGGGTGATCTGGAGCAGTTCAAGTCTGCCTGGAAGAAGTACCAGGGCGACCCTGGGAAGTACAAGCCCCAGCTCGAAAACGCCAAGCGGGACCTGACTGCTATCGGTACCGCTACCCGTACTGCCATCCGAACCCTTGAGGGTCTGAGCAAGACAGCCTCCCTTCGCAACTTTGTTCGTTTGGCGAACATGAAGTTTGCCACCATCAGCGACCAGGACACACTCGAAGGTCTCCTTGAGATGGAGATCGAGTCGATGGACGGGGACCGGTCTGAGGCCAGCCTGAACTCTGAGATCAAGAGTGCGGCCAAAGCCTATGACTCAGCCGTTGAGAAGTCTCTCAAGGAATGGGCCACCAAGAACCTCGACAAGTTCGACCTGGAAGACGGACCTCTGAAGGGGTCCAAGGATGCTGATGATGTGGTGGGTGTCCTGATGGACCTCCGTGGTGGGGCAGGATACCTCTACTTCATGGAAGCCGAGGGTCATGGTGTTGGTACTTGGGACGGGGATTGGGATCCCTGCTTCAAGGAGACCAAGACCATCGAGGAGTTGTCCAAGTGGATGAAGGGCAAGACCAAGGGCCAGTACCAGAAGCTCAAGAGCGCTCTGGAGGAACGGGCGATGGAGCTTGTTCCGGAGCCTGACGAGGAATGAACCAACCTCTCGTCAGCCGACCCCCCTACGGATCTCCCGTTTCCCAGTCGGGTCTCCCTCAAGGGGACCCTGCTGGGAAGGGTGTGTCGTTGGACCCGTCCATTCCAGGGGTCTCCACCTACGTCAAGCCCTCTGGGGAGGCCCCCAGGGAGCCCAGCGTGGAAGACTCCTCCATGTACCGGGTGGATAACGCCGACAACCTCCTAAAGGACCAGGGGCGGCAAGACGAGATAGACCACTCCCAGGCCAAGCCAACCTACCAACGCCCAGGGGAGCAGAACAGCAGCCCCAAGACCAAGTACCCCTATCGGGATGGGGTACCCAACCGACACAACGCAGCCCTCATCGAGCGTGTAGCTCGGAGGGCTGCTGATGAGGTCATCGTCCAGAACGTGGTCAACCTCTGGCTGCTCAAGACAGCCCATGAGGTGACCATCCCACTGGAGGGGCAGGTCAAGGTAGCAGTCAAGCTCTCTGAGGTGGAGTCCGGGCTCAACCCAAAAGTGTTGGAGAGAGCCCAGAAGTGCTCCGTTGGACTCAAGAGGGCTGATACAGGAAACCTCAGGTGGATCTTTACTGTTGACGCCGGGAACGGTCCAAAGTTGGTTCGCCTGAAGGCTACCCGCAAGGGGAACACCACAGCCCTCGCCAAGATGGACGTGGCCTTCTCTTGCTCTTGTAAGGCTTGGAGGTGGCTTGGTTCCGAGTACCATGCCAAGGGGGAAAAGTATCTCGATGGGAAGCCCACCGGGACTGCTTCGACCCCTGACATCAAGGACCCGGAGAGGATCAATCGGGTCTGTAAGCACGTTGCCGCTGTGATCAACCAAGTTCGGGGCTGGACAGTCCCGGTCAAGAAGAAGAAGGCGGCTCCCAAATGAAGATGAAGATGACAGAGGAGGCTGCTAGATGCCCACATATCAGATCGAATGCCATGAATGCGGAACGACCAGAGACCAACGCCTCACCTTCTCCGAGTACGACAAGGTGAAGTCTGGTGAAAAGGCCATCCAGTGTAGCAACTGTGGCCTTCCTGCACAGATCGGCTTCTCTCCTGGAACCCTTGGATTCGTCCTCAAAGAGGGTGAGTCTGGTGGGTGGGCCTCTAAGTCAATCAAAGAGAATGCCTACCGCAAGAAGAGGCGTCAAGAGATGGCCCGTAGGGAGAAGGATCACGTATTCAAGGCAAGCCTCCAACCCAACTATGACGGCACAGAAACCGGCACCTGGAGGGAGGCCCAGGAGCTAGCTCGTAAAGAGAAGGGCGATGGTTCTGCGCAAACCTATGATCCTCTTGTCAAGAAGGAGCAGGTGGCATCATGAACACTCGTCTTTTTTCAGTCCTCCGACGCAAGCCCAGTCTTCTGGACTTCAGCATCCCACCCAGGCCACTCTCTGAGGGGGTTGCAGGGTATCGGTTCAAGACGGACACAGATCCGGGAGGTACTTTTGCCACTGTGGCGTTCACCTCTCCGATCTATGGCTTCGTGGACCCAGAGGTAGCGGGTCCTCAGAACGTGATCCAGCCGGGAAACAACATCCGAGTCATCATCGACCCCTCGAAGCATGGGATTGATGACAACTACGCCTTCTGGGTGAAGCTGGTTTTCGTGGATGGGGCTGATGCTGAGATGACCAACCCGGCCCCCAGTGCGGCCACCCTGGTGCTCCCACCTTTCGTGGGGAACGAGCAGTCTGGGTTCAACGGAACTGCCCCGAGTGCAGTTGACCTTGCCCACTCGTTGAGGATTGACCTCCCGAGGGCGATGGAGAACTTCCGAATCCGTAACCTGGATTCTGCAAGGGCTCTTCAGGTGGCCTACCAAGAAGGGGGTCCTGAGGTCACCATCCCCGCTGGGATTGAGAGTTCGGAGATTTACGGCCTGGTTTCATCTATCTGGGTCCGAGGAGTCGGAGGTACAGCAGCCTTTACGGCGCAATTTGTGTACGCCAACCCCCGCTGAGCCTGTAGGTGACACCTCTAGCGGTGGGAGACGTGCGTGTACCTGATCAATTACCTGAACCTCCAAACCGCACTACAGCTATTTATAGCAGTAGGACGGTTTCGCACGGGCCAAGGGTTGATTGGTACTCGGGACCACGTTAACCACGTATTCCGTATTTCAGGCGGGGAGAAGTTTACCCACAACCTCCCCTTCCTGACCATTTCCGTCTACGTCAACGGAGTTCGGTTGACGTTGCTTGACGATTACGTCATTTCGGAGAGTGGTGGTCCAGGAACCGGGTATGATACTGTCATACTGAGCCAGGCCCCCTACTCCAATGACCACGTAACCGCCGATTACGTGGTGACTTAGGAGTTGGGCCAGCATGGGCGAGACTAAGATCAGATACGGAGTAGTCAGGGTTGCCGATAATACGGATGACCAGAAGACTGCCGTTGCGATCTTGAACGCCCTGGCCTCTTCGGTCAGCCAGGAGGACCTTCAGGAGTTCATTCTCAGTCAGATCAAGAGGATCATCCACGGAGACAACCCAGGGACTTGGCGAGACCTGGTAGGCCCTCAGGGGGTTCCGAGCCTTGAGGACCTAGCTCATCGGAGTGGCTTCGAGGAGCCTGCAAACTGCCTGTCTAGTGATGCCATAGGTGATGTTGTCCACATTTCCGGGGACAGCGTATCGGGTCGGGTCCAGGTCACCAAGGTAGACATCCTCGACTACTCCAAGATGCCAGGGGTGGGGGTGATTGTAAGTAAAGCCTCGGCCACGGACTGCATGATCCTTCGATACGGGATCCTGAATGTGGCTGGTCTTCTTCCTGGTAAGACGTACTTCGTGGGGGCTGATGGTAGACCCACGAACATCCCCCCGGTCGCACCTTCCGGTGGGAAAGCGTTTGTCCAGGTAGTAGGAGTGGCAATGGATTCATCCAGGCTGCTGCTCAATCCGTCGTTCAACCTGACAAGGGTGATCACATGAATACCAAATCCAAATCAAATCAGAGGAAAACCAAGGCTACAGGCTGGGGCAAGGCGCCTGCCCAGAATCCTGAGCCGGACGAGGTTTCGGAAAGTGTTTCGGGGGAGTCTGAAGCCCAGGGCCAGCTCGAAGCTGAGAACCCCATCGAGGGGGTTCAGCGAGTTACCGAGTTGGAGGCGGCCAAGTTCTCAGCTCTGGATGCTGAACTGCGGAACACTCTTCAGGGGATCCGTATTCTGGACCTGGAAACTGAGACTGCTGAAAACAACCTCCGGAATATCATCGCTAGACATCAGAGTGACCAGGCCCAGCGGCAGAGTCAGAAGAAACTGCTGGAGGGAGTCGTGGTCACGAAGCGTGATGAATACACACGCTTCGTGAAGACTCTAGCTGATACCTACGGTCTTGACCCAGCAAAGATGTCTATCGACCCGGAAACACGAACGCTTCGGGATCTACGTGGAGATGCAGGTACAGGCGCAGGATAACCCAAGCCCCATAACAGGGGTACGCTCACCGATCTTGAAAGGAACCAACAATGGCTGCTGAACGCAAACCCCTGTTCATGGACCAGACCGAGGGCTTCCACGAGGAAATGGCCCTCAATGACTACTTGTCGATTGGCAAGTTGACGATTGCTGCCCCTGGCTCGGGTGGTGTCGGCATCTTGATGGGTGGCAACAAGATCACCGGTCTTGCAGATGGCACTGCAACCGGTGATGCCCTAGCTTGGGGTCAGAGTGGGGCTTACCTAGGTAACACCACGTTCACTGGCAACGTGGACATGAGTAACAACCTCATCCAGAACCTTGGTACCCCCGTCCTTCCAGACGATGCGGCCAACAAGGCATACGTGGATGCTCTTGCCCAGGGCCTAGACCCGCATCCTTCCTGTATTGTCAAGGTGGCCCGTGGTCTTGGCACTCAGGCCGTCCTGGTTGGTTCTGGTGGCTCTGGTTCGGTGACCCTCACCACCGAGACGATGCAGGTCAAGCTCCACAGTGAAGCTGCTTGGACGACCATCACCTTCTCCAGCCCGGCTGACATCGCAGCAGTTGCAGCCGCCATCAACACCCAGTACGGCTCGACCATTGCCTTCGTCAACGGCAACAACATCGACCTGAAGGACACCTACTGGGGCAAGAACTCCAAGGTCGAGACCCAGAACGTTGCCGCCCAGATCACGACCGATGTTGGTATCCCCAACAACGGAAGTGCCACTGGAACCGGGTTCACGGCTGCTGGATCTGGCGTAGGCAAGACGCTCACTGCTCCGACCAATTCGGCCACCTACAACTCCATCGACGGGTTCACCTTCACCGCTACGGGAGCCTCCCAGCGTGTTCTCGTTTCGATGGAAGGTGGAGCGGATACCGTTGCCGATGTAGACAACGGTATCTATTACGTTTCTGCACTCGGAAACGGATCCAGTACCAGCTTCACTCTGACTCGTGCTACAGACTGTGACCAGACCAGCGCTACTGAGTTCCATCAGGGCGTCTATGTGTATGTCACATCTGGCACCCTGAACAAGGACACTGGTTGGAGCTGCGTCACCGTAGACCCGATCACAGTGGACACTACCCCGAACGCCTGGTCTCAGTTCTCGGGTGCCCCGAGCTACACCTACGACCAAGGCTTGAAGAAGGTCGTCACGAGTATCCAGGTGGACCTGGATGATGGGGCGGATGCTCAGGGCGTCGGAAATCCATCAGGGACCCGTAAGTCTGGCTTGGAGTTTGATGTAGACACTGCAAGCGGCAAACTCCGGGTGGCCGTTGCGGCTGCTGGTGGTATCCAGCGCAACCAGACGGCTGGTGGTATCGAGATCAAGGTCAACACCACCCCCAACGCCACAGTGGCCGTGGGTGCAGGTGGCCTCTCGGTCCTCGGTGTTCCGGCTACCTTCACCATCGGTGGAACGGCAGTCAGTGCCAACGTCACGGCAACCAACCTCAACACTCTGACGGCTGGCTCGTCCAGCAACGCTGACTCCCTCCACACCCACTCCAGCCTCGTGAGCACTTCGGCCCCCAAGGTCATCGTGCCCATGACGGCTACCTCCGGTAGCACTGTGGTTGCTGGGGACCCCGTGTACATCAACGCCAGCAACACGGTGGATGCAGCGGATTGTGCCGTTGACGCTAAGTCTCGTGTCATTGGCCTCTCGCTCTCTGCACCTGGGGCCTTGGATGCGGTCAGCGTTCAGGTCACGGGCATCATGACGGGGATTCTCTCGGGAGCTTCGGCTGGAGCACCCTACTACCTCGCCACGACCCATGGCCTCAGTAATGCCCTGCCCTCTGGCGGGAAGCGAGTGGTTCAGTGTGGCTTCGCATTGAATGCCACCGACTTGTTCATCCGGATCGTGGACTACGGCAAGAAGGCTGCCTGATAACCCAGCGGTAGTACGGTAGACCTTCTGTGCCGATAGATTCTACCAGGACTCTTCGGCACAGAAGGTTTTTTTCTAAGAGGGACCCCTGTGGCAATAGACCGAGTACAACCTCTGAAGCTCGAAGCCCCCGACACGGGTGGAGAGGACACTGACGAGTTTCCTACTGCGGTCAACGTCCAGGAAGATCACATCGAGTGTGCAGGTATCGTTCTTGATGATGCAGATCATCGGGATGAGACTACTCGAATCTGGAGGGTAGGGGACAATCTCACCTTCATAGACCCCTCTAATCCAACCCCACACACCCTTACCGACTTGCTTGCTGGCTCGGGTGGGCTGACTGAGGAGTCTCATCGGCTCCTCGACCAGCTCACTCACGAGATCGACGAATCAAGTTTCGATGAGATCACCAGGGTCAGTGGGAAAGTCACGAACATCACCGTTTGGGACGGACCCTCAAAGCTCAAGAAGATCCGGGAGGCGGTCATCTCCCGCACCGGAGGGAAGGTCTCTCAGATCGTGACCACTCAGTACGATGCAGCAGGTTTGGTCAAGGAAACCCTGACCGAGGTCATCGCAAGGACCGGCGGAAAGGTTGTTTCGATCACTAGGACGAGGTCTTGAGATGGGCACTTTCGTAATCGGTGAGGTAGAGGTCACCAACGAGGTTAGCCTCGCTCCTAGTGCAGCTCTTTATGATGGTTCGGTGGTTTCGGATGGGGACCTGACCGTCAAGGTCAACGGCTTCTACTATGACATGAGTGGAACCAAGGGGAAGTACCTTGGTTCCGTTGGCAATGCTGTCACCGATGACGCTACCAACTATGTCTACCTCAACGGATCCGCTGCTCTAGTCATCAACACCACTGGGTATCCTGTTGGAGACCACATCCGTCTTGCTCGGGTCATTGCAGCCGGTGGGATCATCGTTCGTATCGTTCTCGAACGAGCCTTCCTCACGTCAGCCTCCAATCCCTCTGGGTCGGTCCCTATCAACCGGGAGATCAACACCACCAACGGGCTCCAAGGAGGTGGAGACCTCACTACAAACAGGACCCTGTCCCCGGTCTACGGGAACACGGCCAACACGGTCACTCAGGGGGATGACTCTCGACTCTCCAACGACCGAACTGCCTCTGGGGTCAGGACAGCTACCACGGTCGTTTCGGTTTCCGCTTCTCCCGAGCCCACAGCAGGTCAGGTTCTTGTAGCCACAAGCGGGACGGCTGCCGTTTGGTCCAACATCGTTGCTGGAAGTGACGGCTGGGTTCAGTTCAATGACAACGGGGTACTCGGGGCTCAGTCGGGGTTCTCCTACGATAAGGCGAGTGGAACCCTCACCATTGGGCCAGCTACCATCTACCCGTTCAATCCTCTGGATATCGCAGGAAACACCGACGGCTACCTGCAAGTCATCATCCAGAACAAGAGCGCAGGCACAGCAGCTTCCACCGACCTATGCCTCACGGCTGATAACGGGGACGACTCGGTCAACTTCATCGACCTAGGGATCGGTGGGTCGAACTATGCTGACCCCAACTGGAGCATCCTCGAAGCGAACGATGGTTACCTCTACGTCCAGGGAAACAACCTGGCGATTGGGACCGATACCACTGGGAAGTACGTCAACTTCTTCACGGGTGGTACGACCAGTGACGAGCTTCGGGCTACCATTGATGACAACGGGATCAACCTTCCAACAGGTCTGACCTATCGGGTCAACAGTGTCGCCCTACCTCTCCTCACTTCCTCGGCTCCGGCAGATGTCACCAAGGATACAGCGGCAGTAGGTACAGCCACAGACGCAGCCAGGTCCGACCACAAGCACAACATCTCCACCGGAACAGCTTCAGCTCAGACCCCCGGAGACTCTGCTGCTGAGGGCACGGCAACCTCTCTGGCTCGGTCGGACCACAAGCACTCTCTCCCGTCCTTCGGTACGACCTCTGGGACCTTCGCCCAGGGCAACGACTCTAGGTTCTCGGATGCTCGGACCCCTACTGCCCATGCCTCAACCCACATTCCAGGAGGTAGTGATGCCCTTGCTACTGGGACCCCGGTCGATGTAGGCTCTGCCAACGCTGAAGGGTCAGGGACCAGCTTCTCCCGGTCGGACCACGTACACAAGCACGGTGACCAGGCCGGTGGGAGTCAGCACTCGGCTGCCACCACCTCGGTGGCTGGGTTCCTCTCAGCTACCGACAAGTCGAAGCTCGATGGCATCGCTGCTGGGGCCACGAACAGCCCCTTGACGAGTTCGGCCCCGGCCAATGTCACTAAGACCACGGCGGGGGTCGGGACCTCGGGGGAGGCAGCAAGAGCCGACCACAAGCACGACATCTCCACAGCTTCGGCCTCGGGTGGGGTCACCATCGGAGCCTCGGCCGCTGAAGGTACAGCAACCTCACTGGCCCGCTCAGACCACGTTCATGCTGTTGGTACCCCTGGTGACCCGGCGGATGTGACCAAAGCGACTGCCTCCGCTGGTTCGAGTTCGACCCCAGCAAGAGCCGACCACAAGCACGACATCTCTACCGCTGCCCCTGGTTCGGCTGCCATCGGAGACACAGCCACAGAGGGTACAGCAACCTCGCTGGCCCGCTCAGACCACAAGCATGGGATCTCAGCCGGGATCCCAGTGGATGTCGGGACCTCCAATACGGCTGGGTCTGCCTCCACCTTCTCTCGGTCGGACCACGTCCACAACACCCCCTTCAGTGCCGTTCAGACTGCCTTGGGGGCTGCTTCTGGTTCGGTCAGCTTCAATGGGCAGTCCCTAACCAACGTTGCTGAGATCAACGGGATTCGGAACTACGGACCCCTCAATGCAGACCCTTCTAGCCCTGCCCCCGAGACTGGGGACACTTACTACAACACGGTCATTGACGCCCCGATGTTCTACGATGGGACCAAAGCCAAGTGGCTTGGGGCAGCGGTCCCCCCCATCTATGCAGGGGCTAGTGGACTCACGGCGGCTGGGAGCTACTTCCGTGGGATGGATGGTCTAGCTTTCGGCACGAATCGAGGGATCCCAGTCCCGAAGGGGACTCTGGTCGGGCTTCTCATCTCGATGACAACCAACGCCACCTCTGACGTGGAAGTTCTTGTGGATACCACTGTGATTGCGACGGTTGGAGTCACTACTGCGGGACTCACCTCGGATACGACTCTCAATGCTGACTTCAGTGCAGGACTCATGAAGTTCAGGAACAAGTCAACCGGGGCAACCATGTTCAACGTACAAATCACAGCTCAGATGAAGAGGAGAGCCTGATGGCAGCCCCGATCTACATTGCCGTCAACCAGACGGTTTCTGACATTGAGTTGGTCGAGCTTCGCCTTACCGTTCCAGCCAGCGGGCAGGTCAACCTCTCGAACTTCAACCCCACTTGGAGGATCCAGTCTGACCTTGAGTTGCTGGCAGCCATCAATGGGAACAGCATCCTCCTGAACGACGGGACCTCAACTCTCGACAAGCCTACCTCCCTTCAATATCTGTCTCCGACAGCCTCTAAGGAGGTCTTGATCAACGTTCAAGCTGGGGCCGATGTGACTGCCTGGAGCAATGTCTCGACCTCTCTTGGGGGTGAGGCGGGGGCCACAGCAGGTCTCGTCTTCAAGTCCGATGGGGCTGGGGGCGGGTCGATGGGTAAGAACACCCAAACCATCACTCGAAGGATCACAGTAGGTCTTGCTGGTGACGTAGATTACAACTCGATTGCAGCAGCTCTTTCGGCTGCTGATTCCGGGGGTTGTAGCGCATCCAGCCCTTGGCAGATCGAGGTCTACCCAGGGACCTATACCGAAGCTCCGATGAACCTGAAGCCAGGGATGACCCTGGTCGCTGCCCAGCAGCGAATGGACACGGTCTTCGTAGTTGCATCCAACTCAGCAGCCGACCTGTTCACCTGTACGGGCGGTTATGTGTCCGGGATCGTGGCTTCGGGCGTCACTGACTCAGCAAAATGCCTTTTCAGGTGTGCTACTGCCAACTCCCAGGTGACCTTCTTCGGAGTCAAGATCCGAAACTGTTCGACCGGGTGGGATGTCTCAGGGGGTGCCACGGTCTTCCAGAGCATCTGCTCTGCCGTCATCACAGGTCCAAGCCAGGGTATCACGACTTTTTCCAAGGTGTCGGGGTCTACCTCATACCTTGGGGTCCACAGCAACGTTCTTTCCTGTGTCTCGGCTCTTCTCCCCTACTACTCGGGGAATCCCATCCAGACGGTCTACTGGGTTACGGACGAGGCTACTTTGTTCGTCCTGGGGGCCACCTATCGGGTTGCCCCTAAAGACTCTACCGCTGACATCTTTTTCGCTGATGAGGGGTCGAACGTCTATTGCATCTCCACTGAGATCGCTAACGTTGGAAATGCCTTCCACATTGGTTCCAGCGGAACCAACACGACGATCACCGTACAATCTACGGTACTCACCAACAACACGCTCAACGTCTTGATCGAGTCTTCTACTGGAACTGTTTTCGCCCAAGTTTCCACTGACACTCAGAGAAAGAGCATCGTTTCAGGGGGTAAGCTACTAGGTACCATCCAGTACAGAACGGATGAGATCGAGCGATTGGTGGGTGACGTTCGGTACAGGTTTGCAGCTTCAGACAAGGATGTGAACCTGGAGGACTATTTCTCCGACTTCACTTCTACCGGAGTCTGTGAGGGTGGGGTTGTTACGGCTGGGACTGGACTGCATGTAGATGTGTCCGAGGGGGATGGCTGGTGTGTCCGACCGGACCCGTA
>ERZ795054.3678-NODE-3678-length-11820-cov-4.906587_pt1 | contig 11820 bp, 7 predicted proteins | sample MGYA00375138_ERZ795054 | MGnify/ENA primary metagenome ERZ795054 (study PRJEB30183, sample SAMN05720215) | anaerobic digester metagenome | isolation source: active sludge of municipal wastewater-treating anaerobic digesters | place: USA | collected 2014-12-23 ...
GACATCGCGGATTTCGCGGCGATGAACGAGGTGTACGGACGCCACTTCAGCGGCGACTGCCCCGCGCGCTCGGCCGTGCAGGTTGCGGCCCTGCCGCGGGGCGCGCGCGTCGAGATCGAGGCGATCGCGGCGTATTGATGTCTCGGGCAGCCCCGGGCCTGTTTCCGGCATTCAGCGGGAAGAACCTGCAATTCTCAATTTGACAACGCTCAGAGCGCCGGGTCGGGGGACCCGGCCTACAACCGCTCGATTCTCCGGCGCTGTAGGTCGGGTGCCCTCACCCGGCGGCAAAGCCATGCACCTGGAATGAGAACCGCCAGGGGAACACCGCACGAACAGGTCAGATGAGCGGAATGCGAGACAAGGAAAGACCCCGGAGCGCGGCAACGCCGCAACCAAAGCAACGGAAACCTCGCGCACGCCCGGTGGCAGCGAACGCGCCGGTCGCCGCGCTGCGCCGACGCGGGCGGTCGCGTCCGCCGCTCGAGCGGATGCTGCGGATTCACCAGGCCATCCAGTCGGGGCGGCATCCCAACGCGACCACGCTGGCGCGCGAACTTGAAGTCAGCGCAAAGTCGATTGTCCGCGATCTGCAGTTCATGCGCGACCGCCTGGATTTGCCCATCGCGTATGACGATCGCCGCTGGGGGTATTTTTACACCCAGGAAGTCAGCGCGTTTCCGAATTTGCAGATTACCGAAGGGGAGCTGTTCGCGCTGCTCGTGGCCGAGAAAGCGGTCCAGCAATACCGCGGCACGAATTTCGAGCGTCCGCTCGTGAGCGCCCTCAAGAAGCTCTCCGACGCACTGCCCGAGACCGTGTCGCTCCAGTGGACGGACTGGGACCAGACGATCTCGTTCCGCACCAGTGCCGAACCGGTCCTGAATCTCGAGGTGTTCGACGCCCTGGCCCGAGCAGCGGCGCGGCGGGAACAGATCGAATTGTCTTACCGGAAGCCGGGACGCCCCGAGGCGGATCGCCGGGTGGTCGACCCGTATCATCTGGCGAATATCAACGGCGAGTGGTTCCTCTTCGCATTCGATCATCTGCGCCGCGACCTGCGGACATTCGTGCCCGCCAGGATTCAGTCGGTGCGCCCGACCGGCCGGCGCTTCGTGCGCCCCCGAGGATTCTCGGTTGACCGGCAATTGCGGGGCAGTTTCGGCGTCCACTCGGCCGAGGGCCGCTTCGATGTGGTGCTTCGCTTCACGCCCAGGGTGGCCGATTACATCCGCGAGAAGCGGTGGCATCCTTCGCAGATCCTCGCGGACCGTCCCAACGGCGGTGTCGAACTGCGGCTCAGATTATCGAGTCTGACCGAGATACGACGCTGGATTCTCGGTTGGGGCGGCGAGGCGACCGTGGTCCGTCCGCCGGAGCTGGCGGATGCGGTGCGTCAGGCCGCCCAGGCAATCCTCGATGCGAGAATCCCTGACCGGTGAGGCTGCGGAGTTCGGAGATCGGAGTTCGGAGATCGGAGATGGGGGGAGGTACGTCGGTGCGTCGGTGGCCAGTGCGTCAGTGCGTGTTCGGCTGGCGTGCCTGCGCCGGCACAGAGAGGCCGGTAGCCGCCGCCAGGGCCAGGCTCACTTTTTCGAACTCGGAGCTTGCGGCGCCGACGCCTCGTTCAACGGTGGCAAGATCGCCTGCCTTGGCACTCTGTTCGAGTTCGGCGCACAGACGCGCCAATCGCTGGGCGCCCAACCCGCTCGCGCTGCCCTTGAGACTGTGGGCGGCGCGCGCGAACCCGGCGAGATCGCCCGCGGCGGCGGCGGCAAGAAGGCCATCGCGGAGCGGAATGGCGCTCTGAAAGAAGAGCTCGGCCATCTCGACCAAGGCGTCGGTCTCGCCCGGCACGTTCAGTTCGGCGAGGCTGCGCAACATGGAGAGGTCGAGCGTTTCCTCGTCGGGGCCCGGCTGGGCCCCGGACGCAGCCGGGGCCAGGTCCTGGTCGGCGGTCAGCCTTTCACTGGCCCGCTGCAAGGCGGCTTCGAGGTCGGGAAGCCGGACGGGCTTGGGGATGTAGTCATCCATTCCCGCGGCGACGCAGCGCTCGCGATCCCCTTCCATGGTGTTCGCTGTCATCGCGATGATCCGCAAGGGGCGCCGGGGCGCGCCGACCGTGCCGCTGATCGGCACCTCCTGTTTGCGAATGGCGCGGGCGGTTTCGTAGCCATCGAGTTCGGGCATCTGACAATCGAGGAGCAGGAGGTCGTAACTCTGCCGTTCCAAGACCTCGAGCACCTGCCGGCCGTTCGAGACGGCGTCCGCGGCGTGACCCAGCCGGCGGAGCTGGCGCAGGGCGAGGCGCTGGTTGACGAGGTTGTCCTCGGCCACCAGGATGCGAAGCGGGACGGATGGCGTGGCTGGAGGGGACGGACTGTGGAGTCGGGCGGCGAGACTTGCAGGTTCGTGTGCGCCTGACGGTGTGGCGGCGGCCATGACCTTGACCAGGCCGTCATAGAGGCGGCCCTCGCGCGGAGGCTTGACGAGGCACGCGGCGATTCCTGCGCTGCGCATGGTGGCCACATCGAGCCGATCGCGCAGCGAGGTCAGCATGATCAGCCGTGTCTGGCTTGTGTTTGGATCCGCTCGCATGCCCTCGGCCAGGCTCAGACCGTCCATCTCGGGCATCTCCATGTCGATCAGGGCCAGATCGTACGCGGTGCCCGCGCGGGCGGCGCTCTGGAGCAGGGCCAGGGCCGCGGCGCCGTTTGCGGCTTCGTCGGCTTGAACGCGCCAGCGGGCTAGGGTCTCCACCAGCAGACGCCGATTGAGCGGGTGGTCGTCGACAACCAGGGCGCGCACGCCCGCCAGAAGGTCGCGGCTCGGCTCGGCGGCCTGGGCGCTTTCGGGTTGGCGCTCGAACGAGGCTGTGAACCAGAAAGAGGATCCGCGTCCGACCTGGCTGAGGACGCCGATCTCTCCCTCCATCAACTCGACGAGCTGTTTGCAGATCGCCAGGCCCAGCCCGGTCCCGCCGTATTTGCGCGTGGTCGATCCGTCGGCCTGGCTGAAGGCCTCGAAGATGCGCGATTGCGCTTCGGGTGCGATGCCGATGCCCGTGTCGCGGATCTCGGCTCGGATCGCCGTGTGCGTCTCCGTTGTCTCGAGCGGCTGGAGATCGAGGACGATTTCGCCGCGGTCAGTGAACTTGATGGCATTGCCGATGAGGTTGGTGAGGACCTGGCCCAGGCGGCCCGGATCGCCGCGCAGCCGGCGAGGCAGCGCAGCGCCCAGGAAATAGACCAGTTCCACGCCCTTGGCATGGGCGGACTCGGCCAGGAGATCCACCGTGCCCTCGACAACCTCCTGGAGATCGAAATCGACATGGTCGAGCTTCATCCGGCCCGCCTCCATCCTCGAGAAATCGAGGATGTCGTTGATGATGTTCAGGAGCAACTCGCCGCTCCGGCGGATGGTCTCGGCGCCGTCCCGCTGCTCGACCGACAGCTCGGTCTCGAGCAAGAGGCCGGCCATGCCGATGATGGCATGCATCGGCGTGCGGATCTCGTGGCTCATGTTGGCGAGGAACTCGCCCTTGAGCCGCATGGCCTCGACGGCGGCGTCGCGGGCCTTCTCCAATTGCCGCTCGGCCTCGACGAGCACCGTGATGTCCTTCGACACGCCAAACGTGCCGATGATGTTCCCGTTGCGGTCGCACAACGGCATCTTGGTGGTCAGCGCCCAGGTCTGGCGCCCGTCGGGCCACGTCTCCAGTTCCTTCTTGCCCACGATCGGCTCGCCTGTGGCGATGATCCGCTGCTCGTCCTCGTAAGCCTGACGGGCATGGGCTTCCCCGAAGAAATCGAAGTCGGTCTTCCCCACCACCTGGCTCGAATCGCGCGCGCCGAACATTCGCGCCATCTCGCGGCTGACCCGCAGGAAACGGGATTGCCGGTCCTTGAAGTAGATCGCGTCGGGGATGCTGTCCAGGAGCGCCTGGAGCAGGTCGCGCTCGTGCTCGATCGCCTGCTCCATCCGCTTCCGCTCGGTCACGTCCCAGAAGATCCCCTGCACGCCGGTCACCTTGCCGCTGGCGTCGTAGAGAGGCGTCTTGAGCACCTGGACATACGTCCGCTCGCCATTGGGCCGGACATTCTCCTCGATCGCATCCAGGACCGTGAGCGTGTCCATGACACGCCGATCGTCATCGCGGTACTTGGACGCCAGTTCCGGCGGATAGAAATCGGCGTCCGTCTTGCCGAGGATTTCCTCGGGCGGGCGGCCGACGGTGCGACAGAACCGCTGGTTGACGAAGGTGAATCGCCCCTCGGTGTCCTTGCGAAAGATGCTCTGGGGCAGGCAATCGACCAGCGAATGATAGAGCATCTCCGAGTCCCACAACGCCTGCTCGGTCTCGCGGCGACTGCTGTCCGCTTCGGGCGACGCGCTCATGTCGGCTTCTTTCCAACCCGCATAGCTTTCCTATTGCGAAGTCTCATCGGCACGTGCATGGACGGAGTGAACCATGCGGGCTACACGGATACCAACGACGCCTTGCTCGGATCGCCCAATCCGACCTCGCGCGCCAGCACGGCCGCCTGCGCGCGCGCCGCGGCCATTTTCGGATACCGGATTTCCCGGTAGCCGGTGACCGTCTCGGGGAGCCGCAGCATGCGGACACAGGCATCGTAGCCGCGGGGTGTCCGGGACGCCTCGTCGAAGCCCGCCAAGAGGCCGATGTACCAGTCGCGGAAGTCCTTCTCCTGCCTGTGCCAGTCGGGCATGACGCGGCGCAGCCAGCGCTGATGCTTGAGCAACGAGAGCATCCAGTCGCGCGTTCGCAGGTTGAAGGCAACCTCGCGACCGAGCAGGGCGAATTGCGGGCGATTGAGGTGCCGATAGACCAGGCGGTCGCCGCGGGCGGGATCGACGTTGTACCAGGCCCGGTCGCGGCGGTGTTTCTCTTCGCTGGTGAGGAGGTGGGCCACGTACACTTCGTCCTTGATCAGCATGACCTTGTGCAGGTTCCAGATCACGGCCTTGGTGGCCTCGAAGTCCCGGCTTGCGCTGTCGGACGCGCGAACGCGCCGGACCAGCGCGATGTACCGCGCCGCGTACGCGGCGTTCTCGAACTGAATCAGATCGTAGACCCGCAGGGCGAAATCGGCGAGCGTCCGGTCGTCCATCGGCAGATCGCGGACCGCCTCGTCGGTCATCGCACGGTACGCCGCGGCCAAGGCCTTTCCCCGGCGCCGCGTTCGCGCGAGAATCTCAACCTTGTCCGCCAGGATACCCGCATACGTTGCGGATTCGCTTTGGAGGCCGGCGTTTTGCCGGACGGCCTCGATGTCATGGGCCATCAATCGCCCGAGTGTGAAGGCCTTGACGTTCTCGGACCCGGCGGCGCCGAGTCCGCTGCGGATCGCCCATTCGAGGGTCTCGAGGCGGAGCGGGATCAGGCCGCGTTGGAAGGCCAGGCCGAGCATGACGATGTTGGCGTACAGTTGGGTTCCGAAGTAACGCTCGGAGACTTCCGACACATTGCAGCTCGAGTAGGCCTCGGGCCGTGAATTGCGCCGCAGCAAGTCTTCGAGAACCGTCACCTGGAAATCGTCCTTGCCCAGCAGACTCAGGATCGTCGGCGTTTTGTGCGTATTGACGACAAAGGCCGTCCGATGCCGGCTGCCCACGCGCTGGTTGGTCGACGGATCGATGGCCCGAGCCGCTTCGAGAATGTCCACGCCGAGCACCAGATCCGCTTTGCCGTACGGGATCAGGTTCGAACAATAGGGCGCCCCCTCGACCGCATACGTGATCATCGAGTAGACGCCTCCGTTCCGAATCGCCAGCCCCTTTTTGTCGCAGAACCGAACCTGGTACCCTTCCCGATGGCCCGCCAGCACAAGGATGGCGGTCGCGGTTCCAATCCCCATTCCGCCCACCCCGGCCAGATAACCGTGCCAGCGCCCCTCGATGGGTGGCGGCGCGGGCACGGGCAGAATCGAGGCATCGAGTCGCTCGAAGAGCGTCGGCGGCTTCTGCCTGCGAAGGACCGTGACCTCCTCGAAAGACGGACACGCCTGCACCCGCGGCCCGTCATCGGGCGTCGACACCATGGCCCGCGCACACGCACCATCGGTCACGCACCACGAGAAATCGATCTGCACTTTGCGCCCGTACGGAGTCTGCGCAAACGTCAGCCCGGGGCATCCGGTCGCCTTTGTGCATTCGAGGCAGTTCTCACAGACCTCGTGGGTGATGTTGATGAACTGCTTCTCGGACAGAAAGCCCTTCTCCCGCAAAACCCTCCGCTCCTCGCGCGCCGCGCGCCGATGAAACGTGATGCCGCATTCCTTGTCCGCCACGACAACCTTGACGCCGTCCTGCAGGATCACCTTCTCGAGCAGTTCGCGGTAGGTCTCGCGCTCGGCTGGATTCACCCGCACCACCGTCGCGCCGGAGCGCGTCTGGTTCGTGATGCCCGCGATCACGGCGTCGATATTCTGGGCAAAAGTCCGTTCGCCCATCAGCCCCTGGTCCAAAGCCGGCGTCGTCTGGTGTCCGGTCATCGCCGTCGTCTTGTTGTCCAGCACGATGTAGGTGATGTCCTGGCCGTTCTTGAGCGAGTTCGAGATCGCAAGCTGCCCGCTGTGGAAGAAGGTCGAATCCCCCATGAACACGACCTGTTTGTTGCGGATAAACGGATCGATGCCCGCCCCCGTGCCGCCTCCCAGCCCCATGCCGCTGTAGTTGTGCATCAGGTCCTTGGTCGGCTCGAACATCAGCATCGTGTAGCAGCCCGTGTCCCCGTGAAAAAGCAGGTCCACCGGCCCGCTCCCGTGCACCCGCCGCATGTAGCGCGGATCACAAAACTGCTTCTTCATCTCGACCAACACGCTCGCCGAGTCCCGATGCGGGCAGCCCGGACAGAATGTCGGGGTCCGCGCCGCGATATCGACCACCACCGATTTGATCTCGCGGATCAGGTCCAATTCCCGCCGGATGCGCGCTGCGTCGATGCGCCCTTCCAGCTCGGGCAGGCTCAACAACAGCGGTCCCAACCGGCCGACCAGCTTGCTCGGGTTCAAACCTCGCGTCGACGGGATCGGATTCAGGCCTTCTGGGAACTGCTTGCCCCAGACCCGGCAACAGGAGTCCGGGCCGCTCCCCGACCGTTTCTGCCAGGCCCGCGTGACGATGGCAAGCACCTGCTCCTCGAGGAAGCCGCGGCGCTCCTCGATCACGAAGGCGTCCTTCAGCCCGGATGTAAACTCCTCGATGAGCGCCGGATCGAGTGGGTAGGTCACGCCAAGTTTCAGGATCGGAAAATGCCCGTCGACTCCCATCTCCGCGAGGGCATGGCGCAGGTAACAGTAGGCAGCCGCCGAACTGATGAAGCCGATCCGAGCATCGAGGTTGGTGTCATTTCCGGGCAGGATCTGATTGGCGCCGTGCCGACGCGCACTGGCCCAGAGCCGGGCATAGCGGTCGTCCAGCCCCTGCTCCTTGCGCCAGGTGCGGGGAGGGAGCAGGACATTCCGCTCGAAATCGATCTTGGCTGTGTCCAAATCGAACGGAGTGTGCAGGTTGAGCGCAGGGGCGTGGTTGGGCCGGACGCTCACCGCGCCGCCGCCGTCCGCCTGGTTCGTCGTGACCAGGTATCCGATGTACAGCTCGCTTTCACGGGAGAGCGTAAATGCCAGGTTGACCCAGTCTTTGAGTTCCTGGGCATCGCTCGGCTCGAGCACCGGCATCATCAGGTGCTTGGCGATATAGCGCGAGTCCGCCGGCACCTGGGTCGAGTCGCTCCACGGATCGTCCCCCAGCACAATCACCGCCCCCCCCTCCGGATGCGCCCCCACAAGATTCCCCAGGGCTAACGCGTCGGCAGCGACGTGCACACCCACGCTCTTCTGCACACTGATCGCCCGCAAGCCATGCATCTGCGAGCCGTTGACCATGGCGGCCGACAACGCCTCGTTGTTCGCCATCGTCGCCCGAATCCCTTGCTCGGCAAGCAATTCCTGAATCTCAGAGGCGGTATCGAAGAAACCGGCAACGGGTGAGCCGGGATAGCCAGTCCACAGATGGGTGCCGCCGACGGTTTCCAGGCATCCTTTGACGAGCAGCTCGTTCCCCGTAAACACTTCTATACCAGAAGCTTTGGTAAACCGCGAATCGACTTTCACCAGACGCAGTATGTCATCCACTCCCTGCACTGGCAAGAGTGGACTTCCTGGCTGACTTCCAAGCCCGCTACTCGGCTTCGGAGCCGCTGCTCACAAGGACCGTGTTGGTGACGGGATGGTTCTGCCAGACCCAGTCACCCGCCTTGGCCCTCCCGGCGACGGCATGACGCCGGGTCACCGCGACCGCACCCTGATCGTCCTGGCCGTTCACCCCCAACGAGTAAAGGGTGAAACGGTCGGCTTCCCCGCGCCTGTAACGCAACGGTTGACCGTTGACGGGGTCGGGCGGAACGGGATCCAGATACCTGGGCGCAAGGGCTTCGATCGAGTCGGGCAGGGAGCCGCGGTTCAGACGGTGCCTCTCGATCGCGACGGCGACACGCGCCAAGTTGACCGTTGCCTGGGCCCGCGCGGCGTTCCGGGCCGCTGCGCTGACGGGTGGGCCCATCAGTGAGGCGAAGACGTTGTAGGGGGTGCGGCTTCCCAATCGCGCCTCGATCGACTGCTTGTCCAGGCGGGCGACAGCGATGGTGCCGGCGGCCGGATCGAAGGCCGGCAGCAAGTGCTCCTGGTACAGACGCGCGATCTGATACTGGTTGTGATACTTCAAAGGTCCCGGCAACGAGTCGTAGGGCCGGGCCGCCGATGCGTCGATGCCGCCGTTCCCTGCCTCGCGCACTTCGGCGGCGCCGCCGATCATTGCGATGGCGAAGGCGCGCTCGCCCCGCAGGCACTGGGCCATCTCTTTGACGAAATTGGCGCGTTTCAAGACACCCTCGATTTGCTCGAGCTGAGGCTCACTCCATTCATGCCGGGTCAATCCTTCCCACAAGGCTTGCATCGCCGAGTCGGTCAGAGCGATCCGGACCAGGGCGGTGATCAGGACCGGCTCTTCCGACAACGCCTCGGCCAACCGCAGCGCGGCCCGCACATCACGGGCCGCGGACGCCGGGTCGTCCACCGCCAGATGGGCCAGGGCGGAATAGACCAGCGGACGAGACAGGGCCTTGAGCGAGGCTAACTGCTGGAGCAGAAGCTCCATGTCCTCCCCGTAATGGGCCTTGAGATTCGCCCCCGGTCGGAGGGTGGCCTCGCGAATCTCATCGAGCGCGGCCTGGTTCTGGGCCAGAGCGAAAAGCAAATCCTCGGCCGGCTTCCCCACCGGCCTGGCGGCCAAGGCCTCGAGAACGGGATCCGCGGCCTTCGAGACCGGCTGCTGCGTCCCTTCCGGATCCGCCGCAACACCGGGCGGGGCGTCTGCAGGCGCTCCCGCAGGGGTGTCAGCCGCGCCGTGGTCGAGTCCGCGCAACTGTCGCTGCCAGACTGGCAGGTCTTTGAACTGGCCCATTTGCCAACCGCCATTTGTGTCGTGCAAGCGCGAGGTCCAGGCGAACATCTCAGTCACACGATCACAGGCCTTCGGATCCCGTCGCCCAACTGCTCCGGACACCCCGTCCACCACGTAGTCCGAGAGCGGACGCAGCAGCGGGGTCATGAAGAAGTTGTTGTCATCCGGCACAGGCTCGGGCAGCAGGCGCCGGAAATCGAGGGTCTCACCCTGCGCTTCCAACTCGGCCCGGTATCCCTGCCACAATCGTCGGGCGCGATAGCTCTCGATCGCGTACGCGAGGGCGAGCAGCGTGACGAGGGCCACGGCGATGAAGACCGCGCGCTTAAGCCATTTGCTGAGTCGAGACGGTTTCCAGGCATTCATAGGTTGAAGGAGTCGGTTGACGGTGCATCCGCGCCTGGCTCGGCTCGGCGGCCCGCCGCGGTGGCAACGCCGCGGACGGCCTCGGGGCGGACGCCGGATCGTCGAGCTGCAGCGCATTGAACTCGCGGACAGCGGCCTGATACGCCAACGCCAGACGCGCGTTGGCCCGGGTCTCGGCCATCTCGACCGCCGACGGCAGCGCCGATCGGTTCAGGATCAGGACGGCGACCCAGCAGGCGGCCAGGGCAGCCCAGGCCGCCGGGGCAGGCCAGAGCCAGTCGCGGAGCCATTCTCCCAGGCCATTGCACGGCGAGGGCGAAGGCGCAAGGCCCGCCGACGCCGCGCCGTCGAGCCGTGCTTCCCGCAGCAACTCGTGCCGCCACTCGGGAGGAATGGGCCGGAAAGCCTCCTTCCGCAGCCGCTGTTCGAATTCGTCCGGGTTCATTGGATTTCTTCGTAGAGGGGACGCAGCCGGACGCGGAGTTTGTCTAGAGCGTAGCGGTACCGGCTGGCCGCCGTGTTCAACGGGATATCGAGCGTCCGACTGATCGACTCGAAGGTCATCTCTTCCCACAGCTTCAGGTGCACAACCGACCTCTGCTCTGGCGGCAGTTCGGCGAGCGCGGCGTCCAGCTCACGGCGAAACGTCTCCGAGTCCGGATTGGTCGCAGGGGCGAACACAGGTTCGGACGCGGCGGCCAAAGTGTCGCGAACACGCTCGCGGCTTGTGCTGCGGCGGATCTGATCCACCCAGAGGTTGTGTGCCATCCGGAGCAGAAAGGCGCGCTCGTCGCGCACGGTCGTCTCTCGAAGCGGCCGCATTGCCAATCGGCGGAACATCTCCTGGAGCAGATCGCGCGTGTCCGCCTCGCTGCGGGTCAGATCGAGCGCAAACGCGAACAACGCCTGGGCGTGATCGTCGTAGATCCGTTCCAAATCAGGGGCCACAGGCATGGTGGTCTGTCATGTTGCGAACAAGACGCGTGCCGGGCAGCGATTTGTCTGGAGGAAGCCGGGCATCGCGCGCGGAGGCCTCCCGGCCGACCGCGCAGGCTCAGGCTTTCGCGCGTCGATTGACCTTGTGGATCGCCGCCTGGTCGGTGCACTTGATGATCATCTCGTCGATGCACACGTGCGGAGGCCGGCTGGCAACCCAGACCATCGCGTCCGCCACATCCTCCGACCTCAGCGCTTGAACGCCCTCGTAGACCTTCTTCGCCCGCTCGATGTCGCCCTTGAACCGCACCAGCGAAAACTCGGTCTCGGCCATGCCCGGATCGATCGTCGCCACGCGCAGGCCTGTCCCGCACAATTCGAGGCGCAAGGACCGGGTGATCTGCAACTCGCCCGCCTTGGCGGCGCAATAGGCGGCTGCGCCCTCGTAGGCGGTGCGGCCGGCGATCGATCCGATATTGATGATGGTCCCGGCTCGATGCGGCAGCATGAACGGCAACACCGACCGGGTCATGCGCAGCACGCCAAGCACATTGCTCTGCATCATCGCCTCCCAGTCGGCGTCCTTCCCCTCGGCCACCGGTTCAAGCCCGAGCGCCCCGCCGGCGTTGTTGACGAGCACATCCACCCGCGGCGTGAACTCCCTCACCCACGTCGCGAACGCCTCGACACTGGCCGTTCTCGCCACGTCGAGCGGATGGTAGCCAACCTCGGCGGCCCCGGCGGCCTTGGCTTCGAGCGCCACGGCGTTTAGCCGATCCTCCCGGCGGGCGCCGAGCAGAAGTCGAGTCCCTGCGCGCCCAAAGGCCATCGCGCCGGCTGCGCCAAAACCGCTCGACGCGCCTGTGATCAAAACCCATTGGCCAGTCAGTTTGTGAGACATGCGTTTTTTCTAGGCTGCAAACGCCCGCGCGCCAAGCCGGAAGATCAGTGGGAAGACCGATTCGGCGCATCCGGCTGTTGTCGGTGTTCTGTCGCCCGGTGAGGGCACCGGGCCGACACCGGATGGATACTCCC